>Ga0256404_1000583_pt1 | contig 94856 bp, 80 predicted proteins | sample RumenRJG_01DNA_FD_185990 | JGI IMG/M metagenome (GOLD analysis project Ga0256404, IMG submission 185990) | Bovine rumen microbial communities from Lethbridge, Alberta, Canada - RJG_01 | ecosystem: Host-associated > Mammals > Digestive system > Stomach > Rumen | place: Canada: Alberta | collected... | reverse complement strand
GCCAACGTGCTGGTCATGACCGCCACGCCGATCCCCCGCACCCTGGCGGTGGTGCTTTACGGGGATATGGATGTGTCCGTGATCGATGAGATGCCGCCGGGCAGGATCCCAATCATCACCCAGTGCCTGTCGGGAGACGCGGACAGGGCGCGGTGCTACGATTTCGTCGAGCGCCAGATCCGGCAGGGGCACCAGATCTATGTGGTGACGCCTCTCATCGACGAGTCGGAGGCGATGGACGCCCGATCCGCCGTACAGGTCTACGAAGAACTGAAGAAGCGGTTCGCGCGTACGGAAATGATCCACGGCGCGATGAAACAGGATGAGAAGGACGCAATCATGGCCCGCTTCAGCGCCGGCGAAATCGACATCCTCGTGGCGACCGTCGTGATCGAGGTCGGCATCAACGTCCCGAACGCCACCGTCATGGTCATTGAGAACGCGGAGCGATTCGGCCTGGCTCAGCTGCATCAGCTGCGGGGCCGCGTAGGAAGAGGGAAGGCCCAGTCCTACTGCTTCCTCATAAACGAAGGACAATCGGAGCTCGCCGCGAAGCGCGGCAGCATTATGGAGTCCTCCGCGGACGGGTTTTATATCGCGGAGGAGGATCTGAAGCTGCGCGGACCCGGTGAGATCTTCGGAACGCGCCAGCACGGACTGCCGGATCTGAAACTGGCGGATATGGCGCGGCACATGAGTGTGCTGGCGGCGGCCAGGGATGAGGCGAGGGCGATCCTCGCGGACGATCCGGGGCTTGTCAAAGCGCAGAACCAGCCGCTGAAGCGGCGTGTGACGAAGCTGTTCGGAGATGATCTGACGCTCAATTTATAGGTAATAATAGTTGCAGGAGAGAGAATATGAGAGTCATAGCAGGAAAATACAAGGGCAGAAAGCTGTTTTCACCGGAGGACAGCAGCGTGCGGCCCACAACCGATAAAGTCAAAGAGGCGTGCTTCAGCATCCTGACAAACGAATTGTACGACGCGCGGGTGCTGGACCTGTTCGCGGGATCCGGCGGCCTGGGTATCGAGGCGCTGAGCCGCGGCGCGTCCTACTGTCTGTTCGCGGACGCCTCACGCAAAAGCCTCAGCCTGGTGAAGCAGAATCTGGATCACTGCAAGGTGGAAGAGGCGGCCCGGCTCGCGGCAGGCGATTACAGAAAGGTGCTGGGAAGTCTCGCCGGCAGGATCGAAGACGGGCTGGAAGAGCCTTTTGACATCATCCTTCTGGACCCGCCATACGACGCGGGATTTCTGGAAGAGGTGCTGCGACTGATCTCCGAAGGAGGCATTCTGGCCCCAGAGGGAACCATCGTTGCGGAGCACCGGAAACAGATCGAAATGCCGGAGGAAATCTTCGGATTTACCAAGGTCAAAGAACGACGATATGGTGTGGTGAAGCTTTCGATTTACAACAATATGTAGTTGCGTTCTAAAATAAACTGTGTTAGAATTTTCTCGAAGTTATGGGAGGAAATCTATGACGACAAAGGCATTATATACAGGTTCTTTCGATCCGCTGACCATGGGGCATCTGGATATCATCAAAAGAGCCGCGAAGCTGTATGACGAACTGGTCATCGGCGTCATCAGCAACCCGGCGAAAAAGTCCATGTTCACCCTGGAAGAGCGGGAGGAGATGCTCCGAGAGACCGTGAAGGATCTGGATCATGTCAGTGTAGATCATTTCTCCGGGCTTTTGGCTGATTATGTCAATCGGAATGGCTATAATGTAGTTATCCGCGGGCTCAGATCCTCCACGGATTTTGATTATGAGCTCCAGATGGCCCAGATGAACGACAGACTGTTCAACGACGGCGTTGAGACTGTGTTCCTGATGACAGATCCGAAGTACTCATATATCAGCTCAAGCGTTGTCAAGGAAGTGTTCACGCTTGGAGGAAACATCAACGGGCTTGTGCCGGAAGAAATACTTAACAGAATGGGCAGATAAAACCTTTTGTCAGGAGGACGCGAATGAGAGTTTTAGAATTATTGGAAGAAATCGAAGAAATAGTGGATACTGCAGCCGGATTCCCGCTGACAGGCAAAATCATGATCGACTCGGAAGAGCTGCTCGAAATCGTCAGAGAGATCAGATCCGAACTGCCGGATGAGATCCAGCAGGCACAGTGGATCAAGAACGAGCGTGAAAGAATCATCGCGGAAGCCAAGAACCAGTATGAGTCCGTAATCGAAGATGCCAAGAAGCAGGCGGAGACACTGGTCGAAAACAATGACATCACCGTCAAATCCAAACTGAGAGCGGATGAGCTCATGAGCGTCACAGAGGAAACAGCCAAGCAGCTCAAGGTAAGCACCTATGAGTATCTCGACGGGATCCTCTACAACTTCCAGGGCAAGATGGAGCATCTCAATTCCATCTACTTCGGAGAGATGTTCGGCAGCATCGAGAAGGCGTTCGAAGAGATCAATACAGCTCTGGCCGCCAACAGAGGCGAGCTGCAGGAGATGGCGTACAAAGCCCAGATCAGCGCGGACAGCCAGCCGGAGTACTCACAGAAGCCGCTGCCGGATATGGACATGGAGCCGTCAGAGCCGCAGAGTGAAGACGAGGAGTAACCTATAAGAAAGCATTTGAATGTGTCAGGGATACAGGCTCTGGCACATTTCTTTTTTGTCGCAGGATATTTGCAGTATGAAAGTAGTTGGAATCACAGCAGAATACAATCCCTTCCATAACGGGCACGTCTATCTTGCGCGCACAGCCAGGGAGAAGACCGGCGCGGACTGCGTGGTCGCTGTCATGAGCGGCGATTTCACCCAACGGGGAGAGCCTGCCGCAGTCGGCAAATGGGAACGCGCCGAGGCGGCCGTGAAAGCAGGCGGAGCGGATCTGATCCTTGAGCTGCCCTTCGCGTACGCGTGCAGCAGAGCGGATGTTTTCGCGCGGGGAGCCGTGGATATGCTGGCGGGCCTTGGGGCGGACTGCATCACCTTTGGCTGCGAGGCAGCCGATCCGGACATGCTCCGGCAGGCAGCGGAGACGCTGGACTCTGAAGCCGAAAGCATCGGGCGCGCGCAATCCGCGTTCTTAAAGGACGGCGTCTCAAGCGCAAAAGCCTACGAGCTGGCGGCAGCGCAGGTTTTAGGAGAAGAGACCGCGCTGCTTTTGCGGGAGCCGAACAACATTCTGGCCTTCGCGTATCTGAAGCGGATCCGGCATTGGAGGAAGCAGGGACGCCGGCTGGAAGACCTGCCCATCCGGCGGACCGGCAGCGGATACGGGGAGGCTTTGGCGCAGACAGGATTCGCCGGCGCCGGCGCTCTCCGGCGGATGATCCGGGAAGGGGAAGACATCAGCCGGTATGTACCGTGCAGTATGGATTTTGCAGATCTGCGCGCCGCAGAAGAACGGTGCCTGCAGATGCTGAAAGGGATCGTGCTCCGGTCCGGCCCGGAGGAGCTCAGCCGGTGCTGCGGCGTCGGAGAGGGCATGGAGCACCGCATCATCCGGGAGGTGCGCAAGGCGGAAGATCCGGAGCAGCTTCTGACTGCGCTCATATCGAAACGCTACACCGGCGCGACGGTCCGGCGGGCTCTGACACATATCCTCGCAGGTACTTCCTGGGAAACGATCGACAGCGTCACATCGCGCAGACCGTCCGCGGGAAGGCTGCTCGCCGCAAACAGGCGGGGACGGGAATTCATGCGGACGCAGGACGGTGCGTTCAAAATCGTGACCAATATCAACAAGGAAGAGGAAGACCTTTCGCCGGAGGACGCCTTCATGCTGAAAATGGATGAGCGGGCCGCGGACATCTACAATTTACTGTGCGGCAAGGAGATCTGCGCGTCCTCAGACAGAGTCCGAAGACCGTATATTGAGAAAACTTCTTAATTATTCAGTTTTTCGCTTCGTTTTATGGTATAATATCATGCACGGTTGCGCATCGATCCGCAATCGGCAGACAATACAGACAAAAATAGATAACAGGAGGAAACCCATAATGAAAGTATTAGTTATCAACTGCGGAAGCTCTTCACTGAAGTATCAGGTACTTGACATGCAGAACGAAACTCTGGAATGCAAGGGTCTCGTTGAGAGAATCGGTATGGAAGGCTCCGTGATCACACATGAGAAGACCGGAATGGATAAGTTCAAGCTGGAAGTACCTATGGAGAACCACAAGGACGCCATCGGACATGTACTCGATGCGATCCAGGATGCAGAACACGGTGTCGTCAAAGACATGAGCGAGATCGGCGCGGTAGGACACAGAGTCGTTCACGCAGGCGAAAAGTTCGCGAAGTCCGTTCTGATCACAGACGAAGTCATCAAGGCTCTGGAAGAGTGTACACCGCTGGCTCCGCTGCACAACCCGCCAAACCTTCTTGGTATCGCAGCATGCCAGGAACTGATGCCGAATACACCGATGGTCGGCGTATTCGATACAGCGTTCCATCAGACCATGCCTCCTGAATCCTATATATACGCGATCCCGTATGAGTTCTATACAAAGCACGGCATCAGAAGATACGGCTTCCACGGAACATCCCACAAGTATGTTGCGGAAAGAGCCGCTGACATCCTGAATGTCAACCTGGACGATCTGAAGCTGATCACATGCCACTTGGGCAACGGTGCTTCCGTATCCGCTATCAAGAGAGGCAAGTGCATCGACACATCCATGGGCTTCACGCCGCTGGAAGGACTCGTTATGGGAACCAGATCCGGCGACATCGACCCGGCGATCGTAACCTACATGAGAGAGTGCGAACATCTGGATCAGGGCGTTGCCAATGAGATCCTGAACAAGAAGTCCGGCGTACTGGGCATCTCCGGTGTTTCCAGCGACTTCAGAGACCTGGAAGCAGCAGCCGAGGAAGGCAATGAGAGAGCGCAGCTGGCACTGAAGGTCTTTGCTCATAAAGTAAGATTCTACATCGGCGCGTACATCGCTGAGATGAACGGATGCGACGCGATCGTATTCACAGCGGGCGTTGGTGAAAACGACATCGGCATGAGAGACATCATCTGCAACGATCTGGGTAACCTGGGCATCAAGCTGGACGTTGTCAAGAACAGAGTCAGAGGCAAGGAGTGCATCATCTCCAGAGATGATTCCCGCGTCAAGCTGATCCTGATCCCGACCAACGAGGAACTGATGATCGCCAGAGACACCCTCGGCATCGTAACAGGAAAGCTCAAATAAGAATCAAAGCGTAAGAAACGCCGGACGCCAAAGCCTTTCGGGCCGCGGATCCGGCGTTTTTCAATTGTCTTATAATTGTTTTTGACACAGGCAGATTCTGGTTGTATAATCCATAGCGTATATTAATTTCACAGGAGGTCAGTAATAGAAATGAAAAGAAAACCAAACATCGCAGTAGTAGGAGCAACGGGCGTCGTCGGAACGACGTTTCTGAAAGTGCTTGAAGAAAGAGATTTTCCATTTGAGAACATTTATATGATGGCATCTGCCAAATCAGCCGGCAAGAAAATCACATTCAAGGGCAAGGAATACACCGTTGAAGAACTGACCGAACATTCATTTGATAAACCGATCGATATCGCGCTGTTCTCCGCAGGCGGCAGCACCAGCGCCAAATACGCGCCGATTGCGGCAGAGCACGGCGTGACCGTTGTCGATAACAGCAGCCAGTGGAGAATGTATGAGGATGTTCCTCTTGTCGTGCCGGAAGTCAACCCGGAAGATATCGCATGGAACAAAGGCATCATTGCCAACCCGAACTGCTCCACGATTCAGGCCATGGTCGCTCTGAAGCCGCTGCAGGACAAGTACGGCATCAAGAGAGTCGTTTATTCAACCTATCAGGCTGTATCCGGCTCCGGCGTCAAAGGCATCAACGACCTGAAGAACGGACTGGAAGGAAACAACGAGGAACTGCAGGCGTACGCTCATCCGATCGCGGGAAACTGCCTGCCGCACATCGATGTGTTCACTGAGAACGGATACACCAAGGAAGAGATGAAGATGATCAACGAGACCCACAAGATCCTTCACGATGACGACATCAAGGTCACGGCAACCACGGTCCGCGTTCCGGTATTCGATTCCCACAGCGAGTCCATCAACATCGAACTGGAAAAGCCGTTCGAACTGGAGGATGTTGTGGAGTGCTTCCGCAATTTCCCGGGACTGATCGTTCAGGATGATGTAGAGAACAATGTGTATCCGCTGGCCCTCGACGCAGCGGGAACCGATGAGGTCTACGTCGGCAGAATCAGAAGAGACTTTTCTGTTGAAAACGGCATCAACATCTGGGTCGTCGCGGACAACATCCGCAAGGGCGCAGCCACCAACGCAGTCCAGATCGCGGAGAAGCTTCTGGAGCAGCTGCCGGACTAATAACAGAAGAGCAGCAACTTCAAAATCAAATAAATATCACGACCCGTGTTCGTTGCGACCGGATCGTGATTTTTTATATCGGCTTTGTAAACAAAATGGACTGCCCGGGTATCCCAGCAGTCCATACTGTTTTTTGTTTGATTGATTTTAGTTGGATGCTTCCATGATGTCCTTGCCATCATAGTAGTTGCAGTTCGGGCAAACTCTGTGCGGAAGCTTTGGTTCGTGGCACTGCGGACAGATCGAAATGCCAGGAGCCTTCTTCTTCATATTAGCTGCCTTTCTCTGATGCGTAATTGCTTTTGAAGTTCTTCTCTTAGGTACTGCCATGTTTACACCTCCTTCGTGCCTGATTATAAGCACGCCTGAGCCGCCAGGCACAGGCGACTGATTTTGATATATATCGTGACACACGAAGACCCGTATGTCGCAACGTTGAAATTATACATTCGGATGCGACGGTTTGTCAACAACTATTTTGGTTCTCTTGAAAGAATACACGGCGGTATGGTATTATCGTACCGCATGCTGCGGCGGTATGAAGCCGGCAGTTGGAAATAGTATAACAAAAGGTCTTAGGAGAAGCACCATCGATATAGAAAAAAGACAGAACAATTTAGGAAGAATCATCAGAATCGCAGGCGCGTATGTGGCGTGGGTCATGGGCTCAGGCTTCGCGACGGGCCAGGAGATCCTGCAGTTTTTCACCAGCTACGGATATACGAGCATCGTCCTGCTGGGGATGAACCTGATCGGGTTTCTTTTGATCGGACCGATGATCCTGCAGGCGGGCTTTGAAAACGCCCGGGATGCAAAGGCAGGACAGACCCCGCAGATCAGCCACTTCCGGTACTTCTGCGGCAGGACGATCGGGACGTTTTATGACTGGTTTTTGCCGGTGAGCATGTTCGCGGGCATGGTCATCCTTATTTCGGGCTCCGGCGCGACGCTGCACGAGTACTACGGCATCAATCACTTCGTAGGGGCGCTGATCATGGCGGCGGCAGCGCTGCTTGCGTATATCGCAGGCTTTCAGCGGTTCGTGAAGGTCGTGTCTTTCATCGGGCCGACGATCATTGCGTTCACGGTGTTTGTAGGCGTAGTGACGCTGCTGAGGGACTGGGACGGCCTGGCCTTTGTCAATGATTATCCGGAAGCGATGCAGGCCCGCCAGCCGGTGCCGTTTGCCTGGCTTTCGGGGCTTTTGTACATCTCCTATAATCTGAGCGGCGGCTCCAAATATTATACCGCGCTGGGCGCTACGGCACATACTTCGAAGGAAGCCGTGTGGGGCGCCGTGATCGGCACAGCGGCCCTGATGGCAGCGATCCTGCTGATGAACTGCGCCATGCTCACGGATATCGGACATACCGCGCTGCAGGATGTGCCGACCCTGTACCTGACGAAGAAGATATCCTATTCACTGGGCGCCGTGTTCAGCATCATCCTTATCATGGGGATTTTCTCCTCCTGCAGCGCCATGCTGTGGACTGTCAGTGAGAAGTTCGTCACCCAGGGATCACGCAAAAGCTATCTCTTCGCGGCGTGCATCTGTATCGCAGCGTTCCTTCTGGGGCTGTTGCCTTTCGCGGAGCTCGTAGGAAGGGTATACACGATCCTGGGATATGTAGGACTTGTCTTCGCAGGGTTCGTCATCGCAAAGCGCATTCGGACATTTACGCAAAAGCGTTAACATATTGGAGATAAGAAATGATAGGAACTTTCGTAAACGTAGGGACGATCATCGTCGGCAGCCTGATCGGCGGATTGTTCAAAAAAATCATGAGTGAAAGGGTCAATGAAGCACTGTTCATCGCCATGGGATTGGCGGCCTTCGGACTGGGCATCAACGCCGTTGTGCAGAACATGCCAAACAGCCAGTATCCGGTGCTGTTCATCTTCAGCCTTGCCTTCGGAGGAGCGGTCGGTACGATCCTGAAGCTGCAGGACCGGGTCGACAGCATCACTCAGAAGAAGGGTAAGGGCGATGCACGGCTCGGGGAAGGCATCGTCACAGGGTGTCTGCTGTTCTGCATCGGCACGCTCTCGATCCTCGGACCGGTCCAGAGTGCCTTGTATCAGGATCATACCTTCCTGTTCACAAATGCGACCTTGGATCTGGTGACATCCATGGTGCTGGCGTCCACCTATGGCGTCGGCATGTGCCTGTCCGCAGCGATCCTCTTATGCTGGCAGGGGGGCATCTACGGACTGACGATGCTATTGGGCAATTTCATCACCGACACCATGATGTGTGAGCTGAGTATCGTCGGAGGATTTCTCATCGCCATGTCCGGCATCGGAATCCTCGGGCTGAAGGACTGCAGAACGGTCAACTTCCTGCCGTCCCTGCTGGTTCCGCCCATCTGGTGCACTATCGTGTCCCATACCGGGCTTTTTTAGCAAACAACACACAACCTTCACACTGAGATGCAATCATAGACATAGATATATTGTTTGCGAGAAGATAAGCAGAACACAAAGGGGGAGAGAGCATGAAAATCAGAGTGACAGCAGCGGTAGCCTTTGCAGTATGCGTCGCGATAGCCTTAGGCCTTTATGCGTACAGTGAGTACGCCGCCGATGAAGAAACCGCGGCAGGGGAGATCCGGACATTTGAAAGCTACGGGCAGATCCAGAAGACTCTCAGCAAGATCGAAGAGCCGGATATGCCTATGTACATGATGAACGAGTCCATGACAGGTCCTGCGCCGCTGGCCGGCGGGGATTTGATGGAAGATTCCGACGCAATGGCGAGCACAGGGGCGGCCAACGCCCCGGCGGCGGGGACAGCGGTACCCAAGGGAAGTGATCGCTCCGATACGTACGTGCAGGTGGAAGGCGTCGATGAAGCGGATATCGTCAAAACGGACGGGAACTACATCTATTACACGTCCAGGCTCGGTTACGATGTGATCATTGCGAAGGTCACCGGCGGCAAAGCGGAAGACGCGGCCGTGATCACGGAAGAAGCGTCGGGCGTTTCCGCGGAGAATCTCTTCCTGACAAAGGGCAGGCTCATCATCACCGGATCAGAATACGAACCGGAATCGGGAGCGGAACAGGATACGTATACCTATCGCGCCAGGCCCATGGTCACAGCCGTCTGTATCTATGACATCGCCAATCCCGAAAAGCCGAAGCTGATCGGCAAGTACAGACAGAGCGGTGGGTACGTCTCATCAAGGGTCACAGACGGGTATCTCTATGTTGTGACCAACGATTATCTCAATAGAGGGGAAAACCGCTATGTTCCGTACGCGGGGACAGACAAAAGCTACGAAAAACTGGCGGCAGACCACATCTGCTGCTTCCCGCAGCCTTACCGTAAGGCCTACGCTGTCATCGGCTCTGTGGATGTGAACTCCGCGAAAGGCCATATCAAATCGAAGACCCGTGCGATCCTCGGCGCCTCGGACGAGATCTACTGCAGCGGCAGCGCCATCTATGTGACGGATTACACCGTCGATTACAGAGACTTCAATCCGGAAAGCGCGGACGAACGCACCTGCATCATCAAAGCGGACATCAGCAAAGGCCGGATTGCCTTTGCAAAACAGGGATCCATAAGAGGAAGCGTGCTCAATCAGTTCGCCATGGACGAGAAGGACGGATACTTCCGAGTGGCGGCAACGGCCTTCGTCAAAGGAAAAGACGTGAACTATCTGTATGTCCTCGATGAGGACCTCAAGGTCGTGGGCAAGGTCAAAGGCTTCGCCGCGGGCGAACAGATCAAGGCCGTCCGGTTCCTCGGCGATACGGCGTACGTGATCACCTATGAGCAGACGGATCCGCTGTTTGTCATCGATCTGAAGGATCCGATGAGTCCGGAAATGCTGGGAAGCGTCAAGATCACCGGTTTTTCGTCCCTGCTGCTGCCGGAGGGAGAGGATATGCTGATCGGCATCGGCACATCCACCTCAGAGGAGGAATTCGGTGAAGTGGAAAACGGCATCAAGATCGCTCTCTTTGATATATCCGATCCCATGAAGCCGGAGGTGCTGGACAGCATGACCTACCGTGACTACACGAGCGACGTACAGTACGACCACAGGGCGCTGACCGTCAACAGTAAGGAAGGCTGGTACGCCATCCCGTACAGCAACTGGGAAGAAGAAAACGGAGGTGTGCTGCAGTTTCAGGTGGCCGATAAAAAACTGAAGGAAATCGGAAACTATGAGAACAAAGGCGGAATCGCCCGCTGCCTGTACATCGAGGACCATATCTACGGTCTGGAGGATCAGGATGACGCGATCGTTTCCTGGAAGATCGAGCGATGATCATCCATAGATGATTATCAATGGGGAATCATGAATGGGTAAGCAAAAGACGCTTTTAGAAGAAAAATCATTATCCGCGTTACCGGGTTTTGTTGTATAATAATTCGTAACGTGAAAAAAGGGAGGAGAGTCAACAGTGGCAAACAAAAATACCAAGGTTGGAGTCGATTTCGAAAAGAGAGTCAAAGACATCATTGGAGAAATCAAAGGATATGGATTCGGCATGCTCAACGACATGATCGATCCGCAGTTCGTGGACTGCGACCCTGAGAAAATGTCATGCAGAGTCAGGTTCCGGAAATTCAAATGGGAAGATAACGGACGCGGGGAGGTCCACGGCGGCGTGATCTCTGCGATCATGGATACGACCATGGGAATCAACGCCATTGGTCTGACAGAGGGCAGTGTGTCCACATCCGATATGACCATCAGCTTCCTCAGACCATTCAGAGGAAAGTCGTTTATCGTCGAATCGGAAGCGGTTCAGGTGGGAAGCAGAGTCATCCGGTTGATTGCGAAAGCATATGATGAAGATACGGGCAAATGTCTGGCAGTATCCACAGGCAGCTTCATGCATGTGGATTACGAGCAGGCTGCAGATAAAAAACTCGGAGTATAAGGAGAACAGTGATGAAAGAAATGAAAGATATGGGTTTCGAAACCAAATGTGTCCACGGAGCATACAAAGCAGAGAGCGGTGAGCCGCAGAATCTGCCGATCGTGCAGAGCACCACATACAGATATTACAACGCGCCGGATGTCGCGGCGTTGTTCGATCTGGACAGCGCGACGCCGTTCTACGCCAGGCTCGGAAGCCCGACGGTAGATGCCTTTGAACAGAAGATGGCTCTTCTGGAGTCCGGAACGGCCGGTATGGCGGCGTCTTCCGGTCAGGCCGCGAACATGATCGCACTCCTGAATATCTGTGAAGCGGGAGACCACGTGCTGAGCGGAACCAATATCTACGGCGGTACATACAACCTGTTCAATGTAACGCTGAGAAGACTCGGTATTGATGTAGAATTCTTTGATCAGGATATGAGCTGCGAGGAAATCTGCAAGCTCAAAAGACCGAACACGAAAGCGCTGTTCGGAGAGACGCTCGGAAATCCGGCCCTTAGCATCCTCGATATCGAGAAGTTTGCAAAGGCCGCAAATACGATGGGAGTTCCTTTGATCGTGGATAACACGCTGGCAACGCCGGCGCTGTGCAGACCGATCGAGTTTGGCGCCCATATCGTAACCCATTCCACGACGAAGTTCGCGGACGGACATGGAACCAGCGTCGGCGGATGCGTCATCGAAGGAGGAAACTTCGACTGGACAGTCAAGGACGAGAACGGAGACCTCAGATATCCGGGAATGGCTGCGCCGGATGAGAGCTACCATGGACTGAACTTCTATGAGAAGTTCGGACAGGCAGCGTTCTGCACCAGACTGAAGACAGTCATGATCCGCGACCTTGGATGCACCATGTCCCCGATGAACGCGTATCTGACCCATCAGGGCCTGCAGACGCTGGACGTCAGAATGGAACGCCATGTCAAGAATGCGAAAGCCGTTGCCGCATTCTTAAACAGCCACCCGATGGTCGACTGGATCATCTACCCGGGTCTGGAAGGCGACAGATATTATGAGCTGGCTAAAAAGTACATGCCGAAGGGCGCCAGCGCAGTCATGAGCTTCTGTGTCAAAGGTGGCAGGGAAGCAGGAGAGAAGTTCCTCGAAAAGCTGGAACTGTGCAGCGTCGTTGTGCACGTGGGAGACATCCACACCAGCGTGCTCCATCCGGCAAGCACCACACACCGTCAGCTTTCTGAAGAAGCCCAGCTGGCGGCAGGCATCGATCCGGGTCTCATCAGACTCTCGGTCGGCCTTGAAAACGCGGAGGATATCATCGCTGACCTCGACCAGGCACTGAATAGAGTAAAATAGGAGAATATATAGAATATGCCATTAATCATACCTGACCAGCTCCCGGCGGCGGGAGCGCTGAAGGACGAGAATATATTTACCATGACAGGGGCCAGAGCCCGCACCCAGGACATCCGTCCGCTGAAGGTCATCATCGTCAATCTGATGCCGACCAAGATCGCGACGGAGACCCAGCTGGCCCGCGTGCTGGCCAACAGCCCGCTGCAGATCGAGATGCAGCTCGTCGGAATGGATATGCACACGTCCACACACACATCGCAGGATCACCTGAAGTCATTCTATACTACTCTTGAGCATTTCAAGGAGGAATACTTCGACGGGATGATCATCACCGGATCACCTGTTGAACAGATGGATTACGAAGAAGTCGATTACTGGCCGGAGCTCTGTGATATCTTCGAGTTCGCCAAGACCCATGTCTACAGCAACATGTTCATCTGCTGGGGCGCGCAGGCTGCGCTGTACTATTACTACGGTATTCCGAAACACATTCTGGATGAGAAAGTGTTCGGCGTATTTGAACACAGGACCCTGAGGCCGCACAATCCGCTGGTCAGGGGCTTCGACGAGTTGTTCTACGCACCCCATTCCAGACACACGGAAATCAGGAAACAGGACATTCTGAAGCATCCGGAGCTGAGGATCCTGGCGGAATCTGAAGAGGCAGGACCGCACATCATCTCCACAGAAAACGGCAGGCAGATCTTCGTGCTTGGTCATCAGGAGTATGACAAGACGACCCTCGCCGATGAATACTTCAGGGACATCAACAAGGGAATCGAAATCGGTGTTCCGGCGAACTACTTCCGCAATGACGATCCCCAGCAGGAGATCATGTTCCGGTGGAGAGGGCACGCGAGCCTCCTGTTCTCCAACTGGCTAAACTACTATCTGTATCAGGCTACGCCGTATAATCTGGACGACCTCAGGGACGGCAAGGAGGACGCCTGGAGAGAGTCGTTCAAGGATGATGACAGTATTTCCGATGACTAGTTGACGGAAACCCCAAGATATAGTATAAAGATATTGGGGTGTATACCAACAGTACAGGAGGTACTGAGAGATGGCGAAAGACAAAGGAACAAAGAAAATCAGAGACAAAGCAGCCGAGAAGGCCGTCAAAGCCCGCCTTGGCAGCACACATCTGAAATCCTTCCGGATACTCGGATCGGAGAAGGATCCGGAGACAGGAGACACCGCCGTTCACATCCTCAGGATGGTCGGCAGCGACAACTATCTGTTCAGAGTAAACTGCAAAACGGAAGGCGCGGGGTTTGCTATGTCCGGCCTTGTACCGGTCACAGATCCGCAGGAGTTCGGTGAATACCGCGTTTACAATCCGAAACCTGCGTCAGCAGAGGCCCTTCGCCCGACCGAAAAAGAGAAGAAATTCAAAGGATACAGTCAATAGTTATGAAGACCCGCCTCAAGAGGGCGGGTTTTTACGGAGGTAAGAGAGTTGGTCAACAGAGCGTTACTGAAAAATCTTTCGAAACAATATCCGGATATCAAGGCGGCAACGGAGGAGATCGTCAATCTGAGCGCGATCCTCAGTCTGCCGAAGGGCACAGAGTTCTTCCTGAGCGATCTGCACGGGGAGCATGATGCCTTTGTACACATGCTCAAAAGCGCGTCCGGTGTTATCCGGGACAAAATCGATGATATCTTCGGACCGACGCTGTCCATCGAAGAGAGGGATGCGCTGGCCGCGCTGGTATACAATGCCAGAGCGGAAATCGAGCGCAGGAGAAAGAGCGAACCGGATTTCGACAAGTGGTGCGAAAGAGCGATCAGCCAGCTGACACAGGTCCTGAAGTCGGTCACCAACAAGTACACCCAGTCAAAGGTGCGTAAAAGACTGCCGAAGCAGTACGCGTACATCATCGATGAGCTTTTGCACGCTGATTCCAAGTACAACATGGGTGATTACTATGTAAAGATCGTAGAGACGATCGTGGAATGCAGAGAGGCGGAGGATTTCATTGTCGAGATGACCGAGTGCATCAGCAATCTGGCTGTCGACCGCCTGCACATCATCGGGGACATCTGGGACAGAGGCGCCGCGCCGGACAAGATCATGGACTATCTGATGGGCTTCCATGATGTGGATTTCCAGTGGGGCAACCATGACATCCTCTGGATGGGCGCCGCCACCGGAAGCTGGGCCTGCATCACGAACGTGCTCCGGATCAACACCAAGTACAACAACTTCGATATGCTGGAGGTCGGATACGGCATCAACCTCAGACCGCTGGCCACCATGGCGGCCGAAGTATATGCCGACGATCCGTGCACTGCGTTCTGGCCGAAGACCATCGAACGCAACAAATACGATCCGGTGGACGACGCGCTTGCCGCCAAGATGAACAAGGCGATCTCCATCTGCCAGTTCAAGGTGGAGGGACAGCGGATCATGGCGCATCCGGAATACCATCTGGAACACAGGCTGCTGCTGGATAAGATCGATTACGAGAAGGGGACGATTCAGCTGCCGATCGGCGAGTATGAACTGAATGATAAAAACTTCCCGACCATCGATCCGGCGGATCCGTACAAGCTGACGCCGGAGGAGGAAGCCATGCTGGAGGCCCTTGAGCCGGGCTTTACGAAGAACGATAAGCTGCAGAAGCATATTAAGTTCCTCTTTACCCACGGCGCACTGTATACGATCGTGAACGGCAACCTGCTGTATCATGGAAGCATTCCGATGAACAAGGACGGCAGCTTCAAAGAGTGTGAAATCAACGGACATGTCCTGAGCGGCAAAGCCTACATGGATTACCTGGATGAGCATGTGCGCCAGGCGTACTTCCACCCGAAAGACTACGAAGAGCCCGGATGGAACGGCGACATCATGTGGTATCTGTGGCTGTCCGCCAACAGTCCTCTGTTCGGCAAAGATCAGATGACCACCCTGGAGAGATGCCTGATCGATGATAAGAAAACGCACAAAGAGCATACAGTACCGTACTATAAGCTTATCGAGCGGCAGGATATCTGTGAGAAGATCCTGAAGGAGTTCGGGCTGGATCCAGATGTCTCCATCATCCTGAACGGACACGTACCGGTCAAGATCAAGGACGGGGAAAGCCCCATCAAAGGCAACGGCAGACTGTTCATCATTGACGGCGGAATGTCAAAGGCATACCAGAAGACAACCGGTATCGCCGGCTATACATTCTTTATCAACTCCCGGTACATGGCGCTGGCGGAGCACAAACCCTACAGCCCGCTGCAGGAGGATGGGACACAGGTGTTCCACGCGCCTGTCATCAGTATCGTCAGGAATATGGACAAGCGGATGCTGGTTGTGGACACAGACCTGGGCGGTGAGCTTTTGCGTGAGCGAGAGGAACTGAGGGCTCTTGTGGAGGCTTACCGGAACGGTTCTCTGAAGGAAAGATAAAGAGAGCAATATAATCAATTGGCAAATAGTAAATTAATGCACAAAGGCATTAAATAATATGCAAATCCCCCTTGATTAAGAGGGGGATTTGTGCTTTAATTATAACGGTATGATTTGTTATAAAAATAACAAATATGATATTATTTTAAGGAGGCAATAGAATGAACTTTTCACTGACGAAGGAACAAGAATTCGTAAGAAAAATGGTACGCGACTTTGCCGAAACTGAGGTAGAACCTCTTGCTGCAGATATCGATGCGGAACACAGATTCCCGGAAGAGACTGTAGAAAAGATGGCTCAGTACGGTCTGCTTGGCGTTCCGTTCCCAACTGAGTATGGTGGAGCAGGCGGAGACCACATCTCCTACGCGATCACTGTTGAAGAGCTCTCCAAGAAGTGCGCGTCAACAGGCGTTATCTGCTCAGCACACACATCACTGTGCTGCTGGCCGATCTTCAACTGGGGAACAGAAGAGCAGAAGAGAAAGTATCTGCCAGATCTGCTTTCAGGAAAGAAGCTGGGTGCTTTCGGACTGACAGAGCCGAACGCAGGAACAGACGCGTCCGGACAGCAGACAAGAGCGGCCGACGGCGGAGACTGCTGGATCCTCGATGGAGCTAAGGTATTCATCACAAACGGCGGATATGCTGACGTATTCGTAGTAATGGCTATGACTGACAAGTCCAAGGGCAACCACGGAATCAGCTCATTCATCGTTGAGAAGGGTGACCCGGGATTCTCAATCGGTAAGACTGAGGACAAGATGGGTATCTGCGCATCCTCAACTACAGAGCTTATCTTCCAGAACTGCAAGATTCCTAAGGACAGACTCCTTGGTGAAATCGGACAGGGATTCAAGGTAGCGATGTCAACTCTGGACGGCGGACGTATCGGTATCGCATCACAGGCTCTGGGTATTGCTCAGGGAGCTCTCGATGTAACCGTTGAATACATGAAGGCAAGAAAGCAGTTCGGAAAGAGCCTGTCAAAGTTCCAGGCACTCCAGTTCGTAGTTGCTGATCTGGAAACACAGATCCAGGCTGCAAGACTTCTGGTTTACAGAGCTGCGGATATGAAGGACAAGCACCTGCCTTACGGACCGGCTGCTGCAATGGCTAAGCTGTTTGCTGCTGAGACTGCAATGCACGTAACCACCAAGTGCGTACAGCTCCACGGCGGATATGGCTACACGAAGGATTATCCGGTAGAGAGAATGATGAGAGACGCTAAGATCACTGAGATCTATGAAGGAACTTCAGAAGTCCAGAGAATGGTCATCGCTGCATCAGTTCTTGGTAAATAAGCAGATAGGAGGAATTACAAATGGCATTTAATATTATTGTATGTGCAAAGCAGGTTCCTGATACTAACGTTATCAAGATCAACCCTAAGACTGGCACTCTGATCAGAGATGGCGTTCCAAGTATCCTGAACAATGACGATGCCAATGCTCTCGAAGAAGCATTGAAGATAAAAGATAAGTTTGATGACGTACACATCACCGTTATCACAATGGGACCTCCTCAGGCAAACGATCTTCTGTTCGAATGTATCGCTAAGGGCGCTGACGAAGGTATCCTCGTATCCGACAGAGCTGTTGGCGGATCCGATACATGGGCGACTTCCAATACTCTGGAAGCTGCAGTAAGAAAATGGGTCAAGGAAAATGGCGAATACGACCTGATCTTCACCGGCCGTCAGGCGATCGACGGAGATACCGCTCAGGTTGGACCACAGCTTGCTGAAAAGCTGGATCTGCCGCAGGTATCCTATGTTGAAGAGTTTGAAATTGCTGATGACAGAAAAACTGTTACAGTTAAGAGACAGCTGGAAGATGGATATGAGCTCATCGAGGTTCCGCTCCCTTGCCTTCTGACAACGATCAAAGAACTGAACACTCCGAGATACATGACCATCGCAGGTATCTATGGCGACAAGGAAATGAAAGTCTGGAACGCCAAGGATATCGAAGTTGACCTGACGAAGGTAGGTCTTGAGGCATCACCTACGAACGTATTCAGATCATTCACACCTGCTCCGAAGCAGCCGGGCGTTAAGATCGAAGGCGACACAGAGAATGAGCAGGCTAAGAACTTACTGATCAAGCTTAAGGGCAAGCATGCAATCTAAGAGTAGGAGGGAATATAAATGGCTATTAACATTATTAAAGAAAAATGTATTGGATGCGGACAGTGCTTCAAGAGCTGCCCTAAGGATGCATTTTATTTCGAACCATATGATGGCAACAAACTTGGTAAGGTTGCTGCTATCGGCCCAAGCTGCGACTTCTGTAACCAGTGCCTGACTTCTTGCAGATTCGGCGCGATCGAAGAGAAAAAGATCGAAGTACAGGCTGACCTGGGCGACTACAAGCACGTTTGGGTATTTGCTGAGCAGAGAGACGGCAAGCTGATGAACGTAGCGCTCGAGCTGATCGGTGAGGGACACAGACTGGCTAAGGAAATCAGCGAAGACACACAGGTCTGCGCAGTTCTGATTGGATCAGAAGAAGACATCGCTCCGCTGGCAGATGAGTGCTTCAAGTATGGTGCAGAGAAGGTTTACAAGATCGCAAGCCCGGTTCTGCAGCACTACACAACAGACGCTTACACTTACGCTCTGAAGGAAGCTATCGATGAGTACAAGCCGGAGATCGTTCTCTACGGTGCTACACACATCGGTCGTGACTTCGCTCCGAGAATCGCAGCAAGATGCAACACAGGTCTGACAGCTGACTGTACAAGACTGGACGTTAAGGTATCAAGCTACATCGAATTCGCGAAGAAGAACACAACTCTGGATACATCCACACTGGATCCGAACGATCCGTCAACAGGCATCAAGCAGACTCGTCCGGCATTCGGCGGTAACCTGATGGCTACCATCATCTGCCCGAGAACCCGTCCGCAGATGTCAACCGTACGTCCTGGTGTAATGCAGAAGAGAGAGCCGGTTGAAGGCGCTACAGGCGAAGTCGTCGACGTTAAGACAACAGTATCCGCTGATGATATCCACATCAAGATCAAGGACGTTGTTAAGTCCGCTAAGGAACTGGTATCCCTGACTGACGCTGACATCATCTGCTCCGGCGGAAGAGGCCTTGGTGATGCGTCCGGATTCGAACTGATCAAGCAGTTCGCTGACAAGGTTGGCGGCGTTGTAGGTTCATCCCGTGCGGCAGTAGACGCTGGCTGGATCGATCACTCACATCAGGTTGGACAGACCGGTACCACAGTTAAGCCGAAAATCTACTTCGCTTGCGGTATCTCCGGCGCTATCCAGCACCTGGCAGGTATGCAGACTTCCGATTGCATCGTTGCAATCAACAAGGATGCTGACGCTCCGATCTTCGAAGTTGCTGACTTCGGTATCGTAGGCGACCTGTACAAGGTAATCCCGGAAATCATTGCTGAGTGGGACAACGCAGAAGCTCTGTATGACGCTTCCACAAAAGAATAATCAACAATCATAATGAATCAAACCATTTAATCAGTTGAAAGTTCAATAAGCATATAACAAAGAGGCTGCCGATTATCGGCAGCCTCTTTTCGTGTGGTCAAAAACAAAACAACCGCGCCCGTTTCCGGCGCGGTTTAATGATTCAGCTCGTAGTCCCGATTCGATGTCTGGGTTTGTCGTCCCGACTTCAGTCAATAAACTGCTTCAGGCGGGTGAGGGGAAGACCGACCACGTTATCGTAATCGCCTTCTATGTGGTCGATGTATTTCTCAAACGTCCCCTGGATCGCGTAGCCCCCGGCCTTATCATAAGGCTCATCGGTAGCGACGTAAGCCTTGAGTTCTTCGTTGGAATAGGACTTAAAGAAGACCTCGGTGTCCTCGTAGAAACAGGATGCCTGGCGGATGCCGTCTGTCATTTCATACTGCCCGGCGCGGTCGAGCTGCATCTGCCCGTAATAGGAGATGCTCACAACGCAACAACCGGTCACAACGTGGTGTGACGTGCCTCTGAGAGCGCTCAGAATGCGATAGGCGTCGTCTTGATCCGTTGGCTTGCCTATGATGCTGCCGCCGCTGACAACGACCGTATCTGCGGCGATGATGCGAATATCCTCACCGGCAGGGGGCCAGTCCCGGGTGACCGAAAAACGAACCGGATCATGGACCGTCACACCATCTTCGGAAGCCGGCGTGATTTCATCCGCAACGGCAAAAGCCTTCGCCATGGCCAGATACATCGTTGCAGTTTCCGGTTTCATGTCGAAGGGTAGCGTCTCATTGATGGATGCCGGCCTGACCACAGGGTCATAGCCGGCATTCTTTAACATTTCTATGCGCCTTGGTGAGGCGGAAGCTAATATGATCATAATCGTTGGAATCCTGGGTTAAGGAGTTTCAGGTTCTGGTTCGGGCTCCGGTTCGGGCTCCGGTTCCGGAGCTGCAGTCGGTGCCTGTGTCGGTGCCTGCGTCGGTGCTGCAGTCGGTGCCTGTGTTGGAGCCGCAGTCGGTGCCTGTGTCGGAGCCGCAGTAGCGCCTCGTGTAGTGGTAGCCTTTGTCGTTGTTGTCTTATCTTTGTCGTCCTTGTCGTCCTTCTTCTTTGACTTCTTCTTTACGACTTTGGAATAGGTTCCGTCGATATAATACTCACCGTTGACGCGTTTGACGTTGGACGGCATTTCACCGAAGCTTGCCCTTGGGAGGTCTTCGCAGACACGCCCCATAATGGCTGCCCAGAATCCCGCTGCCTTATAGGAGTAGTTGGATACGGACATGTTGATGTCGTTGCCCATCCACAGCGCCATGGAATAGTAGGGGGTAAAGCCGGAGAACCAGATATCATACATATTACTGGTTGTTCCGGTCTTACCGGCCGATGGCTGTGAAGCGATGTACGCGTTGCGGCCGATACCTCTGGTTACGACGGTATTGAGAACATCCGTCATGATCCACGCGACACCCGGATCGTAGACCTGTGTCTCCTCAGGCTGTTTCTCGAAGAGGACATTGTTGTTGGAATCCAGGATCTTCGTATAGAAGATAGGAGTTTTATAAACGCCTCCGTTTACCAGTGTTTCGTACGCAGCCGCCTCCTCGAGCGGGCTCAGTCCGCGGGTGAGACCGCCAAGTGAGATCGCTGCAGGGTTGGCGTCATTCTCATCATCAAGAGTGGTGACACCGACCTTCTTGAGCATATCCAGACAGTAGTCGGCGCCTTCATTGCGATCGATCTGCTGGAAGATCTTATAGGAGCATACGTTCAGCGACTGCTGCAGGGCCTCACGGAATGTAGTCGGGCCATGGTAACGGTGGTCATCGTTCTTCGGCCAGACTCTGCCGTTTCCGTCCTTGGTAAGGGAGTCGTTGATGATGCTTCCTGCTGTTACGTATTTACCCCAGTCAGAACCATCGCTGGTATCCAGGCTGAGTTTCTTCTTGTCCTTCTGGTATTCATAACTCATCTGCATAGCAGGAGCGTATACCGCGATTGGCTTGATCGAGGATCCGGGCTGCCGCGGGTTAACCGCTCTGTTGTAGAGCTGTTTTCCGGTGGCGCCGCGTCCGCCCATCATGCCTTTGACCTGGCCGGTCTTGTTCTCAATGATGACCGCGGCCGCCTGCGGCTGACGGATCTTCTGCTTCAGCGTGTAATTGTCATCGGACACGCGAAGTCCATCATCCGTCTTTTCAAAGAACTCCGGATAATCTGTGAAGAACTGGGCTGAGACGACACAGTTTCCATCGCCGTCCAGAGATTTGTATTCTGCAGGGATCGACAGGGCTCCGCTTTCGATAAAGTAGAATTTGCCGTCGTCTTCCTTCTTATACATGCTGCGGAATTCGACGCTGATATCGGTTCCGGTGGCAGCAGAAGTCTCGTACAGGTTCAGCCTGTGGGCCTTCTTGATGGTCATACTGCCGTCGGAATTCATTGTGTACTCATCCTCATGGAGAGTGAAATTGTCGTTGTCATCAAAGTAGTTAGAGTACGCGTAAGCAAGAACAACGCCGTCTTCGCTGATAAGATTGTTGTCCGCATTGGTCCTGGTATAGGAAATCGATGTGAAGTTGTCGTCATCCGCGAATTCTTCTTCCATGATCTTCTGGACCTTTGAGTCCATGGAAGTGTAGATCTTCAGACCCTTGGTATAGACCATGTTTTCGGCGTCGGTTTCGGATACGCCATACTCTTCCTGAATATCATCGATCAGCTGCTCCAGCGCGTAATCGGTGAAATAGGTAGTTTTGCTGGCATCCGCAGCAGTACCGATCTTGATCTCATCCTTGATGTCCTTGGCCAGAGCGGTATCACGCTCTTCCTGTGTGATGTTGCCGCTTTCGCACATATTGTTGAGAATGAATTCCCGTCTGTCCTTGGTCATATCGCCATTGTAGAGATATGTGACCGTTGAGGTTTTCTTGATTTTCGGAAGAGAGGTCTGCGTATTGTAATAATCTGAGTATACAAGTGCGTAAACGTCCGGTGACTGCGGAAGGGCAGCCAGGGCTGCGCACTGCTCCAGCGTCAGCTCACTTGCTTTCTCAGAAAAATAGGATTCCGCAGCGGCCTCGACACCGTAGGAGTTGAAGCCCAGGTAGATCGTATTCAGATACGCTTCCATGATCTGTTCCTTGGAGAGGTTCTTCTCGAGCACAATGGTGCAGTACATCTCCGTGATCTTACGGGAGAGCGTTCTCTGGCTCTTGATTTCAGCAAGATAAACGTTTCTGGCGAGCTGCTGTGTCACAGTGGAGGTACCGCTGACCTCACCGCCGCCGAAGAGGCTTTCTTTGACTGCTCCGATCATACGGATGAAGTTGAATCCGTTGTGTGACCAGAATTTGTGGTCTTCGATGGCAATCACAGCATTGACCATGTTTTCAGGAATATCTTTGTACTTGATCACAGTTCTGTTTCCGTTGGAGAAGTACAGACTGTCGATCTCCTTGCCGTCCGTATCATACATGATCGAACGCTGGCTGATCTGTGAATAGATATCATCCGTATTGATAGCAGGCGCCTTCACAAAGATAAAGCCAACGTAGATGCCTGCTGCAAATACACCCATCAGAATGAGGCAGACGATCGTTTTTAGGATCGCTGCTGCAGCGGACTCCTTCTTGATCGGTTTGCGCTTCGCGACGCCGGAAGCGCTTCCTCCGAATTTGGAAGAGGCGGCAACGGCTTTTGCCTTGATGCTTTGGGCGTTTTCTTTTGTTCTTTTAGCAGCTTTATCCTTTTTCCTGCTTTTGCGCGTGCTTCTTTCCGGTGTAACGGAAGCTTCCGCGTTCCGGACGGAAGAGGCAGCCAGTTCCGCAGCATCCTCAGTAGATGGTGTTTTCCCGCCATTGGCAGCGGCGCCGGACCGGTAGCTGGACGCGGAACCATAAGAGTATTCTTCGTCTGCAGCATCGGCACTATAGGTATCTGTTTCAGAGATTTTATTTTTTTCCTTCTCTGCGATCTCATCGAACTGATCGAAGAAATCGTCGTTTGTTACATTATTATTTTTGTCAGACAAAATTATTTCCCCCGATTTCAAGTTATACATATGCGTAAATTATACCATAGGAAACGTGATTAATGTGTGTATTATGATAAAAAATACATTCCAATTTAAGGAAATTATGCTTGAAATTTACATCTACGCATGGTAATAGTAGTATCAGGAAAGGGGTAAATCGAAGGGATGATCAGACGACCTATGCTCTTTGCCGCCTGCGGCATGTCCGCGGCGGTCTTTCTCGCATACTATGGAGGTTTTGCTGCAGCATCTGCCGGGGCAGTGGTGTTGGCGATGGTTTTGCTGGCCTTTAGGAAACCGGAGCTTCTTCCGGAGCTTATGAACGGAAGCAGGGACGCCGGTAAGAGGCGGGCGGCTGCGCTGCTGGTCCTGCTGTTTTATTGTCTGGGCGCAGTTTCCATGTGGCACACGGACCGGCAGCTGGAAAAAGAAGCTTCCTTATTAAAAGGGAGCACGATCCGCGGCGCCGTCACGGATTGTGCGAGAAAGGTGGATGCCGGCGGAGAGTCCCGGCTGCAACTCACGGTTCAGTCAGAGCAGGGAAAGGTGCTGGCAAGCTACCGGGATACCTATGACGATGAGTGCGCGCCGGAAGGCCGGATCGTTGAGCTTCGCGGTGAAATCACGGATCCTGCCGTAAAGCGAAATCCCGGCTGCTTTGATTACGCGCTGTACCTCAGATCCCGCGGGATCACGAAAACGATGACCTGCGACAGCATCACAGTGCAGCCGCTTCGGCCGCTGCGGCAGGCACCGCTCGCGTATCTGCGAAATCGTGTATGCACTGCGAGGGACAGTTTTATCGCAAGACTGGAACACAGAACCGATTTTTCTACGGCCGCCATGATGCGCGCGATCATGTTCGGTGACAAAGGCGGGCTGGAGGAAGATACGCTGGAACGCTTTCAGCAAAACGGGACAGCTCACATTCTCGCCGTTAGCGGTCTGCACATCGGAATCATCTTCGCTTTTCTCCGCAGACTTTGGCGGTGGAGAAGGGGCAGGGGGTATTTCGTCTTTAACCTGGCGTTTTTTGTCATGTATGCTGCGGCAGCAGGTTTTTCCCCGTCGGTAACAAGGGCGGTCGTGATGGTGCTGCTGCACATTCTGGCAGAGCTGCGCGGATGGCGGTATGACCTGAGCAGCGGTGCTTTCGCGGTCATGATCGGCGTCCTGCTGCACCAGCCCTACATGCTCTTTAATACAGGGTTTGAAATGTCTTTTCTGGCGGTTCTGACACTGGTGCTGGTGTTACCGTACCTTAAGAGATTCTATTCCGGCATTTTGCTGGCAAGTCTGGCGGTACAGCTTGGGCTGGGTCCCTTTATGCTGTATCAGTTCAACTATCTTTCGCTTCTGTCGGTTCTGATCAATGTACCGATCGTATTCCTGGCAGGCCTGATCGTTCCGGCAGGACTTGTATCCATGGCCTGCGGAGCGGCAGGCTTGCCGGGGACAGAATACGCGGACAGGCTGATCCGGATCCTGTGCCGGATACTGGAAGATCTGAATACGGCGGGGCAGGCGGGCGGCATGACGACGCTGCAAATACCCAGCCCGCTGCTGCAAATCATCGGCATGTATTACCTCGGACTTCTCCTGCTGGCATCCGAAGAAGGACGGTTGGCGCTGATCCGAGCGGCGGCGAAAGGCCGATACGCGGTTAAAATGATATTGCTCATCGTGATGCTCAGCACAGCTTTTCAGGCTTTTGCATCGGATGGGTTCTCGAAGTGCGATATGACGTTCGTTGACGTCGGACAGGGAGACTGCATGCACCTGCGGGTCAAAGACAGCAGCAGGCTGTTCCGAAAAGAGGACGCCTATCATGTGTTGATCGACGGCGGAGGCAGGGATCAGTTTGATGTGGGAAAGAAAATACTTCGGCCCTACCTGCTGAAAAACGGTGTCGGGAAGATCGATCTTGCCATCGTCACACATTTACATAATGATCATTATGACGGCATACGGTCCCTTTGCCGCGAGGGGATGGTGGAGAAGCTCTGTATATATGAAGGATACAAAGTCAATGAAGCCGCGATTCTGGAGGAGTGCGGGATCGCCCGTGAAGATCTGATCTACGCGGCGGCCGGGGATGTGCTCCGGCTGGGAGACGCGTCTTTTCAGATGCTTGCGCCTCCGGCGAAGTCTTATGGCGAGTACATCCGGTTGGCGGAGGACGAGACAGACGAAAACAAAAAAAGCCTGCTGATTAGGGTCGAATACCACGGGGTCTCGGCGATGATGACCGGGGATATCGGAGAGGACGGAGAGAAGGACGCCTGGCAGCGCAGCGGCGCTTCTGCCCTGCGGTGCGATATCCTGAAGGTCGGGCATCATGGATCGAAGACCAGTTCCTCGGACGGCTTTCTGGATGCCGTGCGTCCGTCGGTTTCGGTCATTCAGGTAGGGGAAAACAACCGATACGGCCATCCGGCGCAGGAGACCCTTGAGAAACTCGATTCCCGGCGCATTCCGGTCTACAGAAACGATCTGCAGGGGGCTGTGGGGCTTGAGTTTGGAAAAGGCCGGATCCGGAAAATCCGGACCATGATCTCCGCAAATACCAATAATACCATTCAATCCGCCGCGCACCTGTGATAGAATATCACCGCAAAAGCAAAGACAGATAGGATGTATCAAGTATGGCATATAGCAAAGACCAAAAACACGCATATGAGATTCTCACAGGTGACATGAAGACCGGGAATATTCCCGCGGCAGTCATCCTGTCGGGAAAAGAAGAATATCTGGTGGATTTCTACGCCGGACGTCTGATCGATCGGTTCGTCGCGAAAGAGTGCCGGCCGCTGGATCTGGTGACCCATGTCCGGGATGAGCTGACGGCTGACGCTGTTATAGACAGCCTGGAAACCATGCCGTTCATGTCCCAGCGGAAGGTCGTGTATCTTCCGGAGTTTTTCGATGAAAAGGGCAGAATGCCGAGGAGCTTCGAAAAGAGCCAGAACAGCAGGAAACAGCTGGGGAAGCTGCTCGATGAACTGGACCCGGAGACGGCTCTGCTTTTGATCACAGCCGCGGCTCCGGCGGATTACCGCGCGGAGCGGACCCTCAAGGAGACGGATATCTATAAGAAAATCGCGGGTTCCGGTAAAAAAAGCGTCGGACGCGTCTACGATTTCGGGCCTCTGGACAGAAGACAGCTGACCGGTTTTATCGAGAAGCGGTTCCGCGCTGCCGGCAAGCAGTTCCGGCCGGGCATCACATCCATGGTCATCCGCGAAACCGAGTACGAGAGCCGGGACAATGATTACGGACTCTATGAACTGGGCAACGATCTGCAGAAAATCATTGCCTACTGCGGGGCCGCGCCGGAGATCACGCCGGATATGGTAACGGCAGTGGTAGGGATGAGCCCGGAGAAAAACGTGTTCCGGATGATCGACGCGATGGTAACAGGAAGGAAAGAGGAAGCATTCCGGCTTTTGCATTATCTGATGCAGGACGGAGAATCGGAATTCAGCCTTCTCGCGAGGATCGCCGAACAGTTTGAAATCATGCTGACCGCCTGCGAAATGAAGGATGACGGCAAAAGCCTCACAGAGATCCAGAAGATCCTTGGAGGAGGCTATCTGGGCAAGGGGAAGAGGATCCCCGCGTATCGAACGAAAAAAGCCCTTGAGAACGGCAGCCGCCTCAGTCCGGACAGGATGAGAAGAGCGCTTTCCAACTGCTACAAAGTCGAGAAGAACATCAAATCCGGACTGATGCCGGGAAGACTGGCGCTGGAGTACTTTATCGGGAATATATGAAGAAAAACGGAATGACACAAATCAAAGCGGATATGATGCTCATGCTGGTGACGCTTGGTTGGGGCGTTTCCTACTTTATGATGGATCTGTGTCTGGAGGAAATCGACCCGCTGACACTGAACGCCTTCCGATTTCTAGGCGCGTTTGTCGTAGCGTGGCTTCTCATCGTTCGGAAGATGATCCATGTGAACAGGATGACGCTGAAATACGCGTTTTTTGTTTCTCTGTCTCTGGTCATAGTTTACATCGGAGCGACCTATGGCGTGAAGTATACGAGTCAGTCAAACGCCGGATTTCTCTGCGGGACAGCGGTGATCTTCACGCCTGTCCTGACATTTCTGATCAAGCGCGTCCTGCCCGAAAAAAAGATCCTGTTCGTGGTGCTTCTGTGCACAGCAGGCATGGCGCTGATGACGCTGGACAGCCACATGAAGGTGGCTTCCGGTGATCTGCTGTGCCTCATGTGCGGTCTGTTCTACGCGGTGGATCTTCTGATCAATGAGGCCGGCGTAAGGCACCGGGAGGTCGACGCTTTCCAGCTGGGGGTCTATCAGCTGGGTTTTACGGGCGTGTGGATGCTGCTCCTCGCGCTGATCTTTGAAGATATGCGGCTTCCCGAGACAGGGGCGTGCTGGGTAGCGCTGATTTTCCTGACGGTGTTCTGCACCGGGATCGCGTACATCGCGCAGGTCATTGGTCAGCAGTATACGTCCGCGACGCATGTGGGCGTGATCTTCACACTGGAGCCGGTATTCGCGGCGATCGTCGCGTTCCTGTTCGCGGGGGAACGGCTTTTGCCAAGGGCCTATGTGGGAATGGTCATGATGCTGGTGAGCATCCTCATCATGGAACTGGGCGGCGCGTCCGGCGGGAGCGCAGACGGCGGCAGAGACGATCGCATAGACGGCAGCGGCAGCGCGGAGCAGGAGCATATATAGAATAGAGAAACGCGGGCTACTGCATATATTGTATACATAATAGAAGCAATAGACTTTCTGTATTGCATTTGATACAATGTTCAAAACAGCAAGTCTTTTTTATTGTATTCAGCATTGTATTCAACGGATGTATGTGAAAAAAGACACATGAATCAGCGTCTTGAATATTGTATACAAGATGACTTTGCTGTAAAATAGAATCGATATGTTCCGGAAAAACGGACATATAAGAGGTGGATAAACAGGAGGAATTTTATCATGAGCGAAAAAGCTTGCAACTGCGGCTGCGCAAGCGAAAGAGCGGCTCAGTTCACAGAACTGGCGCCAACGCTTGAGCAGTATGCTAAAGTGCCTGGCAGTCTGATCACCATTCTGCAGAAGACGCAGGAAATCTATGGCTATCTTTCACTGGATGCCATCAATTACATTTCCGAGTGCACCGGGATCAAGCCTGCCAAGATCTATGGAGTAGCGACTTTCTATGCACAGTTCAGACTTCAGCCAATTGGTAAGTATCTCATCATGCTCTGCAAAGGCACCGCGTGCCACGTAAACGGAGCAGATATGATCGAGGAAGCGATCTGCGAGCATCTTGACATCCAGGATGGCGAGACCACAGAAGACGGCATCTTCACACTCAACAATGTTGCGTGTCTGGGATGCTGCTCACTGGCGCCTGTTATGATGGTCAAGAGCGCAGAAGGTGATGAAACGTACGGAAATCTCACAAAGGATAAGGTCAAGGAAGTCCTCGATGAGATCCGTGCGAGAGCATAGGAGGTGACAGCATGAGAGTTGTAGTAGGACAGGGCAGCTGTGGTGTCGCCACCGGTGCCAGAAAAACTGCCGCTGAGCTGGAAAAACAGATTGCAGCCAAGGGTCTGGACATTCCTGTATCCGTAACAGGATGCGTCGGAACCTGCTATCTGGAGCCGATCGTCGACGTCTATGACGACAACGATGAACTGACAAGATACGTCAAGGTCCAGCCGGATAAGGTAGAAAAAATCGTAGAAGAACATCTGGCAGGCGGAAAGCCTGTCGAAGAAGACGCGATCTCAGAAGAAGACAAGCAGTTTATCATCAAACAGCAGAGAGTCGTTCTGAGAAACTGCGGTGTGATCAATCCGGAAAACATCGACGATTACATCGCGGTCGACGGATACAAAGCCATCGAAAAAGTATTAAAGGAAATGAAACCGGAACAGGTCATCGAAGAGATCAAGATCTCCGGCCTCAGAGGCAGAGGCGGCGCGGGATTCCCGACCTGGTTCAAGTGGAACGCCGCGAAGGCAAGCCCGGGCAATGAGAAATACATCGTCTGCAACGCTGACGAGGGCGACCCGGGTGCGTTCATGGACAGATCCGTTCTGGAAGGCGACCCCCATTCACTGCTGGAAGGCATGATCATCGGCGGTTACGCAATGGGCGCGATCGAAGGCATCATCTACTGCCGTGCGGAGTATCCGCTGGCGATCAAGAGACTTGAGATCGCGATGGAACAGGCCAGAGAAAAGGGCTTCCTCGGCAAGAATATCTTCGGAAGCGGCTGGGATTTCGACATTCGGATCAAAGCCGGCGCCGGTGCTTTTGTATGCGGTGAAGAGACTGCGCTGATCGCTTCGCTGGAAGGCGAAAGAGGCATGCCTCGTCTGAAACCGCCATTCCCGGCTGCGAAGGGTTACTGGCAGAAGCCGACAAACATCAACAACGTAGAAACGTTCGCAAACGTACCGTGGATCATCTTTAACGGCGGCGCGGCGTTCGCAAACTTCGGAACAGAGAAGTCACCGGGCACCAAGGTATTCGCTCTGGCCGGAAAGATCAAGAAGGGCGGACTCGTTGAGGTGCCGATGGGCATGACGATCCGCGAAGTCATCTTCGACATCGGCGGCGGCATCAAGAACGACAAAGAGTTCAAGGCGGTACAGATGGGTGGTCCGTCAGGCGGCTGCGTACCGGCAAGTCTGGTAGACACTCCTGTAACATATGAAGATATCACAAAGACAGGCGCCATCGTCGGATCCGGCGGTATGATCGTCATGGACGAGGATACCTGCATGGTAGACATGGCAAGATACTTCCTCAACTTCACGAGAGACGAGTCCTGCGGCAAGTGCAACTACTGCAGAATCGGCACGAAGAGAATGCTGGAGATCCTGGAGAGGATCACAAACGGTGAGGGTAAGGACGGCGACATCGAACTGCTGGAAGAGCTGGCAGTCAAGATCAAGGACGGCTCCATGTGCGGTCTGGGACAGACGGCTCCGAACCCGGTTCTGACAACGCTCCGGTACTTCAGAAATGAATACGAGGATCACATCTACAACCATAAGTGCACTGCGAAATCATGCAAGGCACTGATCACCTATAACATTACCGACGCCTGCAAGGGCTGCACACTGTGCGCGAGAAACTGTCCGGTCGACGCGATCTCCGGCAAGGTCAAAGAAGTACATGTGATCGATCATGACAAGTGCATCAAGTGCGGTAAGTGTATGGATCACTGCAAGTTCGGCGCAATCGTGAAGGAATAAGAGAGGAGGTAAAAGACAATGGATAAATTCAGACTGAATATTAACGGCAAAGAAGTCACCGGCGTCCCCGGTCAGACCATTCTGGAAGTTGCCAGAGAAAATGATATATTCATTCCTACTCTCTGCTACGATGAAAGAACCAGAATTTATGGATCCTGCGGCATCTGCATGTGCGAGGTAGAGGGAAATCCGAAACTCTGCAAGGCATGTGCGACGGTCATCGCGCCGGGCATGGTCGTAAGAACAAACACGGAAAGAGTTATTGAATCACGCAAAACCAACCTGGAACTGCTGCTCTCAAATCATACGGGTGACTGCAGACCTCCATGCGTACTGGCTTGTCCTGCGCAGACTGACTGCCAGGGCTATGTAGGCCTGATCGCGAACGGAGAATACGAGGAAGCTCTGGAACTGGTCAAGGATAAGATTCCTCTCCCGGCGTCTCTGGGAAGAGTCTGCCCGCACCCATGCGAAGAAGAGTGCAGACGCGGACTGATCGACGAACCGGTTTCCATCCAGTGGCTCAAGAGATTCGCGGCGGATCAGGATCTGGACGGCGAGGACCGCTTCATTCCTGAGGTCGGAGAAGACACCGGCAAGAGCGTAGCCATCATCGGCGGCGGCCCGATGGGACTTTCCGCGGCATACTTCCTCAGACAGATGGGACACGGCGTAACGATATTCGAATCGATGCCGAAGGCCGGCGGCATGCTCCGATATGGTATCCCGGAATACAGACTTCCGAAGGAAGTGCTCGATGATGAAATCGCTACGATCGAAATGATGGGCGCGGAGATCATCACAAACACCAAGATCGGCGTAGACATCCCGTTCGAAACGGTCTATGAGGAATACGATGCTGTACTGCTCGGTATCGGCGCATGGATCTCAACAGGAACCGGCTGTCCGGGCGAGGACGCGGACGGCGTCATCGGCGGCATCGACTTCCTGCGCAAGGTCGTCAGAAACGAGCAGATCGAGCTGGGCAAGAAGGTTGCCATCGTCGGCGGCGGAAACACCGCTATGGACGCCTGCAGAACAGCTGTCAGACTGGGTGCTGAGGAAGTATACAACATTTACAGAAGAACCAAGGATGAAATGCCTGCTGACATGGTCGAAATCGAAGAGGCTGAGGAAGAAGGCGTCATCTTCAAGAACCTGACGAATCCTCTGGAGATCGTCAAGGATGAGAACGGACACGTGAAGGAAGTCATCCTCCAGTGCATGGAACTGGGTGAGCCTGATGAGTCCGGCAGAAGACGTCCTGTTCCGATCGAAGGCAAGACCGAGACGATCGCTCTGGACAACGTCATCCTGGCCATCGGTCAGGCAGTTGACGCAAGTATCTTCGACTGCGACAAGACCAGAAAGGGCGCGATCGCGTACGATAAGGAAACCTTCATGACCTCCATCCCTGGCGTATTCGCCGGCGGCGACTGCGGTAATGACAAGATCTCCATCGCGGTAGAAGCCATTGCGGACGCGAAGAAGGCGACCGAAATTATCGACGCATACCTGGACGGCGAGACCGTCAGATACGAGAAGCCGTACTTCGTCACAAGAGATGACATCACCGAGAAGACCTTTGAAGACAGAGAGAAGATGTGCAGACCGGAAATGCCGCAGCTTACTCCGGAACAGAGAAAGGGCAACTTCTCCGAGGTCATTCCTGACGGATATACACCGGAAGAGGCGGAAGCGGAAGCGAACAGATGTCTGGAATGCGGATGCCACGATTACTTCGAGTGCAAGCTCATCGATCTGGCGCATCAGTATGATGTGGAACCGTCGAGATTCGCCGGTGACAAGAACACCATCGAGTACGATGACGAGCATCCGTTCATCGTCAGAGATCCGAACAAATGCATCCTGTGCGGACTTTGCGTGAGAGTCTGTGACGAGGTCATGGGCATTGGCGCGCTGGGTCTGGTGCACAGAGGTTTCGATACCGTCGTCAAGCCGAATCTGGAGAAGCCGCTTGAGCTGTCAGGTTGCGTATCCTGCGGACAGTGCGTCAGCGTATGTCCGACCGGCGCGCTGCAGGAGAGAACCACAATGGCGAAGGAAGTTCCGCTCGACACCGTCGAGACAGACACGACCTGCTCCTACTGCTCCGTCGGATGCTCCCTGAAGCTGGAATCCTACGGCGACATCCTTGTGAAGGCAAATCCGGACAAGGAAGGCATCGTCAATGCCGGTCTGGCCTGCGGCAAGGGCAAGTGGGGATTTGACTGCGCCGTACTGGAAGACAAGCTGGAAGATCCGCTCATCAAGGAAGCAGATTCGTTCAGAGAGGCAGATTATCACGAAGCACTGACGCTGATCGCCAAGAAGATGCAGAGCACAGCGGCGAAGTACAGCTTCGATGAGATCGGCGTTGCCATTTCAGACAGATACACCAACGAAGAGGCGTATGCGATCAAGACCATGGCGGAAGCAATGGGCGCGAAGATCTTCTCCGCGAACAACCGTGCCAGCGGCCTCAAGGAAGTCATCGGAATCGATGCTTCCCCGAACACGATCGACGAGCTTCTCTCCACCAACTTCATCCTGGCAGTCGGCTATAACGCCATTGACAATCCGGTCATCCAGATCAAGATGAAGCAGGCAACGGAAGCAGGCGCGAAGCTGGCCCTGATCAATCCGGGTGAGTTCCCGCAGCATCTCAACAACGTGACCAAGGAAGTCTACGCAGATGATCTGAGCTTCCTGAAGCAGGTTGCCAAAGCGATCCTCGACTCCGGAAAGGGTGCGGACATCGAAGGCGCGGATGCCTTTGCGAAGGCTCTTGCAGGTGTAGAGGTAAGTGAAGACGCGAAGGAGATCGCGGATATGTACATGGGCGCGAAGAAGGCCATGATCGTATTCAACCAGAATCTGGTTTCTGTAGATACAGCACGTCTGATCGCGGATATCGCTCTGATCTCCGGTCACATCGGTTCGCCGCGTGACGGTATTCTGCAGGTCAAGGCCAAGAACAACTCTCAGGGTCTTGTGGATCTGGGGATCACCGAAGGCGCCGAGCAGCTGGAAGGCCTCAAGGCACTCCTGGTATTCGGAGAAGAATTCGATGTCGACAGAGACGCTCTCGAGTTCCTGGCTGTATGCGATACGCATATGACAGCGCTCGCTGCAAAGGCTGACGTCGTCATTCCGGGAACCGGCTTCGCCTCCACAGACGGAACCTACACCAACACGGAACGTCGTCTCCAGCCGGTATTCGCGGCTATCGATGAAGATGTGATGCTCACCAACTGGGAAGTTGCTGCAGCTATCGCGAACATCTTCGAGGTCGACTGCGGTTGGGAAACCACCGATGACATTTCCGAGGAAATGGACGATCTCGTACCGGCCTACAAGTACGCGGAACTGGACGAAGTTCTGGGCGGCGTGCTCACACCGGTAGAGCCTAAGCTCGTCGTTCCTGCGGGCGATGTCTTCGGCGACAAACTGCCTTGCACAGACTCTCTCATGAACGCAATCGCGGAGAGAATCCCGGTAATGGCAGATCCGACAGCGTAAAACATTACAGGTAGTCAATCAGCATTAGTTGACAGATGATCACAGAAGGGTCGTTGCACCATGCAGCGGCCCTTTTTTGCTGCAGGAGAGATGCCGCGTGTGTTGGCGGGACGTGGTATAATTCTTTTGTAAAACGACAGCACCATCAAGGCAGGAGAGAAGCGTCATGAACAGGGAAACGTTACAAGAACAAATCCGGGAAGAACTATTCGAACTGCAGGACAAAAAATACAGGGACTTTCAGGCGAAACTGATCCCAACCGTGGATCCGGAAACGGTCATCGGCGTGCGGACGCCCCAGCTCAGGAACATGGCGAAGCGTCTGTGCAAGGAAGCTGACAAAAGCGATCTGGACGCATTCCTGAAGAAGACGCCCCATCAGTATTTCGATGAAAACCAGCTGCACGCGTTCATCATTTCCGAGGAGAAGGATTATGAACGGTGCGTGGAACGGGTCAACGCGTTCCTGCCGTATATCGATAACTGGGCAACCTGCGATCAGTTGTCCCCGAAAGTGTTTCGCAAACACAAGGAGGAATTACTGAAGCACATCAAAGGGTGGATGGCATCCGGAAGCACCTACACGATCCGGTTCGGCATCGGAATGCTGATGCAGCACTATCTGGATGATGACTTCGATCCGAAGTACCCGAAAATGGTCGCCCGGATACGCTCGGAGGAGTATTATGTGAACATGATGATCGCCTGGTACTTCGCGACAGCACTGGCCAAGCAATTTGAGGCCATCATCCCGTACATTGAAGAGCAAAGGCTGGAAGCCTGGACCCACAACAGGACAATACAGAAGGCGCGGGAGTCATACCGCGTTTCCCCAGATCAGAAGGAATACCTGAAAACGCTGAAGAGAAAGTAACAACCAAAAGCAGCAATCAAAAACAACAGCCACAGCGAACGGGATTTGCTTAATATTCCATTTTAGTATATAGTTTCCTTAGGGGTGCGAAACAACAGACAGGATGGAGCATGATGGAAACCAGAAAGAAGAGATGGGGAGATCGCAAGGACGGAAGGCTCTTGCGCACGCGGGAACCTATGAGCGTGGTCGAAACATTTATCCTTGTCGACCGGACCGGATCAACGAACTATATATAGGATAAAGTTGAAATCTCAAAAGCAGAGGAATATATCCGGCGAAAGAGAAAAGAAGGACTGGCCGGATTTGGACTGATGCATGTGATGGTCGCGTCTTATGTCCGCCTCGTTTCACAGATGCCCGCAGTCAACCGTTTTGTTTCCGGTCAGAGGGTGTACGCCAGGAACAGAATCGAGGTAAACATCGATATCAAAAAAGAGATGACGATGGAAGCGCCGAATACCTGTGTCAAGATCATCTTGAGCCCGGAGGATACTGCCGAAGACGTATACCGCAAGATGAAAGCCGTCATCGATGAAGAAAAAGGCGGTGAGGCAGACAGCAGCTTCGACGCGGTCGCGGGCACACTGGCGAAATTCCCGAAGCTGATCTTCAAGTTTTCCATCTGGTCTTTGAAACTGCTGGATTATTTCGGAGGCTTGCCGAGGTTCCTGCTGGATGTGAGTCCGTTCCACGGAAGTTTCTTCATAACGTCTATGGGTTCACTTGGGATCCCGCCGGTTTTTCATCACCTGTACAATTTCGGAAATGTGCCGATATTCTGCGCAATCGGGCCGAAACGGACTGCCTATGAACTTGATCGGAACGGAGAGATGGTCCGGAAGAAATACATGGATTACACTTTCTCGACCGATGAGAGGATCGCGGATGGGTATTATTACGCGAAAGCGTTTCGGATGATGAAGCAGATGCTCAGCGATCCGGAGAAGCTGGATCTTCCACCGGAAAATGTCGTTGAGGATATAGACTGAATAATATGGTATACTGATACTGCGCGTTGTCACCGCGCAAAATCAGGAAGGGCAGGTTTGGCTACTATAACGATGGACACTCAGGAAAAGCGCGTGCTGCACATCGGCGACAGCGCCCAGATCACAAAAGCATTCACCGAGGAAGACATCGCCGGCTTCGCGGAGCTGACGATGGACTACAACGGGATGCACACAGACGCGGAACTGTCCCGCAGGGGGATTTTTCGGCGGCCGGTGGTGCATGGGGTATTTGTAGGCGCCCTGATCTCATCGGTTATGGGCATGAAGCTGCCTGGACAGGGCACGATCCTGCAGGAGATGAACTGCAGATACACGAATCCGGTCTATCCGGGGGACACAGTCACTGCCCGGGTGGTCTTGAAAAAAACGGAGGAGCAGCCGCGGTATTATACGGCGTTTCTGGAAGGAATCTGCGTCAATCAGGACGGGATCACCGTCGCGGAAGCGGACTGCAGACAGCTGCTGCTGAAGCGGTTCTTTGAAATCAGGGATGAATAATGCAAAAGCATTCAAACAATAATAAACAATATAAGAAAGGACATATCAATGACAAATCTTGAAAAGTACAAAAAAGCATTTATGTTGAATTTCAGACTGAAGGAAGAAGACCTGCCGGGTCTGGAATACATGGGGATCATCCAGTGGGATTCCATCGGGCACATGGATCTGATCGCGGATATCGAGTCCGCGTACGGAATCCAGATGGACATGAAGGACGTGCTGGATCTTTCTACGTATGAGAAAGGACTGAAGATCCTCTCCGAAAAGTACGGCGTCAACTTCGACGAATAAGATGAACATCACGAAACTCACTTCTGTCAAAACGATCTGCAACAGCTATCTCATCGAAGAAAATGGGTTTGTTGTGATCGTTGACCCGGGACAGGACGGTGTCGTGGAAGCGGAAATCGAACGCAAAGGATACCGCCCCGAGTACATCCTGCTGACCCATGAGCATTTCGATCACGTAGAGGACCTGGAAGCTGTCCGCGGCAAATACGGCATACCCGTGATCGCCAGCAGGATCTGCAGTGAGCGTCTTGGGGATCCGAAGACAAACCTGTCCATTATTGAAGATATTCTTTCGTATTACAAGACCGGTGTGATCGCCGAGGAGAAATCTCCGCGGTTTGCCTGCCGCAGAGCGGAGATCACCTATGAGGGAGAATACGAGTTTCTCTGGCGGGGGCACCGCTTCACGTTTGTTGAAGCGCCGGGCCATTCCCCGGGATCCGTTCTGATCACACTGGATGACGCGTACTATTTCACCGGTGACTATATGATCCTCCGGGAAAATCCCACGCTGCGGCTGCGCGGCGGCAGCGAAGAGGATTACCGGATCATCGCGGAACCGATCCTGGAGAAGATCCCGGATGGTGCGGAGATCCTTCCGGGGCACGGCGATTCCTATACAAAGGGCCGGGAGCCACAGGCAGAGTAACAAGACAGATGCGGCAAGACAAAACTGACAGGCAGAACAGTCAGGTATCAATCATGAATCGTGAAGAATACCTGGAAAGGGAACCGTTCAGCGTTTCACAGCCTGAAAAGGAAACCCTCTACAGGGAACAACTGAATGAACTTACAAAGCATCATCGTAAGGCGTGTCGGGCTTACGATGATATTTGCAATGGGCTGAATCAGGCAGGACCGTACCTGCCGGTTTCGCTCTTTAAGGACCTGGAACTGAAGAGTGTGCCCGATGAGAAGATCATCCGGCGCATCACGTCTTCCGGGACGACAGGCCAGCAGGTGTCAAAGATCTATCTGGACGCGGACACTTCGGTGCTCCAGCAGAGAGCGCTCTGTACGATCACCGGCGATTTTATCGGCACAAAGCGCATCCCGATGCTCATCATCGATTCCCCGGATGTGCTCCGGGACAGAAGCAAGTTCACCGCCCGGGGCGCAGGCATACTGGGGTTTTCCATGATGGCCTCAAAACGCGTTTACGCCCTGGATGAGAATATGCGGCTCGATATGGAGTCCCTAAAGCAGTTCGAAGAGCTCGCAAAGGCAGGACCGACCTTCGCCTTCGGCTTTACCTATATGATCTGGGAGTACCTGTACGAGGCGCTCCGTAAAGAAGGCAAGAAGATCGACCTTTCCGGGTGTCATCTGATCCACGGCGGCGGCTGGAAGAAGCTGCAAAGCAAGAGCGTTTCCGACGAGGAGTACCGGGCCGCGCTGAAGGAAGTCTGCGGCATCCGCAGCGTCAGCGATTACTACGGCATGGCGGAGCAGACCGGGAGCATCTTCATGCAGTGTGAGGAAGGACATCTCCACGCCAGCACCTATTCGGACATATCGATCCTGGATCCGGAGGATTTCACGGAATGCGAAACAGGCCGGTGGGGTCTGATCGCGCTGGATTCTCTCATTCCGACGTCCTATCCGGGGCACCGTCTGCTCACTGAGGACTGGGGGAGGATCCTGGGAACGGATGACTGTCCGTGCGGCCGCAGGGGAAAATACTTTGAAATCAGCGGCAGGATCAAAAAAGCCGAAGTCCGGGGCTGCAGCGATACTTTTGAAGGCGCTGCCGCAAAGGCCCCGCAGGCAGCAGAAGGAGAAGACCTGCAGATCCTCGGCGGCACCTATCCGCCGGAAGAAGCCGCACAGGAGGCTTTTGCACCTGTGGTCATCGACTTTCTGGAGGAGCTGTCGAAGCTCTTCATGAAGGATCCCGCATACCGGCAGTATCCGGAAGTTTACGCGCTGGGATTCTGGTGCCGCAGGGCCCATATTGAGAAACTCCGCAGCAGATACAGCGGCATCCGCTGCGGGAAGGGGCTGACACTTCATATTGCGCCGTCGAACATGCCGACCATGTTCGCCTATTCCTGGATCACATCGCTTCTGGCAGGAAATCCGAATATCGTCCGCCTGTCCGGCAGGAAATCCGAGATCACGACCGCCGCGGTAACCGGCATCGAACAGATACTCCGCATGCCAGAGTACGAGCAGCTCCGCAGGCAGAACGCGTTCGTCTCATTTCCCAGAGGGCACAGAACCCTTGAAGAACTGTCGCAGAAGGCAGCGGCACGGGTAGTCTGGGGCGGCGATGAAACAGTGGCCGGCATCACAAGCATACCGAAAGCGGCAGACAGCATCGATATCACATTCCCGGACAAGTATTCCGTTGCGCTGCTGAAAACCGGCGACATTCGGGATGCGGATGACAGAGAGCTGCAGCATCTGGCGCACCTCTTTTACAATGATACTTACGGAGCGGATCAGAACGCCTGCTCCAGCCCGCGCACGGTGTTCTGGCTGGGGGATGCGGATACAGAGGAAACCGAATCCATCAAAAGCAGATGGTGGAACGCTGTGGCCAAAAAGGCGGAAAGCTACGATCTGCAGCCCTGGATGGCCACGGAAAAATACCGGATCCTTTGCAGAAATTACGCGCTGCGCAGCGGCCTGGGCCCTGTCCGCAGATGGGGCAACCGGCTGTATGTCGCAGACTGTGATCAGTACGCGGGCAGACTGAGCGATCTGGAAGCCCGGTTTGGTCTGTTCTATGAGCAGGAGATCACAAGTCTTGCGGACATGATGCCGTTAATGGAGGCCAAGATCCAGACCATCGTCAGCAGCGGCAAGGATCAGGAGAAGATCTATGACGCGGTCCGCGGCGCGGACTGTCCGGGCGTCGACCGGGTCTGCGCAGTCGGTGAAGCGCTGGACTTCGATATTGTATGGGACAGGAAAGATCTGGTGGAATTATTATCATGTACTTTTTCGAACGAAACGAAGCAATCAAAGACCGAATAGCCTGCATCGACGATGCGGGGCAGGAGTATACATATCAGAAGCTCTGGGACTGGGGAGATGAACTGACAGCAGGAAGCACAGGCGTCATCGTGCTGGAATGCTCCAATGACGCAGAAAGCCTGGCGCGGTATCTGGCCCTTCTGCGGAAAGGCTGTCCGGTCATCCTGATCGGCAAAGGCCTTGATGAAGAGGCCAAAGCAGCCCTCCGAAAAACCTATGAAGGAGACTATCCGGTCAACCCGGCGCTGGGGCTTTTGCTTTCCACGTCCGGCAGCACAGGCGACAGGAAACTCGTCCGGCTCAGCTATGACAACATACAGGCCAACTGTGATTCCATTGTGGAGTATCTGGGGATCACGGAGCAGGAGCGTCCGATCACGACACTGCCGATGGAATATACCTACGGGCTGTCTGTGATCCATTCCCATCTCGCTGCGGGAGCGACGATCATTCTGACGAGTAAGACTCTGTTTGAGAGCGCCTTCTGGGAGAAGGTGGAGCAGTATGAAGTCACGTCGATGGCAGGCGTACCGTACACTTACGAGATGTTTGAGAGGCTGCGGCTTCGCAGTCAGAACTTCCCGCACTTGAAGACGCTGACCCAGGCGGGCGGTCATCTCGGAGAGGAGCTGCAGAAGAAATACGCGCAGTGGGCGGCGGAGAACGGGAAGCGTTTCTTCGTCATGTACGGACAGACGGAAGCAACAGCTCGCATGAGCTATATTCCGCCGGACAAATGCCTCGAGAAAATCGGCAGCATCGGGATCCCGGTCCCGGGAGGCAGCATGACCATCGCGGAGGACGGAGAGCTGATCTATTTCGGTGCCAATGTGTCGATGGGCTACGCGACCTGCCGAGAGGATCTGGCCGCCGGGGATGTGAACGGAGGTTGTCTGAAGACCGGCGATATGGCCAGGATGGACGAGGATGGGTACTTCTACATTACAGGACGAAAAAAGCGCTTCGTCAAGATCCAGGGCAGACGCTTCAGCCTCGATCAGGTGCAGGAGATCCTGCAGGAGGCTTTTGCATGTGAAGAAATCGTTTGCACAGGAAACGATACCGATGGGATCACGGTGCACACCAGCAGCCGGATCGTCGCCGACAAAGAGGATGAGATCCTGCAGCTGTTCATGGAGAAGTGGCAGGTCAGAGGAAGGCTGGTGAATATCCGATATCTGGAGGAGATCCCCAGAAACGACGCGGGTAAGGTGTTATATTCGAAATTATAATGGAGATACAAATGCAGTACAGTAAATTCAATTCAGAAGAACGGGAGATATCACTTCTTGGAATGGGCGTGATGCGCCTGCCCAGACTGGAAAACGGCAAGGCCGATGAAGAAGAAAGCATCAAGCTGATCCGCCACGCGATCGATGGAGGGATCAACTACATCGATACGGCCTATTCCTATCATGGGGGCGACAGCGAGCGCATTCTGGGCAAAGCCCTCAAAGATGGTTACCGGGAAAAGGCGATGATCGCGGATAAACTGCCGACATGGCTTATCAAAACAGAAGAAGACATCCAGCCAATCATCGAGGAACAGTTCCAGCGGCTCGATGTGGAGTTCATCGATTTCTATCTGATCCACAATATCGTTCCGGAAGTATGGGACAATTTTAAGAAGTTCCATATGTTCGAGCACCTGCAGAAGCTGAAAGACGCGGGGCGCATCGGGCACATCGGATTCTCCTTTCACGGGAATTACGATCTGTTTACGGAGGCCATAGACGCATACCCATGGGAATTCTGCCAGATCCAGCTCAATTACCTGGATACCGAAATACAGGCAGGACTGAAAGGCCTTGAATATGCCCGTGAGCGCGGTATTGATGTGATCATCATGGAGCCGCTGAAGGGCGGACGTCTATCGGATAAGGTGCCCCCTACGGTTCGCGAAATCTGGGATCGCGCGGCCGGAGAAGGTGTTGCGCCGTATGACAGATCGCCTGCGGAATGGGCGTTCCGGTGGGTCGCGAGCCAGCCCGGCGTATCGCTGGTTTTAAGCGGCATGAGCAACTTCGAACAGCTGGATGAGAACATCGAAATCTTCTCAAAAGAGGGAATCAATCAGATGTCAGAAGTGGAAGCTGCTTTCTGCAATGAGGCTGCAGCTGAATATAACAGGATGATCAAATACCAGTGCACCGCCTGCAGATACTGCATGCCGTGTCCGCAGGAACTGAGCATCCACATTGTGATCCGCCATCTCAACAACTGGTACGCCTTCGACAAAAATCCGAGCAGCAAACTGGAATATACCGAATGGCTCAAGAAACACGCTTCAGACTGCATCCACTGCAAAGCCTGCGAGTCAAAGTGCCCGCAGAGACTGCCCATTTCTGATATCATGACGGACGCCGAAGAACAGTTCGGCTTTTAGGAGGAGACGTTCATGATACTTCCGGAAACAATCAGAAACATTACGCTTCCCGAGATGGTGCGGATCAGGCAGTACTTCGCGGAGGATTCTCTGGAGGATACTGAAGCGGCTGTCAAAGCGGAAGCGAGGGCTTTTGCATCATCTATGGATGCGGGGCGGACTGCTGCCGTGCTGGTGGGAAGCCGCGGGATCCGGGACATCGACCGGATCGTGAAAGCGGTCGTTGACGTTCTGCTGGAAGCTGGCGTGAAGCCTTTTATCGTTCCGGCCATGGGAAGCCACGGCGGCGGAAGCGCGGAAGGGCAAGTGCAGATCCTCCGGGATTACGGGATCACCGAAGAGAGTATGGGCGTGCCGATCGATTCCTCGATGGAAACAGAGATCGTCGGGCAGACGCCGGACGGTGTTCAGGTGCACTTTTCGAAGCCGGCCCTCGCAGCCGACTATGTGATCCCCGTATGCCGCGTCAAACCGCACACGGACTTCACCGGTCCGATCGAGAGCGGTCTGTGCAAGATGCTGGTCATCGGCGGCGGCAAGCACAACGGATGCGCGACGATCCACCGGCAGGGCTTTCCGGCGCTGGCCCATCTGATACCGGACGCCGCCCGCGTCATACTGGACGCCGCCAATGTGCCGTTCGGTCTTGCCGTTATCGAAAACGCCTTTGATCAGACGCACACGGTCGAAGCCGTTGCCGGAAGGGATATCCTTACGCGGGAGCCGGAGCTTCTGAAACTGGCCAGAAGGCTGATGCCGCGCATTAAATTCGATGATATCGACGTTCTGATCGTAGAGCGGATCGGCAAAGATATCAGCGGAACCGGCATGGATCCGAATATTACCGGCAGGGATTCCTACGGGCAGATCCCGGGCGCGGTCCCCAGGGTCAAACGCATCATCATCGAGGATCTGACAGAAGGAGCCCATGGAAACGCCATCGGCTTCGGGTCGGCGGATTTCATTCTGCGCGGCGCCTTCGAAAAGATCGATCTGGCCGCGACCTATACAAATGGCATGGCCTCCGGCAATCCGGAAGGCGCGAAGATCCCGGTAATCTGCGAATCGGAGGAAGAGGCAATCCGGGCAGCGATCCAGACATGCGCCGGTACGGATATCCATGACCCTCAGATCGTAAGGATCAAAGACACGCTCCACCTGGCGGAAATCGAAGTATCCGCCAATATGCTGGAGCTGTGCAGGGACGAAAAGGAGTTCTTGATATGCAATACAGTAAATTCAAAACGGTAGACAGAGAGATCTCGCTTTTGGGACTGGGACTGATGCGCCTTCCTATGGATGAGGAGGGCAAGGTCGACGCGCAGTACGGCGTCGATCTGATCCGGTACGCGGTGGATCACGGAATCAACTATCTGGATACCGGATACACCTACCATGGCGGCGAAAGCGAACGCATCATCGGCAAGGCTCTGAAGGACGGCTACAGAGAGAAAGTGATCCTCGCGGACAAGCTGCCGATGTGGATGATCGAAACGAAGGAGGACGTCGTACGGATCTTTAACGATCAGTTCGACCGGCTGGGCGTTGATCATATCGACATGTATCTGGTGCACAACGTCGTTCCCGACGCGTGGGAAACGGTGAAGAAGCTGGATATCCTGGGCTTTTTAGATGAGATGAAAGCCCGGGGTAGGATCGGCCATATCGGGTTCTCCTTTCATGGAGAGTACGATCTGTTCACCGAAGTCATCGACGCGTACCCATGGGAGTTCTGCCAGATCCAGATCAACTATCTGGACAAGGACGAGCAGGCAACTCTGAAGGGGCTGGAATACGCGCGCGTACGCGGCATCGACGTGATCGTGATGGAGCCGCTGAAGGGCGGACGGATCACGGATAAGGTCCCGGCCCAGGTGCAGGCTATATGGGAAAGAGCGAAAGCAGAAGGCGTCGCGCCGGCCGGCAGGACTCCGGCAGAGTGGGCCTTCCGATGGGTCGCCAGCCAGCCCGGCGTATCGCTGATCCTGAGCGGTATGGGGAACGAGCAGCAGCTGGATGAGAACATCACTGTCTTCTCGCAGGAAGATTTCCGGACGATGACGGAGCAGGAATATGAGATCATCGATGAGGTTGCCGCCTATTACAACAGCACGGTGAAATACCAGTGCACATCCTGCAGGTACTGTCTGCCTTGCCCGGCGGAAATTGAGATCCCTGAAGTCATCGGGTTTGTCAACAACTGGATTTCATTCGACCATATCCCAAGCACAAAGACGGAGTATATCTTTGACTTTGACGCCCACGGTTCGGACTGCATCCAGTGCGGCCACTGCGTCGATAACTGTCCGCAGAGTCTGCCGGTCATGGAGATTATGAAGGAAGCCGCAGCATGCTTTGGTAAATAAATAACAAAAGCCTCGTGTTTGTGGTATAATCCAATCAGGTAATATCATGCTGATAAGGAGGAACGATAGAACATGTTTGAAACACTGAAATACGAAGTCAAAGACGGAATCGCCTACATCACGGTCAACCGCCCGGAGGCGCTCAACGCGCTCAACAGCAAAGTCCTCGCGGAGCTCTATGACGCGTTCGCGGATTTTGACGCCGATGAGGACGCCAGAGTAGCGATCCTTACAGGTGAGGGAAGATCCTTTGTTGCAGGCGCGGACATCGCGGAAATGGCGAAGCTCAACACCATCGAAGCCAGAACCTTCGCAAAGGCAGGACACCGTACAATGAACTTCATCGAGAACGTCAGCAAGCCGGTCATCGCGGCAGTGAATGGCTTCGCGCTGGGCGGCGGCTGCGAGTTATCCATGGCATGCGACATCCGCATCGCTTCCGCGAAGGCGAAGTTCGGACAGCCGGAAGTCGGCCTGGGCCTGATCCCGGGATTCGGCGGTACCCAGAGACTCTCCAGACTGGTCGGAAAGGGCATGGCCAAGTATCTGATCTACACAGCGGATGTCATCGGCGCAGAGGAAGCCGGACGCATCGGCCTGGTCGAGAAGGTCGTAGAGCCGGAGGAGCTTCTGCCGACCTGTGAAGAACTGGCGAAGAAGATCATGAGCAAAGCTCCGATCGCTGTCAGCATCGCCAAGCACGCCATCAACAACGGCTATGATATGGACATGAAGTCCGCGTCAGAACTGGAAGTAAACTCCTTCGGACTGTCCTTCTCCTCAGAAGACATGAAAGAGGGAACCGCGGCATTCCTTGAGAAGAGACCTGCGGAATTCAAAAACAAATAAGAATTAAAAAAACGCATCAAAAAAGGCTGCGGACAGCAGCCTTTTTGTATTGCTTCTTTACAGCGCGACGCCGAGGAGTACAGACGCGATCAGCAGGTAGATGCAGGATGAGACCATGTCCGTCAGGGACGAGATCATCGGTGTTGCCATGAGGGCGGGGTCGACGCCGACTTTTTTAGCAAGCATCGGAAGCATTCCGCCCAGGAGTTTGGCGAAGACGATGACCAGGATCATCGATGCAGCGACCGTCAGTCCTATGAGCGGTTGCTGGCCGTCAATGAGCAAAATCTTCAGGAAGTTGAAGGCGCTCAGGACGACTCCCAGGATGATGCTGACGCGGAACTCCTTCCAGAGGATCCTGCCTGCGTCCTTCAGGTCGATTTCGTCAACCGACAGACCGCGGATGATCAGTGTCGCGGCCTGGGTTCCGGTGTTGCCGCCGGTTCCCATCAGGAGAGGCAGGTATGCTACCAGAATGATGACCTGCGAGAGAACTTCCTCAAACTGGGCGATGAGCGATCCGGTGATCATGAGCATCACCGTCATGAACAAGAGCCAGGGCAGCCTGTTTCGTACATGCCGGAAGACGCCGATATCCAGATACTCGTCATCCGGCTCGTTGCCGACGATACCGCCCATACGCTCGATGTCCTCGGTGGCTTCTTCTTCGATAACTTCCATGATATCGTCTACCGTGACGATACCGACAAGCCGGTTCTCGTTGTCAACGACCGGAATGGCGAGGAAACCGTACTTCTTGAATACCTCCGCGACCTCTTCCTGGTCGTCGTATACGTTGACATATACATAGTCCGTGTGCATCAGGTCGGAGATGAGCGTGTCGTCATCTGCCGTTACAAGCGCGCTGAGGGAGACGATGCCTTTCAGCTCCCGCCCGCCGTGCTTGACGTAGCAGGTGTATACGGTCTCACTGTCCATGCCCTGCTGTTTGATGTGGGCCATGGCATCGGCTACCGTCATAGTCTCCTGAAGGCTGATGTAATCCGGCGTCATCAGGCTTCCTGCGCTGTCCTCCGGATAATTCAGGAATATATTGATCAGTTTCCGCTCTTCGCGGGGTGTCTGGTCAAGGATCTTATCGACGATATTGGCGGGAAGTTCTTCCAGTACGTCGATCTTATCGTCGAAGTCCATCTCATCCATGATGAAGGCAATTTCCTTATCGGTAATGCCGTCGATGATTTTGACCTGGTCGTCACCGGAAAGATAGGAGAATACTTCGACCGCAACATTCTTCGGAAGCATGCGAAAGGCGATGATCGCTTTATCGACGCTGACTTCATCGATGATCTCTCCCATGATATCCGCGATATCGACTTCGTTATAACCAAGCAGGAGGCTTCTCGTATCAAAGTAATCGCCGTTACTGAGAAGTTCCAGCACCTTTTCGGTATCCTCATCAAACTGCTGGTTCTTTGTCTCCATGTCCATCGCGTTTGGATTGGGTTCTGCGCTGTCTTCTTCGGCTTCGATCGGCAGTCCGTTCTCATCAAACGCCTCGTTAAAGACTTCACGGTTGTTCATTTCATCTGCCATAATACGCATCCTCCTTTCTGTCGAAATGACTGTATGGCACAGTGCCCGAAAGGGCTGTCCATACTTATACAAGTATATCAAAAGCACCGCCGAAATCAAAGACAAATCAAGTATGTTTTCGATATGCGTTTTCGCATATTTAATAGCGTCAGCGTGTCAAATACAGCCGTGAATTGCGTTGACTGAAAATTAACAAAGTGTTATCATAGTTGCGCAAAGGACATTAAAATACTTTATAAATTAATTTAATTTAAAAGAAGGAGAAACGTAAAATGTCAAACTATGTAGAAAGAGTCATTGAACAGTGCAAGGCTAACAACCCTGGCGAAGTTGAATTCCATCAGACTGTAGAAGAAGTACTGACTTCACTGAAGCCTGTTGTAGAACAGCACCCTGAGTATGAAGAAGCAGCTCTTCTTGAAAGACTGGTTGAGCCTGAAAGAGGCGTAACATTCAGAGTAGTATGGGTTGACGATGCTGGCAAAGTTCAGGTCAACAAAGGCTACAGATATCAGTTCAACAGCGCAATCGGACCTTACAAAGGCGGTCTGAGATTTGCACCGAACGTATATCCTGGAATCATCAAGTTCCTCGGATTCGAGCAGATCTTCAAGAACTCCCTGACAGGTCTGCCAATCGGCGGCGGCAAGGGCGGTGCCGACTTCGATCCTAACGGAAAGAGCGACGCTGAAGTTATGAGATTCTGCCAGGCATTCATGACAGAACTGTATAGACATATTGGTCCTAACACAGACGTTCCGGCTGGTGACCTCGGTGTAGGCGGAAGAGAGATCGGATATCTGTTCGGACAGTACAAGAGAATCGTTGACAGATATGAAGGAACGCTGACAGGCAAGGGCCTCTCCTACGGCGGACTGCTCGGAAGAGCAGAAGCTACAGGCTTCGGTATCGTATGGTACGCAGAAGAAATGCTGAAGGCAAACGGCGAAGACTTCAAGGATAAGGTTGTTGGTATCTCCGGTTTCGGTAACGTAGCATGGGGTGCTGCCTGGAAACTGAAGGATCTGGGCGCTAAGTGCGTTACGATCTCCGGTCCGGACGGATACATCTATGACCCGGATGGAATCAGCACAGACGAAAAGGTTGCTTACCTCCTCGAGCTGAGATCATCAGGCAAGAACATCTGCGCACCGTACGCAGAGAAGTTCCCGGGCGCTAAGTTCTACGAAGGAAAGAAGCCTTGGGGCGTACAGCAGGACGAAGGCATCAAGGTTGATATGTTCATCCCGTGCGCAATGCAGAACGACGTTCACATGGAACACGCTAAGCAGATCGTAGAAGGCGGATGCAAGTTCTACTGCGAAGGCGCTAACATGCCTACAACAAACGATGCTCTCGAGTACCTCATCGAGCACGAAACAGCAGTTGGTTCCGCTAAGGCTGCTAACGCTGGCGGCGTTGCATGCTCCTGCATCGAAATGGGACAGAACGCTGGTCACACAGTATATCAGCACCAGGATGTATATGATCAGCTGCACCAGATCATGATCAACATCTACAAGAACAGTGCTGCTGCTGCTGAGAAGTACTATGGCAACAAGAACCTGCTCGTACAGGGTGGTAACATCGCTGGATTCGAAAAGGTTGCTGCTGCTATGATGGAACAGGGTCTTGTATAATCAGTTGAACTGGAGTACAACACTGGATGACATTTATGGGACCGGCGCCATTGGCGCCGGTCTTTTGTTTTGCAAAAATGCATCGTTAATAAATAAACTATACTGAAATTTCATAATATGGTGTTGCAAAGTGCTATAATAGTAAAGCGAAAACGTTTTTTTATTTACCGTTGAAAGGAGGAGGATATGATTTTTGGACTTGAGCCCCATGTCTTCTTCGCATTTCTTTCATGGCCGGTAACGTACATCGTCATTGCGCTGATCATGTACGTAGTCATGGCTAAGAATGACAAGAAGGAGGAAGCTTGGGAAAAAGCTTATGACGAGTGGCAAGCGTCACTGAAAGACGGTAACACAGAGACAGCAGAGGGAGGTGACGCAGAATGATTGGCGGTGGAGTAACTGAATATGTCGTTCTGCTGATATACCTCTTCGGTATGATCGGAATCGGCGTTTACTGGGCGAAAAACAGTAAAACCTCAGAAGATTACCTGCTGGGTGGTCGTAAGATCGGTTCTGTTCTGACGGCACTGACACTTCAGACCACATCCATGTCAGGCTACATGTTCATGGGTGGTCCTGCACAAACCTACAGAGAAGGGTATTTCACTCTGTGGTATGCTGTTGGAGACGGCGGCGGCGCGATCTTCAATGTAGGTATTCTGGGGAAGAGAATGAGAAGACTTTCCTATTTCCTGGGATGTCTCTCACCAATCGAGTATATTGAGAAGCGTTATCCGGGCAAAGCGACCCGTGCGATCGCAGCGGTTATCGCCATCTGCTTCGTATATGGATACGTGCTGGCGCAGTTCCTGTCAGCGGGAAAGACGATGTGCGCACTTCTGGGCGTTCCGCTTCCGATTGCCATCATCATCGGCGCAGGCGTCATCGTATTCTATACATTTGCCGGCGGATATCTGGCTGTTGCGTGGACGGACTTCGTTCAGGGTATCGTAATGGTACTCTCCATGATCATGATCTTCGTTCTGGCATGGAATCAGGTCGGCGGACTGACCGGTCTGAACGAAGGACTGACAAATCTTGATCCTACACTGACAGGTATGTGGGGCAAAGGCAACATGTACCAGGGCCAGTGGGGCGTTGTCGCCGGAGCCGTCGGTGTATACCTGATCGGCTACATGGGACTGCCGCACGTTGTCATTCGCCACATGGCGATGGAGAGCCCGAAACTGGCGAAGCAGACAGTCGTTATCGCGACGGTATGGAACCAGCTCTTCATCTTCGTTCCGTACATTATGGGACTGATGGGAATTCTGCTTCTGCCGAATATCGAAGATCCGGAGATGGTCGTTCTGACCCTTGCATACAAACTGCTCCCCGGCGTACTTGCGGCAATCGTACTGGTTGCGATCATGTCCGCGATCATGAGTACTGCTGACGCACAGCTCATGCTGATGGGAACCATGCTTGGAAGAGACGTTTATCAGAGATACATCAATAAGGATGCGACCGACAAACAGTTGATGAATGTTTCCAGGATCTGCATTCTTGCAGTCGGCGTGATCTCCGTTATCATCGCGCTGATCCAGCCGCCTGGAGTATTCCAGATCGTGGTATTCTCCTTCAGCACCCTTGGATCATCGTTCCTGCCGTCCTATGTGGGCGCGGTATGGTGGAAGCGGGGCAACACCCTCGGATGTTACATGTCCATGATTTCCGGATGCATCATTTCGATCATCTGGGAAGCTGCGGGACTTGCAGCAGTTACCGGAATGCATACATTCTTCATCGGTGTCATCGTATCCATAGCTGCTTACATCATAGGATCCCTGATTGGCAAACCGCCAACAAAGGAAATGCAGGATCTGGTCGAAAGAGCAGCCTGCAAGACGAAGATCCCGGCAGGACTGGCTACCGTGAACTACAAGGACATCGCACCGGAGACAAACGGCGTTCTGACATTCCTGCAGGAGTCATCCTACATGGAAGAGAGAGGATTCCAGCCTGTATAACGAGTATTAAAAAACTGTTATGACACATTCAGAGACCGGCCAAACCGTCCGGTCTCTGTGTTATAATAAAAACGATACATTCGTTGATCCGAAGCGCAGCAGGAACGGAGGTATCAGGATGAGGCAGAGAACAAGGCGGAGAACAAGATGGAAATCAAATGTCTGAAAAACGGATTTAAAATGCAGGATGCATATGAGCGTCTGTATAAGAGAAGCAAACACTTTACCATAGAGAAAATGGATCTGCTGTTTTATCCGTATCTTCTCATGGAATTCGAAGTGAAATACAGGGGCAAACTGGAACGGCTGTCGGAGAATGTGATGGTCATGTGTGACATGTGGAGAGGCCAGTACTCCATGGCGCGATCCCGCGGTGAATTCGTAATGACGGATGCGGAAGAGAGTATGCTGATTCCGGTAAAGATGGATAAACAGAAGGTCATTGCAGACGCGCCGCGAACGGTATACGGTGAGATTCAGAAAGCGAAGCGGGTGCTCAACATACCGGACATCGATTACGTAAACGATGAACTGGTGTATAAACCGTTCTTCATCGTAGAATGTCTGAACGATGACAAGGAAGTATTCCATATCCTGTTCGACACAGTGACAGGGGAATACAGCCTGCTGAATGCATAAGGCAAAGACTTCAGAAAAGCAGAATACAGGAGAGGTACTATATGGCTAAGCTGATTCCGCCAATAGGACGAGTTGTGGGCGGCAGTTATGACGGCAGTTTCATTTACTGGCTCATTGATAAAGATCAGACAGAGTATTTCGTTGTGAGCCCGAAGGACAGACTTAAAATGGGTCTTCTGGTAAGACTGGAGGATAACCCTATCACATTCGAGATCCGGGATGGAGATATTGCGCGGATCGAAATGAAGGATGAAGCGTTTCTTCATGAAGACCTGGCGGTCTTCACCAAACACAGAGGCAAGGTCGTCATGCGCGTGAACCGGCAGGCAGCCGACAAACTAAAGGAGATGGCGGATTGGAGGAGATGAAATGCTGAAACAGGAAGTGCTGGAGGCTTCCCGCCGGGAAGCGGAAGCAGCAAAAGCAACACTTAAGAACATCACAGAGACACCGACAGGGATCACAGGCGGCGGCAGTGCGGCCGGTCATACGGTGACCAGGACCGCCATGCGGAAAAACAGCGATCATATCAGCAAATCGACCTATATTCGTCATGTTCTGGACCAACTGGCGCTGCGTGCGCCGGAACTGACAGGCGTGATTCCCCATCCGATCGCGTGGGACATCATGGAAGAGGATGGCACCTATTATTTTCACGAAATCGACGGACCGGATGTTGAATGTGTCTATACGAAAGAGAGTGGGAAAATCATTTTTCATCGGCTGTCGACAGATGGCCGGATCCTGATCGATCAGGATACACCGGTGGAGATCACTGAAAAAAAGGATACAGGAAAGGTGATCCTTGTTGTCACTGCCGTTGTGGCAGTACTGGTCATGCTGATGCTGATGTCTGTGTGGTTGTAGGCGCGAGGTGTTATATGGAAACAAGACAGATTTCGACAAACGAGGCTAGAAGGGTCATTACTGACCGTCCGGCAGATATGCACAAAGGTCAGGCCGGCCGGATCCTGCTGATCGCAGGGTCGAAGGGGATGGCAGGCGCCGCTGTTCTGGCTGCCAGAGGCGCGCTTTATTCAGGCGCCGGTCTGGTCAAAGTGTCCGTACCGGATGAGCTGTTTACGATTCTTCAGTGCTCTGTGACAGAGGCGATGTGCATAGACCGCCAGGAAGCCGCAAAGGCAGACTTATCGGTCTATGACGCCATCTGCATCGGACCGGGCCTTGGGACCGGGGAGGCCGCGATGGCACTGATCCAAAGAGTCCTCACCGACTACAGCGGACCGCTGGTCATCGATGCCGACGGGATCAACTGCCTTTGCAAATACGGCGCCCTCGCACAGGTGAGCGATCGCGATGGAGTGACTGTGTTCACACCTCATCCTGGAGAAGCAGACAGAATGCTGCGCGCACTGGCGATCGGATCGTACAAGGTACTCGGACGGACCCGTACCGCTGCGGCGCTGGCGGAGGCGACCGGTGCGATCATCCTGCTGAAAGGGCATCAGACGCTGGTGCAGGACGGGAAGGATGTTTATGAAAATCCCACCGGCAACCCGGGTATGGCCACCGGCGGCAGCGGCGACGTGCTCAGCGGCATCCTGACATCGCTCCTGGCCCAGAAACATCTGGACGCAGAGCCGATCGACAGAGTAAACGCGGCAGTATTTCTGCACGGACTGGCCGGAGACATCGCGGCGGAGAATATCGGCGAATACGGCATGACAGCCGCTGACATCGCCGACGCCGTGGCATCCGCGTTTCAGGCGATCACAGCATAAGAACCCGTAAGAAGGAATTCCGGATCCCGTAAAAATACGGGATCTTTTATTGTAATGAGGGACCCTTTCATGTATACTATATCTTGCGATGAAATGAGTATTTTCAGACAGAAACAAACAATATTTGGAGGAAACCGGTATATGGACATCAAAGAACTGAAAAAAACTGCAGCTGATGTACGCATAGGCGTCATCAAAGCGCTTCATAATGCGGGATCGGGGCATCCCGGCGGATCGCTTTCGATCAGCGATATTGTGACTGCATTGTATTTCAATGAAATGAACATCGACCCGAAGGATCCGGCGAAGAAGGGCAGAGATAAATGCGTGTTCTCCAAGGGACATGCAGGTCCGGCGCAGCTTTCGGCCATGGGAATCGCCGGGTATTATGACATGGACGACTTCACGGAGAATCTGCGGAAAATCGGTTCTAAATTCCAGGGCCATCCGAACATGAAGATTCCGGGAATCGAAATGTCTACCGGATCACTGGGACAAGGTTTCAGCGTTGCCGCTGGTATGGCCATGGCAAATAAGCTGGACAAAGACCCGGGCAGGGTCTACGCAGTGCTCGGCGACGGTGAACTGCAGGAAGGACTGGTATGGGAGGCAGCGATGTCAGCATCCCACTACGGTCTGGATAATCTGGTCGCCATCGTAGATCACAACGGTCTGCAGATCGACGGCAGAAATGACGACGTCATGAAGGTGAATCCGATCGGCGCGAAATTTGAAGGCTTCGGATGGAACGTTCTGGCGATCGACGGACATGATATGCAGCAGATCCTGGATGCTTTTGCAAAAGCAAGAGAATGCAAAGGCAAACCGACCGTCATTGTGGCGGAAACCGTAAAAGGCAAGGGTGTTTCCTTCATGGAAGACCAGGCGGGATGGCACGGCAAGGCGCCGAACGAAGAGCAGACCCAGCAGGCGCTGGAGGAACTGGAAGCAGCAAAGGCTGCACTGTAATTACAGATTGGAGAAAACAATATGGCTGATAAAATCGCAACTAGACAGGCTTACGGCGAAGGGCTCGTTGAGCTTGGTAAAGAATTTGAGAATCTTGTGGTTATGGATGCGGATCTTTCCGGATCCACCAAAACAGGGATGTTCGCCAAAGAGTACCCGGACAGATTTTTTAACATGGGTATCGCGGAACAGAATATGTACGGCGCGGCAGCGGGACTGGCCATTTCCGGCAAGGTCGTCTGCGCCAGCACATTCGCCATGTTCGCGACAGGCCGGGCTTTTGAGATCATCCGCAACTCCATCGGCTACACCGGCGCGAATGTGAAAATCTGCGCTTCCCACGCGGGAATCACAGTAGGTGAGGATGGCGCCAGCCACCAGACCTTCGAGGACATCGCGCTGATGAGAACCGTTCCGGGAATGACGGTTGTCAATCCTTCCGACGCAGTGGCTACCAAGAAACTGCTCCGTCAGATCGTAGAGATGGACGGACCGTGCTACTTCAGAATCGGAAGAGCAGCAGTTCCCGTATTCTATAATGAAAATGACGAGATCACATTGGGCAAAGGCAATCTCCTCCGCGACGGAAAAGACGTTTCGATCATCGCGACGGGCATCATGGTGAGCGCAGCCTATGAGGCGGCACAGAAGCTGGCAGAAGAAGGCATTGACGCCAGAGTGATCGATATCCATACGATCAAGCCGATCGATGAAGAAATCATCATCAAGGCAGCCGAAGAAACCGGCGCGATCGTCACCGCGGAAGAGCACGGTGTAATCGGCGGTCTGGGCGACGCGGTAGCACAGGTCGTTGTGAAGAATCATCCATGCAGAATGGCTATGATCGGACAGCAGGATACATTCGGCGAGTCCGGAAAGCCGGATCAGCTTCTTGCCAAGTATCATATGACTGCAGAGGATATTGCTGCGGCAGTAAAATCAGTACTGTAAAAGGGGATCGTTGATGATAGAGTTCGATCATGTAACGAAACGTTATAAATCCAATATCGGCCTGGATGATGTGTCCGTCAAGATCAACGAGGGAGATTTCGTGTTCCTCGTAGGACCGAGCGGCGCGGGCAAATCGACCTTTGTGAAACTGATTCTGAAGGAACTGGACGCGGACAGGGGAACGATCAAAGTCAAAGACACGGTTGTGACTTCCATGCCTGCCAGGGATGTCCCGAAACTCAGAAGGAACATCGGAATCGTATTTCAGGATTTTCGTCTTCTGCCGAAGAAGACCGTCTATGAAAATGTTGCTTTTGCAATGGAAATCATCCATAAACCGCGCAAGCTCACACGAAAGCGTGTTCAGCAGGCGCTGGAAATGATGGGCATCTCAGACAAAGCGAAAAAATATCCGGACGAACTCTCCGCGGGAGAACAGCAGCGTGTCGCGATCGCGCGGGCGATCGTGAACCGTCCGAATATCCTCATCGCCGATGAGCCGACCGGCAACCTCGACCCGGATACGGCCTGGGAGATCATGCAGCTGCTGAACGCTATCAACAGTCAGTTCAAAACGACCATCGTCATGGTGACCCACGCGAGGGATATTGTGGACAGGATGCAGAAGCGTGTAATCGCCATCGAGCGGGGGCGTATCGTTCGCGACGAGCAGGGAATGTACGGATACCAGGAGGTTCTGGCGGCGATGTCAGATTCGACCGACACGACCGCTGTGTTCGATACCAAAGCCGTAAAGAGACGTGATACCTTCAAGGCAGGCTTCCGGAGAGGAGGACGCAGATGAAATCTCTCTTCTATACAGTGAAGCAGGCCTTCCTGCAATTCGGCAGAAACCGGAGCATGTCCGTAATCTCGATCTTCGCCATTATGTGTATGCTCCTGATCCTCAGTCTGTTTTTCATTCTGTTCATCAATGTGAATACCGCTGCGGAAACCATCAAGGGAGATTATGACTCCATTGAGATCTTTCTCCTGGATGAAACAACACCGGAGCAGGCCGATGCCATGGTCACGGATATGAAGCAGCAGAAGGGTGTATCCGACGCTTACTATAAGACAAAAGAGGAAGCCATGGCTGAGTTCAAGGCGCGCTGGGGCGATAACGGATACCTGCTGGACGGACTGGCAGATAATCCTCTTCCGAATTCTGTTGTGGTTATGATCAGTGATCTGGAGCAGGCGGATGCTCTCGCAGCTCACGCAGCGGAATACGAAGGCATTGAGGACGTGAAATACTACAAGAGCACTGTGGACAAACTCCTGCGTGCTACGAAGTTTATCCAGCTTTCCGCTGTTATTCTTATGATTTTCCTGATCATCGTATCGATCATCGTGGTGTCAAACACCATCAAACTGACCGTGTTCAACCGGGCAGACGAGATCATCATCATGAAGTATGTCGGCGCCACCAATTGGTTCATTCGGGGGCCTTTCCTGATCGAAGGGATCCTGATCGGCCTTATCTCATCAGCGATCGCGCTGGGTATCACATATCTCCTCTATGGTCGGATCGTTGACATAATTGGTGATCAGGTGTACCAGATGCTTTCGATGCCGATGGTTCCGGTCGGGTTCCTGATCTATAACTTCGCATGGATCTTCCTGGCGCTGGGCGTGAGCATTGGATCCTGCGGGAGCATCATCTCGATGAGAAAATTCCTGAACGCCTGATATCTGAGAGGAGAGACGCAGCAGATGAGAACACAGCACCGAAGGGCGCATCAAATCAAACGACGGACATCGATCGTGATTTCGTTCATGATCATATTCTGCCTCTGCTTCTGCACGACCGGCGTCTACGCCAAGAGCCTGTCGGAACTGCAGGATGAAATCGATCAAAAGCAGGCGGAACTCGAAAAGGGCGAAAAGAAAGAAAAAGACCTTTCCAGAAAGGTTACCGCTTTGGAGGGGGATATCTATGCCCTGAACGAACAGATCAAAGTATCGGAAAAAGAACTCAAAAAACTCAAGAAAGACCTTAAAGAAGCCCAGACGAAGGTGGATCAGCAGAATGAAGACCTGAGTCTTCGTCTGCGCACCATGTATAAGAATGGCTCGGTGGGATTTCTTGATGTACTCATGAACTCGAGCAGTTTCTCAGAATTCCTGACCAACATGGATCTTGTCGAAAAAATCTATGCCTCGGACAAGGATGTACTCGAGGATCTGCAGGAGTCGCATGATAAGATCGAAAGAAAGAAAAACAAGGTCGAAAAGCTCACGAAGGAGCTGAAGTCATCGAAAAAGACTGCAGAAGAGAACATGCAGACAATTGCGGCAGAAAAGCAGAGAATCGCGGCTGACAATGAACAGATGGCAGCGATGCTCGACGATCTGGAGGGTGAAGCCGCTGCTGCGGCAGCAAAGCTTGCTACAGCAGCCAAGAGCGGGGAGACAAGCAGCAGCAGTTCGTCTTCTTACGGCGGCGGACAGTTCGCGTGGCCCGTACCAAGTTCTCACAGCATATCTTCCAGTTACGGATGGCGTATCTGTCCGTTCCACGGCAGAGAATTCCACGGCGGAATCGACATCCCCGCCAACGGGGGAGCGGCTATTGTGGCTTCCGCGGATGGCGAGGTGATCAGTGTCGGTTGGAATGGCGGCTTCGGCAACTCCATCCAGGTGGACCACGGCGGAGGTCTTGTGACGATGTACAATCACTGCTCCGCTATCACAGCGTCTGTTGGTCAGAAGGTATCAAAGGGCGAAACCATCGCGCTTGTCGGAACGACCGGATCCTCAACCGGAAACCATTTGGATTACCGGGTATTCCTGGACGGTACAACGAAGGATCCGAATTCCTACCTATAGAACAAAATATAGAAATAAAGATATAGAAATAAAAAATCAAGAAGATAGATTTACAAGAAGATAGAATAAACTAAAGCGAAGAAGATGTTATGAAAGACAAAGACAGAATACTTGATGAAATATTGATAAAACGCGGTATTGTGTCTGCGGAGGACCGGGAGGAATACCTTTCTCCCAAACCTGCCCGCACTTATGATCCGTTTTTACTGGATGGCATGAACGCAGGCGTGGACCTGCTGATCGAGACAGCGAAGAGCGGCGGATGCGTATGTATTTACGGCGACTATGATGCCGACGGTGTTACTGCGTCCACCGTTATGGCGCGGGGCGTTTCAGAGCTCACCGACAACTGGTTTTTTTATATTCCTTCCAGATTTGAGGAAGGGTATGGATTGAATGTTTCCGCGATCGATAAAATCGCCGATAAGGGAGCGAATCTGATCCTGACTGTCGACTGCGGATGTGTTTCCGTTGGAGAGGTGGCGTACGCCAAGTCAAAGGGCCTTCAGGTCATCGTGACCGACCACCACAACATCGAAGACACCATTGCGGAGGGTATTGTTATCGATCCTAAAAAACCTGCGAAATTCATGTCCGAAGAAGGCGCGCTCCCGTATCCATGCCAGGATCTGGCCGGATGCGGGGTGGCATACAAGTTCATTCAGGCGCTGCAGCGAAAAGCAGATCTGCCGAGAACCATGCTGAACGAAGCGCTCGATATGGTGGCAGTCGGAACAATCGGAGATATCGTGCCGCTCCGCGATGAAAACAGAACCCTCGTCAAATACGGTCTGATCAAAGCCAACAGCCGGTTGCGACCGTCTCTTGACAGCCTTGCGAAGGCAATATCCATACATGAGATCACGTCCTCTACCGTCGCGTTCGGAATTGTTCCTCATATCAACGCCACAGGCCGGATGGCGACCGCGATGACGGCCGTAGAACTCTTTAACAGCAAAGATGAGCGTGTGATCCAGGAAAAGGTCCAGGAGATGATCCGCTGCAACAAAGAGCGAAAGCGCATTCAGGAGGAAGCGTTCAAAAAATGCAAAAGCATGATAACCGGCGATGAGTCCTTTATCGTGCTGTGTGTGGATGATATGCATGAAGGCATAGCAGGCATCGTAGCCGGCAAGATCAAGGACGAATACTATCGTCCGGTCATCATCGTCACGCCGTCCGGCGAACAGGGCCGGGCGGATGAAGGCACCATGCTTCTGAAAGGTACAGGCAGGAGCATCGAAGGCGTGGACATCTATGAGGTGCTGAACAGACACAGCGAGATGTTCATCCGATTCGGCGGTCACAGCAAAGCCTGCGGATTCCTGATGGAAGCCTCCGGCCTTGAACAGCTGAAAGAATACGTGAACTGCGATGTGAGAGAGATGCTCGCAGAGGATCCCGATCTGTTTGAGAAAAAAATGGATATCGACGCGGAGGTCACCCCTGCGGACATTACGGTGGACCTGGCGAAAGCTCTTGATGTGATGGCGCCCTTCGGCGAAGGAAATCCCGATCCGGTCCTGCATATGCGCGGCGTCCGGATCAGAGGCGTAACCTATATGGGTGCAGAGCTGACACACGCCAGATTCAACGCCTGCGTGCCGCTGCATGAAGGCGGCCGGCCGGCGGGAAGATACTCCAGCGCTGAGTGCGTTCTGTTCCGGAAGGCACAGGAGATGAAGCCGCTGCTTGAGGGAGAGGAAACCGTTGAACTGACCGGAACAATCAATCTGCAGGTCTGGAAAGGGCAGGAAAGGGTACAGTTTGTCGTAGAGGACATTAAAAGAGAGAAGTGAGGTTATTATGCAGCTGAAAAAGAAATCCTTCATCATGATGATGGTCGGCATGTTTTTCGCCGGAGCGGTCGTTATGGGCGCTGTATGCGCGGCGGTCATGCACTCGCCGGGGACGTCCTTTCAAAGCGATGATAAGATGGCGGAGCTCAAGAGCTATATCGACGCCTATTATCTGAACGATTACAAAGAACAGGACCTGATCGACGGCGCCTACACAGGGTACGTCGCCGGGCTCGGCGATCCGTACTCATCCTACATGACAAAGGAAGCGTATGGCTCCTGGATGGCGTCGGCGACAGGAAATTATTCCGGCGTCGGCATTACATTCACGGAAAATGAAGATGGAGCCTACGAGGTGCTGGAGGTCAATCCCGGTTCACCGGCTGATAAAGCCGGTGTTGTTCCGCAGGATCTGATCCTCACAGTCGACGGTGAATCTTACACAGATTCCGAAGTGATGGCGTCCGCGATCCGCGGGAAAAAAGGAACGAAGGTCACCCTCATGATCTACCATGACGGGAAAGAAAAAGAAATCGAACTGATCCGCGATACGATCACCGTAGAAAGCGTCACCTGGGAAATGGTCGACGATAACATCGGATACATCAAGATCAGCTCTTTCGTTGAGAATACAGGAGCGGATTTCAATAACGCGCTGCAGAGCGTAGAAGGCAAGCAACCAAAGGGCCTTATTCTTGACCTGAGAAACAATGGAGGCGGTCTGGTCGACCAGTGTGTAGAGGTCGCGGACGCGTTCCTGGATGAAGGCGTTGTCTGCTATGTGGAGGACAAAAACGGAAAGAGCGAGACCTATGACGCGGTGGATGGCAAAACGGCCATTCCGACAGTGATTCTGATCAACGAATCGTCTGCTTCCGCCTCAGAGATTCTTGCCGCCGCGCTGAAGGATAACGGTTTTGATATTGTCGGAACGAAATCCTTCGGTAAAGGAGTGATTCAGACGACGATAGAAATGAAGGACGGATCCGCGCTCAAACTCACGATCATGCAGTATCTGTCGCCGGATAAGCACGCGATTCATGAGAAGGGAATCAAACCGACCGTGAAGGTAGAGGATGACGAAAAGACGGAAGCCGATGAACAGCTGGAAAAGGCCGAAGAACTGCTGAAATAAATTGTTCTTAAATTGTGCAAAAGCCTCCCGATACTTTCGTGCGTATTGACTTTACAACACGAAAGTGCTATAGTCCAATCAAGGATACACATAATGGGAGGTGACGTTATGGCATATGAATCAAAATTCAAGAGAGACGACATAGACGAACTGTTCAAAGCCGTGCTGCTTCTGGAAGATGAGGAGGATTGCTACAGGTTCTTCGAGGATATCTGCACGATCAATGAAATCCATGCCATTGCGCAGAGACTGCAGGTCGCGAAATTGCTCTCCGAGAACAAGACTTATAATGAAATCGAAGGCGTTACGAAAGCTTCAACGGCTACGATCAGCAGGATCAACAAATGCCTTGTTTATGGCGCCGATGGATACAAGAGGATCCTGGCGCGAATGAAAGAGCAGGAGTAACGAATCAATCAGTACGATATCAGAGAAGGGCGTGTCGTTAATTCTGTCACGCCTTTTTGTGTTTTCTTATTTGCATTGTAATGTATGTTATAATCAAAGCAACATGGAACTGTAGATGGAACTGTATGTAGTATTCCAATACAAAGAGAAATATCCCGCGTTAACCGGTCACGCCCTGACGGACGCGCTTATCAGAGACTGCCTCGGCAGCAGTGATCTCAGCATAGAGCGGACCGGGAAGGGAAAACCGTTTATTCAGGACCCGTCCTTTGTCGGACGCAGTATCTCCGTATCCCACAGCGAGGGGACTTTTGCGCTGCTTGTCGCCGGGGAAAACGTGGGACTGGATATCCAGTATGCCAGAGATGTGAAAACGGACAGGATCGCTGCGAGACTCTTCACAGAGGAGGAAATGTCATATGCGCAGGCCGGGATCGAAAAAGACCGGTTTTTTGTCCTATGGACGCGCAAGGAGGCATACAGCAAATTCACCGGCAGCGGCATGGAACAGATCATGAGAAAGGAGCCGGTACTGGGTAGAGAGGACGTGCAGTTTATAGATCTCCGCCTGGAAGACGGATGCTACTGCTCGATCTGTTTGGAACGCACAGGGGTGAAAGGAGGTCAGGAGTCAGATGAAATTCAGATTTCTTATCGAAAATAAAACCGAACGATCCGGCATTCTCGCCGAACATGGGCTTTCGATCTATATCGAAGCCAGGGAAAAGAAAATCCTCTTTGACGCCGGGGCAACAAATCTTTTCGCGGCAAACGCGGCGAAGCTGAAGGTGGACCTGGGAGAAGTGGATTTTGCCGTGGTGAGTCACGGTCACTACGACCACACGGGCGGATTTCCGATCTTCCATCAGATCAACCCGAACGCTCCCATCTATATCCATAGAAACGCGCTTCGCGTATCCTACGGTACAGAAGGCGGTCCGCTGGAAGACGGCGGAGTTTTGGATAAGGAGCCCAGCGGCATCGCATGGAGTGATAAAGAACTGAAGGAGCTGGCGCCGCAGCTGCTGTTTACGGACGGTCCCGTCGAAATCACAGAGGACATCAAACTCACCGGTACGGTGCCTGTCCCGGAAGACTTCAGACCTACGGAACGCTTCTATCACTACGAAGGAGATACACTTGTTGAAGACGATATGTCTCACGAACAGTGTCTGGTGATCCGTGAACCGGAGGGCCTGTATATCTTCTCCGGATGCAGCCACCGTGGCGTGATCAACGCGCTGCGTGCAGGCAAAAGCATGTTCCCCGAAGAGAAAGTCGCAGTACTGGTCGCGGGCATGCACCTCTACTCCGCCTCTAAGGAGGATCGTATCCGCGTCATTGAGCAAGTCGAGGCAGAGAATATGCAGCAGGTCATGCCGGTTCACTGCACCGGCATCGACGCGATCTGCGAACTGCGGGCCAGGCTCGGAGACAAGTGCGTTGTCCCAACAGCAGGCTTCGAATATCTGGTGTAGGAGCGATGGACGCGCTGGAAAGGGCCACGGCATACCTGAGCAGAAAGCCGCATACAGAAAAAGAAGTGACGGAGTACCTTCGCGGAAAGGAATACAGCCCCGAGGAAATCGGGGAGGCTGTTGCGCGCCTGAAGGAATACGGATACATCGACGATCTTGCCTACGCGAAGCTGTTCTTTGAGTACGGCTTTGAAAAGAGACGGGGAAAGGACCGGATCGCGAGAGAACTTGCCGGAAAAGGTGTGACGCGGGATGTGATCGATGAGGCGTACGAGCAGCTGGAGCAGATCCCCGACGAAGAGGAAATGGCTTTTCAGCTGGCGGAGCAGGTCGTCCGGGAGGCGAACGCGGATCCGGCCGAAATGACGTATGAAGAGAAGCAAAAGCTGCAGGCCCGGATCGTCAGGCGGCTGGCCGGAAGAGGCTTCAGCGGCAGTGTCTGTTACAGGGCGGCGCGTGAAACAGTGAAATAAACTACAGAAACAGCACCATGAAAGAATAATATGAAAGAACAATATGAAAGAACCAGCAGGATCATAGGAGAAGAGGGAGTGAACAGACTCGCCCGCCGCAGCGTTCTGGTGTTCGGCTGCGGAGGCGTGGGAAGTTACGTCTGCGAGGGATTGGCCAGAGCCGGGATCGGTTCCCTGACGATCGTGGACAAAGACGCGGTCGACGAAACCAATATCAACCGGCAGATCATTGCCCTGCACTCCACGATCGGTCAGCCGAAGGCGCAGCTGATGGCCGACCGGATCCGTGATATCGATCCGGACTGCCGGGTCACGGCGTGTGAACTGTTCTTCCTGCCGGACGGACAGCCGGACGATATAGATTTTGCATCTTATGATTATGTAGTAGACGCTGTCGATACGGTGACGGCGAAAATATATATTATCGAACGGGCGCGCCGGGCAGGCGTTCCCGTGATTTCCTCAATGGGGACGGGAAACAAGCTCTATGCCGGGGATTTCAGGATCACGACCATAGAGAAGACGAAGGTCTGTCCGCTGGCGAAAGTCATGAGGAGAGAATTAAAAAAACGGAATATCACCGGCGTGAAGGTGCTATATTCGGAGGAAGAACCGAAATCCACAGGCGGGAGCATCAGCTTCGTGCCTTCGGTGGCCGGACTTCTCATTGCAGGTGAAGTCGTACGCGATCTGCTTGACGCGGAAGGGAGATAACGATGGATTATCGTACAGAGCTCATTAACATGATCAACAAGTTCAATATCGAATCCGTGGAGGAATTCAAGGAGGCGGAGCTGCGCATCGTCCGGGATTCCAAGTTTTCAAGGATCCGAATGAAAAAAGACTACGACGGTCATGTGAGGATGCTGCGCATGGTCAAAAGCAAGGCTATGAAACTCAACCCAAAGGCCGTAAAGATTCCGGAAGACGATCCGGATACGAGCGAACTGAAAAAGGCTTTTGAGAGGTGTCTGCTCACCTTCAGCGGCGTCTGCGACAGCTATGTGCAGATGCAGCTGGCGCTGAAGGCCAAGTCGGAAGGCGGAGCTCTGAGCTACGGACAGTACAAAGAGATCAACAGCAAGGCCAAGCAGGCTCGCGCCAGGCTCAACGAAGCCATGCAGGAACTGGATATCATGTACTCCGATTACGCGGAATACTCCAGCATGGATGACAGCGAGGACCTGGCAGGGGTTGCGTACAAAACCTATGACCAGCTGTAAACAGGAGAAGAGGGACGAGAGATGAATGCAATTTTGATAGCGGTCATTCTGTCATCGGCGGTCACCATTGCCGTACTGGTTGTGATGATCGTGATGATGCGTGGTACGATCAGAACCATGGGGGATCGTATGAGCGAAGGACAGAGGGCCACCGGCGCGGTGATCAACCAGCAGCTGACAGACGCCATGACGCAGATCAACCGCAGCATGGGGGAGATGAGAAATCTTTCATCGGGCATGGATGATCTCAGGAGGATCATGACCAATGTGAAAACCCGCGGCATCGTGGGAGAGGTGCAGCTTGGGGCCATTCTGGAGGAGATCCTTTCCCCGCAGCAGTACGAGGAGAACGTTGCGGTCAAAGGAGACAGCGCCCGTGTGGAGTACGCGGTAAGATTTCCCTCCGAGGACGGCAGATCGGTCTATCTGCCGATCGATTCCAAGTTTCCGGGGGACGCCTACATGCAGCTGCTCGACGCGTACGATACCGGTGACAGAAGCATGATCCTCGCTGCGACCGATCATCTGCGGAGGGCGGTCATCAAGTCTGCGAAGGACATCAGAAACAAGTATATCTACCCGCCGTATACAACGGAATTCGGGATCATGTTCCTTCCGTTTGAAGGGTTGTACGCCGAAGTGCTGCGGCTGGATCTTGTGGAACTTCTGCAGAGAGAGTACAGGGTGACGATCGCGGGACCGACGACTATGGCGGCGATTCTGAACAGCTTCCAGCTGGGATTCCGGTCCCTGGCGCTCCAGCAGAGCTCCGGTGAAGTTTGGGAGACCCTCGAAAAGGTCAGAACGGAATTCGGTAAATTCAACGATGTGCTGGAGGACACCCAGCACCGGCTGGATCAGGCGCAGAGGGATCTGGAGACCCTCGTGGGCGTCAGGACCAGAAGCATACAGAGAAGCCTTGATAAGGTTTCGGATTATATAGACGATTAAATATGAGTATATTTGCAATTGCGGATCTGCACCTTTCGTTTGCGCCGGACAGCGACAAGCCGATGGATATCTTCGGGTACCGTTGGCAGGACCATCCGGAGCGTATCCGGGAGAACTGGTGCAGCAAGGTAAGTGAACAGGATACGGTTATCGTGCCGGGCGATATATCATGGGGCCTGAAACTGGAGGAGGCAGCGTACGATCTGGAATGGATCGATCGCCTGCCGGGTCATAAGATCCTCCTCAAAGGCAACCATGACTTGTGGTGGGCCGGGATCACCAGACTGAACGCCATGTATGAGACCATGACATTCCTGCAGAACGACGCGTTCTTCGTGCCCGCTCCTGCGGGATCTGAGGGGGGCGTCTGGATCTGCGGAAGCCGCGGCTGGATCACGCCGGACGATGACGACTTCAAAGAATCCGATGAGAAGATCTACCGGCGTGAAATACTGAGGCTGCGCGCCTCATTGGAGTATGCCTCCGCGCGTGCGGAAGCATCCCATGAAATCATAGGATTTCTTCACTTCCCACCGGTCTCAAAGGCAGGGAGGTTTTCGGGCTTCATGCAGGCTTTTGAGGACTTTCACGTTAAAGAAGTGTATTACGGGCATATTCATGGAGAGGATGGCTTCCGGAGCGCTGTACAGGGCTCGTACTACGGAACGGAGTACCGCCTTATTTCCGCGGACTATCTGAACTGTGATATACTGAAGGTCCGATAGGGTCCGTTATTGAGCGTTGAATTTAGAGCATTAAATCAAAAGGTGACTGAAAAAGAAGGTGGCTGAATATGAGAGCGACAATCATAGTACTGGATTCCCTGGGAGTAGGGGAACTGCCCGACGCGGGGAACTACGGAGATAAAGGCGCCGATACCCTGGGGCATATCCTGGATCATTACCCTCTGGATATCCCGAATTTGCGGAAACTCGGCATGGGCAACATCCGGCGGCCGGAAGATCCATCCGGCAAGGTTGCCGGCGGAAGACTGGCAATAGCTGATCCGGAAGGCGTATTCGGACGATTCGCGGAGAGATCCGCGGGCAAGGATACGATCACAGGGCACTGGGAGATCGCGGGTATCGAAACGAAAGTGCCTTTTAAGACGTATCATAACGGCTTTCCAAAGGAACTCATGGACGAATTCGAACGGCAGATCGGACGGGGCTGGATCGGGAACTGTGTCGCCTCCGGAACCGAGATCATCGAACAGCTGGGCGATGAGCACGAAGCGACCGGTAAGGTCATCGTTTACACCTCCGCAGACAGCGTGTTCCAGATCGCGGCGAACACCGATGTCGTTCCTCTTGAAGAACTGTACCGAATCTGCGAGACTGCCCGCCGTCTCCTTGTGGGAGAGTACTCCTGCGGACGGGTTATCGCCAGGCCCTATATCAAAGGCCCCGACGGCAAGCGGGTGCGCACGGCGGACCGGCATGACTACGCGGTCTCTCCGCCGGAGAAGACCTTGCTCGATATCGTTTCCGATGCCGGACAGACGGTGTATTCCGTTGGCAAGATCCGGGATATCTTCAACGGGCAGGGCGTAACGGAGGCGGTCCACACTGAGAGCAACGACGATGGCGTCACAAAGACCATCGAAGCGTTAGGAAAGGATTTTAATGGACTGATCTTCACGAACCTCGTGGATTTCGACTCCAAATACGGACACCGCAGAGATCCAGTCGGCTACGGTAAGGCAATTGAGGAATTCGACCGGCGGCTGCCGGAGATTCGAGCCGCGATGCGGGAGGATGATATTCTGCTGCTCTGCGCCGATCACGGAAACGACCCCATTCATACAGGGTTCGACCACACCAGAGAGTACATTTTCTGTCTGGCATGCGGCGCGCCTCTCAGGGGCGGCGTCGATCTGGGTACACGAGATTCCTTCGCGGATATCGGCGCGACCGTTGCGGAATACCTGATCGGAAAGGGCGGCGCAACGTCCATCGGCGAAAGCTTTCTCGGACTGTGCAGGTAGATTATAAACAAATATTAAGAAAGAAAGAGCCTTCAAAGCGTTGATGCAGAAGGCTCCTTTTTTGTACAATTAATGTGTGTAATCTCAATTATGAGAAGAAAATGAAAAGAATCCCGATACAACCGGAGGACGTGTCATGAAAAAGAAAATCCTATGTTTAGCCTTATCAGCAATGCTGATACTGACTTTCATCCCGCAGATTTCATTCGCTGCGGAGGATGACACTTTTGACGTGTCCGTCGGAGACGAAATAACAACAGAAACCCAGGAAGATACGGAAGAAGCGGATATCACCGAGACCGAAACCGACATCGTCGATGAAGAAGCAGATGGTGAAGGCGATGCAGAGGAAGCAAACGCTGACGATGAAGACACTGATGAAGAAGCAGACGCCGATGACGAAGCGGGTGCGGACGAAGATGCGGACGACGAAGAAGAACTTGAAGAAAGTGAATTATCCGGCATCATTACGGGTTTTGTACCTCTTGAAACAAGTGAGTATTACTACGAAGGAGATCCGGAGGAAGGAGAACTGACGATCAGTCTGCCATCGACGATCAGTGTTTACCTGAACGAAAGTGCGGAGGCTGTGGATCTGCCGGTTTCCTGGGAAGCGGTCGAGGATTTTGATGACACGGATTTCTATTTCTATTCGATGAAGCCGGTATGGAGCGATGGCGTCGTTCTCTCCGAACACCTGGATGAGCTTGTGGATGTCCCGTGGATCACGGTTTACAAGCAGGAACCGGAGAACGAGGAAATCGAGCCGATCATGACGGAAGATGAGCTTGATCCGATCTATACAGAAGAAGCCGGTCCGGTAGACCCCGAAACCGGGGAACCGGTAGAAACCGTCGATGAGACCGGTGATGATCCGGCTGATGCGGACGCTTCGCAGGTCGAAACGGCAGACGATGAAGATGCCGATGATACGGAACCTGCCGATACGGAAGATACTTCCGCGTTCTCACTGAAGGCTGTCGCGTCGGAGGCGGTCGATGAAATCATGGACGCGACCGCGGAAGATGTGTACGCGGGCACCACCTCGAATACAGCAGCTGTCTACAAATACCTCACGCAGACCATGGGTCTGAACAAGGCAGCTGCCTGTGGGGTGATGACCAATATCAACGCGGAGAGCGCTATGAGTCCGATCAACCTTCAGAACACCTACAATTCCAAGTTCGGATTGTCGGACTCGGCCTACACCAAGAAAGTCGATAATGGTACATGGACGAGGTTCAAGACGGACAGCGCCGGATACGGACTCTGCCAGTGGACATCCTCCGGAAGAAAGGGTAATCTTCTGAACAGAGCCCGTTCGAAGAAAACGTCCATTGGAAATATCAATATGCAGCTTGGGTTTTTGAATACGGAACTGCAGAGCTATCCTTCCGTGCTCGTGACGCTGAGAAACGTTCCGAACAACGCGGCCGGTGCATATATCGCGGCGGCGCAGTTCTGTCTGGTCTTTGAAGCTCCCGCGAACACGATCCGTACAGCGACTTCCAGAGGTAAGACCTGTCTTTCCACGTACTGGAAGACATACAGCGGATCCTCTGCCAGCGCATCGGGATCCTCGTTCGTTTCCCTCTGCGGCTATTCCTATCCGACCGCCGTCAAAACCGGCAAGGGGATGGATGTGACCGGATACGCGGTATCCAATTACAATGTCACATCTGTTACAGGCAAAATCATAAACAGCAGCGGTAAGACGGTTTACTCTGCGACCGTGAAACCCGGTTCGACAGCGTGCAGTCTCTCCAAACTGGACAACGCTATGAAGTTCTCGAAGCTGAAAGCAGGAACGTATACTTACAGGCTGACCGCCAAGGATTCGACGGGGAAATCAGTAACCGCATCCCACACGTTTAAGGTGGCTTCGACAAATACCACGACCAAGGTGCGGGGGTTCGCGTCGGTCGCGAAGCCGGCCGCCACGACAACGGCTGCTGCATCGTCTACAAAGACTACAACTACTGCCGCAAAAGCTACAACCACGACTTCCACTGCGGTAAAGAAGACCGTCACGAAGGTCAAAAAAGGCTATACGGGAACGTTCCCGAAGCTTCCTAAACGCGGTTATTTCAAAAAAGGAGATAAAGGCAATCAGGTCAAGAATCTGCAGAGGTTCCTCAGGTGGTACGGCTATAAGATCAGCGTAGACGGCAAATGCGGCAAGAATACCATCAAGACAGTCAAGAAATTCCAGAAGTCCGTCGGCATGAAGGCGACGGGCCGTTTCGGCAAGAAAACGCTGGCCAAGGCAAAGGCCGTAAAGAAATAATTCACATCACGCAAAACACATTTCTGTTGAATTAATCATTGAAAGTCAGCGGGATTTCGGTTATACTTAATCCCGCTGTTGAAGTTTATATTCGGAAGCGTATCGAAGTGGTCATAACGAGCCGCACTCGAAATGCGGTTGTCCTCCGGGGCACGTGGGTTCGAATCCCACCGCTTCCGCCAATACCTGCGACCTGTCTGCAAAGGCAGGTCGTTTGCTTTTCAGGAAAAATGCCGGACTCTGGGCCGCGGTACGGACAGTGTCATCACCACCAGTCAGGTGAATTGCTATTTCCGCCGGGTATGTATGAGAGCGAACATCCCCGTCCGCGGGCAACATTCGCTGAGACACACGTTTGCGACCCGGTGTATCGAATCCGGCATCCCACCGGTGGTCTTAAAGACATGGCTGGGCCATAAAGACATCCATGTGACGCTTGATACTTATACGGACGTCTTCCGTGAAATGGATCACGGAGCGGTCGAAAAGCTTGATCAGTATATTGATGCGATGTAGGAAGTACAATTGATTGCGTTGAAGGGTAACATATAGTTCCTCTTTTTGAATGAGGCTCTGGGGGGGGGTTAAATCTTTTAGAGCCTTATATCATTCTTCCGATTCCGCAATAATATGCGTGATGAGCAAAGGACAAAAATGATTCTTGTATCAGGAGCAACCCTATGGTATCCTTTTATCAAGGAAACTGCTTCGGCAGTTTGGGCTGGTCGTAAGACCCGGGTCCACCGAATGGCGGGGAAGTTCCTCGCTTTTTTCTTAGGAGAGTTTGCTCTTTTCAGCTGATGTCGATACCGATATAATGAAATGGGAGAACGATGTTTTATGGACAGGATATACTCACTCAATGAAATAAAAACAATGCTGCATCCAATCTTCGATGCATATGGTGTCAGAAGAGCGATTTTGTTTGGCTCTTATGCGAAAGGTGAAGCAACGGATCGGAGCGATGTAGATCTGGTCATTGACTGTAATCAGCGAGGGCTGAAGTTTTATGGTGTCATTCATGCGATTGAGAGCGGATTACAGAAAGAATGTGACGTGTTCAGAACCAGCAGTATTGCAGCAGATAGTCAAATCTCAAAAGAAATAGAGAAAACAGGAGTGGTAATCTATGAAAACGCATGAACGTCTGCAGGCGATAATCGATCATATTGATACGATAAGTTTTTACTGTGAACAATGTGACATCACAACGCTGGGTAACTTCGTAGCTAATCCCATGGCGATGGATGCCTGCATTACGCATATCGGTCATATTGGCGAACAGATGGGTCGGATCTATGAGGCAGAACCGCATTTGTTTGACAGGTATGAGGATATTGATCCGAACGAGATCAGAAGCATGAGAAACAAACTGTTCCATGACTATCAGGGGATCGTGAATGACATCGTCTGGGAGGTTATTGACGAGGATCTCCCGCGACTGAAAGAGGTAGTGGAAGAATTGATCAGGGAGAATTCCGAGGCTACGGAAGTTAAAAGAGACGATTCAGAAACAGAATGATGAAGTTAAACGCCAAACGATGAAGGGACCTATACAGACCATGTACAAAATGTCACTTCGTGGGATAATACGTGGGATGATTTGTCGAAGAAACGCCGGGATGCAGCAGTGGCAGGCATCTGGCAAATTGCAAATCCCACCGCTTCCGCCAAATGAAATACCCCGCCTTGTGCGGGGTGTTTCATTATTTGAAAGAGCCTTATTGTTTACACGCAGGGAAGGGGTATCGTATAATCATGACAGAAACATGATGAGAGAACGAGGGGGAGACCACCTATGAAGAAGATGCGATTTCTGATACCGGTGCTTCTGATCTTTGCCATGGCGATGGCCTTTGCGGGATGCGGCTCCGGCGGCGATGAGGATACGTGCGATATTCCGGAACCGGAAGTAGGAGGAAGCGCGGCATTCAGCTTTGAAACAGAGGATCTTGAGGGCAACGCTGTCAAGTCCGCGGATCTGTTCGCGGAGCAGAAGGTCACCATGCTGAATGTCTGGGGAACGTTCTGCGGCCCATGCATCGAGGAAATGCCGGAACTGGAGAAAATCAGCCAGGAATACGCGGACCGCGGCGTGGCTATTGTCGGCCTTGTCTGCGATGTGTCAAAAGAGGATGACAGCCTGCTGCAGGATGCTTTTGATATCATCGACGATACCGGCGTGACCTACCGGAACCTGTATTGGACGGCAGACCTGGAAGAACAAGCCGGTGTTTCGGCCGTTCCGACGACATTCTTTGTGGATCAGGAGGGAAACATGCTGGGAGATCCGGTCGTCGGAGCAGATCCGGATATGTACAGAGCCACGCTGGACCTGTATCTCTCTGAAGAGGAGTAACAGATGAAATACTATTTTGTCCTGAATCCGGGATCCGGGAACAAAAAACACAAGAACGACATTCTCCGGGAGATCCGGGATACCGCGCGGGAGCTGGGCGAGGACTTTGACGTGTATTTTACCAACGGCTCGAAAGACGCGGAGCACTATGTCCGGAATCTCTGTGAAGCCTGCGCAAAGGCAGAAGCAGATGCTGAGCCGGAGACGATCCGAATCATCGGCTGCGGCGGGGATGGTACGGTGAACGAGCTTGTGAACGGGGCCTTTGGGTTCGAACATGTGGAAATCGGCGTGATCCCCCAGGGTACCGGGAACGATTATATCCGCAACTACGGCAAGTCGGATGCGTTTCGCAGCGTAAGAAGGCAGATGCTGGGCAGCAGCAGACCCAGTGATCTGATCGAATACCGTGCGCTAAGCAATGGGAAAGAAATACGCGGATTCTGCGCCAATATGTTCAATATCGGGTTCGACTGCAATGTGGTCCATATGACAGACCGCGTCAAACAGTTGCCCCTCATGAGCGGGTCCCTGGCGTATCTTGTCTCGGTCTTCATCACCCTCGCGGGCAAGAAGGAAACGAGCCTGCGTGTGGAATACGGAGACGGGACGGTCTATGATGATAATCTGCTTTTGCTCTCCATTGCCAACGGATGCTTTTGCGGGGGCGGGATCAAGGGCGTCCCGCGATCGGTACTTGACGACGGCCTGATGGATGTCAGTCTCATACGGGGCGGTGTGACACGAAATTATTTTGTGCGTATGTTTCCCAAGTATCAGAAGGGAACCCATCTGGAAGATCCACGCATTGAAGGCGTGATTGATTACAGACAGGAAGAAACGCTGACGGTTACTGCCAATGACGGTGCGATGAGACTGTGTGTCGACGGGGAAATCATGAATTGTGAGAAAGCCGCCTTTCGCGTCGTGCCAAAAGCCATCCGGTTTCTGGTTCCGCAAGGGCTGTGAGCGGGATCAAGGGATCCCAACTGTTTCTTCAAAAAATAAAAATGGCGCCCCCAGCCGGAATCGAACCAGCAACGCATCCTTCGGAGGGATGTGTTATATCCATTTAACTATGAGGGCGCGTAAGACGCGATGGAAATATTGTAACCGCAGCGGGCAAAAAATGCAAATCATATCTGCAAAAAATATGATATCATTATAAAAAACACAATAAAAAACAGTATAAAAACAGAAATACGAGAGGATCACAGAGATGACAAAGACAATCGATTTGATCGTTTTCGATCCGGCAGGCAACACTACATTGATGGTGCTCACGCCTGTCAACAAAGAGGATTACGCTGATGTGGCAAAAAAACTCCTCGCCATTGATTTCGGTCCGGACTGCAGCTGGCGGGAGGTTGCGTTCGGAGAACAGGTTTCCTATGTAGTGAACGGTGATACGCCGCGTATGGATATGTGCGGGCTGGAATTTTGCGGGAACGCGTCGAGATCCTACGCGTATTACAGGGTCATGTTCCTCGGAGAAGGGGAAGACCTGGGAGACGGCAGGAAGAAGATCGAAGTCCATGTCAGTGGTTGCGATACGCCTCTGACGGCCGTGGTCGATCCTGCGAAGCGGGATTCTGTGATCCAGATGCCGTTGCCCACAGAGGTTCGGATGATCGATACGGCTCCGGCAGGCATTGAAGGGGAATACCCGTTTGTAATATTTGACGGCATCTCCCATCTGGTGGTCAAAGGGGAAGAACCGGATGCCGATAAGTTCGCCCGGATCAAGGAGTATTTCTACGAGGAAATCGATCCGGGGATGGATGCCTTTGGTGTGATGTTCATCAACGAAGAGAAAGACCTGATGTCTCCGGTCGTTTACGTGCGGGATGTGGACACCACCTACTTTGAAGGAAGCTGCGCGTCCGGCACCGCCGCCGCATCGGTTGCGAAATCCGTGGAAGAGCCGGACGGCACATATGAATTCGTCTTCCGCCAGCCGGATGGAACACTGAATTCCGCAGTTACAAAGCGCGGCGGAGCATTCACGGAGGTGAAACTCGGCGGTATCATCGAAACGACGGAGATCCTGCATGTAGAGATACCCGCGGGCGACTAAGTACAACGATTTTAAGTTTATAACGACAGACAGACTGAGAAGGAAAGACAGAAAGGAAACAGAACAATGGACCCAAGAATCAAAAAACTGGCAGATTTGCTCATCGATTATTCCTGCGATGTGCAGCCGGGCGAGAAAGTCCTCATCGACTACGAAGGGGACTGCTGCAAAAGCCTCGCGCGGCAGCTGATCAAAAATACATACGCCAAGGGCGGACTTCCGTACGCCCAGATCCGTGACGCGCAGGTCACACGGGAGATCCTGCTGGGATGCAGCGAAGAGCAGATCAAGTTCAAGGATGAGATCGATCTGGCGCAGATGAAGGGCATGCAGGCCTACATCGCGATCCGGGCAGGCAACAACACCTCCGAACTGGCGGATGTGCCTTCAGAGAAGCTGAATCTCTACAACAGGCTGACGCAGCCGACTCTGGATTACCGTGTCAATGAGACCAAGTGGGTCGTGCTGAGATATCCGAACTACTCCATGGCGCAGCTCGCGGGCACCAGTCTGGAGAAGTTCGAGGACTTTTACTTCGATGTCTGCACGCTGGATTACCAGAAGATGAGCAAGGCGATGGATCCCCTGGTCGATCTGATGAACCGGACCGATAAGGTCCGCATCGAAGGTCCGGGGACGGATCTCACCTTCTCGATCAAAGGCATCGGCGCGGTCAAATGCGACGGCCTGCGGAACATCCCGGACGGCGAAGTCTATACAGCGCCGGTACGAGAGTCCATGAACGGCATTATATCGTACAACACCCCGTCCGAAGAGCAGGGCTTCACTTATGAAAACATCGTGTTCGAGGTCAAGGACGGCAAGATCATCAAGGCAACAGCCAACGACGACCGGAAGATCAATGAGCTGCTGGATGTCGATGAGGGCGCGAGATATTTCGGCGAGTTTGCTCTCGGCGTCAATCCGTATATTCTTGACCCTATGAAGGATACGCTGTTCGATGAGAAGATCTGCGGTTCCTTCCACCTGACTCCGGGCATGTGTTACGAGGACGCGCCGAACGGCAACACATCGGCAAACCATTGGGATCTGGTCATGATCCAAAGGCCCGAGTACGGCGGCGGCAGGATCTGGTTCGACGATGTACTGATCCGGGAAGACGGCGTCTTCGTTCTGCCGGAACTGGAAGGCCTGAACCCCGAGAACCTGAAGTAGGTAAGCGCCATGTCAAACCTTACCGAAAAAGCAATCGTATTTACGCTCAATGAAATGCTCAAGAAGCGCACGATCGATAAGATTACGGTCAAAGATCTGACGGAGGAGTGCGGCATCTCGAGAAATACTTTTTATTATCATTTTCATGATATTTACGAAGTCCTCACCCGTTATTTCATCGAGCAGACCGACGCGCTGCTGAAGGAACACGAGAGCAATGAATCCTGGGAAAAGATCTTCATAGCCGGACTGAACTTTCTCTACGAGAACAAGACCGCCATCGATCATATTTACTGGTCCGTGGATGGCGACGCACTTGACAGATTCCTGGATAAAGTAGTATATAATTATGTACGTGGTGTAATTCAGGAGGAGAGCGGAAGCGGACGCTTCAGCGAGAAGACAATTTCCATAGCGGCGGATTTTTATAAAAACGCTTTGCTTGGAGCTGTCGAGCGATGGATCGAAGACGATATGAGCGAAAGTCCCGATCAGCTGGCCCATCTGTACAACAGTGTGTTCAGCGGGACGATGGAAGCGCTTCTGTCCAGTATCGAGAAGGCTGTTTAGTTGCAGCGGTGATCTAAAGAGAATATCAATTTGTACAAATCAGTTAGAGTGCACAAATTTTGTACACTCTAATTTTATTGTAAGTACAAAGGCTTTGAGGGTTTTGTTATCATAATTCGGTGGTAATGCACAAATAATGTCACAACGTGAAGAAGTGTGCATACCGGCTGGAGGAGAAACATGCTGAAGTTCGGAAGAGCTGTTGTTAAAAAAAGAATCATCATACTGACGATCGGACTGATCCTTTTGATTCCGTCCGCGATCGGGTTTTTGAAAACCGGAGTGAACTACGATGTGCTTCTGTATCTGCCGGATTCCATGGAAACGGTACAGGGGCAGGACATACTCCTGGATGAGTTCAACAAAGGCGGATTCGCCATGGTCATGTTCAAGGGCATGAGCGACAAAGACATCAATAAGTGCTGCGAAAAGATCGAAAAGATCGACCATGTGGACAGCGTGATCTCGTACGATACACTGGTCGGTCCTCAGGTTCCGGAAATGATCATACCGGATGATCTGAAGGAAGTGTATGAGGATGAGAAGGACGACACGACGCTTACGGCCGTTTTCTTCAACACACCGACCTCTGACGAAGGATCCATTCAGGCCGTACAGGACATCCGCAGGGAATGCGGCAAACAGTGCTATGTCAGCGGCATGAGTGCTTTCGTAACCGATCTGAAGGAAGTATCGGAGCACGAAGAGCCGATCTATGTCGCCATCGCGGTTATTCTGGCGACACTTTTGATGGCTCTTCTGATGGATTCTGCTTTTGTCGCGGTCGTATTCGTGCTTGGCATCGGCATGGCCATTATCTTCAACATGGGCAGCAATCTCTTCCTGGGAGAGATCTCCTATATTACAAAGGCAATCGCGGCCGTTCTGCAGCTGGCTGTTACGATGGACTATTCTATATTCCTGTGGCACAGCTACGAGGAGCATCGATTCGAGCTTAAGATGGAACGGGAGGAGGCCATGGCAAACGCCATCGCCAAGACGCTGGTTTCTGTGACCGGAAGCTCCATTACCACCATCGCGGGTTTCCTGGCTCTCTGCTTTATGACGTTCACACTGGGACTGAATCTGGGAATCGTCATGGCCAAGGGCGTTTTGATTGGTGTTATTACAAGCGTTACGGTCCTGCCGGCGCTGATCCTCGGGTTTGAGAAACTGATCTTCAAGACGAAACATAAACCGCTGATGATCAAATTCGATAAGATGTCGAAGGGGATCGTCAGAAGGCCGGCCATATTCATTATCATATTCCTGGTTTTGCTTGGTCCTGCCTATTTCGGATATACACATACAGATACCTATTACAAACTGGACGAGGGCGTTCCGCAGGATCTGCCGTTCGCGGTGTCCAACGAGATGCTGCGGGAGGATTTCGGAATCAGCACCCAGCACATGATCCTGCTGGATTCGGAAATCCCCCAGCGGGAAGTGCGAGATATGATGGATGACATAGAAGATGTGGACGGCGTCAAAGCAGTGCTCGGTATGCAGAGCGCGCTTGGACCATCGGTGCCGCAGGAGATACTGCCATCGGCGTTGGAAGGAACCCTGGTCAGCGATCATCACCAGCTGCTTCTGGTCACGACGGAATATGAAGTTGCCAGCGATGAGATCTACGATCAGCTGGTTCAGATCAACAAGATCATCAAGAGCCACGACAAAGACAGTCTGCTCATCGGTGAATCGGCCTGCACGAAGGATCTGATCGATGTAACAGACCGGGATTTCAAGATCGTAACAGCGGTATCCGTCGGAGCGATCTTCCTGATCATACTGTTCGTGCTGCAGTCGATCTCGCTGCCGTTTATCCTTGTCGCCGTGATCGAACTGGCGATCTTTATCAATCTCGGCATTCCGTTCTATACAGGAACCGTCATGTCGTTTATTGACTCGATCTGCATCAGCACGATCCAGCTCGGCGCGACGGTGGATTACGCGATCCTGTTTACCAATCGATATAAACGTGAGAGAAACAACGGGCTTGCGGCGCGCGAAGCGGTCAGCATCTCTCACATGAAGACCATGCCGTCGGTATGTGTCAGCGCCATCGGGTTTTTCGCGGCCACATTCGGTGTATCGCTCTATTCGGACATCGATATCATCAGTTCCATGGTCTTCTTTATGGCCAGAGGAGCGGCAGTCAGCATGCTTGTTGTCATGTTTATCCTGCCGGCGATGATCGTGGCGTTTGATAAATTGATTATTAAGACAAGTAAAGGCTTTGAAAATGTAGAAGGCGCTTATCACTACGGACGCCTGGCCAGGGAGGGAAAAACAGATGAATAAAAAGCCTATTTACAAACGAGTAACAGCTCTCGTTACAGCCGCGTGTACAGTTGCGGTCATGTGCGGTCTTCCGGCTTTTGCATTTGCGGAAGAGTCCGGCGTCACGGGCGTCACAAAGGAAGAGACCGTATACATCGTTACGGACAGTACCGGCACACAGCAGGATGTGATCGTCAGCGATCATCTGCAGAACAAAGGGAAAGTCAAGACGATAGCGGACGAAACGAACCTTTCGGATATTGAGAATGTGAAAGGGGAGGAAACATTCAAACAGAATGGCGACGCTCTCACATGGGACGCGGAAGGAAACAGCATCTATTACCAGGGCAAATCAGAGAATGAAGTCCCTGTGGCCATGGATGTCGTTTACAGGCTGGATGGAAAAGTCGTATCCGGTTCTGAACTGCAGGGTCAGAGCGGCCGCGTGGAGATCAAAATCAATTATCAAAACGACGCGGAGTACAAGGGCACAACCGTACCGTTCATTGTTATGACAGGAATCGTCGTCACAGATGATTCCTTCAAGAATATCAAAATCGATCACGGCAAAGTCATCGACGACGGTGACAAGCTACTGGTCGTCGGAATGGCAGCGCCGGGACTCGCTCAGACGCTGGATATCGGAGAGACCGATCTGGGGATCGGAAGCAGCGTGACGATCACAGGCGACGCGGATAAGTTCGCAGTCGAAGACATGATGACCGTCGTGACCAACTCCGTTTTCGAGGATGTCGATACAGATAAACTCGATGATCTGGACTACGACGATGAGATCAAGCAGCTGGACAAAGGCGCCAAGGCGCTGGTAAAAGGAAGCAAACAGCTCTATGATGGGTTGGAGACAGTATCGGATAATATGCCGGCCCTTGAGAATGGTGTTGGCGCATTGAACGAAGGGGCAGATAAACTTAACAAGGGAACCAAAAGTGCACAGAAGGGAGCCGGTCAGCTAAAGAGCGGGTCCAAGGAACTCCAAAAGGGAGTTTCCCCACTGATCGATGGGTTGGGTACTGCAGCACAGGGCATTGCCGCTCTGAAACAGGGTTCCGCGCAGGAGCTTGCAGGACTGAAGCAGATTCAGACAGGACTTAATGGAACAGAGGAAACGCCGGCGCCTGCGGATGCTTTGGCACAAGTTCAAACTGGTCTTGATTCCATTTCTGGCCAGCTGTCCGGAAAATCCCAGGATATGGAGGATGCTGCGGAAGCAGCAAAGCAACTGTCTGCGTACATGGAGCAGGTCAATAGTATTGTGAATAAACACGAAAAGGCTCTCAGAAGCTTAGGATACGGGAAACTGGTCGATCAGACTTCAAAGGCAAACGACGCAGCAGAGATGCTTTCCAGTGGGTTGGAATCCGCTCCGGAGGAGCTGACGAAGGCAGCAGGCGGAATTAATACGGCATCGGGTGGTGTCGGCAAAGTCAAGGACGGAATCAAAAAGATTCAGTTCGGAGTCAATGGAGACGGAACGGAAGCAAATCCCGGTCTTGTCGCAGGCATGACGTCCATTGACAACGGTCTGGGAGAACTGAACAGCAAATTTTCCACGATCGCCCAAAAGACAGGTGCGTTGAATACAGGAGTTAATGCACTGGTCACAGGGGCTTCGCAGCTCAAGACCGGGGAAGATCAACTGGCGACAGGAGCTCAGCAGCTGGCAAACGGCATGGAGGCCCTGCAGAACAAATCAGATACCCTGATCGATGGTGTGGACCGGTTGGACAGGGGGTCCTATAAGCTTAGTAAGGGTATGTCTACGCTCTATAAAGACGGTATCAAGAAAATCGTCGATCTCTACAATGATGATCTGAAGGGTACCCTTGACAGCGCGGACGCGATGATCGACGCAGGCAAAGGCTACAAGACCTTCACGAAACTGCCGGCCGGCATGGATGGAAACGTCAAGTTCATCTACAAGACTGATATCACGGACTAGTGGGGACAGAGACAGAATGTATCACTATTTTAAGACGGAGAACACGTTTGGTGATACTTTAACCTCAAAAATGCCTGATTGAAAAAATATGTATCACTATTCGACCGTCAGAAAGCCGAATGGTGATACTTTTTTAGTCATGCCTCTCGATAACAAGCTATCGTCAAAGAAAAGTATCACGTTCGAAAGGATTTAAAGCGGAATAGTGATAGTTTTTGTCGTTCTTCAGTATTGACCATTGACAAGAAGCGCGGGGCGGTTCATTATACTTTATCGTAACGAAAAAACAGGAAGTGAGAAAGAAATGCAGAATAAAATGGGCACGATGCCCGTTGGAAGATTAATACTGAATATGTCGTGGCCGGCAATACTGTCCATGATGATCCTGGCGCTGTACAACATCGTTGACAGCTTCTTTGTCGCGCGCCTGGGAGAAGAAGCGCTTGCTGCGATCACTTATATCTTCCCGGTGCAGATGGTGCAGATGTCCTGCGCCATCGGAACAGGCGTAGGCATCAATTCCCTGATTTCCAGGAGGTTGGGTGCGCGAATGATCGATGAGGCCAATCTGGCGGCCAGCCACGGTTACCGGCTGGCGTTCTTCAACTGGGCTGCCTTTGCGCTTATAGGGCTGTTCCTATCCCGTCCGATTCTGGAAGTGATGACGGATACGACTTACATTCTGGATGAGGGAACCAAATACATGACTATCGTCATGGTTGGCTCGCTTTTCGTATTTGTGCAGGTGTTTTCCGAGAAGATCATCCAGGCGACCGGCAACATGATATTGCCGATGTTCTGCAGTATTCTGGGAGGCTTGTTCAACATTGCCCTGGACCCGATTCTGATCTTCGGTCTCGGACCGTTCCCGGAAATGGGCGTTGCGGGAGCTGCCGTGGCAACGATCACAGGGCAGTTCTTCTCTATGTGTCTGGGGCAGTACATGCTCTTTGGCCGCAAGCATCCGGTCAAAGTGAAGCTGCGCGGCTACAAGTGGCAGGGATCGATTGTCAAGGACATCTATGCCGTCGGGCTGCCGGCGATCCTCATGCAGTGCATCGCATCGGTCATGCAGTTCGGAATGAATATGATTCTGCGCTCTTTTACAGAGACGGCAGTTGCGGTCATGGGTGTATACGGCAGGCTCCAGTCCTTTATTTTCATGCCGGTCTTCGGCCTGAACCAGGGAGTGCTGCCGATCCTCGGCTTCAATTACGGCGCCAAAAACAAAAAGAGGCTGATGGAAGCCTACAAGAAGGGATTCATATTAGCATTTTCGATCATGGCGGCAGGGCTGATCGTGTTCCAGCTGTTCCCGCATGAGATCCTCGGCGCATTCAATGCACAGGGCAATCAGGATATGTTCGATATCGGCGTTCCTGCTCTGAGAGCAGTCAGCTGGTGCTTCCTGCCGGCGTCCTACGGCATCATGACATCGTCTGTATTCCAGGGGACCGGACACGGATTCCTCAGCTTATGGAGTTCCATGATCCGTCAGCTAATCGGGATCCTTCCGATCGCGTATATTCTCGGCAAACTGTTCGGGCTCAACGCCGTATGGTGGGCATTCCCGCTGGCAGAGATCCTGGGCACGGCGTATCTGGTCATCGCTTTCATATGGCTCTACAAGAAAGACCTTAAACACCTCGGGGAACCGGCGGATCAGGGATAAAGATACACAAGCGGTTTCTGATCATAGATCCTGTCATCTGAATCCATGAGGACAAGATCGAGAATCTTCGGATCCTGGATCAGATGCTTCCAGCAGGTGTAAGTAGCTTTGATAAAATCATCATTCAGTCTGCTGTAATCGGAGACGAGCGGGCACTCGTAGGGCAGATCGTCTGTGCAGACAATGATGTGAAAGATACCGTCTTCGTCGATGTGCGGAGACAGAGGAAATGTGCGGCACTGTATGGGCCGCTTATTTCTTTTGCAGAGGGGTGCTGTCCGGCACTGGATGAACGGTACGCGGCCGCGCCAGCTGTCCGGATAATCGTATTCCTCCGCAAGGAGCGATCCCCATTCGATCCACTCTTCATCGGATTCATCGAAGACCTGTTCCTCGCCGGGCAGAAGCATCAGACCCATGTAGCTGTCCGCGTTTTCATCGCTCTCCGCGTGATATTCGATATCCTCCGGGGCGTAGTCGCAAAGGCAGCAGGCCGCCCCGCACAGGATGCCGCAGTCAAAGTCGACCGGGGAGACCCGGTCCAAAAGGCGGTAGATCGCCAGATAAGTTGTTTTCGTAATCGTGCTTTCCATGGTTTGATTATATTTTACTCGATGGGATTTTGCAAAAGCATCCTGAATTTTTTACAAAAGCTTTATTGCATACAGTATTTTTTGGGGTATAATATACATTAGTTTTTTGTTGTCGTTTTTAACATATATATTTTTAACATATATATATGTAGTAATAATAAACAGGATGGGTTTTTATGAGATTAGGAATCGATGTAGGATCAACAACAGTGAAACTGGTTTTCCTGGATGAGGAAAACAATATCATTTACAGCCGATATGAGCGGCATATGTCCAACGCCTTTCTGAAGGTGCAGGAGCTGATCAAGGAAGCGCACGAGGAGTTTGGGGACAGAGCTATGCAGGCGGTCATCACCGGATCGGGCGGCCTGAGCATCGCCAAGCTGATCAAGGTGCCGTTTGAGCAGGAGGTCATCTCCTGCAGCAAAGCGGTGCAGACACTCATACCGGAAACGGATACGGCCATCGAGCTTGGCGGAGAGGACGCCAAGATCACGTTTTACGGGCAGACCATCGAACAGAGAATGAACGGTACCTGCGCAGGCGGTACCGGCGCGTTCATCGACCAGATGGCTGTGCTGCTGAATACGGACGCGGACGGACTGAATGAGGCTTCGAAGAAGCACACGCTGATCTATCCGATCGCAGCCAGATGCGGCGTATTTGCCAAGACGGATATCCAGCCGCTGATCAACGACGGCGCCAAGATCGAGAATCTGGCCGCATCCATCTTCCAGGCGGTCGTGGACCAGACCATTTCCGGTCTTGCCTGCGGACACCCGATCAAAGGCAAGGTAGCCTTCCTGGGAGGACCACTCAGCTTCCTGCCGGAGCTGAGAGCCAGATTTATCGAGACGCTGAAACTGAAACCGGAAGAAGTCATCATTCCGGAGGACGGCAAGCTCTTCGTCGCGGTGGGAGCAGCGCTTCTCGCCGGCGAAAAGGAAGAGACAAGCCTCGGCGATATCATGAACAGACTGGCAAACGCCGACCAGAGTGAGCTCAGCGACACGGCGCGCATCGAGCCGCTGTTTAAGGATGAGCAGGAATACAAGGAATTCAAGGAGCGTCACGACAGAGCGAAGGTCAAGCGCAAGCCCTTTGAAGAGGCGAAGGGCAGACTGTTCCTGGGAATCGACGCCGGCTCCACAACAACGAAATCGATCGTCATCGACGATGAGAAAAACGTTCTTTATACTTTCTACCGGAGCAACCGGGGCAAGCCGATTGCGCCGATCATTGAAATGCTCAAGGACGTATACGATAAAATGCCGGAAGGCTGCTACATTGGCGGTACGGCGGTCACCGGTTACGGTGAAAATCTGATCAAGGCGGCTTTTAAGTGCGACATGGGCGAGATCGAGACCATGGCCCACTACAAGGGAGCCGAGGAATTCCTGCCGGGCGTTGAGTTTATCCTCGATATCGGCGGGCAGGATATGAAATGCATGAAGATCCAGGACAACGCGATCTATGACATCATGCTCAACGAAGCATGCTCCTCCGGCTGCGGTTCCTTCATCGAAACCTACGCCAAGTCGGTGCAGATGAGCGTTCCGGATTTTGCGCAGGAAGCGCTGTTCGCCGAAGGACCGGTCGATCTGGGAACAAGATGTACGGTATTCATGAACTCCAAGGTCAAGCAGGCGCAGAAGGAAGGCGCGACAATCGGCGACATCTCTGCGGGACTGTCTTATTCCGTCATCAAGAACGCGCTGTACAAGGTCATCAAACTCAGAAATCCGGAAGACGCCGGTGAGAAGGTCGTCGTACAGGGCGGTACGTTCCTGAATGAGGCCGTGCTCCGCTCGATCGAGAAGATCCTGGGCAAGGACGTCGTGCGGCCGGACATTTCCGGCCTGATGGGAGCATTTGGCGCCGCCCTCATTGCCCGGAGCAATTACAAGGGCGGAGAGTCCACGCTGCTCAAGCGGGACGAGCTGGAAAGCTTCGACGTGGAGACCTCCACGACGCGCTGCAGAAGATGTGAAAACAACTGTCTGCTGACCGTCAATAAATTCGCGGACGGCAGCCGTCTGATCACAGGAAACCGCTGCGAAAAGGGAGAAGGCAAGACGGAAGCGACCCACAGTGAGCTCCCGAACCTGTATGAGTACAAATTCAAGAGACTGTTCCAATATGAGCCGCTCAATACAGAGGATGCTCCCCGGGGCGAAGTGGGTATCCCGCGCGTCCTGAATATGTATGAGAACTATCCGTTCTGGTTTACCTTCTGGACGAAGCTCGGCTACAGAGTCATTCTCTCGCCGCAGTCCCGCAAGTCCATCTATGAACTGGGAATGGATACGATCTCTTCCGACACCGCATGCTATCCGGCGAAGATCGTCCACGGGCACATCAAGTGGCTGGCGGAGCACGGACAGAAGTTCATCTTCTACCCGAGCATCAACTATGAACGAGTAGAGGATCCGAAGCAGCCGAATCACTACAACTGTCCGATCGTGGCCACGTACCCCGAGGTCATCGCCAACAACATGGACGAGGTCATCGAAGAGAACGGAATCGAATTCATGCACCCGTTCCTTCCGTATGACAACGATAAATACCTGATCGATGAACTTGCCGATGTTCTGAAGAGCAAAGGCATCACAAAGCAGGAGATCCGCCACGCGGTAAGAGAAGCGCGGCGGGAAGACGAAAGCTTCCATGAAGATATGAGGCAGGCCGGCGAACAGGCTCTTGCTTACGCGGAGGAACACGGCGTTAAGAGCATCATCCTGGCAGGACGTCCGTATCATGTGGATCCGGAGATCAACCACGGCCTCGACAAGATGATCAATTCCTTCGGCATGATCGTCCTGACGGAGGATTCCATCGCCCACAAAGCGAAGCTGGAGCGTCCGATCCGCGTTCTCGACCAGTGGATGTATCACTCGAGAATGTACCGGGCGGCAGTATTCGCCGGAACAAGAAACGATATTGAGCTGATCCAGCTGAACTCCTTCGGATGCGGTCTTGACGCAGTCACGACCGATCAGGTGCAGGAGATATGCCATAAGAACAACAAACTTTATACAGTGCTGAAAATCGACGAAGGGTCGAATCTCGGCGCCGCCAAGATCCGGATCCGGTCTCTGCGCGCGGCTATGTCGGAGCGTGAAAAGAACGAAGTGACCGCGCAACCGGACAACTCCGCCTATGAGCGTCCGTTCTTCACGAAGGAAATGCGGGAGCAGAACTACACCATCATGATGCCGCAGATGTCACCGATCCATTGGAATCTGGTCGAGGCGATGATGCGCTCCTGCGGCTATAACGCCAAGCAGCTGCCGCCGGTCAGCGTCCACGCGGTGGATGAGGGACTGAAATACGTCAACAACGACGCTTGTTATCCGACCATCGTTACCGTCGGGCAGACGATCGCCGCGCTGAAGTCCGGCGAGTACGATCTGGATCGTACGGCCATCTTCATGTCCCAGACAGGAGGCCAGTGCAGAGCGTCCAACTACGTATCGCTTCTGCGCAAAGCCCTCAAGGACCTGGATATGTCACAGATCCCGATCATCTCGGTCAATATGGCAGGGCTTGAGAAGAACCCGGGCTTCAATCTGTTGGACCGTAAGCTGATCAAGCGGGGTATTATGGCAGTCGTCTACGGAGATCTGTTCATGAGAGTTCTCTACGCGACCCGCCCGTACGAAGTGGAGAAGGGAAGCGCCAACGCGCTCTACGAAAAGTGGAACAAAATCGCGATGGCCAACTGCCAGAACGGCAACTGGAATGAGTTCAAGAGAAACTGCAAGGGGATCTGCATGGACTTTGACGAGCTGCCGCTGCGCGATATCAAGAAGCCGAAGGTAGGCGTCGTCGGTGAGATCCTAGTAAAATACCATCCGACCGCGAACAATGACATTGTTGGCGTCATCGAGGAGGAAGGCGGCGAGGCGGTCGTGCTCGATCTTCTCGACTTCCTGCTCTACGGCATGCACAACAAGACCTTCAATTACCAGCACCTTTCGGGAACATATATGCAGATGAAGGGGAACAACGCTGCCATCGCGATCCTTGAGAAGATCCGTAAACCGGCAAGAGTAGCGCTGCGTGAATCCAAACGCTTCACGGAGCCGGCGCATATCGAGGACACAGCCAGATCCGCCCAGCAGGTCATTTCTCTGGGCAACCAGTGCGGAGAAGGCTGGCTTCTTACCGGCGAGATGGTGGAACTGATCGAAAACGGTGTGGAAAACATCGCCTGTCTGCAGCCCTTCGCGTGCCTTCCGAACCACGTGACCGGCAAAGGCATGATGAAAGCGATGCGCAAGTTCAGTCCGCACGCCAACATCGTCGCGATAGATTTCGATCCGGGTGCTTCTCATGTCAATCAGATCAACCGCATCAAACTGATGATGACAACGGCCCATAAGAATCTGCGAGCAAAAGAACTTGCAGAGAACGGCGATAGAGGATAAAATAGAAGCGAAGAATAAATATTTATTAAGGAGGCGTCTTTATGGGAAGACACGGTACAATTGCAGGCAGAAAAGCTGCACAGGATTCAAAACGTTCGGCAATGTTTACAAAGTATGGCAGACAGATCATCGTTGCTGCCAAGGCAGGAGGAGACCCTGAGTACAACGCGACACTCAGAGTGGCCATCGAAAAGGCGAAAGCCATCGGTATGCCGAACGATAACATAAAAAGAGCGATCAAAAAAGGTACAGGAGAACTGGAAGGGGAATCCTACACTGAACTGAGCTTTGAAGGGTACGGCGTTGGCGGCGTCGCTGTCATCGTGGAAGCGCTGACAGACAACACAAACAGAACGACCTCCGCAGTCAGATCCACATTTGACAAGCACGGCGGAAATCTGGGAACCAAGGGATGCGTATCCTATATGTTCTCAAGAAAAGGCGTCATCATCATCGAGAAGACAGACGAGATCGATGAAGACGAATTGCTGATGGTAGCGCTGGATGCCGGCGCTGACGATATGATCGTCAATGACGATAGCTTCGAGATTCTGACGGAGCCGTCCGCTTACACGGATGTGCATGGAGCGCTGACGGATGCCGGATATGAATTCGTCGAATCGGAGATCGAGTATGTTCCGTCCATGGAGGCTGCGCCAAAGGACGAGAAGGATCTGAAGAAACTGAAGAAGATGATCGATATCCTGGAAGATAACGATGATGTGCAGAAAGTGCATCACAACTGCAGCGTCGATCTGGAGAGCATCGAATAACAACGATTTGCCGCATACAGAGAGGGCAGATCCATAAAACAGCAAATAATCCTGAGGTGTGCGTTGAGGATATTATAATTCAACCTACATCATCACATAGGGAATCCGTGTCCAGTCTGAAGGATGTCGGGCCTGCCTGGACAGGAAGACAGAGAGCAGCGGCAGGATACCCACCTAACATTCGTTAGGGCGTGAATTATAACCTTGACGGCATGTCGGGATTATTATTTCATTTAGTAGTTATAGTCCTAGATATTTATCGTTGTAGCACGAGGTTTTTTGAGGAGAAGAGAATGAAGAGACACATTAGTTTAGTGGTTGCAGTGGTCATGGTTCTGACGCTGATCTATACGCCGGCAGGACTTGTATATGCTGCAGATGAGGATGCAGTAGGTAACGAGAACAAAGAAGTAACCGAACCGGTCGAAAAAGAAGTAACCGAACCGGCCAAAGAAGAGGTAACCGAACCGGCCAAGGAAGAGGTAACCGAACCGGCCGAAGAAGAGGTAGATCCGAAATCGAATTCAGCAGACGAGTCGAAGGCGAAGAGTCTGACTGTTGAAGGAACTGGTACAGGCGGCAACACCACTGGAGATCAGGATTCGCTAGAAAATGGTGACGGTAATGATACTCCAGACACCCCAGAAGTCGCTGAGATTGTGAATTTGAAAGTTACTTCACAGAAAGCGACAACGATTGGCTTAAAATGGGATGCATTTAAAGACGCTGATAGCAATCCGGCAGACAGTTATAAGGTTTTTCTTGGAGAGAAAGATGTGACTCCCACGGACTTAAAGACAGGAGCAGAAACGATTACAGGTACGATAAAAAGCCTGAAACCGAAAACGCCCTACACATTCACGGTTAGAGCTTACAAATCAGATACGGAAAATCCTGTTGCCGAAGGAACCATTGATTCTTACACGATCCCGAAAAAGCCGGCAGCGCCAGCTAAATTGACTGCTTCGATAGTATATACCGACAAAGGGAAAGACAAAGGTTACTATCTGAAATACAAACTGACCAGTTCAAAAGTAAGCGGCATTACAGGATATCGGTTTCAATACACGATCAATGGAACAACATATAAAAAAGATGTAACGGCAAACAGTTATGTCGTACCCAAAATTCTAAAAAATAAGAATAAGCAGAATTTTTATGTCTTCGCCTATGACACATACAAAGGCAAAAAATATTTTAGCGCATCGACAAAATGTAGTATTACGGCAGCAACCACCAGATGGAGAGCCGTCGTACCAAGCGGCAAAAAATATGGAAAAAAGTATTACTACGTAAATGGAGTGATGCAGAAAAACAAGGAATTCTGGCTCGGCAAGCTCAAATATTACGTCGATAAAAACGGCGTCTGGCGTGGCGGCAGCAAGTACATGTGGGGCAGATGCAAGAAGCAGACAAGCGGAACCGATACGATGCTCGTAACTTCCAGAAACAGACACACGGTATGCATCTTCAAGAAAATCGACGGCACCTGGTGCTGCCAGTATGAATGGCTGTGTTCTGTAGGTAAGAAGGGAAGCAAAACGCCGCATGGAAAATTCTATGTAAGAAGTAAGAAGAAGAGCTTTGGCAAAGGTCATACTTGCTGGTATGCAACAAGATACCATAAAAAATATCCAAAAGCGGCGTTCCATTCCGTTTTGTATAAGAAAGGAAGCAAAACCAAGATCAAGGACGGAAGACTCGGCAAGAACATTTCCAATGGATGTGTCAGACTGTCACTAAAGTGGGCGAAATGGATCTACGATAATGTGAAGAAGAGATCCAGAATACTTATTTACTAAATCAGAAACGAAACGGAGGAATGCGTACAGCATCCCTCCGTATACTTTATTCGATTAGGTGATTCGATGAGATGTAAGACCTGTCGGAATGATTGTTTTTTTAGGAGGAGGCACAACAAATGTCAGCGCTTACGCCGCGTGAGATCATGTTGAAACAGTCTGAGGCTTCTGTCGGAAAGGCCGAGGGATCTATTGGGAAACTTTTCGTTTTGGCCATGCTGGCGGGTGCCTTTATCGCGCTGGGCGCCCAGGGCTCTCTGATGGCATCCTTTAATCTGACGTCGGATCCGTCCACCTTCGGCATAGGCAAGGTGGTGATGGGCGCGGTCTTTCCTGTCGGACTGATGATGGTCGTGATGTGCGGTGCGGAACTGTTCACCGGCAATTGTCTCATGATCATCGGAACGCTGGACCGAAAGATCCGCCTCTCGGGGCTGCTCCGGAACTGGAGCATTGTCTATCTCGGCAACCTTGCCGGATCTCTGATCATTGTGCTTGCGATTGCATACAGCGGATTATGGGACTCCGGGGAGGGACTTCTGGGCGCTGTCACCGTGAAGACAGCCGTCGGCAAGTGCAGCCTCAGCTTCGGCCGGGCAGTCGTACTTGGAATCTTCTGCAATTTCCTTGTGTGCCTGGCTGTCTGGATGGCAGCCGGGTCACAAGAGACCATCGGTAAGATCTTTGCCGTTTGGTTTTGCATTGGGTTGTTTATCATCTCCGGCTTTGAGCATAGTGTTGCTAATATGTACTTCATACCGGCCGGTATGATCGCGGCGGAGAATGCGTCCTATGTCGACCTGCTCGGACTGGACACGGCTCCGCTCACAATGTTTGGTTTTTTTATCAGGAATCTCTTGCCTGTAACGATAGGTAATATTATCGGGGGATCGATCTTTGTAGGGGCGGCATACCGCTGGTGTTACAAGTGATCCGATAATGGGTATACACAGTGGAGGTACACTATGTTTGGAAAGAAAAACAAGGATGACAGTTTGAAACCGGGAACAAAGAAAACGCCCAATCTGAAGAAACTGGAGGATCTGTACTACGCGGCAGAAGATGCGCGAAAGCACGCGTACGCGCCATATTCCGACTTTCAGGTCGGCGCGGCTCTGCTGGTCAGACCGAATGAAGATTCCGTGGTGCCGATCAATAAGATATACACCGGTGTGAATATCGAAAACGGCTCCTACGGAGCAACGCTCTGCGCGGAACGTGTTGCCTTTGCGAAGGCGATTTCGGCAGGCGTTCTTGAATATGACATCGGACAGAATCCTTTTATCGCCATCGCTGTGTCGGCGGGAGAAGAAGAGGCGCTGCCTTGCGGGATCTGCAGGCAGTTTATGAGTGAATTCGCGCCGGAGCTGACCATAGTCACGAAAGCGGACGGGCAGATCCGTATACGGAATCTGGCCCAGCTGCTGCCGGAGAGCTTCCAGCTGAACAAGGAAGAAACATTCCAGGTACAGGCGGAGAAGGCCGCGCAGGCACAGACGCAGGTCCCGGAAGAGACCGAAACCCCAGAGGTTTCCGTGGAAGAACCTGCTGTTCCGGAGATTTCCGCGGAAGAGCCTGCGGAAGCAGAAACAACAGAGAATACAGAAAATACAGAGATACAGTAGGAAAGCAGTAACAGGAAAACAGAAATGAAACGAATCGCGTTGATTGACGGAAACAGTCTGATAAACAGAGCCTATTACGCCATGCGCAATCCCATGATCACCAAGGATGGGATCTATACGCAGGGCATTTTCGGGTTTCTCAACATGATGGACAAGATCCGCAAAGACTATGAGCCGGAGTACATGGCGATCGCCTTCGATATGAAAGCGCCCACATTCCGGCACAAACAGTATGATGAGTATAAAGCCGGCCGCAGGAAGATGCCGCCGGAGCTTGCGATGGAGATCCCTATCCTCAAGGATATTCTGGACGCGATGAAGATCCGCAGGGTAGAACTGGAGGGATATGAGGCGGATGATATCATCGGGACTCTGGCGCGGATGAGTGAAGCAGAAGGGCTGGAGACGTTTGTCTTTACCGGGGACAGAGACCAGCTTCAGCTGGCGACCGATGTCACCAAGATCGTCTACACGAAGCGAGGCGTTTCGGAGTTTGATCTGTTTGACCATGACGCGTTTTGCGAGGCGTATGGATTTACGCCTCTGCAGTTCATCGATTACAAAGGTCTAGCGGGGGATTCCTCTGACAATATCCCCGGCATCCCCGGCGTGGGCGCGAAAACCGCCACGAAGCTGATCCAGCAGTTTGGCAGTGTGGAGGAGCTCATCGCCAATGCGGATGATGTGAAGCCCGCCAGTCTTCAGGCCAAGGTTAAGGACAACGCGCAGCAGGCTATGATGAGCAAGCGTCTGGCAACCATCATGACGCAGGTTCCGCTGGAGATCAGCGTGGAAGACTGTCTTCTGGAAGAACCGGACTACGACGCGCTGATCGACATCTACAAAAAACTTGAATTCAATAAGTTCCTCAGCAGACTGAAAGTGAAACAGTCCGGTGAGGAAAGCGCTTCGGAGGAGGTGCCGCCGGAGGTTTCGGAAGCGATGCTGGACAGAGAAAGCATCAGCAGGATCCCGATTTCGGATGCTGCGGCGCTGGAGGAACTCCATATCAGCGGACCGACCGTACTCAAGGTGTTCGGGGACGGAAGCCATACCGACATGCCGCAGATCGACAGCATCGCGATCTTAAACGATGGAAGATATCTGTTTGTCAGACCGGAAGCTTTTGACGCGTTTGGGGACTGGATGAAACGGGAAATGACAGCGGAGAAGCCGCCCCGTTTTCTGGGACACGATATCAAAGACTCCTATTACATGCTGAAGTGCCGGTTTGGTCTGGCAGGATTTCAAACGGAGTTTGATACAGCTGTCGCTCAGTACGTGCTGGATTCCGGAAGAAGCGGCTACAGCCTGTCCGCGCTGAGCAACGAGTACCTCCATATGACGCTGGAGGAAGAAAAGGACTTTGTCGCTGCAGGCGCCCAGATGGATATGTTTTCGGACGGCCTTTCGGTATATGACGATTACGGTTTCGCGTACTGCGCGACAGTATTTGATCTGCATACCCTTCAGAAAGCCGAAATCAGCGCGCAGAAGATGGATACGGTGCTGTATGAGGTAGAACTTCCGTTGATCGATGTGATCGCTGATATGGAAAAAGAGGGTTTCCGGACGGACAGAGACTTTCTGAGTGCGTTCGGTAAAGACCTGTCCGGCGAGATCGATCAGCTTGCCGCAAGCATCCATGAGATGGCGGGGGAGGAGTTCAATATCAACTCCACACAGCAGCTGGGAGATATCCTCTTCGAAAAGCTCGAGCTGCAGCACGGCAAAAAGACCAAAAAGGGATATTCCACCAGCGCGGAAGTGCTGGAAAAGATCCGCGGCGATCATCCGATCGTCCCGACGATCCTGGAATACCGGTCCTTGACAAAGCTGAAGAGCACATATGTGGACGGTCTGATCCCGCTGATCAGCACCGACGGCAAGATCCACGCCCATTTCCAGCAGACGGTAGCGGCGACCGGCAGGCTGAGCTGTACGGAGCCGAATCTGCAGAACATTCCCATCCGGCAGGAGCTGGGCAGACAGCTGCGGAAGGCCTTTGTACCGGAGACGGAGGATTGTCTGCTCATCGGCGCCGATTACTCCCAGATCGAACTGCGGGTGCTGGCCCACATGTCCGGCGACCAGGCACTGATCGACGCGTTCAACAGAGGGGAAGATATCCACCGAGCGACGGCAGCCAATGTACTCGGCATCCCCGAAGATGAAATCACACCGGAAGAGCGCAGCCGCGCAAAGGCCGTCAACTTCGGCGTGATCTACGGCATGAGTGCGTTCGGCCTTTCCGGAGAACTCGACATTACCCGCAAGGAAGCGGATGAATACATCCAAGCCTATTTCGACAAGCATCAGCAGGTCCGGCAGTTCATGGATGACGCGGTTGCTTTTGCGAAAGCGGAAGGGTATGTCGCGACGCTGCTGGGAAGAAAGCGCTACATCAAGGAAATCAACGCTTCGAATTATATGGTGCGGCAGATCGGGGAGCGTCTGGCGATGAACTCTCCGATTCAGGGGACGGCGGCCGACATTATCAAGATCGCGATGATCAAAGTCCGCGACGCACTGACGGCAGCCGGACTGAAATCGAAACTGATTCTGCAGATCCACGACGAGCTGGTGATCAACACATATCCTGATGAAAAGGATATCGTCGAGAAGCTTCTCGTAGACAACATGGAATCCGCTTATGATATGGCAGTAGAACTGAAAGCAGATTTGAATGAAGGAAAGAACTGGTACGAATTAAAATGATGGTAATAGGAATCACAGGCGGCATCGGAACCGGTAAAACAACAGCATCGGAATATCTGGAAGACAAGGGTTTCGCGCGAATCGACGCGGATCAGATCGGACGGGAGCTGACGGCAAACGGACAGCCGATCCTGGAAGCAATCCGGGATCAGTTCGGCTGTGTCAGCGAGGGCGGCACAGAAGGAAACGGTCTCGTTCTGGATCGGAAGGCGATGGCCGATCTCGTATTTAACAACAAAGGAATCAAAGAGGAATACGATCAGCTGATCCACGGTGAGATCATTGAGGAAATAGACCGGGCTATCGAAGAACTGAGTGAAACGGACGCCAAAGGAATCCTCCTGGACGCGCCGCTTCTCTTTGAAGCCAATATCAACGACCGCTGCGATGTGGTCATTCTGATCACGGCGGATATGGATGAACGCATCGGACGTGTCAGCCTCAGGGATGACGCGGACGAGGAGGATATCCAGGAAAGAATCAACAACCAGATGAGTGATGATGAGAAAGCCAGATCCTCTGACTTTATTGTGGACAATTCCGGCGAACCGGAAGACATGTACCGTCAGCTGGATGATATCATTGACTATCTGGGCATTGAGGTGGATTGAATCCATAAAATTGGGTGTTGACAAAGCGTGCGTTTCCCACTAAAATAAATGAGTGCCTGTGAAAAGGCATGAATTACGTGCGGCCTTGGCGGAATAGGCAGACGCGCACGTTTGAGGGGCGTGTGGGAGACCGTGCCGGTTCAAGTCCGGCAGGCCGCACCATAACGGAGTACCGTTGCGAAGTGATTCGCGGCGGTATTTTTCTTTTGTCACTGCATGGATGGGGGAGGGCCTTAAATTTGAGTTTATGTGGATTCTGTCCTGTGCACGACTAACCGTGGTTTGTAGGGGTGGCAGCGAGCACTGGTTGGGCGAGCATGTTGACATGGATTGCGTTACCATGCTCCTGTGTCAACATTTCGGGTGTTTTTTTCGCAAATCCGACGAAATCGAACGATTTAGTTTCAAAATGTTGACACCTGCGAGGGTATTCGCCATTCGTGTCAACATCAGTGACCTTCCATAATGAATCATCAGCGCGAAGATACCGAAACGGGAGATTCCGGCATTCCCTTGCCAAATTGGGATTTGGCGGGGATTCTCAAGTTGGGATGCAGGATTTTGCTTCTCCTGTTATGAAGTGACCCTTTGTCAAGGGGTGGATTCCCTGGGCCACAATTGTTTCTGAAGGCATCTGGCAAGAGCTCGATTGAACAGTCTCCGGCATTAGCCACTCTGTTATCCGTGGATCA
>Ga0256404_1000582_pt1 | contig 94863 bp, 77 predicted proteins | sample RumenRJG_01DNA_FD_185990 | JGI IMG/M metagenome (GOLD analysis project Ga0256404, IMG submission 185990) | Bovine rumen microbial communities from Lethbridge, Alberta, Canada - RJG_01 | ecosystem: Host-associated > Mammals > Digestive system > Stomach > Rumen | place: Canada: Alberta | collected... | reverse complement strand
ATTCGCGTCTCCTAAACAAAAGTTAAATACGTTAAAATTGCTCCCATTTTTGCACATTCCAAAGCCATCAATCCACTTTTCTACCGTTTAACGTGTAAGCAACTGATTATCAATACTTAATATGTTCCAGAATTGCTATGGCCTTACCTCCGTCACCATCGGCAATAGTGTGACGAGCATTGGAGATTATGCGTTCTATGGCTGCTCTGGCCTTACCTCCATCACCATCCCCAACAGTGTGACGAGCATTGGAAAGTATGCGTTCTATTATTGCTCCGGCCTCACCTCCGTCACCATCCCCAATAGTGTGACGAGCATTGGAAATGGTGCGTTCGATGGAGTTGATTTTCCAACTGTTGTTTCTCTGATAGAGAATCCATTTAAGATAACAGGAAAGACATCGAATTCTAGATCTTTCTCTCAAAACACATTCAATAATGCAACGCTATATGTTCCGAAGGGTACTATAGATAAGTACAAGGCAACTGATGGTTGGAAAGACTTCCTGTTTATTGAAGAAGGAACGGGCGGTGGTGACACACCAACTACGCAGAAATGCGAGAAGCCTACCATCAGCTATGAGAATGGTAAACTGACATACTACTGCGAAACGGAAGGTGCTATGTGCCAGTCAACTATTACTGACGCAGATATAAAGTCGTATAGTAGCAACGAAGTACAGTTGACTGTCACCTATAACATCAGCGTATATGCCACAAAGGCAGGCTATGACAATTCAGAGACTGCAACAGCAACATTATGTTGGATTGATAAAGAACCTACGACGGAAGGAATTACCGACGGAGTGGCGCAGATTCCGTCAAAGGCTGTACTGATACAAAGTGAAGGTGGAATTCTGAAGGTGGAAGGTGTTGATGACGGAACGCAGGTTTCTGTATACACCCCTGATGGCAAGCAGGCTGGCAGTGCCGTTAGTCGCAATGGCGCCGTCCTTATTGGTACCAGCATCCAGCCCGGCAACACCGCCATCGTAAAGATTGGAGATAGGGCAGTAAAGGTTATAGTAAGATAACCTACTTATGTAAATCATTGGAGTCGGAGAGGGTGGTTACTTTCTCCGACTTTTTTTCGCTTTGAGAAACTGAGAAATTTTGAAGTTTAGATATTTAGGATTTATAGTAAAAAAGAATAAAATTATAATTTTTATATATACATATATACCAAAATCTAAACTTCTAAACATCTAAACTTGCTATACGGTGTCGGTTCAAATACTTTCGGAGAAATTGATAATACTCTTGGAGTATTCAAAATTTCTTTTGGAGTATTATTCCTGATGTTTTGCAGAAAAAGTAGGAAATGCGGAAAGTAGGAAAGTGGACATTAAGGTATTTTAGAGTAATAAAATAAAGAAAGAATAAAGATAATAAATAATAATGGTATATATAATAATTAAAAAATAATAATTAATATAAGACTTCTACTTATAATGTCTCTCTTCCACACCCAGAAACTGCTTAATGTCCACTTTCCTACTTTCCTACTTTCCGCATTTCTCACGAAGACCCTGGGTTATCGTTGAATAACCTTGCCTTATTTGGAAATAATGGTGGGTTATTATGAAACGAAGGTACTCTCGTTCGAAATAACAAAGAAAAACTAATTTTCGTTTGGTGGGCTCGGATTTTTTTCGTACCTTCGCGGAATGAAAATTCAGGACCTGCTAAAAATATATGCACAGTCGCCACAGGTGAAGGCCTTGGGAGACACGTTGAAGAAGTCGGTGAAGACTGTTTTCCTCGAGGGACTGATGTGTTCGTCAGCTCCGGTGGTGTTTTCAGCGATAGGGGAGAAGGGCGTGTCAAAAACCAAATTTTTGACCACCTTGTTTGTGATGCAGGATGGTGATGACGCGGGGTATTTCTACCACGACTTGGTGCAGATGTTAGGGGAGGAGCGGGTGCTGTTTTTCCCTTCCAGCTATCGCCGGGCCATTAAGTACGGTCAGCGTGATGCAGCCAACGAGATATTGAGGACGGAAGTGCTCTCGAAATGGTCACAGATGGGACCGTCCCCGTTGATGATCGTCAGTTATCCGGAGGCGTTGGCAGAGCTGGTGGTGTCGAAGAAACAGTTGAGTGACAAGACGCTGGTGTTGCGTAAGGGTGAGACCGTAGCCGTTGATGACGTGACGGACTTTTTGCGAGAACTGGGCTTCCACGAGGTTGACTACGTCTACGAGCCTGGTCAGTTTGCCCTTCGCGGCAGCATTCTTGACATCTATAGCTTTAGCAGCGAACTGCCTTTCCGCATCGACCTCTTTGGTGACGACATTGACTCTATCCGCACGTTTGAGGTTGACACGCAGTTGTCGAAGAGTATGCGTGAACAGGTCGAGATAGTCCCTGAGTTAAGCGTTGTGGAAGAGAAGATGCCGCTGCTGTCGTTCCTGCCAGACGATGTATTGCTGGTGGCTAAGGATTTCCAGTATGTACAGGACGTGGTGGAACGGACATATCAGGAAGGTTTCTCGCAACAGGCTCTGACAGAGCGCCTTGAGAGTGCCACCGAGATGGAGGAGAAGGAAGTCAGGATGGAGATGCAGCGCGAGATGCAGTTGGTCAGCGGTGCGCAGTTCAGTAGTGATATTCAGCGTTTTCGACGTGTAGAGATGGGCAGCCGTCCCTCGTTTACCCCTGATGCCACGCTCTCCTTCCACATTGCTCCCCAGCCCCAGTTCCACAAGAATTTCGAGTTGTTGCAGCAGTCGCTGGAGCAGTATCTGGCTGACGGCTATCAGCTCTACATACTGGCAGACAGCGGCAAGCAGCTGGAGCGACTGAAGGATATCTTCGCAGAGATGAAACCTGTGGGCGGAAGTTCGGTTTCCGCTATTACCTTCGAGCCCATCCAGAAGACCCTCCATGCTGGTTTTGTGGACTCCGACCGCAAGCTCTGCGTGTTTACTGACCACCAGATTTTCGACCGTTTCCATAAATATAACCTTCGTTCGGACAAGGCCCGTGGCGGCAAGGTGGCACTGACGCTGAAGGAAATCCAGCAGTTTGAGCCAGGCGACTATGTGGTTCACATCGATCATGGTATCGGACGTTTTGGCGGACTGGTGCGCATGCCTCAGGGTGACGGCTATCAGGAGATGATCAAGATACAGTACGACGGTGGCGGAACCATCTATGTGTCCATTCATTCGTTGTATAAGGTGTCGAAATACAAGGCGCAGGATGGTGGCGACCCTCCACGCCTTTCGCATCTAGGCACAGGCCAGTGGGAGCGCATGAAGGAGCGCACCAAGCAGAAGCTGAAGGATATTGCCCGCGACCTGATTCAACTCTATGCCGCCCGCAGGAAACAAAAGGGTTTCGCCTTCTCGCCAGACTCATTCCTGCAACACGAGCTGGAGGCAGGATTCCTGTATGAGGACACCCCCGACCAGTTGAAGGCCACGAACGACGTGAAGGCCGATATGGAACAAGCTCGACCCATGGACAGACTGGTGTGTGGCGACGTGGGTTTTGGCAAGACGGAGGTTGCAGTACGAGCAGCTTTCAAGGCAGCCTGCGACTCGAAACAGGTAGCTGTGTTGGTGCCGACAACGGTGTTGGCCTATCAGCATTTCCATACGTTCTCTGGTCGATTGAAGGACCTGCCCGTCAGGGTGGAATATCTCTCGCGAGCCCGTAGTGCCAAGCAGACGACAGCCATCCTGAAAGACCTGGCCGATGGCAAAATAGACATCTTGATAGGCACCCACAAGCTAATCGGTAAGAACGTGAAATTCAAAGACTTGGGACTGCTCATTATAGATGAAGAGCAGAAGTTTGGCGTATCGACGAAAGAGAAGCTACGCCAGATGAAAACTAACGTCGACACGCTGACCATGAGTGCAACGCCTATCCCCAGAACGTTGCAATTCTCGCTGGTTGGAGCCCGCGACCTGAGCATCATCCAGACCCCTCCGCCCAACCGCTATCCCATCCAGACGGAGATACACACCTTCGGCGCAGAGATTATTGCTGACGCCATCAATTTTGAGATGTCGCGCAACGGACAGGTGTATTTTGTCAATCCGCGCATCAACGACCTGACACGTATCAAGGAAATGATTCAGAAGTATGTGCCTGATGCCCGCATTGCCGTTGGTCACGGACAGATGAAGCCTGAGGAACTGGAAAAGATTATCTTCGACTTCCAGAACTACGATTACGACGTGCTGCTCTCGACGACAATTGTGGAGAACGGTATAGACATTCCCAATGCCAACACCATCATCATCAACGGAGCCCACCACTTTGGACTTTCTGACCTGCACCAGATGCGAGGTCGTGTGGGACGAGGCAACAGGAAGGCGTTCTGCTATCTGTTGGCACCTCCTTTGGCTGCCTTGCCTGTGGAGAGCCGCCGACGACTGGAAGCACTTGAACAGTTCAGCGACTTAGGTTCCGGCATTCATATTGCCATGCAGGATTTGGACATCCGAGGCGCTGGTAATCTGCTGGGTGCAGAACAGAGTGGTTTCATAGCTGACTTGGGCTACGAGACTTATGTGAAGATTCTGAACCAAGCTGTGGTGGAATTGAGAAACGAGTCGATTGACCATTCACCATTGACCATTGACCATTCAAAGGGAGCGTCGAAGGCGGTAGCCAATCATGATCAATGGTCAATGGTCAATGGTCAATGGGTGGCTGACTGTACCCTCGAGAGCGACCTGGAGATGTATTTCCCTGACCAATACGTGCCCAGCGACTCAGAGCGAATGCTGCTCTATCGCGAACTGGATGGCCTGCAGACTGACGAACAATTGGCAGCATACGGCAAACGGTTGGTTGACCGCTTTGGTCCCACACCAGAGGTTGGCGCAGAGCTGATGCGTGTCGTCCCCCTGCGCAGAATGGGCAAATCGTTGGGTTGCGAGAAGGTTGTGCTGAAACAAGGGCGCATGACGCTGTTCTTCGTGTCTAATGCCGACAGTCCTTTCTATCGGAGTGAGGCTTTCGACCATATCCTGTCGTTTGTGGCCCAGAATCCCCGTCGCTGCAACTTCCGCGAGGTGAATGGCAAACGCTCGATGGTCATTGCGAACATCCCCACAGTAGCGTCTGCCGTAGAGTTGTTGCAACAGATGGTTTGAATACTTTAATAAGATTTAAGAGCGCTTATTTGCGTATCTCAAAAAATATGCGTAATTTTGCCGCCCGTAAATCATTGAGAACTGAAAATAGAGAAGTAGAAATATGAAGAAACTGATTGCACTATTGGCAATAATTGGTTTGCTGGCTTGTGTTCAGCGCGTGCAAGCACAGGACGAAGAACCGATGGACACAACAGAGATGTTGGCTTCGGAAGACTCGACGGTCTTTGTGGCAGACTCCGCTATGGCTGCCTTGGATGCAGAATTGGGTGATCCTGATGCAGAGGCGGCAGAAGAGGGTGGCGGACTCCACAAACAGTTGAAACGGAAGTTTATCGAGGGCTCGGCAGGTTTTATGTCGCTGGTGGCTCTTGCGTTGATACTGGGACTGGCTTTCTGCATTGAGCGCATCATCTATCTGACGCTGTCGGAGGTGGATACCAAGAAACTGATGCGTGATGTGGATGCTAAGTTACAGCAGAACGACACGGAAGGGGCGAAGGACCTCTGTCGCAATACACGCGGCCCTGTGGCTTCCATCTGTTATCAGGGACTGTTGCATATCAAAGAACCCCTGGAGCAGATTGACCGTCAGCTGACGAACTTTGGCACCGTTCAGATCTCGAAGATGGAGAAGGGCTGTACGTGGATTCGCCTGTTCATTGCCGTTGCCCCCTCGCTGGGATTCTTGGGAACGGTGATTGGTATGGTGATGGCCTTCGACCGCATTCAGACGGCTGGTGACATCAGTCCGACGATTGTGGCTGCAGGTATGAAGGTGGCGCTGATTACCACCATCTTCGGTATCATCGTGGCTATCGTGCTGCAGTTCTTCTACAACTATATCCTCTCGAAGATTGAGCACCTGACCTCGCAAATGGAGGAAGGCGCCATTATCCTCATGGATTCAATAACCCAATTAAAGATGCGCAACAATGGCTGAAGCAGGTGGTTTTCTTTTGGCTGAAGTGATGCTTTGGCTGATGTATATCGTAGTGGGTGTGGCCATTGTGGCTACAATTGTCTCTGCCGTGCGTTCCTATTGGTTGAACAATAAGAAGTGAGAAGTGAGAGGTGAGAGGTGAGAGGTAAGAGGTAAGAAGTAAGAGGTAGGTAGTAAGATGTTCCGTTGGAAACAGAAACACAGGGAGGTTCCTGAACTCAATACGACGTCGACAGCTGACATCTCGTTCATGCTGTTGGTGTTTTTCCTGGTCACTTCGTCAATGGACAGTGACAAGGGATTGGGTCGTACACTCTCGCCTGTGGAGGAACAACAGGAGCAGATGGACATCAACCGCAGCAATGTGTTGCAGATTCGTTTGGACGAAAACGACGTGCTGTATTGCGACGACAAGACCGTAACGCTGGCACAGTTGCAGCAACAGGTGGAGTCGTTTGTGGCCTCGCGACAGACAGACAGGTATATCCTTGCCGTACAGACTGACCGCAAAACCAGTTATGATGCCTATTTCGAGATGCAGAATGCGGTGGTTGCGGCCTATCGCTCGTTGCGTGATAAGATGGCTCGTCAGAAGTATGGCTGTGCGTTCAGCCAATGTACTGAGTCGCAACAGGAGGCCATCAAACAGCGCTACCCTCAGCGCATTAGCGAGGGAATTGCGGAATAGTTTATAGTTTAGGGTTTAGAGTTTAGAGTTTAGAGAAATGAGTAGGTTTCGCCCGACAGAGAATCGTGAGGTCCCAGGACTGAATCTGGCAGCAATGCCCGACCTGATTTTCACGGTCCTGTTCTTCTTCATGATTGTCACTCACATGAGGGACGTGAAACCTAAGGTGCAATATCAGATTCCGCAAGGCTCGGAAATAGAAAAGGCACACCAGTCGGGTTTGGTGTACCTCTTTATTGGAAAGCGCGTCGACCAACAGGGTAATGTGACCAGCGACGAGACATGCATCCAGGTGAACAAGCGCATTGTAGCATTGTCTCAGCTGGGTGATGCCGTGCAAAGGGAACGCGACAGAATGCCCGAGGACGTTCGCCAGCATATGGTCGTTTCCATCAGAGCCGACAGGAACACCGAGATGGGCCTTATCAATGACGTAAAGCAAGAGCTGCGCAAGGTTGGGGCGCTGAACATCAACTATTCTGCGACGTTCTCACGTAATCCACAAAAGCATAATTGAAGGCGTGCTTCTCGTCCTTCTCGTGCACTTCTTTCTGGGCTATCTGCCAGTCGCTGTAGTCTGGGAAGAAAGCGTCAGCCTCCTTTGGCGTGTCGTCAACCTCCGTCAGACACAGACGATCAGCAAAGGGTAACGCCTGTTCGTAGACGCGTGCTCCACCTATGATATAGATGTCCTCGTCAGGCTTGCAACTCTTCAGGGCTTTCTCCAACGAGGGATAAACGTCACAACCAGTAAGTTCTTTGGTCGTACGACTCAGTACCACGTTTCTGCGATTGGGCAGGGCACCTTTTGGCAACGATTCAAATGTCTTTCGTCCCATCACAATCGTATGCCCCGTTGTCAGCGCCTTGAAGCGTTTCAGGTCGTTGGGCAACCAGTAAATCAGTTTATTCTCGAAACCAATGGCGCGATTTTTCGCCACCGCAGCAATTATACTAATCATTTTTTTCGTTATGTCGTTATACCGTTATACCGTAATTCCGTTATACCGAAACCTCCGCCTTAATGTGCGGATGTGGGTCGTAACCAACGAGTTCGAAGTCCTCGTAGTGGAAGTCGAAGATGCTCTTGACGTCAGGATTAATCTTCATCGTAGGCAGGGGACGAGGCTCACGCGTGAGCTGCAACTTGGCTTGTTCGATGTGGTTCAAGTAAAGGTGCGTGTCACCTGTCGTATGGATAAAGTCACCTGGTTTGAAACCAGTCACTTGCGCCATCATCTGCAACAACAGCGCATACGAGGCAATGTTAAACGGCACGCCCAGGAACGTATCTGCTGAGCGCTGGTAGAGTTGCAACGAAAGACGGTCACCTGCAACGTAGAACTGGAAAATGGTGTGACAGGGGGGCAATGCCATCTTGTTGACCTCAGCGACATTCCATGCGGAAACAATCATTCGACGCGAGTTGGGATTGGTCTTCAATTGGTCGACGACGTACTGAATCTGGTCAATCACGCCTCCGTTGTAGTCAGGCCACGAGCGCCATTGGTGACCATAGACGGGGCCCAGTTCGCCATTCTCATCAGCCCATTCGTTCCAGATGCGTACACCGTGCTCCTGCAAGTATTTTACATTGGTGTCGCCATTCAGGAACCAAAGCAGTTCGTAAATGATACTCTTCAGGTGCAGTTTCTTCGTTGTCAACAAGGGGAATCCGTCTTCGAGGTTGTAACGGCTCTGGGTGCCAAAAATGCTGATGGTACCTGTACCTGTGCGGTCGCCCTTCTCCGTTCCTTCTGTAAGGATGCGGTTCAATATGTCTAAGTATTGTTTCATAATCGTTTAAGTATGGGTTCGTAATCGTTGGGTATATGTGTCGTTTTGATTTTCCATTCTTTGGGGTAGAGGTTGTTGGCGCGCGTGCCGATGTTTTTGGCAGGTCCAAGGGGGAAACCCTGGAAGGCAACGTTGACCAATCCGCGTGGTGTTTCCTCAGGCAGTACGAGGGCTTCGTGGCGCAGATAGGCCATTGCCTGCTGGTAGGTCAGTTCGACCTGAGGACCGTCTACGTGCAGAGGAATTGTTCCCAGCGTGGGAATGGATTGTTCCCTCCGCGGGAATTTTTTGTTCCCAGTGTGGGAATTTTCAGCTTGCTCCGTGGGAACTTCCAGCTCGCTTCCTTTACGCAGGACACAAACAAAGAGCCCCTCACTCCGCGAGATGCCAGGGATGAAACGATAGACGGGTTCGTTGAATCCTTCAAGCAGAGAGCCTGTGATATGCCACTCCGGTTTCGTGTTGATATCCAGCACTTTAGCGTCTTTGAATGAATCTAATATCCAACGGATATTCTCCTCGTTTTCCTTTGTATTAAAGGTACACGTACTATATATTAACAGGCCTCCATCGTTCAGACAAGCCCACGCGTCTGTAATGATATCACGTTGCAGTTGCCAGCACTTTTCTACCTGTTGGGGACTCCATTCGCGGATGGTGGCTTCGTCCTTGCGGAACATCCCTTCGCCAGAGCAGGGAACGTCGCAGAGGATAACGTCGAAGCGGTGCTTCGACTTACGATAAGCCTCAGGGTAGACGTTGGTGACGTAGTGGTTCGCATAGCCCCATTTGGTCACGTTTTCCAACAGGATGTTCGCACGATTGCGAATGGGTTCGTTGGAGTAGAGCACACAGTCGTCAGGCAAAGCCGCACGGAGTAGGGTAGACTTGCCACCAGGTGCGGCACAAAGGTCGAGAGATGTATAAGGTGTGATGTCTGATGTAAGATGTTGCCTCAATACTTCGTCGAGGAACATCGACGCGGCTTCCTGCACGTAGTAACAACCTGCGTGGAACAACGGGTCGAAGGTGAAATTGGGACGCTTCTTCAAATAGTAGCCATTCCTGCACCAGGGTACAGGCTCTGCATCTTCCATCTTCCATCCGCCATCTTCTCTGACCAAGGTCAGAGTGTGGCGTTGCGAATTCAGCTTCTTTGGGTTCAGTCGAATGCTCACAGGAGGCTCCTCCTCGAACGATTTCAGGTATCGTCCGAAGCGCTCCTCGCCCATCAATTGGCGCGTGTATTCGCTGAATGCCGCAGGTAAATTTGCCATTTCGTTTGCAAAGATACAATTTTTTTCGTACCTTTGCAACTAATTGCAGATTTATTACGTCTAACGGATAAAAAGAAACAAAAAAGACGCAGTTATGAAAAAGATTTTATTATTATCAGTTGTGGTTCTAGGGATGTTGACATCCTGTTCATGTCACGGTTTGAAAGTACGTTACTCCAAAACCGATCCGCACGGAATACAGGAACGTGATTTGAAGGGCTTTGAGCGCATAGAACAGCTGGGTTCGTTAGACGTGAAGTATGCTCAGGCCGACTCATTCTCCGTACGTGTTGAGGCTCCCGTAAAGGTTCTTGACGACGTAGAGACCTATGTGACTGGCAACAAACTGCTGGTTAGGATGAAGGGTGAAGGTAAGCTCCTGAACTTAGGCGTGTCTGATGCTGATGGCGTTACGGTTTTTGTGACCTCTCCCGATTTCCTCGGTATTGAACTGAAGGGCTCTGGCGACTTCGAGGCTAACGGACTCGTGGATACCGACAACCTCGATATCACGCTGAGCGGCTCTGGTGACATCAGGTTCGACGACATCATTTGCGACCGCGTCAATGTGTCGCTGGTGGGTTCTGGTGACGTGGATGTGAAACACGTGAAGACCCTGTGGGCAGGCGCGCAGGTTGTAGGTTCTGGCGACATCAAGATGAGGCTTGAGGATAGCGGTACTGTGGATGCCAACGTGATAGGCTCTGGCGACATCACGCTCTCAGGCAATGTCAAGGACTATAAGTATAATGTACGCGGATCTGGCGATATGAACGTCTCTGGATTGACTGTTGGAAAGTAAAACGATAAATACCAAAACAAAACGAATATGAAAAAGGTTCTAATAACATTAACAACGCTGCTGACGCTTGGAATGGGCGTACAGACAGCAGCTCAGAGGCACCGTCACACGCCACAGAGCGAACTGGTGGATTCGACGAGCAAGGATGCTGTAGAGGTTTATTCCGATACGACGAGTACGGATACAGCAACAGCTACATCATCAGTCACGAAACATAAGAGCACCGTCACCGTCACTTATCCGACCTCTCCCTGGAGTAGCAATTCGACGACCTATGAGGTTGACGACGAAGACTTTGGAAGCATGGTGCACCACGTGTTCAGTAATATGGATGCTAAAGACGTAACAGGCATGTTCTTCGTACTGGGTGTTCTGCTCATCCTTTTCGTACTGGCTCCCGTACTGATTATCATCGTGCTGTTCTATTTCATCAACAAGAACCGCAAGCAGAAGATGAAGCTCGCACAGATGGCTATGCAACAGGGACAGCCCATTCCCGACCAGTTGTTGGAAGACAAGCCGATAGACAGTGACAATGAATATCAGAAAGGTATGCGTCAGTGCTTCGTAGGCGTGGGCTTGATGATATTCCTGGGCTATGCAGCTGGACAAGTCGGCTTCGGCATTGGTGCACTGGTGTTCTGCATCGGACTGGGCAAGGTGTTTGCCTCGCGTACGGCTCGCAGAAACAACAGAGATCTATATAATAACGATAACAACAACATTTAAACGATAGAGATTATGACTAAGAAACTACAACGCAGCAACGACCGCGTATTAGGCGGTGTCTGCGCAGGATTTGCAGAGTATATGGACTTCGACCCGGTTGCAGTACGTTTGGGTTACGCCGCTTTGACGCTGTTCACAGCCTTCGCAGGTATTCCCTTCTACATCGTAGCGTGGATCATCATTCCTGAGAAAAACGCTTTGATGAATCAGTAAATGGCTTCCCTCACTGACATCTCCCTCGTTGCGCAGGTGGCTATATCGGGCAATCGACGGGCTTTCGACGAGCTCGTGCGCCGGTATCAGTCACCCGTTCGCAGGTTTTTCCTGCATCAGACGTTGGGCGATAGTCAGTTGAGTGACGACCTGGCTCAGGACACGTTCCTCAAGGCGTATACGAATATCGCTTCCTTTCGTGGGCTGGCCTCGTTTCAGACATGGATCATGCGCATAGCCTACAACGTGTTCTACGACTATACGCGCAGAAATCGTCCTACGGAAGATGTCGACGTGATTCCCCAGCGCACAGGCTCAGACAATTCATCATTAAAGATGGACCTCTATGCTGCTTTGGCGCTATTGAAACCTGACGAACGCACATGTATCACCCTGCAACTCATTGACGGATACGACATTGCAGGTATTGCCAAGATTACAGGTCTCAAAGAGGGCACAGTGAAGTCACACCTGTCCAGAGGCAAAGAGAAATTAGCTAACTATTTAAGACAGAATGGATATGATGGAAGATAACGAACGCTTGCTACAGCAGTTTTTCAACGATGCTGCCCGTCAGCAGATAGACGACAACGGATTCACGGATCGCGTCATGCAGCGCATTGAGGCCGAAGGTAAACTTCAGACCTCAAATGTCAGACTTCGGACGTTTAACCGTCTGTGGAATGTCTTCTGCATCACTACCTTCGTGGTGTTGTTCGTCGTGTTCCGCGGATGGGAATTGCTGGCCGTACACTTCGAAGTGATGCTGCGTACATTGGCAACACAGTCGTTCAGCATCAATCTGATGATGATATTCTCCGTCGTCTTCGGATTATTGTTGGTGGGGGCTGGCGAGGTTATTTCTTCGGAAAGAGTCCGTAGGTAGTCCTCAACACCTTAAACTCCGTACGACGGTTCAGCTGGTTGCACTCCTCCTGCTGTTCCTCATTCTCCAGCGTCTTGATGAATTCTTCCGTCAAGACGTCGTTTTCTTTTAAGAACGGATACTTCTCTGCCACCTTTCTGCGAATCTTCTTGGGGTTCTCCTTGCCGTAACCCACGGGTGTCAGACGGTCGGTTGCAATGCCGTTTTCTATCAGGTAATTCACCACCGACTCCGCACGACGCTGGCTCAGTCGCTTGTTATACTCCGCCGAGCCTTTGTAGTCGGTATGTGCCGAGAGTTCGATGGTGATATTGGGATTCTCGTTCAGCAGTTTGACCAAATCGTCCAATGCCGTTTTCGATTCCGGACGCAACGTGGCCTTGTCGAAATCGTAGAAGATGTTGTCAATCAGTACAGGCGCCATGATATTTGCCAGCGGGAACTGCAAGACGTAGTCCTCTGACTCGGTGGAAGGCTCTACGCGCAACTGTTCTTGATGGTTCAGGAAACCCTTACACGTGCCCAGGAACACATAATCCACTCCCGGCTTGATTTGCTGGGTAAACGAACCGTCGCCCTTGACGCTCAGCTTGAGGTTCGTACCGTCGTTGCCTACCATATACACCTGACCTGCAGGCAGTTCGTAGCCATCCTGTTCGTACACCCAACCCGTCACCGTCTGGATGATTTCAGGGTTGTAGAACGAATAGATGTGGTCCCAGCCTTTGCCGTCGCCACGATTCGACGAGAAAAATCCCTGATTCTTCAGTCCCTCGAAGGTCATTCCGAAGTCGTCACCCTGCGAGTTCAGCGGATAGCCTGGATGTTCCAGCTCGTAGAGTTGTGAGTTTTCCGAAATGTTGTCGTGATTCTCGGCAGGTTTGGCGATATAGATATCCAGTCCGCCCATACCTTCATGGCCGTCCGACGAGAAGTAAAGGTCACCATTTGGACGGAACGTTGGGAATAGCTCGTCGCCAGGGGTGTTGATAGGTGCGCCGAGGTTTTCTACGCCTGCCACACCGCTGGTCGTCAGGCGGACGCGCCAGATGTCGTAACCGCCCATTCCGCCAGGCATATTGCTGGTAAAGTAGAGCCACTCTCCGTCAGGCGAAATGGCAGGGTGGGCGTAGGCAGACAGCGTGTCGTGCGTCAGTTTCAGTTCCGTCGCCTTGCTCCAGGCGGCATCGCTACGGTTCGAGGTGGCGATAACGGCATAGCGCGGATATTGGGGGTCGGTCTTGCAAACCGTCAGATACATCGTCCGACCGTCGGGCGTAAACGAGCAGGCACCCTCGTCGAACTCTGAATTCAGTTCGCTGTCGATGACTTCCGGCCGTTGCCACTTGCCTTTATCATCCTTCTGAGACATAAAGATATCGCCGTTCTTCGTTCCTGTGATACCGCTTAGCTCGTCGCCTTTAGCTTGATTACGCGTGGAGGTGAAGAACAACTGGTTGTTCTCTTCGCCAGCCAACATAGGAGAATACTCCGCCCGTCGCGAATTGAAGAAGTTCTCGCGCTTGACGGTATAGGCCGAACCCTCCTGTTTCCACGCGGGAGCCTGCTGTGCCGAACGCAGTCCCCTGCGAGCCAGCTGTACATAATCTCGTGAATCCGAAAATGCGTAATTCCCTGCCGAGTCCAAGAATGTCTGGAACGCCTTGGCGGCCTCCTTGTAACTGCCGTTTTTCATCAGTTGCTGCCCCAGATACAGGTGCGTCAACGAGTCTTCCTGTTTATAACGGACAGCATTGTTGTAGGCGGCAATAGCCTTCTGCGTATAGTTGATGCGCCGATAGCATTCAGCCATCTTCAATGCCCGCTTTCCGCGCAGTGCACGCTGCTTGGGAGGCGTCTGCGAATAGGCCTTCTTATATTGGTTGGCAGCATCATAATATTCGCCCAGGGCGTAGAACTTATCGCCCTTCTTCACGGCCTGATCGGCCCCCGCACATCCCGTGACGAGTGCCAACAGCCAACAGCCGATTGCCAACAGCCAATAATTCTTCATACTGACTATATAACGCAGTTTCACCCCTTTTTATTGCCTTTCTTCTTTTTTTCTTCCTCTTGGGGCATGACGGTAATGCGTCGGTTGGTGGGGTCGCTCATCACGTCGTGCACGATATCGGTCACCTGTTGCTTCAGTTCGTCGATAAACTGCTTCGGGTCGTATTTCTTCGCTTCAATATCGCGCAACTTCTTCTCCCAGATACCCGTCAGCTCGCAGCTCTTCAACAGGTCTTCGCGAATCAGGTCGATGAGTTCGATACCTGTCGGCGTGGCTACCAGACGCTTGCGTTCACGACGGATATAGTGGCGCTTGAACAGCGTCTCGATGATTCCTGCACGACTCGACGGACGTCCGATGCCGTTTTCCTTCATGGCGGCACGCAGGGTCTCGTCTTCCACGAACTTACCTGCCGTTTCCATGGCACGCAACAGAGTAGCCTCCGTATAATAAGGTGGCGGCGTGGTCCATTTCTCCGTCAGCGTGGGCTGGTGGTCGCCGCTCTCGCCTTTTACGAAGGTCGGCAACGTGCGCTCCTCGTCAGCTTCTTTTTTCTCAGGATTGTCCGTCGTTTCCGCGTTTTCTGCGGGTTCTGGGGTTTTGTCCCTCACTACGCGCCAGCCCGGGTCAAGGATTTCCTTACCGGTCACCTTAAACTCAATGGCATCGGGGGAACCGATGCCCACTGTGTGTTGCGACTCGGTCGCAACACCCCCTGCCTCTCCTTTCACTTCGCCCAGCACCGTCGTCGTGGAAAACTTGCAATCCGGCAGGAACACCCCGATAAACCGCCTTGCCACGAGGTCGAACACCTTCTGCTCGGCATCGCTCAGTCCCTGCGGAATAACTCCCGTGGGAATAATGGCGTGGTGATCGGTCACCTTCGACGAGTCGAACACGCGTTTCGACTTCTTCAGTGCCTTGCCGCCAATGGGCTTGATGAGCTCTGCATACGGCGCTACGCCCTGAAACTTCGTCTGATACAGGCCGTTCATCGTCTGCGGACACTTCGGATAGATGTCGTCTGACAGGTATTGCGTATCCACACGCGGATAGGTCGTGTATTTCTTCTCGTAGAGTGCTTGGATAAGGTTCAGCGTCATCTCTGCCGAGTAGCCGAACTTCCTGTTGCAATCCACCTGCAGCGACGTCAGATCATACAACTGTGGCGGCTGCTCCTTGCCCTCTTTCTTCTCCACCTTCGTCACCGTAAACGGCTTGCCCTCGATGGTGGAAAAGGCCTTTTCGCCTTCCTCCTTCGACGTAAACTTACCCGACGTAGCCGTAAATGTCGTGTCGCGATAGACCGTTGCCAACACCCAATACGGCTCGGGTTTGAACGTATCAATCTCTTTCTGGCGATTGACGATGAGGGCAAGGGTAGGGGTCTGCACGCGACCTATCGAGAGCACCTGGCGGTTCTGACCGTACCTCAACGTATACAGTCGCGTGGCGTTCATGCCCAGCAACCAGTCGCCGATGGCTCTCGACAGTCCGGCCAGATACAAGGGCTGGTAGTCGGCTTGGTCTTTCAGATTGGAAAAACCCTCGCGGATGGCCTCGTCCGTCATCGACGATATCCACAGTCGGCTTACGGGACATTTCGCCCCGGCCTTCTGCATCACCCACCGCTGGATGAGCTCACCCTCCTGTCCGGCGTCACCGCAGTTCACGATGCGCTCGGCCTTCTGCATCAGTCCTTCGATAATCGAAAACTGTTTCTTGATACCGTTGTCGTCAATCAGCTTGATGCCGAAACGCTCAGGAATCATCGGCAGCGACGTCAGACTCCACGCCTTCCACATCGGCGTGTAGTCGTGTGGCTCCTTCAGCGTACACAGGTGGCCGAACGTCCACGTCACCTGAAAACCATTACCTTCCATATACCCGTCGTGGCTCGTCGTCGCACCGATAATCCGTGCAATATCCCGCGCCACACTGGGCTTCTCAGCGATACATACTATCATCGTTCTTTGCGATTACTCTCCGAAAATCTCCTGCAGACGACTTTGCAGGGCCTTGCCGCGAAGGGCGCGATCGGTAATCTTTCCCTGCGGGTCGATAAGAATATTGTCGGGGATGCCGTCAATCTTATAGATGGATGCAGCGGCACACTGCCATCCCTTCAGGTCGGAAATCTGCAGCCAGGGCAACTTCAGTTGTTCGACACCTTTCACCCAAGCCTCTTTCTTGTTGTCGAACGAGACGCCGACTACCTCGAAACCTTTCGCATGATATTTGTTGTAGGCATCCAACACGTTAGGCATCTCTGCACGGCAGGGACCACACCACGAAGCCCAGAAATCTACGAGCACCCACTTGCCGGTGCCTGTCAGCTCGCTGACTTTGTGCATCTTGCCGTCGGTGTCGGCCATTTCCAAATCCGTAAACTGCTGACCGATGAAAGCCGTCTTTTCGGCAGGAGCCAGCGTGAAGGCTACGATGTCTCGCGCATGTTTTAGTGCAGGATGGTTGGCAAAGACCACCTTCTCCGCTACCAGCTTGTCGTATGCCCTCAATCCGTTCTCGTAGAAATACAATTCGGCAAAGGCCACAGGAATCAGGGTGTTACGCTCGTCCGCGAAAATCTTGTTGACGAAGGCTGCCTCGTCGTCGAATATTTTCTTCACCTCATTATTCAGCTCCTCTTCATGAGCCTCCTTCTCGGCATTCGTCATTCCTGTGAGCTTTGCCCTGAAGGCTGTCAACGGCTGGTTCATCTGCAGGTCGTAGGCATTCACTTTCTCGTTCAGCGCTGAACCCTTCACCGTGCTGTCGTTCATATTGATGGTGATAGGTGTACCGTCGTTGAAGAAAGACGTCTCCCAGTCTGCATTCTTCATTCTCACCGACAGCAGGGCGTCCTTGTCTACAGCCCCTGCGAAGGCAAACTTACCGTTGGTCACCACCGTACTGTCCAGAAACTGACTGTTGTTCTGGTTTGTCAGATAAACCGTTTTACCATTGTCGTTACTGATTCCGCTGACGGAATACTTCGTCTGTTGTGCCATTGCCGGCATCACTGCAGCTACCATTGCTGCTATCAATAATACTTTCTTCATAATCATATTTTATTTTGGCTGCATACTTATTTGTTATACCGTCTATTTTTGGCACTGTCAATGTCGTTTTGAAGCTGGTTTACCTTCTCTATATATAATATTCTTTCATGCTGTTCGTCAGCCATGCCCTCTTCTTCCATCTGCTTTCTTTCCTTCAGATAAGCATCCAGTTCTTCGTCGCTCACGTCCATCATCTGCTTACACTGGGCAAACAGCCGCTGCATCGTTCTTTTTATTCCACCGCTTAAGATGGCATAGGTCCTGTATTGGAAACGGAGCATGTTCTTTACGCTTAATGTCAGATCGCATTTCTGCATGTCTTTGAACATCGCCTCGCAAACCTCCGTCTTGTATTGCTGACGGTATTTATAGAATTCTGCCACATTCTCCGTGAATAGCACGTTGCCCACCGTATTGATGGTCTCAATGCTCGACGAGAATATTTGCTCCGTAGTCTCCGTGTACTCCACACTCGGCACGCTCAAATAAACAATCTCACGAAACATGTCGTATCGCGTCGTATCTTCTGCAATCTGCAATTGAGTTTGCATTGCCCTGAGAATCGTCGAGTCGTTATATGCGATAGACTCCAGCGAGTTATACATGTCGTACATCACCATCATCACTATCTCGCGCTTCTCCTTCTGCTTCTTGTTATAGTCGATAATCGCCGCCGTACCGAACGTCAGCGCAATGGACACGGTAGTGGCAAACAGCGACAACAGGAATTGCTTCAGCGAACTCATCCCGCTGCCCATCTTCAAACTCTTCGGGGTATGTAGCTTAATGTTCATATTCTATTTTGGCTGCGAAGGTACGAAAAAAAAGTGAGCTGACCAAACGATGAGCCCGATTTTTGTGGTGTCATTGCTTGGATTACATATCTCCACTAAAGCGAATCTTACTAAAAGTAAGAATTCCTACCACTAAAATACATGCCACGACGAATGGCAGACTATAAATCAGGGAATCGACAAAGGACATCTTGTAGACATACAAGAACAAATTCATCGGCACATATATGCTTAGGAACCCTGCAAATACACAATACTTGAAAGGTATCGGCTCTTTTGCCAACTTGACGCTTCTGTTGCAATGGTTGCAAACGGTAGTATAGTTGGTGCCTCGGTAAATGTATTTAAGACATCTCTTTAAAGAGATAATCTCGTGACAATATGGGCATTCTCTGACCTTTGGTCTGAGTGCGGCGTCGCAATTTCTCGTTTTCATAATTGAACTTTCTATTTATTCGTCTCTGTATTCAAGGATATCGCCGGGTTGGCAACCTAATTCGCGGCAGATGGCTTCAAGGGTCGTGAAACGCACAGCTTTGGCCTTACCTGTCTTTAGAATTGAGAGGTTTGCGAGGGTCAGACCTACGCGATCAGCCAGTTCACTCAGCGACATTTTGCGCTTAGCCATCTCAACATCAAGATTTACAATGATCTTTCCCATAGGCATTATATCGTTAATTCCTGTTCTTCTTTCAGTTTCAAACCAATGGCGAATGCCTCGGCAACTATCAGGTTAAACACACTGAAAATCATCAAACCGATGGTTTCGTCAAATGCTACGGCAAAGTTCTCACCTTCCCACAAAGTGGAACAAAGAACGAACACTGTGATAATCAGCAGTCCGATACCAGTGAGTCGGAGCAAGTTGACATTCTCTCCTGTGAGCACGTTGTTTTGGTTCACGTTGAGAATGAAGCGCAAGAAGCAAACGAACGATACGATGGCAGCCAAAATCACCGCAATACCGAAGAGGAAACCAATTAATGCAGTCCAACCACTTGTGGCTTGATCGGATGCGCCTTTCTGCCAACCTTCTTGGAAGGCATCGGCACCCATTACAAACGTCGTAACTACCTGTGCTACCATTAGCAGTAGCATCAGCACACAGAAAAAATTCAGTTTCTTTTTCATAATACATTATTTTATTGTTTTAATGATGTTATTTATTGATTCCGTTTATATGTTTATCGAATTTCGATATGCAAAGGTAGGAACTATTTTTCATTCCACCAAACAAAATCGATAAAACTTTATTGTTTTTCAATAAATTTAACATTAAAATAAACGGGCCCACCTTCACGATGGACCCGCAGTTCTGGATGTCTCCAAGGGAGAAAGGTACAAAAAAAAAGTGAGCTGACCAAACATCAGCCCACCTTTTTAACTCTTTTATTTATCCGTGTAATCCGTTCAATCCGTGGTCGTCTAAAATGCGAGTGGTCCGTGACCCATACAGCTGGTCGTTGTGATGGCCGTCAGGAAGGCTGTGAGAGCGGCTACTACAACCTTCACCGCAATCTCAATAAAACGCTTCTTCATAATTGTCAACGTTCAATGTTATGTCACTTCGTTCCATGACTTTTGTCACGACTCGGCCAAACAAGCAAGCTTGATGGCTCTCGCTGCTCCAAAAGTTCAACGTTCAATGTTCAATGTTCAACGTTTTAGTTCTGGTCCATGCCTCCACCGGGGTTACCGCTCTTGTAGAAGTACTTGGTTGCAACCTCACTCGATTCACCGTCCTTGATGGCGATAGCCTTCACGGTAGTGTTTTCCGTCAGAGTGAATGCCTCACTGTACAGAGTGCTCTCAGCCGTAGGCGTGCTGCCGTCGGTGGTGTAGTGGATCTCTGCGCCGTCAGGACCGCTCATGCTCACCTGAGTAGAGTCAGCAAACGAGGTGTCACCGCTAATGGTGGGCGAAGCCAGGGCTGAAGACTGAGAACCGCTACCGCTCTGCGAACCGCTACCGGAGTTGCCTCCGTTGCCCGTAGATCCGTTATTCCCTGAGTTCGTAGATCCGGAATTTGTGTTCTCGCCCGTACCGTTGTCGTCGCCCTGCTCAGGCTCCTCCACGGTACCAGGGTCAGTACTAGTCACACGCTTCACAATCTCACCGTTGCGGTCGTAGCAGGTGATGTTGATGGCCGTATTGGCCAACTCCTCCTTCAGCGCCACCGTAGGGGTGAATACGATGCGACGGGTACGGATGAGACTCGACTTGACGTCGTTCACGTCTGCCACTGCTTTCGCGGACAAACCGAAACGCATGTTGCCAAGTCCGGGCAGAGCCACACTGTGACCCTCCGTAGCCCACGCCTTAATCACCTCACCGGCTGCATCCCAACAAGCCTGCATCACGCCTCGATTTACACCGCTGCGCAGGGCGGCTTCCTTGATTACCTTGTCCTGATCGAGTTTCGAGTACAGATCAGGCACCATCACGTAACGGTACACTTCAGGACCGTCTTTGGAGAACTTAAGCTTCTTCTCCTTCGCTTTGATCTTTAATGCCATAGTTTAAAAAGATTTCATGGTATTAAACTATCGTCTGACCAACTACATCGGGTGGCCAATTCCCGCCTTTTAAATATGGTACAAAGTTACAAAAAATAATTGAATTACGCAAACAATTTCGCAATTATTTTACCACAAAATGCAAAGTTTTTTAGTTAAAAATTGCAATCATAAAAATGGGGTATAACGTGCTGTCATACCCCATTACTTTGTATTCATTAAAATTCTAAACTCCGAGCACGATTGCTGGGTCAATGTTCAGTTTGCGGCTGATTTCTCTGCCGGTTTTTAGCGACGGCTCACCCTTACCAGTGATGATCTCACTGATACGGGCTGTACTGAGACCAAGCATCTCTGCCAGTTTACTCTGAGTCAGTCCCATTTCGAACATTCTGAGTTTGATAGTCTCCACCAGAGTTGGTGCAGCTATTGGGTAATGTTCTTCCTCATAGTCAGCAACCAAATCTGAAATCAGGTCAAGCTCCAGCAGGTTCTTATCATCAGCAGGGGTATCATTATTGACAACCTTCAACAATTCATTAATACGCTCGCATGCTGCTTTATACTGTATTTCATTCTTAATCTGCACCATACTTATATATTTTTAATGTCCTTAATCCTGTCATATTCCTCATGTGTACCGACAAATCGCATATATACCTTTTTATTGATGAAGAGCACAATAGCTATAATACGATAGTTGTTACCTTTGATGTCAAATACATATCGGTCATTGCCTACATAGTCGGCGGTGTTGAATGTCTGCTTGATATCGGCAAAGCTGTTCCAATTGGCTTTGCAAACACGCTTATACCAGTCACGCATAGCAACATCGGCATCTGCATGTTTTGCAACGAAATCACTTATCATGGAAAATGAAATCACTCTCATATTCTCAATTTTGGTGCAAAGATAAGAAAAGATTTCGGTTTTACCAAATATTTTTCGGTTTATTTTAATTTTTGGCGGTTTACCCCCATTTTTTACGAAGCCTTCCAACACTTTTTTGAAAGCCATGGAAAAAGTGTTGGAAGGCTTCTCGGCAAGAAATACATCGGCATGGAGATGCGGTAAAGGTTCTGCCAGGGATATTTTGGGGATTTTTCAGTTATCCAAATAAAGAGTAATAAGCTGAAAAACAGTATGTTATATACAGATTTCCGTATTTCTATCCTTTCTCTTTATAAACTTTTGTTTCTATTTGCTCTATTAAAAAAAGTTTTAGAAGATAATGACATAATATCCAGTTTGGATCTGATAAATGTCTATATATAAGACTGTTACATCTCTAACGGAAGCAACAAAAAAGCCCACAAAAACACATCGCCCACTAACACAACTTCATTTAAGGGGGAGTATCATTCTGCATATCCTCTTGCCACTTCTGTTGCAAGTAGTCGGCAATGTCGAATTTCGGCTGATTCTCTGGTGCATGGCGCTGACAGAAGTCGCTGATAGTGAAGTTAGCCAGGTCTGCCATACCATTTATGATTTCTGTCCATTCGTTGATAGCATCACAATCGGGGATGACAATGACATCACGCCCACGAAGCGGTTCAAGGACATTGCGTTTCAGATTACTCTTGTTGCCTGCAGCAACCCATACCATGTCGGGAAAGGCTAAGGCACCAAACACTGCGTTCTTTGGACTTTCGACGAGTACTACAGGGGTTTGAGTATAATGGTTGAGCAGGTGAGCGCCGAATAGTCCGTCGCAGCGATACTTGGTTTCCTTGGGTAATAGTCCTTTATCTACCCAGATCTTCCCAAGCCAGTAACTATGCCCCTTAATACTGTGACCAAAAAGAGGAGAGCCTGGATTAGCATCGTAGAGTTGTACCTTTAGGTTGAGTACCTGCCCATTGATGTCGATGCTGGGAAAGACTGTGTAGTCATCCTGTCCGTATAGTGGACAACAGCCAATACGATATTCCTCCGTCATCCACTTGACTGCCTCTGGGTGAAACATATGCATCAGACATCGGCACAGTGAGTTCTCCTCCGATACCATTTTATCGACCATTTCCATCGGTATGAAGGAGTACTTGGGCTCCTCATCCATTTGATTGCTTTGTATTTTGGGACGCGGAATATACATACCCGCTTTAACTTTACCAATGCCGAACTCTTGGCTAAGCCATCGGCAGGCATCCAAGAACGTCCACCCTTCGAGTTTCATGACGAGGTCGATGACCGATCCATGTGCGCCACAGGCATAACAATGGCAGTGCTGGTTGTTCTGGCGATTGTAAAGTGTTAGGGAGGGGTGCTGGTCGTCATGCCAGGGACAGGGTATCATGTCATTCACCCCTGCACGTCTGGTAGTGATGCCCAGTCGATGAACGACTTCAACGATATTGAGGTCGTTCAGTTGCTGGCAATCGAATTGCTCTTTCATCGTATAGTTCATCATTCCGTCACTTTAAGATAAAAACTCTTGGCATTATTGCCGCTTGCAAAAGGCTTGTAGCCCATCTCTGATAAATGCTTGTAGAATGCGTTGCGCCCAACCTTGTCATCGAGACGCATGAACTGGCAGTAGTTCTGATAGTGACTGTATAAGTATGCACCTTGTAGGGGCTGATCCGACTTCTCACACATCTCATGAACAAACAGCCTTACACTGTCCGTTTGTGCCATATACTTTCGGAGTGTTTCGTTGCATAGAGGACTGTCGGTGTAACTGTCACGTCTGAGCAGATCTGGCATGGCTGCCAATGCCCAATTCAAAATACCCGGAAGCTCCGTGCGGAGTTTTTCAGTTAGATGGACGTCTTTCTCAGAGTCGGGAATACTGACCTCGAAGGGCATGATGATGAGACGGCGACGGAAGGCTTCGGTATCTTCCGGCTGCGGCATCTTATTGGTGGCAACCATGAACAACCCATAGTCGTCGGTCGTACGGGCATCATGGTACTTGCGCTCTACCGGAACCTTCTCGCCGGAGCAGAGTTGTTTCAGTACGTTCGGGTCGATGTCTCGTCCGCTTTCCGATGAGATGTTGACCATTTTGTGCTCGATGCCGAGGCGTATCTTATGGTCTTTAGTCAACAACGACAGCGAAATGCAGCTGATGTTGGCCGAACCAAGCAGCGACTCAAGCACGTTAAGCACCGTCGACTTGCCGTTTTGACCGGGGCCATAGAGCCACAACATCTTCTCGAAGCGGTGTGTACGCAGGAGAATGGTACAGATGAATTCCGCCAACAGTCGCTGAGCCTCACGCTCCGGCAATACACGGTCAAGGAATGCCTGCCACAGGGGACATTGGGCCTGCGGATTGTAATTATAGGGAAGGCAGTAGTAGAACACGTCCTCTGGGCGGTGGGCATGTTGTGTTACGGTGCCATCGCTACTGATGACCAACGTTTCGTTAGACATGTTTAGCCACAATTCGTCCTTAGGTCTCGTCGTGTCAATGTCCTTAAAGAAACTGAACGCTGTCGCGTTGGTCAGTTTCTTCATGTAGTCTGGTTCCATGGTGCAGTCTTGGTCCAGTCCGCATTTCACAGCACATTTCAGTATGAAATCTTTCCAGATGGCAGGCGGCACCAGCACCCAGTGGGTGCCAGTATAGCAGTAGATGTCTTGTTCGGCATTAGTCCTGTAGGAAAAGTCTTGGTTCCACAGCACCGAATTGGCAGCGCGGCCAAATTCTCCTACAGCAGTCAATTTAATTACTTTTGCTGCCTTCTCCTTAAACTTACTCACGATTTTTGTAAATGTTGCACTCATGTCATGAACATTGTCCAGAATACCTTTGAGGATAATTCTGACTTCTCTGTCTTCGCGCTCCTTGCGCTGTGCCTCCAGCTCGTCGTGCTTAGCGACCAGCTCTTTGCTTAATGCGTCATTTGCCTGTTTCATATCTTTTTCTTTTGTATTTTGTTTTATAATAATGTATAAACAGCTCCAGGGTTTACTCATCGCCATAGAAACGAAAATACCCGATGAACGCGCTGTTATCGGGTGCAAAATTACGAAAAAAAAGATTACGATTTTCGTGGTTTTCCAAAGTCACGCATTACCCTGAAAAACACGTTTTTCCCATAGTCATGAATTACTTTGGAAATGCTTTAAGAATTATTAACTACTACTTCTTGAGGTTGCTTTGTAATTTCTTCTCCTTAATCTCTTTAAACTTCTTGGGATAGTCTTTGATAATATGTCCGATAGCGGGTGCATAATCCTGGAATATCCTTTCCATTTCATCACACTCTTCCTGAGTAACCTCATACCCAAGTGAGTTTTCTGCTGTGCTTGGAGCAAATCCTCCTCCGAAACGTTGCACCAAAGGAGTAAGGAACTTCACGTTATTTGTTAGGCTATTATGGTCAAGAAGGATAGCCTTCAAGAATATAGCAATCTGCTTGGCTGTAAACAAAGGAATATCCTTGCCTTTTTTATCTCTTGTTTTAAATGCCAACAAATCGTTCTTAAGCGACTCTATCGTTTTCATTTCTTCCTCCGTGGGCTCGATTTTCCTTTTCCCCCTCTCTGTTTCAAGTTCTTTTTCTAAAGACGACACCTGCTGCTTTAGAGTTTTTTCGCTTGACTCAAGGCCTTCAACTTTCTTGAGAAGTTTTTCACGTTCCACTTTTTCATGCTCTACAATCTGGTTTCTGATACGTTCTATGTCTGCACTCGTATAACTTTCGGAGTTGGAAGCTTGCTCGCCAATATAGTCATAGTCATCAAATGGAATATCCTTATTTATGATGTCTTTGATGGCATTAATGAATTGCTTGATAACTGTCAAATCCGTATTTGTATTTGCCAAACTCTCCATCTCCTTAATAAATGAAGCAAAATGGGTGTTGTTCTTTGACGAACAAATCATTGCATAAGCACATATAAGAATTATTTGAGAACCTTCGTATCCACGATACATCTGACCTGCCACAAGTGCTGTTGCAGCGCGTTCAATTAAAAATTCCGGCCGATTGATATCCTTTAGTGTATGGACTACCTCTTTTGCGTTATACCACACATCGGCCTCGTCCTGATGGGTATCGTACATATTAGTCAAATATTTAATGATACCTTTCAAACTGCGAAAAAGTTGTTCTTCGCCATATTCTATGTAAAGATGGTCCAGTTCATCTCCATTATGTCTGACATAAGCGAATACTGGTTTCACGTCCTTTTTCTTCTCCGCCTGTACTATTTCCATCAACTCCTCTTGCGCAAGTATCTTGTCTATTTGCTCGTTGATGGTTCCAAGGTGAACATCATTATACACTCCCATGTTCTTCTTTAGTCTAGGAAATACTATCTCCTGATATAACTTGTCATCACGATGAAGATAATATAGAATGATATAGACGCGACACAGAATAGCATGAAATAAACGTGGTGTGTTAACGCCATTAAAGACTCTGTTGTGTTTCTTAGCTTCTATCACAATGGTATCTACGGCAAACTGGTCATTCTCTATCTGCTGGCACATCTTGATGGGGCCATCCCATAGTGGGGTTGCAGAGTCGATATTGGTGCATAGATAGTCTATTGGACTGCATACACGTTCTTGTAACACATTGAGCTTGGTTTGTGAAATAATCATTATCTTTTCCGTTTATTGTTCATTTGCCCACAAAGTTACAACTTTTCTTTGGATTATTACACCATTTCTAGCTTATTTCTCCATTTATTATCAGTTTTTCGACAAAAATGGAATTACTTCCCAACTTTTTCGTGTCTTTTCGCTTGCGAGAAGATACTCACGCTCGAAAATACCCAAATATATTTGGTATTTTGCTCGCTTATTCGTATCTTTGCAGACATGAAACAACGGACGGAAGAAGAATATTATAGCGAGAGTCGCAGACTGCGTGATGAGACTATGCAAATGGCCGATTCACTGCGCGATAATCCTCTGCGCTTTACTATTACCAATGGTATCACAATGGATGTGGAGGTTACAAAGTCAGATTTAAAGACCATCGTCAGCAAAAATACACAAGATAATCGATTCAACGCTTTTAAGAACAAGTTGGCGCAGGATATTCGTGGTTTCTTGGAGAAGGCCCAATATGAGGGCTGGCGCGAGGTCATTCCTGGCAAACATCCTGAAACGGCCTATTTCGCCTATTTTAGCAGAGAGCTGGGGGCTAAAGCATATCTTTGTGTTCGTAAAATCAAGAATACAGGCCTTTTTAAGCCATACGCCATTATTGACCAGAATATGTTTGACGCAGAAATCCAAAACCTCCGGAAATAAAAAAACCGCTGAACTGATTTGCTAACCCGATTACGGTGCTACTCTTTCATTTCAGCGGGAGGAATCATCTTCCTTTCGTGCTGCAAAGATAGGAACTTTTTCTGAGATTTCCAAAAAATTTTCGTATATTTCTTCGTTTTGTGCAAAATATTCACTATCTTTGCACACAAGTATCGGCTAATCGTCGTAAACGGCGCATGTTGAAAAGCATCAATCTCTGAGCGCAGAGTGCCGGTGCGACATTGAGGGTTAAACAATAACGACATGAGCAGTTATTAGGAAGATATAGAAATCTCGCAAATTTCTAAAATCAAAATGAATTTCGATAATTGTGAATGTTCGCGCTTATGGCGTGGACGTCACTTATCATTCATTTGGGCATGCGAGAGCCTCTATATCTGGTAAGAGCGGACACGCTTTTATCGTGTATAGAGGCTTTGATGTATTAAGCCCAAAGAGTTCCGATAAGTGCTTATTGTCCTAAAGCTATAAGCGCAAAGAATGTCCAATAAAGACGAGAGTCCTGCCTGTATCGACATCAGGGAGGACGACCTGTTGGCTTTATCGGCAGAGGTGCTTGATACACTTCTGCGTGATCATACCACAGGCAAAAACATCTTCTGGGCGACGCATGACTATGAAGCGCTCGGCTCAGAGTATGATTACCATTCTGAGATTTTGCCCCACCTGATAACAGGCGAACATGGAATGGTAATTCGTCCTCGTGTGCTGAAAACGAAGGCTGAACAGACGGATCGTGCCAAGGATATGGCAGAGGTGTTTACCCCCTCATGGGTCTGCAATGCTCAGAATAATCTTGTTGACGAAGCATGGTTTGGACGCAAGGATGTGTTCAATGTGGAGGACTCTGAACACCACACTTGGAAAGCCAATCCTAACAAAATAGAATTCCCTGAAGGTAAGTCATGGCGTGACTATGTTTGTGACAAACGCCTGGAGATAACATGTGGTGAGGCTCCTTATTTGGTCAGCCGTTACGATACAACAACTGGCGAGCCAATACCTGTTGAAGAGCGAATTGGCATCATAGATAGGAAACTGCGTGTCATTAACGAGAATGTAGACAATGAGGCAGAATGGATAAGTGCAGCAAAAGTTGCCTATATGTCAGCTTATGGTTATGAGTGGCAAGGTGATAATTTGCTTTTGGCTCGTGAAGCTATGTTGGCTACATTTGTTGACAACTTTAAGATGAAGTTCCATAAAGAACCTGCAGTATATCGCCAACTTGAAACTCTTTCATACATCATCTCTTGGAATTTATGGCAAATGGATGGCCTGAAAATGGTTGTGCCAGACTCTTGTCATGCAGTTCCTAAAGAAGGGTCGTTTGACTTGTTTGGAGAATCGGTGATGGAACCTTGTTCTGGTTGTAAGAATGGCACGATTACTGGCCACAACGGACAGCTATGTTTGGTTCGCGATTGGGAGATACTCTACAAACATACTTTTAGCAAGCCTTTAAAAGGAAAGAAAGGGAAAAAGATGCCTTTTCTTCATATCATAAAGCCTAAAAAGAATTAATGCTATGCTCATAAAAAGTCCTTTTAACTTAGAATTCATATATGTCTATCGTATATCTGACGATGCGCATAAGGGAGCTTTGAAGGTTGGAAAGTCTTCTTTAAGCAAAGCTGTTGACCTGTTCAAACTGACGCCTAACTGTAAAGAACTGAATGAAGCTGCTAAGAAACGCATCAACGGGCAAGTTGGAACAGCAGGTATTAAGTACGATTTGCTATATACAGAATGTACGGCCTATTTTGATGGAACAAGTATCTGTTCTTTTAATGACAAACAAGTACACCAAGTCCTTATCAATTCTGGCATAAAGCGAAAGTGTTTTGATACAGAACATCGTGCTGACGAGTGGTTTAAGACAGACCTTGAGACAGTCAAGAACTGTATAGCAGCCGTTAAGGATGGGCGTTCAGCATTGAATTTGTTTGAGATGTCAACAGAAAAGACACCGATAGATTTTCGTCCAGAACAAAAAGAGGCTATTGAAAAAACCAAGAAATGGTTTAAGAAAGGTAATATGCGTATGCTCTGGTATGCCAAGATGCGCTTTGGAAAGACTCTGTCGGCTCTGCAAGTGATTAAAGACCTGCAATATCATCGTACCATTATTCTTACCCATCGTCCTGTAGTTAATGCCGGTTGGTTTGATGATTTTGGAAAAATATTCTATGATCAACCCAACTATAATTATGGCTCAAAGACTAAAGGCCATGATTTCGACTGGCTGGAACAGACCGCTAAGAACGACGAGCTGGCACACTATGTCTATTTTGCTTCCATGCAGGATCTTAGAGGCTCTGTAGTTGCGGGTGGAAAATTTGAAAAGAATGATGAAGTATTCAACACCAATTGGGACTTAGTAATTCTTGATGAAGCCCATGAGGGGACGCAAACGGCATTGGGACAAAACGTCTTAACTGCTCTTGGAGCTGGTGAGAAATGCAGGTTCTTGAATCTATCTGGTACACCTTTTAACATATCCAACAAGTTTAAGCAGGACGAGACCTATACATGGGATTATGTCATGGAACAGAGGGCAAAGGCAGATTGGGAATTAACCCATCCTGGCGATTATAATCCCTATTCATGTTTGCCACGCCTGAACATTTTTACATACGACTTGGGAAAATTAGTAGGTCGTTATGAAGATGAAGACAAGGCATTCAATTTTCGCGAGTTTTTCAGAGTATGGACGGGAAAACGCTCTAAGGATGGAAAGGACGTCAAAGATGAAGAAATAGGAGAGTTTGTTCATAAGAAAGACATACAAAACTTTCTTGATATCCTTTGCCGAAAAGACGAAGAAAGCAACTACCCATACGCTAACGAAGAATTTCGCAACAATTTCCGCCATACCCTTTGGATGGTTCCTGGGGTTAAAGAAGCATTGGCATTAGAACGCATGATAGAAAGTCATCCCGTGCTAAGTCATTTTAAGGTGGTCAATGTAGCAGGAGAGGGCGACCCGGAAGATGATGCGGCAAACAAGGAAGCGTTGGAAAAGTTGCAGAAAACGATAGGAAGCAATCCTGACACAACACGTACAATATGCCTTTCATGTGGTCGACTGACGACAGGTGTCAGCGTACCAGAATGGACGGCTGTACTGATGTTGTCCGGCTCTGCAAAGACTTCGGCACAAGGATACATGCAAACTATTTTCCGTGTACAGACACCTGCCATTATTAATGGACGTGAGAAAAAAGAGTGCTATGTCTTCGACTTTGCACCAGACAGAACTCTCACGATGATTGCAGAGGCTGCAAACCTGTCTGCTCGTGCAGGAGGTGCTACGGAGTCAGACCGCGAAACGATGCGTCAGTTCCTGAATTTCTGTCCCATCATATCATTTGACGGAAGCCGTACAAAAGAATATGATGTGTCTCAGATGTTGACTCAACTGAAACGTGCCTATATAGAGCGCGTAGTTAATAATGGCTTTGAGGACAATCATCTCTATAATCACAACCTGTTGGATTTGTCGGAAGTAGAGATTAATGACTTCAATGAGTTGAAAGGCATTATAGGACAAACGAAAGCGATAGCAACAGGCAAGGGAATCATCATCAATGATCTCGGATTTGATGACGAGGATACAGGTGGGGAGGATACCATTACTAAAAACACCAAAGATAAGAAAAAGAAAGATAAGGAGGCAGAGGCAAAAAAGAAGAAACGTCAAGAAGCCATCTCTATATTAAAAGGTATATCCATTCGTATGCCTTTGCTTATCTATGGCGCAGTCTTGAAAGACGAGAATGAAGAAATAACCATTGACAATTTCGCATCACTTATTGATAAGAGCTCATGGGAAGAATTCATGCCACATGGCGTAACCAAAGAACTCTTCAATCGTTTCAAGAAATATTACGACCCAGAGATTTTTATTGCATCGGCTAAACGTATACGTCAGCAAGCAAAGGCAGCTGATGAACTGGGCGTAACAGAGCGCATTATCCGCATAGCAGAAATCTTCAGTACCTTCCGCAATCCTGACAAGGAAACGGTACTGACCCCTTGGCGAGTGGTCAATATGCACATGAATGAATGTTTTGGTGGCTATGACTTTTTCGACGAACAGCATAACGACACACTGGACGAACCTCGTTTTGCAGACCGGGGGCAAGTGACCTATCATGTGTTTGCAGACCCCAATACTCGTATCTTGGAACTTAACTCTAAATCTGGGCTTTATCCACTATACATGGCATATAGTGTCTACCGTGCCAAGTTAGAAGACCATATCATGTGGCAAGACACTATGACGCAAGAAGAAATGCGCAACCTGTGGGATAAAGTTGTTGATGAAAATATCTTTGTGGTATGCAAGACACCAATGGCAGTCAGCATCACCCAACGTACATTGGTTGGCTATCGTAACAAACCCGTCAATGCAAAGTATTTCAATGATCTAATAGAATTAATAAAAGTAACACCAGACAAATTCTGCTCTACTATTTCCAAGGGCTTTACTTTCTGGCATTCAAACGACGATAACAATATGAAGTTTAACGCAATAGTAGGTAATCCACCATATCAGGTTATGGATGGTGGTGCAAAAGCAAGTGCTAAACCTGTATATCAGCATTTTGTTAATATTGCCAAGGCAATAAGACCCCAGTATGTTTCTATGATTATGCCAGCTAAATGGTTCAATGGAGGCAAAGGACTTGATGAATTCCGTAATGATATGTTGTCCGATAAACGTATTGCTTATCTTTTCGATTTTATTGATGGACATGAGTGCTTTCCTGGAGTAGACATTGCTGGTGGCGTTTGTTATTTTCTTTGGGACGAAAAACATAACGCAGAATGTCACGTTTTGACACAATATAATGGTAAAAGAGTGGAAAATGATCGAGAACTTGATTCTGGTAACGTATTTATTCGACATATTGAGGAATTGAGCATTTTAGATAAAACAAGTAGAGAAAAAGCGTTTCTAAACATTTTCCCTCGTAAACCATTTGGATTAACGACAGATATTAAACCAACAGATAGTGGCGATATCATTTTACGCTACCCTGGTGGTCGTGGAATGTTCCGTCGTGAACTTGTAACAACTAATGCAGATTTAATAGACAAGTGGAAGGTCATTACATCATATGCAACTGCTGAGCATGCTGGTGAGACAGACAAAAATGGACAAAAACGTATTATCTCAACATTGGAAGTCTTAAAACCAGGAGAAATTTGCACAGAGACCTATCTTTTAGTGGCAACATTTGATACGAAAGAAGAGGCAGAAAACATGATCTCATATATTAAGACAAGATTTGTTCGCTGTTTAATAGCAATGATAACTACTACGCAGCACTTAGCACGAGCTAATTTCCGTTTTGTTCCTCTTCAGGATTTTAGCAAGCCATGGACTGATTCTGAACTTTATCTTAAGTATGGTCTCACTATCGACGAAATCGCCTTCATCGAATCAATGATAAAACCAATGGAATAAGCATATATATTGCAATATTGCATTGCATTCGTTTTTATTCGTAAGGATATGAAGTATAAACTCCACCATTGCCAAGAGCAGACGGCAAGGGTGGAGTCTTTGATATAGAGGGGTTCAGCCGATGGGGGCCAGACGGTTGTCGGCAATGTCGTATCTGACAGGACGGGCAAAACTGATGGTCTTACCGTCATAGATGGCTGAGACATCAATGCCGCGACGCTGGAACTCGTCGATGAGTGCCTGGTCGTGATAGGATCGCATACCAGTCCAGCTGGTATTGCCGACCAGATGATTGAATACTGTTACTAACTCGGGAATCTGCATGTCTGCGAACTGCAGGGCATACTTTGTGTAATAAATGTGCTGTTGCATAACTTTTGTTTTTGAAGTGAATACTTTTGCTTCCACATCGTACCTTTGCCACCGTGGCTAAGCTAAAGCTCGGTTGGCGAGTCACCCTTTCGGGCACTGCTCTTGATGCTTGGGTGCAAAGGTACGAATAATTGAGCAAAGAACCAAAGAAAAACTCAAATAAATTTGGTTTTTCGTTCGGTTTGCACTATCTTTGTAGGCGGAATTGAAAGTATATGAAGATGAAGCTATATAGCATTGTATGTATAGGAGCGGTGGCGGTGGGGGTGCTGGCGTTCAAGGGCCAAAAGGCCGTGGAGCAGTACGAGATTCCGGCCCCGCTGAAAGACCGTCCTGAGCAGGTGTTGCATCGCAAGGGCTACACGACGTCGTATAACGCGACGACGAAGACGCCGAACTGGGTGGCGTGGCACTTGACAGCGGCCCACACGCGTGGCAAGCAGCAGCGCCATGAGGAGAAGTTCATGGAGGACGTGGACATTGCCCTGGGCAGTCGTGCCACGGACAACGACTACTATAACTCACGCTACGACCGTGGGCACATGTGTCCGGCGGGCGACAACAAGTGGGACAAGGAGGCTATGGCGCAGTCGTTTCTGTTTACGAACATCTGTCCGCAGAACCACGGGCTGAACAAATATGAATGGAACGACCTGGAAATGCTCTGTCGCGAGTGGGCAAGGAAATACGGTGCCGTGGACATTGTCTGCGGGCCGTTGTTCAACACGACAGGCGACCAAAAGACCATCGGGCGCAACAAGGTGTGGGTGCCCGAGGCATTCTTCAAGGTGGTGCTCTGCAGGAAGGGCAGTCCGAAGGCCATCGGATTCGTCTATCGCAACGAGGGTAAGAAGCAGGCCATGAAGGATGCCGTGCGTACCGTGGACGAGATAGAACGTCTGACGCGGATGGACTTTTTCCCCGCCTTGGACGACAAGACTGAGACGCGCATAGAGGCGCAGGCTAATCTGGCCGACTGGTAGGACACAATTCACAATTAACAATTCACAATTAACAACGAGATCGCATCATCAGAGTTTGGAGGATACCGCGCATGGCAAGGTAGATGACGAAGGCCAGCCACAGGCCGTGGTTGCCAAGTGTGGTCTTTGCCAACAAGAAAACGGCAAAGAAGCAGACTGCAGCGACGAACGACGACAGGAGCATGCCGCGTGTGGCGGTGATGCCGATGAAGATGCCGTCCCAGATGAATGCCGCCGCTCCGGCAACGGGAACGAGCCACACCCAAGGGAGAAAACGGTCGGCAGCGGCCAGCACCTGTGGTTCGTCAGTCAGCAGACTCACGATTCCTTGTCCTGCCACGACATAGACCAGCGTAAACAGCAGGGTGACGCCTGCAGCCCAGAGAAACAGGCTGCGAACGGCATCGCGGAAGGCGGAAGTGTTGCCTGCTCCGTAGGTCTTGCCCCCCAAGGCCTCGCCGGCATAGGCGAAGCCATCCATGAAATAGGAGAAGAAGAGGTAGAGCTGCATCATGACCGTATTGACGGAGAGGATGACGGCTCCGCTACGTGCACCAGCCGACGTGAAGTAGAGGGTGACGGCGACGAGGCATAGCGTGCGGAGGAAGATGTCGCGATTGACGACGAAGAACTGATGGATGTTACGCATCAGTCCCTCGCGTCGGAAATAGGGTAGCAGTCGTCCGTAATATTTCAGCAGCAGGGCTATAGCCGTGAAGAGTCCGACATACTGTGCGATGAGCGTCCCCAGGGCTACACCCTCGATTTTCATGCCGAAGCCATAGACCAGCGTCAGCGAGACGAGGATGTTGACAACGTTCTGGGTGATGGATATCACCAGGGGAGACTGCGAGTTCTGCATGCCGATGAACCATCCCAGCAGGCTGTAAAGTGCCAACGACGCCGGCGCTCCCCAGATGACGATATGGAAATAGGTGGTGGCGAGGGGCGTGACGTCTGGCGTAGGACCTATCAGCGCGAATGCCAGCCACCGGATGGGAATCTGTAGCACGAGGAACAATAGGGCGACGGCCAGTGCGACAGCCAGCGAACGTACCAACAGACGCGTGACCTCCGTCATGTCGCGTCGTCCCAACGCCTGAGCCGTCATTCCGCTGACGCCCATGCGGAGAAATCCGAAGAGCCAGTAGGCCAGGCTGAAAATCATGGACGCCACCGCCACCGCACCGATATATACGGGACTGCCCATGTGGCCGACAATGGACACATCGACGAGTCCCAACAGCGGAACGGTGATGTTCGACACTATTGAGGGTACTGCGATGCGCAGAATCTTAGTATGCGTGGTCGTCGGCAATCTCCTGCTTGTCGAGTTTTTTCTTGTCGATAGCCCACCAGGCATAGACGATGTAGGCTAAGACGAAGGGGATGATGAGACTGACGTAGAACATGGTGCGCAGGGTGAACTCGCTGCTGCACGAATTGGCAATGGTCAGCGACGACTGCAGGTCGGCCGTGGAGGGATAGTAGGCCGTGCCATTCCATGCCGACATGAGCAGCAGGGGCAGTACGACGAGTACGACGCCAATGCCTGCAGGCCAGATGCCACCGATGTAATCCTTCGACACAATGGTCTTGCCAATGGCAAAGAGCACCATCACCACGCCAATGAGGAAGAGGATGGTGAGTGGCCAGAGCGTGAGGAAATTGTCGAGGTACTTGTAAGGCACTATCGAGATGAGCCCTGAGTCGTCGTAGGCATAGCCGTCCTTCAAGAGCAGGTGGACCAGATAAGCCACAAACAGCACGAGGAAGGGAACGGCAGCTCCGATGAGCCGGACGCTGGCCCGTGAGCGGATGTCCTCGTCGTTAACATTATTAATAATATAGAGGATGCCCAACACGCGTGCCAGGAACATGACGGCCAGTCCGAACACCAACACCCAGGGATTGAGCAGGGCGTCGAGACCGTGAGAGGCGTTGGCCCATTGGCTGATGACGGGAGTGATCTCTAATTGAGAATTGACAATTGACAATTGAGAATTAATCAGGTTGTCTTTCAGCACGATGAAGTTGGAGCCCTCGAAGAATGTCGCTACTGCACCACCAAGCAACAGTGGGCCTAATAATCCGTTGATAACCAGACACATCTGGAAAGTCTTTACACCAAAGATATTGCCTAATTTGTTCTGGAATTCGTAGCTGACAGCCTGGACGACGAAGGTGAAAAGGATGATCATCCACAGCCAGTAGGCTCCGCCAAACGAGGTGCTGTAGAACAGCGGGAATGAGGCGAAGAAGGCACCGCCGAAGGTGACCAGCGTGGTGAACGTGAACTCCCACTTACGGCCTGTGGAATTGATGATGAGTCGGCGTCCCTCGTCGGTATATCCCAACGAGCGCACCATCGAGTTGGCACCCTGAACGAACAACAGGAAAACCAGTAATGCACCAAGGAGTGATACCAGGAAGCACCAGTAGTGCTGTAAGAAATCGTATGTCATGATTTGGGTCCTTTCTTGATTTGTTTGAGCATAATGTTAATCTCGACAGCCAGCATGGTGGTGAAGAGGATGAGGAAGAGGATGAAGGTCAGGGCGACGCTGAAACCGTCGACATCGCTGACGCCAACCCATGTGGGAAGCATGTCCTGAATGGTCCAGGGCTGACGACCGAACTCAGCGACCAGCCAGCCGCTCTCGGAGGCGATATAGGCCAGCGGCACGAGGATGATGGGCACCCAGTAATGCCATTTCGGCAGTGTGGCGATGGTGCAACGGTCGTCGGCTTCCGTCTCTGGCAGTATGCAGACGATGGCCAGCAGTCGACGGACGATGGCTGACAGCCAGGGGATGCGGACAGTCATGATCAGTAGGACGGCAAAGTAGAGGATGAAGATGCAGCCCAGTCCCACCATGATGCGGAATGCCCAGAAATTGACGGGGACGTAAGGCACGAGGTCGGCCTTGTTCTTGACGTAGCCATAGCCGAAATACGGCATATTCTCTTTAATTGTTGAGAGCTGAGCATTCAACGTGGCTTCGCCGGCACCTTCGCTCTTGGCCTTACGGTAGGCAGCAAGGGCCGTGATGGCCTGTTTACCGCGAGCAATCTTCTCGTCGACGGACGGCTCGCGTGTGCCGTCGGGCTTGGTATAGCCATTGAGGATGTCGTTGATGCCAGGCACGTAGCCGTGGATGTCGTTGGTGGCCATAAACGACAGGGCGTAAGGCATCTCAATCTTCAGCGGAGCAGACTCTTCGCTCATGTAGTCGGGCTGAACGAAGGGGTTCACCCAAGCTACAGCGGTAAGACCAATGTCCGTGCCGCCATTGTAGAGCGCCTCCATAGCTGCCAGTTTCATGGGCTGTACCTCGGCAACGCTCTGTGCCGACTTATGTCCCGTCATGGCTGCACCCAACGAGGCGATGAGACCCACGATGGCACCAATCTTGATGCTCTCGATGGCCAGTTTTGTCTCGCGTTTCTGCATGAGATACCAGCAGGAAACGGCCACTACGAAGATAGCTCCGATGATCCATGCGGAGATGACTGTGTGGCAGAACTTGTCGATGGCAAACGGCGAGAGGGCTACGTCGAAGAACGATACCATCTCGTTGCGCATGGTGTCAGGATTGAACTCGCAACCAACGGGATACTGCATCCATGCGTTGGCCACCAGAATCCACCACGCGGAAATCGTTGCGCCCAAGCCTGTGAGCCATGTGGAGGCGAGATGGAAGCCGGGAGAGACCTTCTTCCAGCCGAAGAACATCACGGCCACGAAGGTGGACTCCATAAAGAATGCCACGATGCCTTCGACGGCCAGTGGTGCGCCGAAGATATCGCCTACGAACCAAGAGTAGTTCGACCAGTTGGTGCCGAACTCGAACTCAAGGATGATACCTGTGGCAACACCCATGGCGAAATTGATGCCGAAGAGTTTTTGCCAGAACTGTGCTGTGTTACGCCAGAAGGCGTCACGCTTGCGATACCAGATGGTCTCGCAGATGCCCATGATGACAGCCAGTCCGAGGGTCAGCGGAACGAACAGCCAGTGGTAGATGGCCGTCAATGCGAATTGTGCTCGTGCCCAGTTGATGGAGCTAGCGTCGATGCTTAAAAGTAAATCATTCATATTGTTAGGTTTTGTTAGGAATTGTTTTTGTTAGAGAGGGTAGGGATGTCAGGGCGAGGCGCGGTCAATCACCTCTGAGGCGACAAAATCGGGCTCTTCGCCCTCGGCAGCATGCGTCTTCAGGAAGTTGGGGAAGAAAAACAACTTCAAGATGACGAAAATGACAAAAAGTTTGATGAGGATGATGGCCCACAGCGTCCGTCCCAGTTTCATGGAGCGGAACCCGTCGTAGTATAAGTCGAACACACGATATAAAAAGCCCGTTTTTTTCATCCGTTTCAGGTCTCAGTACGTTAATAATGATGTTAATAATGATGCAAATATAGTGAATAAATTGAAAACGAGCAAATTTTCCTTGTGTTTTTCGTAGAAAAATACTAACTTTGCAGCCAAAATTGAGAAAATATGGAAAAAAAAGTAGTAAATAGAGCTCTTTTGAGTGTTGTTATCGTTGCTCTGTTGGCAGTGATCGGTTGGTTGGGTTTTAGCCTGAAACAGGAGAAGCAAACCAATCAGGATATGCAGCAGTTGGCAGAGTTGGACAAGCAGGAAATGGAGAAAGAGTATCAGAACTTCGCCTTGCAATACAATGAGATGAAGACCTATATCAAGAACGACTCCATCATTGCCGAACTGACTCGTGAGCAGGAACACACGCAGAAACTGCTGGAAGAACTGAAACGGACGCACGCCAGTGATGCAGCCGAGATTACCCGACTGAAGAAGGAATTGGCCACGGTGCGTGCCGTGTTGCGGTCGTATGTGATACAGATTGATTCGCTGAACCGTCTGAATCAGGACCTGATGACGGAGAACGACCGCGTACGTACGGCATTGGAACAGAGCAACCAGCAGAACCAGACGTTGACAACGGAGAAGGCTTCGTTGTCGGAGAAGGTGGCTATTGCCGCCCAGCTGGACGCTACTAATATCTCGCTGACACCGTTGAAGAAGAACGGTAAGGTGGCGAAGAAGATGAAGGATGCCAAGTCGCTGGGCGTGTCGTTTGTCATCACGAAGAACGTCACCGCCAGCAATGGTACGCGTAACGTCTATGTACGTGTGATGACGCCAGAAGGTGAGGTGCTCAATGGCGGAGGCACGTTTGAATATAGCGGTAAGCAGATGGCATGGTCGATGAAGAAGAGCATCGAATATACAGGTGAGGAAACGTCGTTGACGCTCTATTGGACCGTGAACGAATACCTGGGTGGCGGACAGTATAACGTCAGCATCTTCTGTGACGGACAGGCTATTGGATCGAGAAACTTTACATTTGAGAAATAAAGAATGAAGAATAAAATCATTGCTTTCTTCCTGCTTGCTGCAGGGCTGCCACAAGGGGCTGTCGCACAACGGCTGCTCTCGCTGGACAGTTGCAGGGCCATGGCGCTCCGCAACAACAAGCAGCTCAGCATTTCGCGCGTCAAGCAGGACGTTGCTGCCAATGTGCGAAAGTCGGCACGTACAAAATACCTGCCGCATGTCAGCGCGCTGGGCGGCTACGAATGGACCAGCAAGGAAATCTCGCTGCTCAGTGACGAGCAGAAGGAGACGCTCTCGAATTTGGGAACCTCGCTGGCCGGTGGTATTGGAGGAAAGGTGGGTGAAATGATGTCGCAGGTGCCGGAAGGTACTTGGAAAATGCTGAATGCATTGGGCATCACCCAGGAAGGCATTGCCACTAATGTCGGACAGTTGGCTGCCGGTCTCGGTGCTCCGCTTGACGGTCTCGGCAGAGGAATCGTGGATGCATTCCATACCGATACGCGAAACATGTTTGCCGGAGCTGTGATGGTAACGCAACCTGTGTTTATGGGCGGTGCCATCATCGCTATGAACAAGATGGCCGATCTCGGTGAGGAACTTGCCTGTAACTCTGCTGAACAGACAAGGCAGCAGACGCTGTATAGCATTGACCAGACTTACTGGCAAGTGGTGTCGTTGCGTCACAAGCAGAAGTTGGCAGAGGGCTATCTCGACCTGGTGAAGAAGCTGGACGACGACGTGCAGAAGATGATTCAGGAGGGTGTGGCCACTCGTAGCGAGGGTTTGAGTGTCAGCGTAAAGGTCAACGAGGCCGAGATGATGCTCACCAAGGTGAACGACGGTCTGGTACTGTCGAAGATGCTGCTTTGCCAGTTGTGCGGAATGCCTGTATCAGAACAAATCATTTTGGCTGACGAGGAGAAAGAAACGTTGGACGCTGTGGTGGAAGCAGCGCCACGGATGGAAGTGGAACAGGCTTTGGAGAATCGTCCGGAGTTGAGGCAACTGCAGAATATGGTTGATATGAGCAAGCAGCTGACGAACATCCTGAAGGCCGGCAATCTGCCGCAGGTGATGTTGACGGGTGGCTATCTGGTGTCGAATCCCAATCTGTATAACGGCTTCCAGCGCAAGTTCGGAGGTGTCTGGAATGTTGGCGTGATGGTTCGTGTCCCCATCTGGAACTGGGGTGATGTGGCATATAAGGTACGTGCATCGAAAGGTGCAACGACCATTGCCAGACTGAAAATGGACGATGCCCGCGAAAAGATTACCCTGCAGGTGAACCAGAGCAACTTCCAGGTGCAAGAGGCTAACAAGAAACTGGAGATGGCGAAGGTCAATATCCAGAAAGCCGACGAGAACCTACGAACGGCAAATCTCGGATTCAGGGAAGGTGTTATTTCGTCGACTACTGTGATGGAGGCTCAGACAGCATGGCTGCAGGCCCAGTCGCAGAGGATAGATGCAGAGATAGATGTCAAGCTCAGTCAGGTGAACCTGCAGAAGGCCCTTGGCACATTAGAATAAAGTTTAAAGTTGAAAGTTTAAAGTTCAAAGTATAAAGATTATGTCAAACCAGGCTAAAGAACAACATAAGAACATCCTGTTTGCAATTCTCGGTTTTTCAGTGGTCGTCATCATTGTGGCCCTGATAGGTTTCTTCGCATTGGGACGTGACCCTGAACTGATTCAGGGACAGGTGGAAGTCAGTGAATATCGTGTGTCGAGTAAGGTTCCAGGACGTATTCTGGAAATCAGAGTGAAAGAAGGCGATTACGTTAAGGTTGGCGATACGCTGGCCATTTTGGATGCACCAGAGGTGCGCGCAAAAATGGAACAGGCTCAGAGCGCAGAAAATGCTGCTGCGGCACTGGAACTGAAAGCACAGAACGGTGCGCGTCAGGAGCAAATCCAAGGTGCTTACCAAGTGTGGCAACAGGCCAAGGCTGGATTGGAGATTGCTGAGAAATCGTATCAACGCATCCAACGTCTCTTCGACGAGGGTGTCATCTCGGCTCAGAAGCGTGATGAGGTGTATGCAAACTACAAGGCTATGGAGGCACAATGCAAGGCTGCCGAGAGTCAGTATCAGATGGCCCAGAACGGTGCTCGCCGTGAGGATAAGCTGGCTGCTGCCGCTCAGGTTGGTCGTGCCCGTGGTGCAGTGCAGGAGGTAAACAGCTATATCCACGAGACTGTGCAAATTGCCCAGATGGAAGGCGAGGTTAGCAGTATCTATCCGAAGGTTGGAGAATTGGTGGGAACCGGTTCACCTATTATGACTATCTCGATGATGCAGGACATGTGGGGTACTTTCAACGTTCGTGAAGACCAGTTGAACGGCATGGAAGTCGGCAAGACTTTCAAGGCTTTCGTACCCGCCTTTAATAAAGAGGTGGAAATGAAGGTCTATTATATGAAGGACCAAGGTTCGTTTGCTGTATGGAAAGCTACCAAGGCCAATGGTCAATACGACCTGAAGACCTTCGAAGTCAGAGCTCGTCCGACGGAGAAATTCGATGGTTTGCGTCCTGGTATGTCGCTGATTGTTAAATAGTTGACAATTGAAAAGGCTGAGACAGATATACGAGGTCATGATGCGAGAGTTGTTGATTCTGCGTAAGAATCACATCTACCGCTTCTGCATGGTACTGTTCCCATTGCTGGTGATCTTTTTCTTCACCTCGCTGATGGACGACGGTCTGCCTACGAGTATGCCTGTGGGTATTGTCGACTTGGACAATACGTCGACGTCGAGGGCATTGGGACTCAAATTGGACGGATTCCAGATGTCGAAAGTCGTGGCCCATTATCCTAGTGTCACGGAGGCTCGTAAGGCTGTTCAGCGTAACGAGATTTACGGATTCCTTTACATCCCGAAGGGTACGACGGAGAAGCTGTTGGCTTCACGACAGCCTAAGATATCGTATTACTATTCCTATACGACGATGGTTGCCGGTTCCATGATGATGAAAGATCTGAAGACCATTTCTACGCTTGGTTCGGCTGCTGTAGGGCAAGGAACGATGCGTGCCAAAGGACTTACAGACGAGCAGATACAGACGTTGATACAACCTATTAAGATGGACCTCCATCAGATTGCAAATCCCTGGTCAAGCTACAACATTTATTTAACCACGGTGATGGTACCAGGTATCATCATGCTGTTCATTTTCCTGATTTCTACGTATTCTTTAGGAACGGAGCTGAAATTTAACTCGTCGAAACAGTGGCTTGCACTCACGGATAACAACATCCTGGTGGCCATCTTTGGCAAGTTCCTGCCGCAGATGCTCATTTGGCTGGCTATCATTTACGGTTACGAATATTATGTGTTCTACCATTTACACTTCCCCCACTTGGGAAGCCCGTGGATGTTGGTACTCTTGGGACTGATGCAGGTGTTGGCGTCACAGGGCTTTGGCATCTTTGCCTTCGGACTGATGCCCTCGCTGCGTATGTCGATGAGTATCAGTTCGCTGTGGGCGGTGCTTAGCATATCGATGGCAGGTTCCGCATTCCCAATTATGGGTATGGACGGCCCGCTGCAGTCGTTGTCGTGGCTTTTCCCGTTGCGACACTATTGGATGATTTATCAAAGTTGTGTCTTCAATGGATTTCCACTTATCGAGGTGTGGTTCCATTTCGCGGCTCTTGCAGCTTTCATGTTGCTTCCCTGGCTCGTATTGAAGAAGATTAAAAATGCAATGCTCACTTATGTCTATATTCCATAATATATATCAAGGTATCGCGGATACGTGTTTCATCTGGTGTAAGGAGATGAAGCAAGTGTTGAAGGACGAGGGCGTGCTCATCTTTTTCATCGTAGTGCCTATTGTCTATCCGTTGCTGTATTCATGGATTTATAACAACGAGGCTGTTCACGAGGTTCCTGTATGTGTGGTTGACCAGTCGCATTCCGCTTTGTCACGTCAATTCCTGCGTATGTGTGACGCTTCGTCTGAAGTTCGTGTGGCTTATTATGCGCAAGACCTTGATGAGGCAAAATCGTTGGTTAGTCGTCAGCTGGTAAAAGGTATCTATCTGATTCCTGCTGATTTCGAGACTCGCGTGCTACGTTTGGAACAGGGAACCATCAGCGTTTATTGTGACATGAGTCTGATGCTGACGTATAAAGCTATTTTCCAAACGGCACAGACAGTAAGCATGCAGATGGGTAGTGAAGTGACGAAAAAGTTAGGAGGACACTATACTGCGCGTGAAGAAGTCATTTCCTCACGACCTCTGGATTGTGACGACGTGCCGCTGTTCAATCCTCAGGGCGGATATGGCTCATCGATACTCCCTGCAGTATTGATGCTTATCTTGCAACAGACATTGGTGCTCGGCATCGGATTGTCGGCAGGTACGGCCCGTGACGAAAATATCGGTCGAAACCTTATTCCTGTTCGCAATTCGCACTATCAGAGCACGCTCCCGATAGTCTTTGGCAAGTCGATGTGCTATGTGATGATTTTTTCCGTCATGGGAGCTTGGTTGGCTGCCGGTGTTCCGCGATTGTTCCATTTCCCGCAACTGGCAGAATGGACTACGCTGCTGGCATTCATGATCCCTTATGTGCTCGCCTGCGTATTCTTCGGCATGGTGGTATCGTGTATGGTGAAATATCGCGAGAATGTCATGCTGCTCGTAGTCTTCATATCTGTACCCCTGTTGTTTATGACGGGCGTCTCGTGGCCGCAGTCCAACATTCCCGGAATGTGGCAGGGTGTCTCATGGCTGTTCCCATCCACTTTTGGCTGCCGCGCCTTCATACGTCTTAACTCCATGGGAGCTTCGCTCGGCGATGTTCTCAACGAGCTCCGCATCCTATGGATTCAAGTTGGCTGTTATTTCCTTATAACTCTCTGCGTCTATCGCTTCCAGATTTATCGTATCAGCCGTATTAAACTATGACGGGGTGTAGCGGATGGCAAGCATGGTGAGGTCGTCGCTTTGCTCGGCGTCGCCGACGAAGTTGTTCACTGCCATGTTTATGCTGTCGAGTAGCTGTTTGGCGCAGGTTTGTGCCTCATGGTCTTGCAGGTGGCTCATGACGCGCTCGATGCCAAACTGATTGTGACGCTCGGTCTCCGCATTGTGGTCGGTGGCGGGCAACGGAGCCATCGCCTCCGTCAGTCCGTCGGTATAGAGGAACATCATGCTGTTTGGCGTTAGCGCGCATTCCTCAGTTTCGTAGTGCATATCGTCAAAGATGCCGACGGGTAAGTGTGGCTTGGCGTCAAGCATATTGATGCCGTTGTGGCTGATGACGATGGGGCGGTCGTGGCCGGCATTGCAGTAACGCAGTCGGCCTGTCTGTAGGTTGAGCACACCGATGAAAATCGTAACGAACATATTCGAGTCGTTGCCCTGGCACGCCGACTCATTGATGTGGTGCATGATTTCTGCTGGGTCGTTGCCGTGGCTGGAGAACGCGCGGAACAACGAGTGCGTGCTCGACATGAGCATCGCCGCGGGGACACCCTTGCCTGACACATCACCGATGCAGAAAAACAGATTTTCGTCACGGATGAAGAAGTCATACATGTCGCCACCCACCTCGCGAGCCGGCACCAGCGAACCGTAAATATCAAGGTCGCTGCGGTTGGGGAAAGGCGGATACGTCATCGGCAGCATCTTCAACTGGATGTCGCGGGCGATGCGTAATTCGCTGTCGATACGTGTCTGTTTTAGCAATGCTTTGTTTAGGTCGCGCTCTTTCATGAAGAAACGGTAGACGATGAAGCCCATGATGGCAAAACCAATGAGCATCATCAAAAGGATGTTTACGCGGGCATCGCGCAGCGGACCGAACACCTCGTCCTCGTAGCACACAACAACCATCTGCCAGCGTGGGTCGGTCTTGAACTTGGCAGTAAATACGAAGGCCTCGTCGCCGCCGCTGCTTTCGAAGCTGTACGTACGCGTATTTTCCTTACTGCACAGCTGTTTTCCGGTGTTGTCATCGTTGACGACGGCGATGATGCGGCGGATGTCCTCTTCGTTCTTCTCTGTCGTTCGCGGACCGGCTATCAACTTGCCCTGTTCCGATAGCAGCAGCGTGTACGACGACGGGTAGAGCTGGCGATAGTTTAGCGTGTCGCCTAGCCAGTCGGTGGACAAGTCGAGCATAAACACCGCCATGATGCTGTCATTTGCGTCCTTCAGCGGTTGCACGTACGTTATCATCGACGTTTTCGCCTCCTCGTAATAGTACGGCTCCGTCCATAGCCATTCTCGCGTATGCACGACCTTCTGGTAGCTTGCGTTTTGGGTGTAGTCGTGGTGGTCGCCGGCAATCTGTGCCTTCACCACGTCGCTGTCGTGCCAATAGGCGTAGGGCTCGTACAGACGGCCCTTCATGGGGTAGAAGTTAGGTTCGAAAGCGATGCCGCAGCCGAGCAAATTCTTGTGCGAGCGGAGCACACATTCGGCCACGTCTAACATGGAGTCTGGGTGGTGGATATTACGCATGACATCCCAGAGGTGTCCGTTTACTGAATTTACGGCGAGGTTCAAATTGCTCTTTGTCAGGATGACCTTCGTTGTCAGCTCCAGCTCCGCGCGCTTCTCCAGTTCATCTGCGAGCATATCGTGTGTGTAGTAGTACTGGATGCCGGAGATGATTTCCAGCAACAGTGCCGCCAACAGTATCAGCGTCAGACCTCTCGATTTTTTGAAGATTTTCATCCCCCACTTCCTTCTTACCTCTATTTATTATATTCTGCGGTAAGTTCGCAAATCTTCACGATAACGTGCATTGCCTTCTCCATCGACTGGATGGGCACGAACTCGTACGGACCATGGAAGTTGATGCCGCCAGCAAAGATGTTGGGGCAGGGGAGACCTTTGAACGACAACTGAGCGCCATCCGTTCCACCGCGGATGGGACGCACCTTCGGCGCCACGCCGCAGTCTTGCATGGCGTGTAACACGAGGTCGATGACGTGCATTGCGTCGGGCTCAATTTTCTCCTTCATATTATAATATTGGTCGCTCAGCGTGCATTCCACTGTCCCCACGCCGTATTTCTCGTTCATTTGTTCAGCACAGCGCTGGATGAAGCGTTTACGGTCCTCGAATTTGTCGCGATCGTGATCGCGGATGATGTAAGACAACTTGGCTTGTTCGATGTTTGACGTGATGCCCAGCAGATGGTAGAATCCCTGATAGCCCTCGGTGGTCTCGGGAGTCTCGTCCTCTGGCAGCATCTTTGCGAACTCGGCGGCCAGTGCGTTGGCATTAACCATCTTGCCCTTCGCGTAGCCTGGGTGAACGCTGACGCCCTTGATTGTAATCTTGGCTGATGCTGCGTTGAAGTTCTCAAACTCAAGCTCGCCTACGTCACCGCCGTCCATTGTGTATGCCCACTCGCAGCCGAACTTCTCGACGTCGAAATGGTGCGCACCCATGCCGATTTCCTCGTCGGGGTTGAACGCCACACGAATCTTACCGTGTTTAATCTCCTTGTGTTCCTGCAGATACACCATAGCCTGCACGATTTCAGCGATGCCGGCCTTGTCGTCGGCACCCAATAGTGTCGTACCATCGGTTACGATGAGATCCTCACCGACGTGTTGTAACAGCTCGGGGAACTTCTTCGGGCTCGATACGATGCCTTCTGATAGCAGGATGTCGCTACCGTCGTAGTTGCGCACGATTTGGGGCTTGATGTCGGCTCCGCTGCAGTCGGGGCTGGTGTCATAATGTGAGATGAAGCCAATGACAGGCACGTTGTCCTTCGTGTTGGCTTTCAGCGTGGCGTAAATGTAGCCTTTCTCGTCCATTTCCACATCGTCCAAACCTTCGCGCTCCAACTCTTTCTTCAGGTGTTCTGCAAACAGCAACTGCTTGCTTGTACTGGGCACAGTCTCGCTTTCCTCGCTTGACTGAGTGTCGAACTTTGTATAGTTCAAAAATCGTTCTGTAATGTCCATTTTCTTGTTTTAAGTTGATTTCTGCCTGCGAAGGTACGAAAAAGCAAGCAAAATACCAAAGATAATCGGATTTTTCTTTGTTCATTTGAAGAAATTTCGTAACTTTGTCGCCATGAACGATATTTCCCCAGCAAAGAAGCCTCGATTGGAATGGCTCGACGCACTACGCGGATTCACCATGATTCTCGTTGTTGCATATCACGTCGCGCAGAGCGGTTTTGGTGAGTCGTGGCGCCATTCGTCGTCCATGCCGTTCCTCATTCTTTTCCGCATGCCTTTGTTCTTCTTCGTCAGCGGATTTCTGGCATACAAGGCCTCGCAGGTGTGGAACCTTCGCAATCTTGGTGCACTTGTGCTGAAGAAATTGCGTGTCCAACTCATTCCCACGGCTGTGTTTTTCTTGCTGGCCATCGCGCTGTTATACAAGAATTTCTGGCCGTCGGTTGAAGAGGAGCTGATGTCGCCGCTGAAGGGTGGTTATTGGTTTACGGTGGCACTGCTGTGGATGTTCCTCATCTACTATCCCTTCGCCTATTTGGAGAGTAAAATGAAGCACGCCTCGTGGTTGCCCATCGTAGTGCTGTTTCTGTTGTCGCTGGCGCTCTATGAGAGCTGTTACCAACCGAAGTATTTCTCGTGGGCGCAGGGCTATAGGGGTGCTAAGACAGAGCTATGCAATTTCCTGATGTACACCAGCTTGGGTCAGGTGTTTCTCTATTTCCCCTTCTTCCTCTACGGCAACATCGTCCATCGCTATTGGCAGAAGGCCCAGCGCGTCATGGACTCGAAATGGTTTTTCCCGTTGCTCATCGTCATCGTCATTTTCTGTACGCTCGATGCGCTGAAATGGCACTACATGCGAATGACGTGGGCCATCGTTCCCCTGACGCTGGCGAAGTTCCTGCTGCTCACCATCGTATTCATGTACTTCCGCACCTACCAGCAGTACTTCACGAAATTTACCATGATGGGCGCGACGCTACAGTACATCGGACGCCGAACGCTGGACATTTACCTCATACATTTCCTGTTCATGCCAGACCTGCCGCACATTGGTGCGTTCTTCAACGCCCACACTCACAACTTTGTGGTCGACACCACGCTATCCATCCTTGTTGGTTTGGTCATTATTGTCTTTAGCATTATCACATCAAATATCCTACGCATCAGCCCGTTCTTCAAGAAGTGGTTGTTTGGACGAAGTTAAATATTTTACTTATGCAAATTACTCCCAAAGAAGGCATCACTGATGCTAGACAATTAGGCTACCCCAAGTATGCCGTATTAGGTATCCAACACCTGTTTGCCATGTTCGGCGCTACTGTTTTGGTACCCGTGCTTACCGGTCTTTCCGTGTCGTCAACCTTGCTGTTTGCCGGTATCGGCACATTGGTATTCCATTGTGTCAGCAAGTTCAAAGTTCCGGCATTCCTTGGTTCTTCGTTTGCTTTCCTCGGTGGCTATATTTCAGTGAAGACGCTGGGTGTGGAACAGGGGATGAGTGAGACACTGGCCTTGGATTATGCCTGCATGGGAGTTTTTTTTGCCGGTCTGTGCTATTTCGTGATGGCTGCTCTCATCAAGTCATTCGGTATAGAAAAGATGTTGCACTATTTCCCACCTGTAGTGACTGGGCCTATGATTATTGCCATCGGTTTGGTTCTCTCGGGCAGTGCCATTCAGAATTGCACCTCCAACTGGCTGCTGGCTATTGTGGCCATCGTGACAGTGATTGGTTCCAGCGTATGGGGCAAGGGTATCATCAAGATTATCCCCATCTTGTTGGGCGTGTTGGTCAGCTATACCCTTGCGGCAGTGATGGGCGAAGTGGATTTCGCTGCACTCGATGACGCTGCTTGGATAGGTTTGCCGTTCAGTCGTGAACAGACTGTTTTGGCAGTGATGGACAATCTCGACACTTCGTTTCTCATTTCCACCATCATTGCCATTGTGCCTATCGCTGTTGCTACTATCATGGAGCATATCGGCGATATGTGTGCCATTTCGTCAACCGTAGGCAAAGACTTCCTGAAGGAACCCGGATTGCACCGCACGCTGATGGGCGATGGTCTTGCCACCTCGCTGGCTTCGCTCTTCGGTGCTCCTGCCAATACGACATATGGTGAGAATACCGGTGTGCTGAACCTCACCAAGGTCTTCGACCCTGCTGTCATCCGACTGGCCGCCATTTTGGCTATCCTACTGTCGTTCTGTCCGAAATTTGCGTGTCTGATTGGTCTGATGCCCGCAGCCACCATCGGTGGTGTGAGCCTCATCCTCTACGGCATGATATCGGCTGTCGGTGTGCGCAATCTGGTGGAAGATGGCGTAGACTTCAACTCTTCGCGTAACGTCTTTGTGGCAGCTTTGATACTGGTCATTGCCATCGGTGTGAAATACGGTGCTGATGACAATGTGAGCGTTGGTCCCATTCATTTTTCTGGTCTGGCATTGTCTGCCCTCGTGGGTATCATTCTCAACGCCATCCTTCCTGGTAAGTTAGGTATGAAGGTGAAGAGCGTTCACGGCAAGGACAAGCCCGGCAACTAACCTTTCACGCAATGAGAAAGATTGAAGATATTCAGGAATTGCGCCAGATTCAGATGGGCATTCTCGACGAGGTCCATCGCTTTTGTGAGGCTCACGGCCTGCGCTATTTCCTGTCGAGCGGCACACTTATCGGGGCGGTGCGCCATAAGGGATATATTCCTTGGGATGATGATATAGACATCTATATGCCTCGCAAGGACTATGAGGAATTTCTCCAGGCTTATACTTCTGATTCTGGCCATTATCGAGCTATTAATCCTCAGACGGAGAACCACTATTATTATACCTTTGCCAAGGTTGTCGATCTACGTACGCGAATGGTGGAGAAGGAAACGGAAGGCTACGAAATCGGTGTCTATATGGATATCTTCCCAGTTGATTATGTGACGGATGACTTACAGGAGCGCGAACGTATCTTTAAAAAGAAGAAGTTACTTTATAAGATTAGGAGATGTAAGATTTCGAAGAACAACTATCTGCGTTCACACCTCGCATATTTTGTCTATAAACATTGGCCTATGAGTGTCGGGCAGATAGAGCGTAAGATTCGGAAGCTGATCGTGTTGACAGAGCCGACGCGTACCGCCTGCAATATGACAGAGGCTGGCCCAAGTATCAAAGGATGTTTCCCTGCAGAGGATATTGCATCATCAGTGGATATCGAGTTCGAAGGGAAACAGTATAAGACGATGGTAGGCTATAAGGACTATTTGGAGCGAACCTATGGTGACTATATGACATTACCCCCCGTAGAGCAACGCGTCACGCATCATTTTGAGGCTTACTGGAAGTAACTATACCCAGATTTTCTTGTCCTGTTTTTGATATTCAAAACCTTGTGAGGTGTTGCTGGCTTTCTCGTATATCTTTGAGGCGAATACAATGTCATGGAGAGCTAAACCGTAATTGTAGCTAAGAATACGTTCATCATCATTGGTACGACCAGGATTCTTTCCTTGTAATACATGGTGAATCTCATCGTATTCGTGGAACTGATTGAAGTACTTCCACGTCTGAATCTGTCCTGTGTCGTCGCCAAAGACCTTGTCGAAGAAGAGGTCGCAATTCTGGAAGCCACGCACGTGGACGGGAATGACAGTTACCCCTTTCTTATATAGGCTGTTGTCAGGGAAGAGCAATTCTGTCGCTACGGTGACGCATGATATCACGACATCGGCTTCTGAGAGGAATGCTGTGGGATTGTCGATAATCTCAAATGTTACATTGTTGTGGCCCTTGAAACGTTCGATGAACTGCTCAGCCTGATCTTTATAACGCATCAGACGAATGGTGATGTGACGATCTTCGTTGTCTGCAATGAGACAAAGGGCTACGGCCCGTGCAATATTTCCCAATCCTATCATCGAATACGTGTCAACGCCTTTGCGCTGAAAGGTCCTTGCTGCTAAGGCAGCTACGGCCCCCGTCCGCATGGCTGTAATCCAGTCACCATCCATGATGGCTAAGAGCTGTCCTGTCTCCGCATCATAGAGCGTGATGTCGCTCTTCAGTGTAGGTGTTTGTCCCTCAATACGACTCACCAATTTCAGGCCAAAATACTTTCTACCATTGTATTTTGGCAAAAGACATGGCATAGAGGTCATAAAGTCTTCTCCTTGTGGATGAACACTGAGTTTAGCAGGCATCTGAGCATCGTCTTTCATCAGGAAGCCTTGTTTAACCCATTCAATGCACTCTTTTGGACTAATGTTTAGTGCATCAATCTGTTGCTGTTGGATGATGGAAACCATACCTCTATTTTAGTGTTTTGAGTCCTTCAATGAGTCGAGTGTTGTCCTTATGGTCGCGAACGGCAATGCGCATATACTGCTTCTGTGGGTCGAGGCCGGGCTTCAAACTGCAGTCGCGTGTCAGGATGTTGTGCTGCTTGAGCATATAGATCACTATTTCGCTAGCCTTGTAGGGAGGCAAAACCTCGCAAAGGAAATAGTTCGCCTGTGAGGGCATCACGTGGAAGAAAGGTATCTGTTTTAGTTGCTGTTCGAAGTCGGCACGCTCTTTGACGAACTTGTCGCAAGCACGCTGATAGTCTTTTTCGTGCTTGTTGTATATTTGCATGAAGAACTCGGCAAAGGAGTTGAGGTTCCAGATGCTCACCTCTTTCTTAATACGCGCGATAAGTCCCTTGTCGGCAGAACAGAGAATGCCCAGACGCAAACCAGGCACACCATAGCTCTTTGAGATACTCTTCATGACAGCCATGTGGGGATATGCTTCCAGCGTTTCATCGCTTAGCAAAGAATTGTGGGCATAGTCCTCGCTAAAGTCCACAAAGCTTTCATCGACCACCAAACGGATGTCTTTGTCTTCGCACCATTGAGCCAAACGCAAAATGTCTGCCTTGGGAATGAAATTGCCCGAGGGATTATCGGGGTTGATGACCATCAGTTGGCGGATGTCTTTATCGCCAAAGAACGCCATTAGGTCGTCAGCGGTATAGCGATAGTCCTCGTTTTGCGGAACGAAGGTCACTTGCTGGTCCTTGTCATATCGATTTGGATATTCTTCAAAGGTAGGACGGATGAAGCCTATTTTGAAGTCTGAGGTCTGAGGTCTGAGATCTGAAGCGTCTTCCATCAGAACCTTAATCAGTTCTGCAGCACCATTGCCGGGCACGATATAGGGCTCGCTGACGCCAAAACATTTGCTGGCAATCAGTGTGTTCACCTTCATGCCCGAAGGGTATTCCGTCAGCAGCGTGTCGAAGTTGGCACGCAGTTCGTCTTTCATTCTGCGACTGGGGAAGTAGGGGTTCACCAAGTAGCAGAAATCCAGCATCTGGGGGAATCGCCAGAAACCACCATAACGTCCGTAATATTTGCGAAGCACGTCCTGCTCGTCGGCAAACAACGCCTCAGCAATATCCAGATCCTGCTTGTCATCAATCTCGTACCACTTCTCTTGTCCGATAGGCAGGGCCTTCATATCGTGATTGTTGAGCAGCGAGATGATGCGCAGCACGTTCTCGTAATATTCGTTATTGCCAACAGCCTTGGTGTAGGCATCAAGGAAGGGCACGTACTTCTGTTGTGAAAACTGCTTACTGAGTTTATAGATGTTGACCGTTTTGTAATACGAGTCGACGTCGTTGTAGTCGAAGGCGTCCTTCGAGATGAAATTGACGATGTTTTGTTCTTCGTCCAGACGTACCATCGTACCATCCATCCACGTCTCATACTTGGCGACAAGGGCAAGGTTGGGGTAGGGGTTGTCCACAATCATCGGGATCATATGCTCGCTGAAAATGAGGTCGCTCTCGATGAGTACTGTATCGTCCTCTTGCAACTTATCCTTGACAATAGCTAACGAATAAATGTTGTTTGTCTTATCGTAGACGGGATTCTCAGCGAATTCGATATTCAACAGGCTATCATATCGATTGCCAATATACTCGCGAAGTTCTTTGCCTTTATAGCCCACTACGATGATGACGCGGTTGAGCTGTTGCTTGGCAAGCTGTCCCAGCAGACGGTCAATAAGTCGCACGCCATTCACTGGGACCATACACTTCGTGTTGTCCTTCGTATAGTCGCCAAGCCTGCGACCCATGCCTGCTGCTAAGATAATTGCCTGCATCTCTTTAACCTTTAACCATTAACCTTTAACCAACTTGGCTTCCCGGCTTTACGTCCTTCGTCGTGGTGACCACGCTGAGGCTTTCGTCGGCATCAACAGCGGAGAGAATCATGCCCTGACTCTCAATACCCATCATGTTGCGTGATGCGAAGTTAGCCACGAAGAGGATGCGCTTGCCGATGAGCTCCTCAGGATTCTCGTAGAAGGCAGCAATACCAGAACAGATGGTGCGGTCGACGCCAGAACCATCGTCGATGGTAAACTGCAGCAGTTTCTTCGATTTCTTCACCTTCTGGCAGTCCTTCACCAGACCTACACGGATATCAAGCTTCTCGAACTCCTCGAACGATACAGTATCCTTGATAGGAGCAGCCTTGTACTGAGCTGCCTCGTTAGCCTTCTTGGTCTCAGCCAACTTGTCGAGCTGCTTCTGGATGACGTCGTCCTCAATCTTCTCAAACAGTAGGGCGGGTTCACCCAGTTGATGACCAGCCTTCAGTAGGTCGGTGCTGCCCAACTCATTCCAGTCGAAACTCTCCAAATTCAGCATCTCACGCAGTTTCTTACTGCTGAACGGCAGGAACGGCTCAAAGGCGATAGCCAGATTGGCAGTCAGCTGCAGACAGATGTTCAGGATGGTCTCGCAACGCTTCTGGTCAGTCTTCCAAACCTTCCAAGGCTCGCACTCTGTGATATAGCGGTTACCGATACGTGCCAGGTTCATGGCCTCGAACTGAGCATCGCGGAACTTGAACTGGTCGAGCAGTGCCTCCACCTTCTGTTTCACGTCCTTGAACTCCTCCAACGCCTGCTTGTCAACATCCAGCAGTTCGCCACAGGCAGGAACAACACCGTTCCAGTATTTCTTGGTCAACTGCAGGGCACGATTCACGAAGTTACCATAGACAGCCACCAACTCGTTGTTGTTACGGTCCTGAAAGTCCTTCCACGTGAAGTTGTTGTCCTTGGTCTCAGGAGCATTGGCCGTCAACACATAACGCAACACATCCTGCTTGCCAGGCATATCTACGAGGTATTCGTGCAACCAGACAGCCCAGTTGCGCGAGGTAGAAATCTTGTCGTTCTCCAGATTCAGAAACTCGTTGCTGGGTACATTGTCAGGCATGATGTATTTGCCGTGCGCCTTCATCATCACAGGGAAGATAATGCAGTGGAACACGATGTTGTCCTTACCGATGAAGTGCACCAGACGGGTGTCCTCATCCTGCCACCACTTCTGCCACGAACCCCATTTCTCAGGTTCCTTGGCGCACAACTCTACCGTATTAGATACATAACCGATGGGCGCGTCGAACCACACGTAGAGCACCTTACCCTCAGCACCCTCAACAGGTACGGGGATACCCCAGTTCAGGTCGCGCGTCATAGCACGGGGCTGCAGATCCATCTCCAACCAGCTCTTGCACTGGCCATAGACATTGGGGCGCCACTCCTTGTGACCCTCCAGAATCCACTCCTTCAGCCACTCCTGATACTCGTTCAGGGGAAGATACCAGTTCTTGGTGCTCTTCATCACAGGCGTAGAACCAGAGATGGTCGACTTTGGATTAATCAACTCTGTTGGCGAAAGGTCGCGACCACACTTCTCGCACTGGTCACCGTATGCACCCTCGTTGTGGCAATAGGGGCACTCGCCAGTCACATAACGGTCTGCCAGGAACTGCTTGGCCTCCTCGTCGTACAATTGTTCGGTTGTCTCTTCCACCAACTTGCCCTCGTCGTACAGCTTGCGGAACCACTCGGCAGCAAACTTATGGTGCGTCTCCGAGGTCGTGCGGCTATAGATATCGAACGAGATGCCGAACTCCTTGAACGAGTCCTTAATCATCTTGTGATAGCGATCCACTACATCCTGCGGAGTGATGCCCTCCTTGCGGGCACGAACAGTGATGGGTACACCATGTTCGTCACTTCCACCAATAAACATCACGTCCTCCTTCTTCAAACGCAGGTAGCGCACGTAGATATCGGCAGGAATATAGACACCTGCCAAGTGACCGATATGCACACCGCCATTAGCGTATGGCAGTGCTGAGGTCACCGTTGTTCTTTTGAATTTCTTTTCTGCCATTTCCTTATCTTTTTTCAATTTTGCCTGCAAAATTACTAATTTTATTTCACATAACAAAAGAAACCCCTGAAAATATGGTTTTAACGGTTATGACAACGATGTCTCGTATGAAGATTGGTCCTAAAAACGTAAACGATTTCGTGGATTTTAACAGATTTTATTGCGCCAAAAATAATCAGCTATTTTTAATTTTCGTATCTTTGCAGGTGATTTATGGCCTGGCCATGAACCGCAACTAATCTGCTTTACGCGCGAACAATTTTTATTTTTATTACTATAAACAACTAAAAAAACAATTGTATGAAAAAACAACTACTAAGATTTAGTACGTTATGCTTGTTGCTCATTCTGGGAATGACGCAGGCAGTAGCGTTCACTGACATCAAGGCAGATTTCACCAATGGTTCGTTCTTCACTGCTGAAGAGACCAGTGTGACTACTGCTGGATTGAAGATGAATGCTGACGGCACGTTTACACGTGTGGCAGCTGATGCTGCAGATGCTAACGCAGTGATTACTGGTAAGTTCCACTCGAACGAGCATGGTATCAGTAATTTCTCGGCCACTGTCAAGGTGGATGGCCCGGTAAAGGTTTCCATGGGAACCTGCGCCTGGGGTGGTGACGTGACGATTAAGGATGCCACGGGTGCTACCGTAGGTACGTTCAACACGAACACCGGTGCATGCTACCACAACAACAAGACCGACAACATTGCCTCGACGTACTACAAAGGTGAGGCTACCACGCTGACCATTAGTGGCGGCAGCTATACTCCGTACTTTGCTGTAGAGGCTGTTGATCCTTCTCAGCTGGCCAACGAAGCTACTGTGACTTTTGCAGCCGATGGAGCTGAAGGCGTCGTTCCTGCCGCAGTCAAGCAAGATGTGGGCAGTACCTTTACACTGCCAAAGAACTACACTCTCTATGCGGAGGGCAAGACGCTGACTGCATGGACCGACGGTACCACCTACTATGCCCCCGGTTCTGAATTTACCGTTCCCGCTGAGGATATTACGCTGACTGCTAATTTTACCTATAATCAGGTGAACCTCGAAGACCGTACTGAGCCCGTGACCGTGAAGTGGAACTTCCGTCGCGATGCAGGTGCTCCTACTGTAGCCTATCAGAATGCTACGGGTTTCTGGGTGGCTCAGGCTACTGTCAATGGTAAGACCATCGATGTGAAGGCTGACTTTGACACCAACAATGGCGGTAAGTTTGCCAACGGCAACTGGAACGACTGGGCACAGCTGAACCAGGGTACAAAGTGGACTATTCCTTCTTGTAAGGGTGCCACCGTATCGATGGAGGCTTATAGTGAAATCACCACTACCACCATCGACGGTCAGACCGACTATACCAGCGGCAAGACCATCAGCTACGAGATTGGTGGTTCTGCAGAGACCGTTGACGTGGTTATCGGCGACGGCTCATACTATCGTTACATCCAGGTGGTGCTGCCCGTAGTGGCCAGCGCCGGCGGCGAGAAGTTTGACAATGTCGATGCTTCTATTGAGTGGCCAATGCTGGTTGACGGAAATGTGGATTTGGAAAGCAAGACCATCAATCCTGAGTCTGCTTTTTCAGTAACTTCTTTCGAATATAGCCCTGCTGATGCTACGGTTGCCACCGGTTCACGCAGCAAGGATCCTGATAACGGTTTGAAGTTCGTGACCTTTACGGGTGAGAACGTTCAGCTGCACTGGAATGTGAAGCCTGCTTCGGGCATTACCTTCACTCCGACTCAGATTAAGATGTACGTACAGCGCTTCGGTACCAACAAGAAGGACGGTGTCGTCGTTACCGCCAAGGTGGGTGAAGGCGAGCCGATGTCTCTTGGAACCTTTACGGCACGCCGTGCCAACTGGGATGACAGCCAGGAGGAAGGCCAGTGGGGTGGTGTACTCAGTAACCTGGTCAACGAGGTGGTGATCGACCTGACTGAGGAGCAGCAAAAGGCCCTGACGTCTGGCGAAGGCTTCGACCTGTATGCAACAACCGGTCTGGCCAACAATAAGGCCGGCGGTTTCGCCGATGTCCGCATCTATGGTAAGGTGAACGGTACGAAGGCCGCTGTCGAGATGTACACCCTTGCTGTTGCTGCTAGTCCTGAAGAAGGCGGTAGTGTCAGCAAATATCCGAATGCTGATGAATACGAGGAGAATACCGAGGTTACGCTGACTGCCACCGAGAACTTCGGATACGACTTTGTGAACTGGACGAATGCTACAGGTTCGGAAATTTCCACTGAGGCTAAGTTCAAGTATTACGTGATGAGTCACGAGACACTGACCGCCAACTTCAAGAAGGTGGAGACTTACGAGTTGAAACTGAATGTTGACGGTACGAATGACTACATGGTTGCTGTCAGTCCCGCTCCTACAGTGGTTGACGGCAAGTGGATGTATGAGGCTGGTACAACGGTTGTCCTGACGGCCAGCCAGTATGAGGGTCTGGTGACCTTCACCAACTGGAACGACGGTACGACGAGCAGCGAACTGACTGTAACGATGGATGGCGATAAGGATATTGTCGCAACTTATTCTGAGGCTGACATCATTGCCGGCTGGGACTTCTATAAGGCTGGTGCCAGTGGCCGTAAGGCTGACTTCGCCGCACAGGACAACGACGGTGACGCACTGAATCTGGTGAATACCGAGACTGGTGAGACCAGCGGCTGGCTCGACAAGTCGACTGTTGCCGGAGGTGGTTACGAGAGCTTTGCCGGTGCTGCCGTCAACTGGCGTCAGGGCAAGCAAAACGGCGACGTGGGTAACTGGCACTGGCAGACGAAGATCAATGCCGAGGCATTTACCGACATCAACGTACAGTTCCAGATGCTGTATAACTACAACGCTTATCAGACCTACGATGCTGAATACTCGCTGGACGGCGAGAACTGGACCAAGTTCGGCAGCGTGACTATGACGGGTGTGAAGGCTGTGGCTCAGTTCAACGAGAAGCTGCCTGAGGCTGCCAACAACCAGAAGGATCTCTTCATCCGTATGAAGGCCGACAAGACCTCGCAGGTCGACGGCGCTGCATCGGCTAACGACGGTAACACGCTGGCTATGTTCTTCATCACTGGTACTCCGAAGCTGGTTGACGACGGCACGGCTCCTGTGCTTGTTTCGACAGTTCCTGCCGACGGTGCTACTGGCGCTTCTGCCAGCGGTAAGATTGTGCTTACCTTCGACGAGCGCGTGAAGATGAAGGACGGTGCTAAGGGTATGATGGCTGTCAACAACGGCATGAGCGGTGCTTGGCAGGTAGAGCCCACCGTCAGTGGTAAGGCCATTACCTTCGAATATAAGGGACTGGAGTATGCTACTCCTTACACCTTCTCTCTGGCAGCCAACACTGTCAGCGACCTGACAGACAACTATCTGGACAAGGACATCACGATTAACTTTACCATCATGACGCGTCCGACGGTAGAGAAGAAGGCTTACGACCAGGTTGTCGAGAATGCCGAGCAGCTGGTGGCTGCCATCGAAGCTGCCCAGAAGCGCAACGACAAGAACGTGCGCTACCGCATCTTCATCAAGAACGGTGAATACACCATTCCTCTGAAGAGCACCATGAAGACCTGTAACGGTTACGAGGTGCCTGAGTGTATCACATTCATCAATACCCAGAACGTATCGTTCATCGGCGAGAGCCGCGACGGTGTCATCATCACCAATGGTATTGACAAGAACGCTACCTTCGCCGGTCAGTACGGCACTACCAGCAAGTACGACGGTATCGGTAACAGCGACGTGTTCCAGATCAGCGGTAGCGACTACTACTTCCAGGATCTGACCATCGAGAGCGGTATGGACGACGCTACTGGTCGTGACCTCGCCGTTCAGGATAAGGCTACGCGTACCATTTATAAGAATACCGGTCTGCGCGGCTATCAGGATACTTGGACTTCGAACAACGACAACGGACTCTACTACTTCGAGGAGGGTTACGTTCGCGGACGTACCGACTACATGTGCGGTAAGGGCGACGCATTCTTCAATGGTGTCGAACTGCGCCAGATTGCCGGTGGTTATGCTGCCGTACCTTCGAAGAGCATCAAGTACGGTTACGTCTACAAAGACTGCGTCATCAACGGTGAAGGTGATAATGTTGACGGCAACTATACCCTCGGTCGTCCTTGGGGTAGCGGCACTCCTGTAGCCCTCTTCATCGACACGAAGATGAATGTGGTGCCTTCAGCTATTGGCTGGAGTGAGATGAGTAATGGCTGGCCCAAGCGTTTCGCTGAGTACAACTCAATGACATCTACTGGTTCGCAGATTGACCTGAGCGGTCGTAAGAAGACCTTCGGCGAAGGTCATGCCAACAATCCTATACTGACTGCCGAGGAAGCTGCCGAGGCTGGCAACCTGCACAATGTATTTGGCGAGTGGGATCCCACATTGCTTACCGAGCAGGCTCCTGTTCCACAGAACGTGAAGATTGCCGGAACCAGTCTGACTTGGGACAACAGCGACTACGCTCTGTTGTGGGCTGTCTGCAAGAATGGCAGCGTTGTTGGCTTCACCACTGAGCCTGCCTATACCGTCGACGACGCTACGGCAACCTATACCGTGCGTGCTGCCAACGAGATGGGTGGTCTGAGCGAAGCTTCTGATGCCGCTACAACAGCAACTGGCATTGAGAACGTCAGTGCAGCTAAGCCTGTTGTCGATGGTGCTATCTATAACCTGAACGGTCAGAAGGTGAACAACGCCACAAAGGGTGTCTACATTATAAATGGTAAAAAGGTCGTGATTAAGTGAGAGAAGAACTGAGCTTGCTCGAGTTCTTCCGAGCGTGAACGAGCTCGAGCGAAGCTCAAGGTCGTGATAAAGTGAGAGAAGAATTGAGCTTACTCGAGTAAAATCGAGCGGAAGGCACTGTCTTTCCGCTCTTTTTTATAAAAAATTTGCTCATTTCAATAAAATGTATTAATTTTGCACCAATTTAACAACAACTACTTTTTTTATAAAACAAACAAAACAACTAATTAACATGCAAAAAAGAAGACTGCTTCTAGTCATCATGCTGTGTGCATTTTGGCTAATGGGCTTTGCCCAGAATGCAATCAAGGGTACCGTCAAGGACAAGACGGGTGAACCTCTGATTGGTGTGAGCGTTACCTATGGTAACGGCCAGGGTACAGTGACCGACATTGACGGTAACTTCAGTGTCAATGCCCCCGCTGGTACTTCCATCAAACTGTCGTATGTCGGCTACAAGCCACAGACAGTGAAAGGCTCTGGCAACATGAACATTACTTTGGAAGAAGACAACACGACGTTGGAAGATGTCGTTGTGGTGGGTTATGGTACGATGAAGCGTCGCGACCTGACTGGTGCTGTGGCATCTGTCAGTGGTGAGACGCTGGCCAAGAACCCCGTGTCGAACATTGCTCAGGCCCTGCAGGGTCAGCTGCCCGGTGTCAGCGTGATGAGTCAGGACGGCCGCCCCGGTGCCACGATGAACATTCGCGTGCGTGGTGGTGGTTCTATCACCCAGAGCAACGACCCTCTCTACATTGTTGACGGTGTGCAGGTGAGTACCATTGAGGACATTCCTGCCGACAACATCGAGAGCATCGACGTGTTGAAGGACGCTGCCTCGACGGCCATCTACGGTGCCCGTGGTGCTAACGGCGTTATCCTCATCACCACCAAGGGTTCGAAGGGTGAAGGCAAGGCCAAGGTGAAGTACAACATGTACTACCAGATCAAGAAGTCGAGCTATACGCCCGACGTGCAGAATGCCTACGACTATGTATTGCACAACTGGAGCTATGCTACCGCTTTAGGCGAGAGCTACGGTGACGGTTTGGCCAATTATTTTGGTCTTGGCAGTCAGTATGGCAACCACTTGGACGACTACCGCAACGTTGGTGTTCACAACTATGTTGACGACGTGATGGAGACCGCTCATGCGTGGAACCACGACCTGTCGCTGACTGGTGGTAACCAGAACACGAAGTACTACGCCAGCGTCAACTACAACTACGACAAGGGTAACCGCATCCAGACCGGTGCCAGACGTTGGAGTGCCAACTTCAAGATTTCGCAGAAGATTAACAAGGACCTGACCTTCGATGCTGACTTGCGCTATGGCGAGATGCAGTTCAAGGGCGACAAGTTCGACTATGCTGCCGGTAATTCCGTCTATGGCTATCGCCCCATCGACACTCCTTTAGGCAAGGGCGACCCTGCCGACCTGAGCTTGGGTAGTGCCAGCGTGGAACCAAAATATAGTCCCCTGGCTATCATCGACAACTACAGCAGCGTCCGCAACCGTCAGCGCATCAGCGGCATGGGTACCCTGACGTGGAACGTCATCAAGGGTCTCATCGCCAAGACGGAACTCTCGCTGAGCCGCAACTGGTCCAAGACGGAAGGCTGGGACGGCGGTAAGTCGGAGAATCCCTACAATAAGGCAACCCTCTCTCAGGGCGATGGCTATAACGTTCGTTGGGCTACTACGCTGAACTACGAGGTGCAGGGCTTGGGCGAAGACCACAACCTGTCGTTCCTCGCCGGTAACGAGGTGCTGGCCAGCAAGAGCAACTCCAGCACGATGACCGGTGCCGGCTATCCTTCTGCATTCTCACAGGAGACAGCCTTCGGTATGTTCAATATGTACAATATGAACGAGAAATACCTCGAGCAGGCCCAGCAGACTTCCGACATGAGCTACACCATCGGTGAGCCCAAGCACACGCTGTCGTGGTTTGGTCGTGTCAACTACAGCTATTTAGGCCGCTACCTCTTCACCGCTACGTTCCGTGCCGACGGTAGCTCTAATTTCGCTCCTAACAACCACTGGGGTTACTTCCCCGCTGCCGCCTTTGCTTGGCGTATCAACGACGAGCCGTTCATGGCCTCTGCCAAGGACTGGTTGGACAACCTGAAGCTCCGTCTGTCGTATGGTACCTCTGGTAACGACAACATCGACGCCTCGCTGTGGAAAGAATATTGGGTTCCCTCAGTCGTTTGGTCGAACGGCATCCGCAAGGTGACCTTCTCGCCCGGTGCCGTACTGGCCAATCCCGACCTGAAGTGGGAGACCACTATCTCGCGTAACATCGGTATCGACTACGGTTTCTGGAATGGTAAGCTGCGTGGTGCCATCGAGTTCTACTGGAACACCACGAAGGACATCCTCATGCGCGTGCCTGTTGCTGAGTCAACCGGTCACAGCTATCAGTACCAGAATGTCGGTGAGACTTCCAACAAGGGTATCGAACTCTCTGTCTTCTACGAGATTTACCGCTCGAAGGACTTCAACGTGAGCGTCAACGCCACTTACAACTATAATAAGAATAATGTGGAGAAGGTGGTTGACGGCGTCAATGCCGATACCAACACCAACTGGGGTTCGTCCATGAAGCGCCCGTATAACGACTACATCATCCGCGAAGGTGAGCCCGTAGGTACTATCTGGGGTTACAAGAGCGCCGGTTTCTACACCGTTGACGACTTCACCGTGGAGAATGGCGTATGGAAGTTGAAGCCCGGCGTTCCCGACATGGGTAGCAACGTCACCAACTATGCCAACGGCTATCTGAAGGCTTATCCCGTTCCCACCGACGAGGACGATAATGCCACACAGGTGGCACGTCCGGGTATGGTGAAGTTCCAGGATACTGACGGCAACGGCGTCATCACCGAGGAGGATGCTTGTGTCATTGGTCATACAATGCCCGAGCACACCGGTGGTTTCAACTTCAATCTCAACTACAAGGACTTCGACTTCTCCGCAGGCTTCACCTATCAGATTGGCGGCGACGTCTATAACGCCAACGCTATGCACTCTATGATGGGTAACAAGGATACCAGCTTCGGTTGGAACCGTCTGGCTATCGTCAGCGACTGCTGGAAAATGTACGATGTCGATGCCAGCGGCGACCTCGTAGCCGTGACCGATCCTTCTGCGCTGGCTAAGCTCAACGCCGGTGCCAAGTATGCACTGCCTTACTACGAGTATGGTCTGGTCACCTCTGAGTTCATCGAGGATGCCTCTTACCTGCGTCTGAACACCCTGACCCTTGGTTACACCCTGCCTAAGCAGATCACCAAGAAGGTGGGCATCTCTAACCTGCGCGTCTATTTCACCGGTGGTAACCTCTTCTGCCTCACAGGTTATGATGGCAGCGACCCCGACGTGAACACTCGTCCTGGAGGCAACAATGGCTTCCCCACTCCTAACTACGACTGGAACGCCTATCCGCGCGCCAGAACCTACACTTTTGGTCTTAACGTTGCATTCTAAAACATGGGAGGAAATAAAGATATGAAAAAGACATTATATTCAGTATTATTTGCTGCTGTCGCACTGTTGACAGGTGTATCGTGCAGCGATTATTTGGAGACCAGCACCACGTCAAAGGCTGATGCAAAGTTCGTGTTCTCTACCAACGAGACGGCACGTGCCGCGCTGGAGGGTGCTTACGCTGCATGGGTCGATGCAGCCCAGAATAAGGTGTTCGGCGACGGACTGTTCTATGCTGCCGACGTGGCAGGCTCCGACATCGAGCGTCACCCTGAGAACTTCTCTAACCAGCCCGGTCGTCACTATCCCGAGTGTTTCTATCAGGATGGTAACTACGCCAAGGACTACACCCTCCTGAGCTATCAGAAGGAGAACGATACCTATGCTTCGCTCTATTCTGTCATCACCAAGGCCAGCATCGTCGCTTCGGCCATCGAGAGTGCCGACGGCTTCCAGGAGATGCTGTTGGCTGGTGTCGAGAACACTATGGGTCAGCTCTACGGCGAGGCTATCGCCCTGCGTGCTACAGCCTACCGCGAGCTCATCAAGTACTTCGGCGACGTACCCTATGTCAGCGGTAAGTCCACCGACCACGACGGACTCGTAGGCCGCGATTCTATCTACGATGTGCTGATCGATGAACTCATGACCGCCGCTCCCGTCATGTATCGTGTCGGTTCTATTCCCGGTGTTAACGGCAAGAACTACTTCTCACGTACCTATGTCGAGGGACTCATCGGTCGTCTGGCTCTCGAGGCCGGTGGCTACCAGACCCGTCGCGGCGACATCCGCCGTGTCGACATGAATGGCGACCCCATCTCCTTCGAAGCCTTCCCTGGCAGTCAGGAAAACAATGGTGCCACCTACGCCCGTCGCAGCGACTGGCAAGAGTACTACCACATTGCATTGCAGTATTTCAGTGCCGTCATCGACAACCCCGGCTCTGCCAAGTTCATCACCGACGACAGTCGTGAGGTTAAAAACCCCTATCAGGTGTTCTTTAATCAGATGCATGGCGACGACGACGCGTTTGCCGACGAGAGCATCTACGAGTACGCTATGGCTCAGGGATCCAGTGCCGGCAACGACGCACGTCCTTACTCCTTCGGTCGTCCTTCCACGGGTGCTTCGAAGGACAACTACCCCTGTAAGAACTACGGCCAGGGACGTATCAATCCCGCCTTCTACTATGGTGTCTTCGACCCTGCCGACATGCGTCGCGACGTAAGCTGCACGGTCACTGGTACCAAGGGTGCCGACGGTACCGAGATTATCCTGCCCTTCACGCCCGGTTCGCAGGGCAAGGGTGGCGGTATTGCCTTCAACAAGTGGGACGAGAACCGTCAGACAAAGCCTTGGGTTGCCAACCAGCGTAAGTCCGGCATCAACGGTCCCTACATGCGTATATCCGAAATCTACCTTGGCTATGCAGAGGCGTGTGCTGCTTTGGGCGACCAGGCTGAAGCCCGCAAGTATCTCGACATCATCCGCAACCGTGCCTTCGGTTCTGCCGCTGCTGCCAAGACCGACGATTTCATTGCCAAGGAAGGCTCGCTGCTCAATGCCATCATTCAGGAGCGTGGCTTCGAGTTTGCCGGTGAGGGCGACCGTCGCTGGACACTCATCCGCACCGGTCTCCTGCCTGCTAAGATCAAGTACATCAAGGAGTTGACCAAGCAGATGTTCGACGGTCTGAAGGCCAATGGCTACTACACCTTCGACAACGGCAACACCATCTCTGAGTACATCTGGACGAAGTATGTCGACGGAAAGGAAGAGGTAGGCCATCGTCTCACCGAGCAGTGCCCTGCAGGCAAAGAGGACGATCCCGTGCTCTATCCCGGATGGCGTGGCGTCAACAACGACTGGAGCAAGTTCGGTCTTGTCATTCCCGACGGCTACAAGCCCAACCTCGCCATCAAGGGCCTCTTCAAGAAGCTCTCTGCCGAAGAGATTGCAGCCCTCGAGGCCGACGGTTACAAGAAGACCAACTGGGCTGTTGACCTCGTCAAGGCCGAGGATGAGTATCTGAAGAACTTGTTCCTCGACTACGGCTACGTGAAGGCTCCTATCTATCTGTGGCCCTTCACCCCGAACGTCCTCGCCAACGGTGGCTTCACCAACGGCTACGGCTTCAAGAACGAGTAATCCTACTACTCATAATCACAAAGAACGGAGAGCTTTTGGCCCTCCGTTCTTTTTTTTACTTGCATTTCTCGATGTGTATCCAGTCGGCATCGAGCCAGCCGCGGTCGGTCTTGGCGTTGGTCTCGACACTGACGAACCCGAACTTCGCACCAATCCATTTGCCCTGACGCATGTTGTACGAGCCACCGCAATCGGTCCATTTCTTGCCGTTCAGACTGTAGGCGAAACGGACCAAGGGTTTGCCGCCATGAGCCACACCAGCCTCGGTGTTGGTGACGGTGAGTCGCAGGTAGATGTCCTCGTGGATGCCGGGCTTATAGTCAATCTTATCCTCGGCGGTAGGCTTCAGCGTGGCAATGAGCTGCTCCTCCTGGGGCTTGCCCTTGTCGGCATCCTTGCAGGTCAGCAGCAGCAGCTGGAATTCTTTACCGACGCGCTTGACGACCAGTGCCTGGTAGTCGAGGCCCATCATGATGAGACCGCCCATCTGTCCGTCGGCCTTCGACGTGAAGCGAACCTTTGCGGTGGCCATGAACTCGTCGGCAGGGGTCTTCTGCAACAGCATGTTGGGCACAAGGAAGAGGTTGGCATCAGACATTTTGTGCGTGTAGATACGCATGGTGCCGAAGGCGGTAGGGACTCCGAACTTCTCGTCGTAGTTGGCCTGCCACTGCCACTGCTTACCGATAGTGGTGCTGTTGAACTCGTCACTTTCCTGTGGGTTGACCGTCACTGTGTTCGAAGCTTTCGGCTTCTTGTAGGTGGTGACGGGCTCGCCCTTCTTACCCATGATGGGCCAGCCGGACGACCAGTCGACGGGATTCAGGTGTACCACGCGACCGTAGGCCTCCTTGTCCTGGAAATGAATGAACCAGTCCTCACCGTATTTATTATGTACCCACGCGCCCTGGTGAGGGCCGTTGATATTGGTCTTGCCCTGAGTCAGCACTACCTTATGTTCGTAGGGACCGTAGGGCGACTTCGAGCGCATAGCCAATTGGAAACCCTCGGGCACGCCACCGGCAGGACACATAATCCAATACCATCCGTCACGCTTGTAAAACTTCGGACCCTCGCAGGTGCGGTTCTCGGTGCCGTTGCCGTCGAACACGATGACGGGCTGACCAATGGGACGTGTGCCGTCGGCAGATAACTCTCTGACAGTCAGTACGGAAGCAAATTTCGCTCTCGAATTAGCCCAGCCGTTTACCAGGTAGCAACGACCATCGTCATCCCAGAGTGGGGTAGTGTCGATGTAGCCCTGACCCTTGATGACATAGACGGGCGCTTCCCACTCGCCGGCAGGGTCGCCATTGCGCGTCTTGACCATCATCACACCGAAGTCCGGGTCGCCCCAATAGATGTAATACTGTCCGTCGTGATAGCGGATGCTGGGAGCCCACACGCCATTGCCATGCTGAGGGGTATTGAAGTGCTCAACGAGTTTGTCGTCACCCTCGTAGAGCTTGCTGAGGGCATAGCCCACAATCTCCCAGTTCACCAAGTCCTTCGAGTGGAGGATGGGCAGTCCGGGCGTACACTGAAACGACGACGCCGTCAGGTAGTAGTCCTCGCCGCTGGGACCCACGCAGACGTCAGGGTCGGAGTAGTCGGCATTAATCACGGGATTGGTGTAGGTGCCGTCGCCATTGTCGGGGTTCCACACTTGCGAACGAAATTCTCCCACCTGAAGGTAGGAGTGTGGCACGCAATGCCCCGTCATCGTCATGGGCAACACTGTCAAAAGGGTACAGATTAGTTTTTTCATCATTTTTTCGTTTGTAGTTTTGCTTTTTCGGTGCAAAGATACACATTTTTTTTAAAATCAGGTATATTATACCCAACATATTTATGAAAAGAGCCCGCAGTTTTTATCTGCAGGCCCTTCCTTAGTCTATCAAAAATCAGTTTATTCTATGAGCGGTGGTATTGGTGGAGTAATATAACTAATTTCAACAAAACGCATCTATGCAAGAGTTTGAGCCCCAACAAAACTGATATCTGATTTACTGATTTTAACTTATACGCAGGCCCGCCAATTTATGGAGAACTGTATAAAAATTGAAATGTCTGTTCAGGAGAGTGAAAATCATTGTTCAGGAATGCTACGTGCGGAACTGTTCCGCGAAATGAACCCATTGCTTGACAGCGATGTGATGCTTCGCAAGATGCTCGCATTTGTAAGGTCTTTGTTTGCAACACAGCAAATGGAGCAGGAGGCTGCGCAGAAGAAAAACTACGATGTGAAACCTGTGTCACCCGACATTGAAAAATGGAGCGGCTGCGCCACGTTCACTCAGGAAGAGATAGATAGTGACCCACGGTTAAAAGCAATCCTGAGCAGATGAAACGCGTATTCCTTGACACTAACATCCTGATTGACTACATTCAGGCCCGAGCCGGTGGCGACGATGCCAATTGGCACCCAAGTAATCATACTCACCTCTCACCACTGTGGAGGAAGTACGTTGCGCAGACACTAAAAATTCATTCATGCTATTTTTTGTAAATACTATTCATCTATTCATTATAATAGCTAATTAGCTTATTTATAGATAGTTACCTAATGAATAGTAGGGTTTAACTATTCATTGACTATTCATTCTTTACGTCTAAACACCATTTTATGCGGTTTGAAAAGTCGCTTAATGCTTGAATTATAGTAAGTTACGCAATAACAAAAATTATCGTAACACTTTGTAACTGCCGTCGTAACAAAGTGTCACCGCCTTTGTAACAAAGTGTTTCCAGCGTTATTACAAATGAGAAACACCTTTGCTGAATGACGCAAAAGCAGTAGAATTTCGGCTAAAACCACGAAATAATGAATAGTCAAAGCACTATTCATAGCCTCTATTCATTCTGTAATACTCTGATAATGAGTAATTTATCTTAAATAATGAATGGATGAATAGTGTTTTGCATTTTTCTTGAGAATTATTTTTAATTTGTCGGTTTCAAGCCCAGCGAGTAAACAAAAAATCGGGCCCACTCGTGAAGGTGGACCCGGTTTTTATTGTGTCTTGCGTTATTTAAAAAACAAATGAAAAACCGCTGTTTCCGAAGATGATGTCCTCGTCGCTTGGTGCGAGTACGGGATCGCCGTCGGTGAAGTCCTCACCAAGGGTGGGGGCACTACCAGCAAGAATCTGCTGGTTCACATTAATCTTAACGATTTCCATTTCTGGCTTTAAATATGTTTTCTTCATAATGTTTGTCTTATATTATAAATTATTATTTTTTTCAGTCGCCTGTCGGCGAGAAATCTTTCAAAATCTTACAAAATCTTTTTTATATATTTGTCAGATTTGACCTTTGGTCTCCTCCTTCGCACCTCGGCCATTCAAGCGAGCTTGATGGCTCTCGGTTTGTCGTCGGTTGTCAGATTTCTGCGCGATAGCGCACTTATTATTTAATCACAACTTTGCGGCCGTTCACAATGTAGAGACCCTTCGTAGGCTGAGCCACGCGGCGGCCTTGCAGGTCGTAGACATTGTCAATTGTCAATTGTGAATTGTCAATTGTCTTAATGCCAGTGGTCTCACTACCAATAGAAAGCATCGGGGCAGAAACCTCCTCATCAAACTCCAGATAAGCCTTGTCTTTGGGAACAAAAGCATCTGTAGCGTTAATCCTCTTGAACACAGCCACGCCAGCATCAGCACTCAGCACGTAGCGACTCTTGTCAGATTTCGAAATGACATTCTTGTCAGGACCAGCCACGAGCTTGTTGGCAGAAACGTCGGTTGAACTTTTGGCAGCAACGGGGATATCGGTTGTAGCACCCTCCAGCAACAGCGGTGTGTTGGCAGGAACAGTACCCGTCATCTGAGTCGTAGTGATAGCAGTTCCCTCATAACCGGTAACGATGTAAGCCTTCAAGCCTGTAACACTGCTGAAGTCCAAAGGAGCACTTGTGCAGAACGTTGCCCAACCTTCTGAAGTAATTGCTGCACTGATGGTTGCTGTATAGAACTCCACCTTCACGGGATATACACTGCTGCCAGTTCCTGCAATAGTAATTGTTGTTTCAGCTGATGGATCAGCAATCTCAAACAAACCGGAAGCTTCAACGCCACTACCTTTATGTCCTACTGGCACTGCTTTGCCATCATCAATCTTTACTGTATAGCCTCTACCGGCGTTGGAGTTTTGCACAAATAAATTAAAGAACTTAGCGCCTTTTACCTTAATCGTAATTGTTCGATCATCTGTGCTCATATTATAAAAATCTCCAGTGATACCATCGTAAGTCTTTCCTGTATTCCAGTTGTCAGTAGACACCTCAAGATATCCTTTCGAAATGATATTTGCTTTTGTCAGTTCCACCGTAGTTGTGCCTGTAACGTTGAGGACATTCTCGATAATAACATTGGTAAATGTGATAACATAGCTTACACCATTGATAGAAATAGTACACTTATAATTATCACCGTCTTTTTCCACAGTACCATCAAGCACTTCAGTACCAGTCACTTCACCTCCTGACTTACTGGTCACAGTATATTTCACTGTGGGAAGGCCTGAATAAGCTGTACCATCAGTAAGGGCTTTCGTTGAAGTCAATGTTGATAAATCTGATGCAGAAATGGCCGTTCCATTAATTGTCACCTCTGTCAGTTCATTTGTTGCTGAAGCATCAGCAGTATAAACCTGGATTTTGGTAATGGCAATTTTATCAGCAGAACCACGACGACCTATATATAATGTACCTGTAGTTGCATCAGTCGTCATGGAATAATTAATTGTTGTCGTTCCAGCTTTTGAATCATTTCTATTAGAACATGGAGCAGTGCCTTCGGCCAAAAACCAATAACAACGAACGTTAGCTTCTGTTGAAGTCAACACAATCTTAATGGAACCATTGATTCCTGAAAGAGGAATAGCAAGAGAGTTTGTTCCGTTACCCGCCATGTTAGAACCGGCAAAATTCATCTCACCAGCTGCAGTTATGGCAAGATCTCCATTTGCTGTACATCCGTCAACTGTAGTACCATCCGCAATGTTAAGAGCAGCTCTACAATCTGCCCATGCAGAAGAAGTAAAGTCTACTTCCTTGATTAACTGATTGTCACCGTCTGCTGCCCACGCCGAGCCTATCGACATCAGCGCAAGCGTCAAAAGAGTAAATACTTTTTTCATTTGTTTATAAATTAATGTTAGTAATTAAAAAGTTTGTTCGTTGCAATGGTGCGGCAAAGATAAGAAGAAAATCGCGAGTTCCAAGGGAATCTCCGGACATTTTCCACGTAAACGTTTGATAAAGTGTAATTTCACAATTTAACAATCGTTTACGTTGTTTTTTTGGGGTGAAAAGCGCTATGGTTTCTCTTCTTTTGTCTTAACTTTGCACCCTGAAATTACGAAAAAACTAATCTACTAAATTAAAAAATGAAATAGATTTTATTATTAGGAGTGTTTTCTTGTCTGACGTTGTTTGCCCGTGCCGGTGTTGAGATCATCGAGGCTCGTGGATGGTTGGAATCGGCCTACGTGAAGTTCTCGCCGGTGAACTATGCTAAGACCTATAACGTCTATGTAAAAGGTGGACAAGATATGCCAGGTGACAGGTACCTGACATAGTCGATGTCTGATGGAAGAAACAGGCTGATTGACTTTTAAGAATTCTCAAACAATAAAAGTGAGCTTACCGTTTGGTAGGCTCATTTTTAATTTGCACAAAAAAGGGGGGGGTGTGCAGGAAAGATTTTTTAACAGAAGAAAATGAGTCTATTGTTTTGACGGACCGTTTCTTTTTGCTACCTTTGCAGGAGATATGGCAGAACAGAAGAAATGGCAGTGGCAGGAGCCGGGAACGGCGTGGAAGGGGGTGGGCCTGTACCACATCACACTGACCATTCCCGACCGTCAGCCTCTGTTGGGCACGCTGGACATCCCTGACGGGGATCCCACAAAGACCGCAGTGAGACGCACGCCGCTTGGTAATTCTTTGGTTGATTGCCTACTGGACATCCCTAACCACCATCCAGAGGTGCAAGTGCTGCACTTCTGCTTGATGCCCGACCACCTGCATGCCGTTTTGTATGTCCGTCGTACGATGCCCACAGGCATCAAAGGGATGGTGCGCGGATTTTGGCAGGGTGTGAAGAAGTTGGGGCGTGCTTCTTCCGTTATTCCGAATGACATTCGGGGAAACCGCCAAGAAGGCATGGAAAACCGCAACCGCCAAGAAGGAACGCTGGGACTTCAGGAGGCTACGCGCAACTTGGAAGCTTTCGCTGAGGGGCTAAAAGGGCAGATGAGCGACGAGGCCTATTACAACCTGCCTCCAGTCTTCACAGAGATGCCCTTCATTCGGCCGATGGGACGAAGGACCCAACTGCCCAATACCATACGCTATATCGACATGAACCCTCAGCGGTTGGCCACGAAGCGCCTGATGCCAGGCTTCTTCAGGGTGCAGCAAGACATCGTTATAGGCGAACGTAGGTACGATGGTGTGGGAAATACAACGTTGCTGATGGCTGGGCAGTTCATGCCAGTGCATGTACGAAGCAAGATGGTGAAGGCTGCAGAAAATGGTGATTCAGAACCGTTACGCAGCTATAAGAACGGTTGCGTACTGGCAGCTCGCAAGGGAACCGTTATGGTGTCGCCCTTCATCTCTACAGACGAGAAGCAGGTGATGCAGGTATTATTGCAGGAACAACTGCCGTTTATCGTCCTTGCCGACAATGGCTTCCGCGATTATTACAAGCCCTCCGATGCGCTTTTTGATGCCTGTGCTGCAGGTAGGGTGCTGATTTTAAGCCCTTGGCCATACAGTGCCGAGAAACGGAAAATCAGCCGTGAGGAGTGTGTTGCACTGAACGGAATGGCAGAGGAAATCTGTAATCAACTTGAAGGTTTTTGATGTAAGTGTTTGTGGGATTGGCAAATACTGAAAAAGGGTGGCTTCGCTTAACAATTCTTTGCAAAAAAACCATGGAAAATCTCATTGCCGGATAAGGGAAATTTTATACCTTTGTAGCCAGAAAAACGATAAAGCAAAGAAACAGTATGACAGGAATCACTGCAAAGCGCAATTCCGTGTCAGTTCCCAAGACCGCTGCGAGCTGCGGGCTGACACTTTCGGCTGCTATCCGACGCGTAAAGACGTCGACAGGCAGCCCCTCGGCGGCGATTCCCGAGACGGTCATCATCGGAGATAGAGGCCCTTCATCTCAGGCGGCAAACAATCCGTGCACTACGGCCTCACAGGCTATTACCTTATTTAATAACCCCCAAATTCTCCGCAACAATGACACCCGAAGCATCAGCTCCCATATATCCAACGCCTAACGCCACCCCTCTGACGTTAGAGGCGACGTTTTGCGATAAAGCCAAGCGCGAAATCCTGCGTTTCGGTGTGGAACTTGTCGTTCCGAGCCTGTGTGATAGCCTGGCTGAAAGCCTGTGTGCTGTACGTCGCCAACGGCTGCAAGTGGGAGAAAAGCATCGAGGGCTTCGTGCGCTGGAGTCTGAACTACGACCTGTGGTGTAAGATGCAGTTCTTCGGTGACGCCATCCGCCAGGCCAACAACGGCGACGAACGCATCGGCCGCCGCGGTCCGCGAAACCTGCTGGAGCTGTTGCCCGACACCTTCACCGTTGAGGATGCCGTAAGAGTGCGCCAGCAGCAGGGGCTTAAAGCTTCTAATAGAGATGTGTCACATATGATTTCGATATGGAAGAATCGTGAATATGTATCTCAAATCTCAGATCTCAGTTTTCAGAAGCTCAGGTTCAAGTCCAGCCAGTAAACAAAAAATCGGGTTCATCGTTTGGTGGACCCGGTTTGTTTTATAATATTGTCTCTGGGAATAGCCTTGCAAGGGGCAATGCGTGAGATGATACTGGCGCAAGGTGCGGCTGATGAAGGGGTAGGCAAGAAAATGTGCTTTACAGTTGTCAAATTGACACGTAAACGTTTGCAAAAAAATATTAAAGAAATGTATTCGTAATTGAATAATTTTGTGTATCTTTGCACCCAGAAATATTTCTTATTTATTAATTTTTTAAAACTACTAATGTATGTCTGTTAAAATGAAGACTATCTTTCGAACGACACTTCTAATGTGTCTGCTCTTGGTGTGTGGTCAGGCTATGGCTCAGACAACCGCTAAGGGTACGGTTACGGACGCGACGGGAGAACCCATCATCGGCGCAACCGTAGTTGAGAAGGGTAATGCCAAGAATGCAGCAGTTACCGACTTCGACGGAAACTTCACCTTGAAGCTCCAGAAATCGAAGACTGTCGTGATCTCCTACATCGGTATGGTCACGCAGGAAGTTACTGCTACGGATGGCGACCTGAAAATCACGTTGCAGGACGACAATGCTTCGCTGGAAGAGGTGGTTGTCGTAGGTTACACCAGTAAGGCTCGTAAGGACCTGACCGGTTCGGTCGGTTCTGTCAGTGGTGCCAAACTGGCAGTAGTGCCTGTGTCATCAGCCGCTGAGGCCCTGACCGGTAAGATTGCCGGTGTGCAGGTAACGACCACCGACGGTCAGCCTGGTGCCGACATCAACATCCGCGTGCGTGGTGCAACGTCAGTGACGGGTTCCAATGAGCCATTGTACATCGTCGATGGTTTCCAGGTGCCAAACATCAACGATATTCCTCCTTCGGATATCGCCTCGATTGACGTATTGAAGGATGCCTCTCTGACCGCTATCTATGGTGCGAAGGGTGGTAACGGTGTTGTCATCGTGACCACGAAGAGCGCCAAGGAGGGTAAGGTTCAGGTGACGTTCAACGGCCGTCTGAGTGTTTCGTCACTGGCCCGTTCGTTGAAGCTGATGAATACCGGTCAGTTTGTTGACCTGATGTACGACCGCGCCTCGAGTAACGGCGGTGGTGCCCGCGACGGCTGGCAGAAGGCTTTCCGTGGCGACTTCGGTAACCCGAAGGACAACGCACTGTACTACAACCGCGAGACCAGCGACTGGCAGGACGAGGTGTTGGGTAACCACCCAATGAGCTATCAGGCTAACGTCACCATAGGCGGTGGTAGTGAGTCGACCAAGTTCAACCTCTCGCTGACACAGTCGGAGGACAAGGGTATCATCCTTGGTTCTGGCGTACGCCGTACGAACATCAACTTCAAGTTAAACACAAAGATTACCAAGAACTTGGAGCTGACCTACAACCCGAAGTTCACCTATCGTCGTGACGAGGGTGCCGGTGGTGCCAATATCGGTTCCGGTGGTCTGGTCGACCGCGTTCTGCGCTACCAGCCTACAGCCGGTCTGCGTTCGTGGGGTAACTACTCCATCATGGAGAATGCTGCCGATGCCGAGCGCTTCAACCTGACGAACCCCGTCACCGACATCAACACCAATACGCAGAAGAAGCATGGCTATACGATGAGCCAGCAGTTCGCCCTGAAGTGGACGCCCATCAAGGGCCTTGTGCTGCGTTCAGAAGGTAACTACAATATCTCGTTCCGCGACACTCAGCGCTACTGGGGTTGGCTGACCTCTACCGGTCAGAGTGCCGTTCACCAGCAGAAGCCCGTGGCTGCGCTGACCAACCGCACCACTCAGTCGTATACTTGGACGAATACCGCCAGCTACGACATGACCATCAAGGACTCACACAACCTGTCGTTCCTGTTGGGTCAGGAAATCTACAACACCCAGTATAAGGAGGACAAGCAGACCGCTCACCTCTTTGATATCGGTATCGACGCAGAGACCGCCATCAATAACATGGCACTCGGTGAGCCCTACGCTCAGGATACCTATACGCTGCGTTCGTCGTCAAACCGCACCGCATCGTTCTTCGGACAGGTGTCGTACAACTACGAGCACAGATATCTGCTGTCAGCTACGTTCCGTGCCGACGGTAGCTCGAAGTTTGCTCCCGGTCACCAGTGGGGTTATTTCCCCTCTGTTTCTGGTGCTTGGGTTATCAATCAGGAGAAGTTCCTGAAGGACGTGAAATGGATTGACCAGTTGAAGCTCCGTGTAGCTTTCGGTCTGGCAGGTAACAATGCCATTGGCGACGACCTGTGGCGTTTCCTCTATACGACCAACAATGCCGGCGGTCCTGAGTTTGCCTCGACGACAACGGCTAATGGTGAGCTGTATTATAGCACCCCAGGCAAATATCCTAACAAGGAAATCAAGTGGGAGACCACCGTCACCCGTAACGTTGCTATGGATATCTCGTTGTTCGGCGGTCGCCTGAGCATCACGCCTGAGTTCTATTGGAACACCACCCGCGACCTGCTTTACGAGTCACCCATCCCCAGCGTGACCGGTTATACCAAACAGCAGCAGAACATCGGTAAGGTGCAGAACAACGGTTGGGAGTTGACCATCAATGGTGACCTCCTTCGCGGTAAGGACTATGTGCTGAGCGCCAACCTCACCCTCGGTCACAACAAGATGACGGTCAAGGAACTGAACGCTACCGACACACGTATCTATAATAAAGCCGGTGCATGGTCGTCAAGCGACCAGAACGACTACTTGTTGGAGGTTGGCGGTGAGGTCGGCCTGATGTACGGTTACGTTTATGACGGCCTGTACACTTGGGACGAGTTCCTCTATCCGACAACATCGACCTATGCTGCCAATCCTAAGGGCAAGGGTGTTGTCAACGGCATCCTCATTGGCGGTACCATCACTGACGGTTATGAGGGTAACTCAGGCAATGGTGTGCTGGCAGGTTCACACTCCGGCTATTCTACCATGCCTGGCAAGATTAGAATCAAGGACCTGAACGGTGACGGACAGATTGACGTCAACGACAAGACCGTCATCGGACGCACCACGCCGAAGTGGCAGGGCGGTTTCGGTCTGAGCGGTCAGTGGAAGGATTTCGACTTCGTAGCCAACTTCACCTATATGCTTGACTTCGATGTCTATAATGCTACTGGTTATGCACTGTCAAGTATGTCGGGCAGTCAGAACAGCTTCACCAATGTCTATGCTAAGTTTGCTGACGGACGCTGGCGCTACTCGGCTCCTGACGGTTATACCGACCTGAGCGGACATAACATCACTGGTGAGTCGCTGTATAAGAACGGTAACCTCGACGGTATGCCTGGTTTGTATAAGGCTATGAATGCCAACGCCAACAAGTGGAATCCCGCCGACCTCGTGACGAACGCCATGATCGACTGCTTCGTAGAGGACGGTTCGTTCATTCGTTGCTCTGACGTGACTATCGGCTATACCCTGCCGAAGAGCCTCTCTAAGAAGATTTATTTAAATAAGGTTCGCGCGTATGTATCGGCTTCCAACCTCTTTATCCTGACCAAGTATTCAGGCTATGATCCTGAGGTTGACGTACAGTCGGGTCTGACTCCTTCTATGGACTACAACCGCTATCCGCGTGCACGCACATTCTCTTTCGGTCTTAACGTCACATTCTAAACCACGAATTAAACGAATTAAACGAATATAAATATGAAACTTAATAAGATATTTATCAGTGGACTGGCCATGCTGGCGTTGACATCGTGCAACGACTACCTGGAGGTGGACCCTGCTACCAATGCAGCTACCACGGAACTGGTGTTCGGCTCTGAGGGTGAGACGCGCACAGCACTGTATGGCGTCTATGCAAAGGTGTGCTCCGACGGTCTGTTCGGCAACACCCTTTACAGTACTTTCCAATTGAACAGCGACGTTGACTTCTATGCCAACGGCAACGAAGCAGCTGCAGGTAACCAGCCTCGTCGTTTCGACGTGCGTTCGGATGCCAGCAACGTTGAGTCGCTGTGGAACAATCTCTACTCCGCTGTCGAGACGGCCAACGAGTTCATCTACAACCTGCAGAACAGCAGCATCTATTTAGAAGAAACAGAGGAGGCTGCCCAGGAGGCTGCCGACGGTAGCGTTACAACCATTCAGGTGCCCAAGGTGACCATGCTGACCCAGATGATGGGTGAAGCCAAGGTGATGCGTGCTATGTTCTATCATGAGCTGATCAGCTACTGGGGCGACGTTCCCTTCACGTTGAAGGGTACTTACGAGACCGACGATTTCGTTCCTCCCATTACTCCCCGTCAGACCATTAGCGACGAGCTGATTGCCGACCTGATGTATGCTGCCGAGTATATGTACTCTGACAAGGACTCGCACATTGCTGCTCCTGAGCGTATCTCGCAGGAGGCTGCCTACGCCATGATTGCCCGTCTGGCACTGCAGGCTGGCGGTTACTCGCTGAACCACGCTGAGGGTGAAACCAAGAGTTACTCAATGACTCGCCCCAGCAACTACAAAGAGTATTATAAGATTGCCCGTGACTATACGAAGAAGATTATCGACGCCGGTGGTCACTCGCTGAACAAGAGTTTCCGCGATGTGTTCATCGACGAGTGTAACTTCGTGGTTACCTCAGGCGACGACCCCATCTTCGAGATACCTTTTGCCAAGGCCAACAACAGTAACTGGGGCTATGCTCAGGGACCCACCAATGGCGTGGATGCCACCGATGCTACCGACTACTCAAACTCTGTATGGGGTAAGACTGACGGCGGTGTGCGCACCAGCGCATTCTATCGCTATAGCTTCAACGAAAAGGACCTGCGCCGCGACTATATCGACGGTATCTGGTACTATTCTAACCAGGGTCTGCCCACCCTGCGTTCCAGCGACTACACCATTCACAACAACAAGTGGTCGAAGCTGTGGAATAGCAACGGTCTGGGTAAGAGCACAACCTCCGGTACTGGTATTAACTTCGCTTACATCCGCTATGCCGACGTGCTGCTGATGTTTGCTGAGGCTGACAATGAAGTCAACAACGGTCCGACAGCTGAGGCCCAGGAGGCTCTGAAGACTGTTCGCAAGCGTGCTTTTGCCGCTGCAGATCAGGCTGAGATGGTTGACGCTTACGTAGCTGCAGCCAGCACGAAGGAGGATTTCCTGAAGCTGGTGCTCGACGAGCGCAAGTGGGAATTTGCCGGTGAGAACATGCGTTGGAAGGACCTCGTCCGTAACAACATGTATGCCGAGAAGGTATTCTTCACCTTCCTCGACTATTATGCAATGACAGAGGCTATGGCCGGAACGTCTGCATACATCGATATGGTAGAAGCCTACGACGGATTCCCCTATCAGGAGAAATTCGTCTCCAGCATGTACTGTGTCTATGTGAAGAACTATCCCGACCCGAACTTCCCCAACCGTGGCGTCTATATGTTCTACGTTGCCAACAGGTATGACGGTTCGTTCAAGAATCCGACGGGAACGGCTCCTGCCAAGTACTTCGACAACAATGAATTGGACTTCGATCCTGTATCTGCGAAGACTATTACCGGTCTTTCTACCGCCAGCAATACGATTGGCTGGACGGTTGCAAATGTCAGCTGGTCGAACGACGACGGTACTCCCAAGAACCAGATTGTCTATTCACTCTATGGCTACATCCGTACTGACCAGGGTGGTAACATCGTTGTTGTAGATAACGGTACAGCCCAGAAGTTCAACATCAATCCCGACAATGCTCAGGACAATATTAAACGTCTGCCGGCAGTACGCTATCTCCTGCCTATCCCAGAGGAGGCTATTGCACGTTCAGGTAATGTCTATAAGAACTACTATGGATTCTAAGAGAATTGATAATTGATAATTGAGAAATATAAGATTATGAAAAAGATATTATTATATTCGCTGATGCTCTTTATGGCATTGTCTGTCGAATCCTGTAAGGATGACAACAACGTAACAGTACCTGAGAGTGCTGACGGACGTCTGTTCCGTACGATGTTCCGTAAGGACGACAATACCAACAAGGGCTCCAACGACCCGTATAACAGCGTCATTACTGACTATAATACGGCCAACCTGTATTGGTATCTTGTCGATGGCGCTGCAGGTTATGAGATTGAGTGGACGACACCCCATGCCTTCGTAGCCAATGGTGAGGACGCTTGGGAAGAGACTGAGAATAATGTGGACGGCAAGTTCCTCGAAGGTCACGTCGTCGTGGCTGATCCTGACCGCTACAATCTTATCATCAAGAACCTGACCTACCAGAGCAGCTACCGCTTCTGCATCCGTGCCCTGAATTCGTTCGATCCCAGTGGTTATCAGCTGTGGAAAGGCGAGGCAGGTGTCTACGACGTGTTGAACTCCGGTGATGCAGCTTGGAAGACTGACCCGAAGAACTCTTCATGGTATGGTCGTGGTAACCTGCGCGAGTGGGCTGACTACTTCCAGTTGGAGACCGCTGCCCGTGACTGGGTGCCCTTCGTCATCCAGGTGTCTGACATTACGAAGACCTCTATGAAGCTGACGCTGAACCGCAACATCTCTTCATATAAGGATGATGAGAAGGCGAAGTTCCGTGAGTACTGGCACTTCAAGGATGCGGAGCAGAACATCCTCTGCGTGGACTTCCTGACCATCGAGGCCAATGCCTCTACGCCTAACGCTACTGTTCCTGCACAGTTCGCGAGGTATGAAATTCCTGAGTCTGCTTGGAACGAGAATGGTATTGCTGAGATTGTAGTCGAGGGTCTCTCTGAGAACTCTGCCTACAACATCAATGCATGGGATAAGCAGATTCCACTGGCTATCGACGCTGTCTTCAACACGACGATGAAGCGCACCAAGGGTACTCCCGCCGATCCTATCATCATCAAGCATGAGGTCTGGGAGAAAGATACCATGGGTACCGATCCTGCTACATGGAACATCTACGACATCTCGCAGTATAAGGCTTGTAAGATTGACAAGGTACTGGACGACTATTGCGCAAGCAGTGTGACAGCTGAGAACCAGGTATTCTATCTGGAGGGTGGCAAGACCTACTTCGTCAGTTCGAACGTTCAGGTGTATAAGGGCTTTACTCTGATGACCAATCCTGCCGACCTCGCAGCCGGTAAGGGCCGTGCTAAGTTCTACCTGAGCGGTATGACCAAGACTGGTACTTCTGTCAACACCTGTAACTTCATGCTCGGACGTCAGCCGGTAGCTGGTGAAAATGCCTCTATCACGCTCGACATCGACTCTGTCCGCTTCATGGAACTCGACGTCAACGTGCCGATGGCTACCAACTACGGACACGCTCAGGAGGGTATCGGCAATGCCGTCGGTAACTACTTCATGAACATGTACTCCAACGGTATGGGTATCAACGTTACCACGCTGGAGTGGCGTAACTGCTCGTTCCAGGGACTCATCCGCGGATTCTTCCGTATCCAGGGCTCTAACGACTTCTACATCCAGCACATTCGTATGGTAGGCTGCGACTTCTACAATTGCGGATACTACGCACAGACGGCAGGTGACTATGCCTACATCTTCGCCGATCATGGAGGCAAGGTCAAATCGAACATCCTGCAGGATGTCGAGGTCAGCGAGTGTGTGTTCTACAACAACCCGAAGCGTTCAGTCATTACAGACAACAACAAGAACAATGTATGGGACGAGAGCGTACGCTGGAAGATTGACGTACACCACAACACGTTCGTCAACTTCTGTACTGTTGCCAACAACCCGATTCTGAACACCCGCTACAATCCTGGTGGTTCTGTACTCGGATTCCACGACAACGTCATCATCCTCACAAAGAATGCTGCTGACGTTAATCGTCAGATGAGTTCTGCTGGCTGGGATACCCGCGAGATTCAGGGCGGTGACGGTTCTGGAACAGTGACCTTCAATATCTACAACAACTGGACCACCAACGATGAGGAATACTTGAGCAATGGTCAACCGTTCGCTGCCAATGCGCTCAACGGAACATCGAATGCTCCTGGTAAGTTTATCAAGGGTGGTGAGGGTATCTATCCTTGGGGTACCGACGAACTCACCGTACATCTGGATGAGACACTGCGTGCTACCGACTTGATGGAGAGTCCGAATCCGAAGTACTTCATCGGTGAGACTCCTACTGGTAACGACTTCCATACTGATAATGGTATCGAGGGCCTCTACTATAAGCAGAATGCTCAGGTGCAGAACTCTCCTATCTATAAGAGTGGTGCTGGTTGTCAGCGTCTGTTGAAAGGCAAATGATAATTGATAATTGACAATTGAAAATTATAAGATTATGAAGATTTATAAATATGTAACTGTACTCCTGGCTGTGCTCGCTATGTCGGCAACGTTCTTCAGCTGCGACCGTGACAAAGAAATCACTGGAGACCCAATGGCTGACCACACCCAGGGCGACAAGCAGGACTATTGGATTGACTTCACGCTGAGCAATCCTGGCTCGCTGAGCCAAGCTGCTCAGGCTCGTTTTGTGGAACTGAAGGATACGGTCATCTATGGTGAGAAGCTCATCAAGGTCATCGAACATCCCATCTACGAGTCGCTGGATTATGTCATGAAGAACTTCAATGCAGTCGCAGCATTGCCTGCAGATCAGAACGACATCGTCCAGAAGGTGATGAAGCCCACGTCTGCCTTTGACGGCATCCTGGATAAGACCGGTGCCATCAAGAAGGACTTTGTGGTGACTATGACTTTGTCGAAAGACAGCATGCGTACCGTTCTGGCCACATACGATTGGAAGGCCGCAGAAGTGCTGAATTGACACAAACCTCTTATACTAACAAAAATCCAGCCGAGTTCATTAATTCGGCTGGATTTGTTTTTATCACAGCCCGTTCACGTAAACCTTTTCGTGCGTTTTGTTGAGAAATAGGCGAAAATGTTTGGCTGTTTCGAAGAAATATCGTAATTTTGCATCGATTATGGACTCAAAAGATAATGATAATATAATTTTTTACTAACATTTTTAAACAAAACTAACAAGCGTATGAAGAAAATTTTTACTCTTATCGCAATGGCTTTGATGGCTATTGGTGCAAATGCTGAGTCCTGGAGACCAGCAGAAGAAGCTCCTGCCGCAGGTTCTGCTATTATCAAGGGAGACCTCTTGAAGGTAAACACTGAATTTGCAACTACTTGTGACAAGATTAAGGACGAAGGAGGCGCACTTGCTCCTGTGACATTTGCTGGTAATACTTTCGAGACTTATATGCAGATTCGTGTAGACAAAGCTCCTACTGCTGACATCCCCACTGGTACAGAGAAGGAAGGTAGCACACCGCTGGTCATCGTAGCCAAGAAGAATGTCGATTTGACCGTTTATTATCGTCGTCAGGCTGTTGATGGAGCTTATGTGGAAAATGACGGTAAAGACATGAAGCTGATTGATCAGGCCAATGCCTCAGCTGTTATTGAAGCAGCATCTTTTAAAGCTGAAGACATTGATGGCTCTTATGGTAATGCCGTAAAGGTATATAATCTAGAGGAAGGTAAGACCTACACTCTTTGGGCTCGTGGAACTACTGGTCGTCTCTATGGTCTTGACTTTGTTGAAGGATCTGGTGCTGGTGGTGGCGGCGGTGAAATTACTGGCAGCGAGTTCCTGGTAACATTCAATGGCAAGGACGATCAGCCTAATGGCAATTATTTCTCATTCGGTACTGGCGACAACAAGCACAACTTTAACAGCAAGTTCACGGATGCTTCATGGAATGGTATTGACTTTACCTCTGGTTTGAAGATGGAAGGTTCGACTCTCATTCAGTGGACATCTACACAGGCAGCTACCGTTACCGTTGTACAGTCTACATGGAGCGAGAAAGGCTTCTATATGGATAATGTGTTCTATGATCCTGCTACTGCTGCAAGTGGCACAGGCTGTCGCATTTACACCATTGAGGGTGTTGCTGCTGGCGAGCACAAGATTACTCGTACCGATGGTGGTGAGGGTAATGCTGGTGAGAGTGGAATGTTTGCTGTTCAGGTAACTTATACTGGTGGTACTGGTATTAATAGCATCCATTTCAACGATGTCCAGAATGCTCCTGTTTACAACCTCTCTGGTCAGAAGGTTGCTGAGGGCTACAAGGGCGTAGTCATCATGAACGGCCGTAAGATGATTCAGAAGTAATCTTCTATCTGCGTAAAGTTAAAGGCGAGTCAAAAACGGGCTCGCCTTTTTTAAAAGAACAAACTACTAAACAAAATGATAAGAAAACTATTATTTTTCGCTGTTTTCCTGTTGGGCTTTGCGACAAACATGAATGCGCAGAGCGCTTCGAGCATGAAGTGGTCGGACATCTGTTCTGGCAAGATGCCAGCAGACTGGTATGGCAGTGAAGAGGCTCAGCAGATAGCCGATAAAGTGCTGAAATACCAGAAGAAAAGCGGCGGTTGGATGAAGAACATCGAGTTCCACAAGGCTGATGATACAGGTGGTGTCAACGAGCACTCCTGTTTGGACAACGGTGCGACGACGATGGAGATGCGGTTCTTGGCGAAGGTCTATCAGAAGACTTTGGTGGAGAAATACAAGGAATCGTTCCAGAAGGCACTGAACATGCTTTTCACCGCTGAGAAAGGCTGTGGCGGCTGGTCGCAGTATTGGCCGCTGTCAGGTAATGGTAGTTATCAGGATTACATCACGTTTAACGACGACTTGATAACCAATGTCATGAAGATACTCAGGGACATTGCGAACAATAAGGGTGACTTTGCCGAGATCACTGACGAGACCAACCGTGCCAAATGTCAGGCTTCGTTTGACAAGGCTGTTGAGGTCATCATCAAATGTCAGGTTGACGATAACGGCACCCCTGCTGCTTGGTGTGCCCAGCACGACACGATAACGTTTCTGCCAATGGAAGGCCGTCCCCACGAATTGCCATCCATCAGCGGTAGCGAGTCGGCCAGTCTGCTGTCGTATCTGATGACCATTGAGCAGCCATCGGAGGCTTTACAAAATACCATTCATACGGCTGTTGCATGGCTCGACGCTCATAAGTACAAAGAGAATGCTGCTGTAGAGGACTTTACGAATGCCAATGGTGAGGCCGATCGTCGTATTGTCGAAAGAGCCGGCAGTGCGGTATGGGGACGTTTCATCCAGTTGGGTGGTGAGATGGGTCAGCAAAACTACGACGTTTTCTTTAAGAAACTGAAAAATCGCGGCAAGTCACGCTCCTACACGCAGAACGGCAAGACTTATACTTATACGGAGTACGAGATAGCCACGAAGTCGTATAATCCAGAAAAGGCCTATCAGCCGATTTTTGCCATTTACGACGACAATTTGCAACATCTGTATTATCGTTACATGTATCATTACGAGGATACTCCCGATTCTGTCGATTGGAAAGGTTGTACAGTTCCCACCTCGTTGAATGCACTGCGTCGTACGAAGTATCAGTTCATGGGCAGCTGGCCGTTGAATGTCATCAAGAACGAATATCCCAAGTGGAAGCAGCGTATGGAGAATCAGCAAGGCGCTGAGGGTTATACGCCTCATGAACTGTCGGGGACGACCTATAGCAATAGCGACCCGAATACAACCTACCATTTCAATGGCGGCATCTCTGTCAGCAATTCAAATAGTAAAGGATACAGCAATGGCAAGTCGGAAACGGTGAAGTATTCGGCCAACACGTTGTACACCGTCAGTTTACCTGCGGGGATGAAGGTTGGCAAGGTCCAGTTCTATGGTTATGACAATTACGAGGAGGATGCATATATCGCTGCATTCAATGGGAATGACTACAGTGCTACGGACTACGTGTTTCCGGCAAAGAACGGTGATGAGATGACTTATAAGTCGCATACACTGACATCGGCCAGTCCCATTGAAGGCAGTTTTACTTTTAAACTTGGCAAGAAGCAATGCTGCCTGATTATTACCGTCTATGAAATAAACAATTCCAGTGATATTCAGGAAGTGAAGCACGGCCTGTCGGATAATGCCAAGGTGTATTGTCTGCAGGGCGTTCAAGTGACGAGTCCAAAAAAGGGTATCTACATACAAAATGGCAAAAAGTATGTAGTACAATAATACGATTAAATAATTATTCTCGCTTTTCTTTGGATATTTGCGGCAAAATGTGTAACTTTGCTGCATGAAAGAAACGAAGTGGAAAGATAATGTCATCCTTGTCGACGCTGATTACGTCGACAAGGTTGCGTTTGACTTGACGGTGAACTTCGAACGCATGCTGGGACGGCGTATTCCACAGGCCGATATGGCTCAGTGGTTGGAGTGTGTCGCGTTGGATGGCGGACTGCGGCCTCAGACCTCAGACATCAAGCCTCAGACATCGATTCAAGTGGTGCTGCTGCATAAGCAGGCGAAGATGGAAAACTTTCGTCCTGGCTCTTTTGCCGAACTCGACGGTAAGGCTTTCGAGAGTAGGCTGGGGGAGTTCCTCATCAGTTGTGTGAAGGTGGAAGACCTGACGACGATGGATGATTTGTTCGTCGACTCTATGCAGGTGCTGTCGAATGCTGAGGAGGTGAAACGCCTCATTGTGGTGCCCGATGCGGAACATATATATAATAAGGTACGCGAGGGTCTGCGCCATGCTGACGACGAGAAACGTATCACCGTGCTGGCAATGCAACCTATGGAAGGCGGCAATTTCCGTCAAGAGATACTGGGCTACTCGCTGATGGCAGCGCTGGGCATCAAGTCGGAAGAACTGAACAAAATGTCGTAATAACGAAAAACGATAACGAAAATAACGAAAACAAAAAACGAAATAGGACTATGTCAAGAGTATTAATGATTGGCGCTGGTGGCGTCGCAACGGTGGCAGCATTCAAGATTGCTCAGAATACTGACGTGTTTACAGAGTTTATGATTGCATCGCGTCGTAAGGCGAAGTGCGACAAGATAGTAGAGGACATCCATAAGGCTGGCTACAAACTAGACATCAAGACCGCTCAGGTGGATGCCGACGATGTGGAGCAGCTCAAGGCGCTGTTTAATGACTACAAGCCCGAACTGGTCATCAATCTCGCCCTGCCTTATCAGGACCTGACGATTATGGATGCCTGTCTGGCTTGTGGATGCTCGTATCTCGACACCGCTAACTACGAGCCAAAGGACGAGGCTCACTTCGAGTACAGTTGGCAGTGGGCTTATCGCGAGCGTTTCGAGCAGGCAGGTCTGACGGCTATTCTGGGTTGCGGTTTCGACCCAGGCGTAACCTCTATCTACACCGCCTATGCAGCTAAGCACCACTTCAAGGAGATTCAGTATCTGGACATCGTAGACTGTAATGCTGGCGACCACCACAAGGCTTTCGCCACCAACTTCAACCCAGAGATTAATATCCGCGAGATTACCCAGAAAGGTTTGTATTGGGAAGATGGCAAGTGGGTTGAGACAGAGCCGCTGGAGATTCACAAGGATCTGACTTATCCAGAGATTGGTCCTCGTGACAGTTATCTGTTGCATCACGAGGAGATTGAGAGTCTGGTTATCAACTACCCCACCATCAAGCGTGCTCGCTTCTGGATGACATTTGGTCAGCAGTACCTTAAGCACCTTGAGGTAATCCAAAACATCGGCATGAGCCGTATCGACGAGGTAGAGTATGAGGCTCCACTGGCTGACGGCACAGGCACAGCTAAGGTAAAGATTGTACCTCTGCAGTTCCTGAAGGCCGTACTGCCCAACCCACAGGATCTGGGCGAGAATTACGAGGGACAGACCTCTATTGGCTGTCGCATTCGTGGTATTGGCAACGACGGCAAGGAGCATACCTATTATGTATATAACAACTGTAGCCATCGTGCCGCTTACGAGGAGACTGGCATGCAGGGCGTCAGCTACACCACTGGTGTTCCTGCCATGATTGGTGCCATGATGTTCTGCAAGGGACTTTGGAAGAAGCCTGGCGTTCACAATGTCGAGGAGTTCGATCCCGATCCCTTCATGGAGCAGTTGAACAAGCAGGGTCTGCCTTGGCACGAGATTCACGACGGCGACCTCGAGCTTTAATTCCGAAATAACGTAATAACAAAATAATAAATACTATGGCAAAGAAAGAAGAAAACAAAGAACAGCTGACTCCGCAAGAGCAGAAAATGAAGGCCTTACAGGCTGCTTTGGCGAAGATTGAGAAGGACTTCGGCAAGGGCGCCATCATGAAGATGGGTGATGAGAAAATTGTGAATGTTGATGCCATCCCCACTGGTTCTATAGGCCTGGACGCTGCTTTGGGCGTTGGTGGCTATCCCAAGGGACGTATCATCGAGATTTTTGGTCCTGAGTCGTCAGGTAAGACCACGCTGGCCCTTCACGCTATTGCTGAATGTCAGAAAGCAGGCGGTACTGCAGCATTCATCGATGCTGAGCACGCCTTCGATCGCTTCTATGCAGCTAATCTGGGTGTGGATGTCGACAACCTGTACGTCTCTCAGCCTGACAATGGCGAACAGGCTCTTGAGATTGCTGACCAGCTGATTCGCTCTTCAGCTGTCGACATTCTCATCGTTGACTCTGTGGCAGCTTTGACTCCTAAAAAGGAAATTGAGGGCGATATGGGCGATTCCGCCGTAGGTTTGCACGCTCGTTTGATGAGTCAGGCCTTGCGTAAACTCACTGGTACCATCGCCAAGACGAATACCACCTGTATCTTCATCAACCAGCTTCGTGAAAAGATTGGTGTGATGTTTGGTAGTCCTGAGACCACAACGGGTGGTAACGCCCTGAAGTTCTACGCTTCCGTACGTCTGGACATCCGTAAGACGCAATCCGTCAAGGATGGTGATACCATTCTGGGTAACCAGGTGAAGGTAAAGGTTGTCAAGAACAAGGTGGCTCCTCCTTTCCGTAAGGCTGAGTTTGAGATTACCTTTGGCGAGGGAATCTCGAAAGTTGGTGAAATCGTCGACCTGGGTGTTGAGTTCGAGATTATCAAGAAGAGTGGTTCGTGGTTCTCGTATGGTGCAACCAAACTTGGTCAGGGCCGTGATGCCGTCAAGAACATGTTGACTGACAATCCTGAGCTCTGCGAGGAACTTGAGACAAAGATTAAGGAGAAACTGGCCGAAGCCAGGTAAGAACACTTGTCCGGATATAGAAAAGGCTGCGCATCCACAACGGAAAACGCAGCCTTTATTTATCTTGTGCTTGGATTACTGCAGAGGAGTACCATTACCTTTAAAGCCGCTACCAGTTAGGCGCTGACCTCCTGCACTCTGTTCAGCCATTCTGCGCTTCTTGGTGTTTGCAGCACCGCTACCCAGGGAACGGGCTCCGGCTTTCTTCACAATACCGTCTTCGTTGAACTGCACAACGAGTATACTGTTCGAACGCGGATACATCCATTCTGTCACACCGTCGCTGGTGGTCACCTTGCTGGTAGCCTCACCGACAGCCATCTCAACCTCTTCCATCGACATGCCAGGAATCACACGACCTTCGCGGATAGCCGTACGGGTTTCGAGGGTGGTGTTGCGGGCTGTTCCTTCACCCATAGCAAACAGATAGCCGAAGTATTCTTCTCTTGGACCGCGATTGTCCTCGTTGAAGGTGATATCCTTATAATAGATACGACGTGTCTCCACCTCACGCAGGGTCAATACGTAGAAACCCTCGCGGTTCTTGTCACGATTGATTTCGTCGATGATGAAACCTGTGAAGCGTGGAACCTTCACGTCACGCTGCTTGCCGGCACCCTTACTGCTCATGGCAGTAGCAAACTTGTTGTGAACGGTTTTGTTCAGATAGCTCTTGATGTCCTTTGACACTTCCATCTCGGCACCCGTGAACTCAAACGAACCTTCGAACAGGAACTTGGCATTGTCAACGTCAAACTCGTCGTCGCGCATACCGGAGTTGGTTTTCGACATAGCCACGTTCTGATAGAACTGGTCGCCATTTTCGTCCTCGACAATAATCTTGACGGGGAACGAACGCGTGCCGACACCGATAGCCTTCACCGTCACCAGCTTGTTCTTCGGAAATTTCACTTCCTGATAGCCGTCACCATCGTAATCCGTATCAATGCGGAAGAACTGGGTACGTGTAATCAACGGCTGGTCCATCAACAACTCGCGAGCCTTGTCGACATCACCCAGATAGGCGAGGGTGGGGACACCCAGCTTGCCGTAGCAGTAGTCTTCGAACGTACCGCTGGGTAACTCGTAGTAGTAACTCTTGTTGTTTGTCTCACAGAAGAAATTGACGTGGACGCGACCGTTTGGCATATCCTGATGGCCCTTATAAACCATAATATGATGGCGTAGGGCGCCACTGCTCACTTCTTTGTTTGTAATCATGTCGCGGAAGGTGCCTACCAGCAGGTCGTATTTCTCTGGTATCACCATGAAACGCATACCGTCCTTCCAGTCGCACATGCTGTAGTAACGGAAGTTCTTGCCCATGAAATCCTTGGGCTCTGCCTCTTCAGCGACAACATTGTCCGCTGTGATAGCAGCAGCAACTTCTGTCTTCTTCACATTCTTTGTCTTCACAATGTAGTCATTGCTCTGAGCCATCGCGGTAGTCATGGCAAACGCCACTCCTGCCAACAAAATCATTCTTTTCATCATGATGTATTTAATCAATTATCGATAATCTGCCGACAAAGTTACAAATAATTTTTGATACTTGTGCCAAAATGTCATTATATTCTTCATTTTTTTTTATTTTGGCACGCACTTTGCTATTTTGTCAGTGTCAAATCAAGCAATTATTAATTAAAAAATATAAGAATTATGGGAAAGATTATTGGAATTGACTTAGGAACTACCAACAGCTGCGTTGCCGTATTCGAAGGTAACGAGCCAGTAGTAATCGCCAACAGTGAGGGTAAGCGTACAACACCTTCAGTCGTTGGTTTTGTTGAGAATGGTGAGCGTAAGATCGGTGACCCTGCCAAGCGTCAGGCCATCACCAACCCCAAGAACACCGTTTATTCTATCAAGCGCTTCATGGGTGAGAACTGGCAGCAGACCGAAAAGGAGATTGCTCGCGTACCTTATACTGTTGTCAACGAGGGTGGTTATCCCCGTGTCGACATCAACGGTCGTAAGTACACTCCGCAGGAGATCTCTGCTATGGTGCTGCAGAAGATGAAGAAAACTGCTGAAGACTATCTGGGTCAGGAAGTTACAGAGGCTGTCATCACCGTACCTGCTTACTTCTCTGACTCTCAGCGTCAGGCCACTAAGGAGGCTGGTCAGATTGCAGGTCTCGACGTTAAGCGTATCGTTAACGAGCCTACAGCCGCAGCTCTGGCTTATGGTGTTGACAAGGCAAATAAGGATATGAAGATCGCTGTGTTCGACCTTGGTGGTGGTACATTCGATATCTCAATCCTTGAGTTTGGTGGTGGCGTATTCGAGGTGCTCTCTACCAATGGTGATACTCACCTCGGTGGTGACGACTTCGATCAGGTAATCATCGACTGGCTCGTACAGGAATTCAAGAATGACGAAGGTGCCGACCTGAAGGCTGATCCGATGGCTATGCAGCGTCTGAAGGAGGCTGCCGAGAAGGCTAAGATTGAGTTGTCTTCTTCTACCTCTACGGAGATTAACCTGCCTTACATCATGCCTGTAGGCGGTGTACCTAAGCACCTGGTTAAGACCTTGACACGTGCTAAGTTCGAGCAGTTGGCTCACGACCTCATCCAGGCTTGTCTGGCTCCCTGTCAGAAGGCTGTTGCTGACGCCCACCTCTCTACCTCCGATATCGACGAGGTCATCCTCGTAGGTGGTTCGAGCCGTATCCCTGCCGTGCAGACACTGGTTAAGAACTACTTTGGCAAGGAGCCTTCAAAGGGTGTTAATCCTGACGAGGTAGTAGCCGTTGGTGCTTGTATCCAGGGTGCTATTCTGAACAAGGAAGGTGGCGTAGGCGACATCGTTCTGCTCGACGTTACTCCGCTGACACTGGGTATCGAGACAATGGGTGGTGTGATGACCAAGCTGATTGAGGCCAACACAACCATTCCTTGCAAGAAGAGCGAGGTATTCTCAACCGCTGCTGACAATCAGACAGAGGTGACCATCCACGTGCTGCAGGGTGAGCGCCCGATGGCAGCTCAGAACAAGAGTATCGGACAGTTCAACCTCACAGGTATCGCTCCAGCACGTCGTGGTATTCCTCAGATCGAGGTCACCTTCGACATCGACGCCAACGGTATCCTCAAGGTTTCTGCCAAGGATAAGGCTACTGGTAAGGAGCAGGCCATCCGTATCGAGGCTTCGTCTGGTCTCTCTCAGGACGAGATCAACCGCATGAAGGCTGAAGCTGAGCAGAATGCCGAGAACGATAAGAAGGAGCGCGAGCGCGTAGATAAGCTGAATCAGGCTGACTCTATGATTTTCCAGACGGAGAACCAGCTGAACGAGATTGGCGACAAGATTCCTGCCGAGCACAAGCCCGCTATCGAACAGGCTCTCCAGCAGTTGAAGGATGCCCACAAGAGTGGTGACGTCACCGCTATCGACAACGCTATCAACGCCCTCAATGCCGCTTGGCAGACTGCCTCTCAGCAGATGTATCAGGGTGCTCAGGCTGGTCCTCAGCCAGGTGCTGACCAGCAACAGCAGGGTCCCTTCTACAACCAGCAGGCTGGCGGTTCTCAGCAGCAGGCTCCAAAGGATGACAACATCCAGGACGCTGACTTCGAGGAAGTTAAGTAAAGGTTGTTTATCAGATAACAGTCGTGCAGGTCATTTTGGCCTGCACGATTTTTTTTGTCTTACAAAATATTCAGGAACAGCGTAATCATGCCTGTATTGATCAGGTCGGCAGCATCGTAAGTCAGGCACTGCTGGACAGATTGGCGAAAGGCTGCGATTAAGCGAGAACAGAGCGATACAGGATTATTCTGTATAATTATGGTCCACGACAACAGCAACCTGCGTGTCAGGCACCAGAGGTTGTATCTCATTGGTAAGTTGGCTGACGAGGGCAGCGTCATCATGAACGGAAATATCAGGTACGATATCGATAGAGAGATATTTGTCTTTCTCTGAATAGTAGAAACCATGCACCTGAACAATATCCTTGTGGGCAGCGAGACTCTGCATTACCTTCGACTGCAACTCAGTACGACGGTTCTCGCCTGTGGCCACAGCATAGATGCCGACAGTAGTGATGATACTGTGCTTCTCAAACAAGTAAGTTGAAATCTTACGCGTTAGACCATGAATGTCATGAGCCGACATGGTGTCATAAACGTTGATGTGCAGTGAACCGATCTTTACATCAGGGCCGTAGTTATGCAGTATCAAGTCGAACACACCATGAACGCCTTCGAAGTCGGAAACCTCCTTCTGAATCTGTTTGGCATAGTCAGCCGAAATGCTCGTACCCAGCAGCTCGTTGACAGGCGAAGCCAGCATCTCGATACCAGCCTTGATGATCACAATGGAAATCACTGCACCCAAGATGCCATCGAGCGACACGCTCCACAAAAGCATAACACCAGCCGAGACGAGCGTTGCCAGCGTGATAACCGCATCAAACAGCGCATCCGAGCCGGAAGCTATCAGCGCGTCACTCTTCAGCTGCTCACCCTTGCGCTTTACGTATTGTCCGAGAATGAGCTTCACCACAATGGCCACCACGATAACGATGAGTGTGGTTGTCGTATACGAAGGCTCCGTAGGGTCGAAGATTTTCTTTACCGACTCAATAAGTGAGGTGATACCTGCCGACAGCACAATGACAGCGATGATGATGGCACTGAAATACTCGATGCGCCCGAAGCCAAAAGGATGTTTCCTGTCGGCTGGACGCTGTGAGAGTTTCGTACCTACGATGGTGATGACACTCGATAGTGCATCGCTCAGGTTGTTGACAGCATCCATCACGATGGCCACACTACTGGCCAGAATACCGACTGCGGCCTTGAAGCCCGCCAACAACACATTAGCTATAATACCAATCCAACTGGTACGGATGATTTCCTGACTTCTGTCCATAAAAAGTTGTTAATGCGTTTCATGCTTTATTGAACTTCGTCTTCGGCTGTTTGCAGCGTGGGCAGCGCCAGTCATCTGGCAGGTCCTCGAAAGCAACGCCATCATGTTCGGCTGGATCATACAGATAGCCACAGACAGAGCAAACATACTTGCCAGAATCCTCCTTCTGGGAGAAATCGATCTCTGCCAATACTGTCGGTACGGGATTGTCGAGATCCATCACACGTTTGGCCTCCAGGTTCTCATAGCCCTGAGGAGTATGGGTTCCGCAATAAACAGTAGACTGATGGCGAACGAACTCACGCACTCGGTCCATAGTCTCACGAGCTGCTGGCAGATCGTCGAAGACAACAGAGAGCTTGTTTGCATAAAGGGCCTCGTCAACGTAGGTGATGTCTCCCTCGAACATATAGAACAATCCCTCGTTCTCTGCGACGATAAGGCTGTTGCCATTCGTATGTCCCTTGGCCTTGATAAAGTAAACACCATCGGCAATCTTCTGACTCTCAGGGAAGTTGTAATAAGCACCGTCAGTAAACTCAACAGGAACTATATTAGGAATGTCCTTGAGTTCGTCTGCTCCAATCTCTTCTGCATTCACATAAATCTTCGCATTGGGGAAGGAACGCAACTCTCCTGAATGGTCGGCGTGCTTGTGGGTCAGCAGTATCTTTGTCACCTGCTCTGGCCGGTATCCCAATGCAGCCAAAGCATCCATATATTCGCAGATGCTCTTACCGATATATATAGGTGCTGTCTCATCTGGTGCACCATCAGGGAAGCCTGCAGGCAGACCGGTATCCACCAAGATGACTTCGTCGCCAGTGTCTATCAGATAGTTCTGCAGACTGCCACGATAGCGGATGTTCATGTCAAACTTCTCTTGTCCTTCCTCGCCACCAAATACGAATGGCTGAGAATAGAATCCGTCTTTGCGGAATTTTACTGCTTTGATGTCCATAGTCTTTTCTTGTGTCATGATCTGATTTGTTTTATGTGAATACTATTGTTTGATAGTTCTTGACGGCAAAATTACAAAAATAAATCGAAACAAATGCTGATATGCTCAAAAAACTCAATAAACAAGCCAAAATTTGATTAAAAGACCAATCTTTTGATGAAGACATGACAATATTCATGCTTATTATTATATATAATGTGTATTTGAAATATTTTTTGACCAGGGGACTCTAATTTTGCGCTCTGATAGAATATATCAGTGAAGAATTTGCTTTATCACGGCCAAATCCTTACCTTTGTTGTCAGAAGGAGGAAGAGGCCGACAGGAAAGGGAAACTATCCG
>Ga0256404_1000581_pt1 | contig 94872 bp, 96 predicted proteins | sample RumenRJG_01DNA_FD_185990 | JGI IMG/M metagenome (GOLD analysis project Ga0256404, IMG submission 185990) | Bovine rumen microbial communities from Lethbridge, Alberta, Canada - RJG_01 | ecosystem: Host-associated > Mammals > Digestive system > Stomach > Rumen | place: Canada: Alberta | collected... | reverse complement strand
GACGCCGGCGTGAAAAAGCCGGTGACCCGCAAGCACAGGAAGATTTATCCGAATGATCCATGCCCGTGCGGAAGCGGAAAGAAGTACAAGAACTGCCATGGCCGTCCGGGACAGCCTCCGCTGCCGGGCTACGACGACTGAACGGGGCGGAAACGGAACAGAATACAATCAGAATACAAAAGAAGGGCGCCCGCCGGATGTGATCCGGCGGGCGCCCTTCTTTCCTCCGGTTCCGGGAACGGCGGAGCGCCGTTCCCGGACGGCCGGGACTGTTCTCACAGATGAATGTTCTTCAGCAGGGAGCCCAGACTGGTGGTCAGCGCTTCTTCCTTCGGAAGTTCGACGCGCTCCTCCTCAACCGGCTCGGCGGCCGCTTCGTCCAGTGCCTTCATGGAAAGGGAGATCTTGCCGTCCTTCACGCCGGTGACCTTCACCTTGACCTTCTGGCCGACCTCAAGCGCTTCCTTCGGATGATTCAGGCGCTTTGCGGAAGAGATCTGGGAGATATGGACAAGACCGTCCACCCCGTCGCCCAGCGAGACGAACGCGCCGTAGGGCTGCAGGGACTGTACGGTTCCCTCGGTCACAAGGCCCGGATGGATGTTGGAGATCCGCTCCGCCTTCTCCGCCTCTCTGCGCTCGCGGAGCACCTCACGGGAGGAGAGAACCAGACGCTTCTTCTCCGGGTCCACCGTGATGATCCGGACCGGAACGGTCTTTCCCTTGAAGGTGTTCAGATCCTCCACATAGCTGAGCGCGAGATGGGAAGCCGGGATGAACGCGCGGATGCCGTCCAGATACGCCACGACGCCGCCCTTGACCGCATCGGCGACCTTGACGTCGGTGACGGTTCCGTCCTCCATCATTTTCTGGAACCGATCCCATGCCTGCTGCTCGACCGCCTCACGGCGGGACAGGAGGATATTGCCGTTGCCGTCCTCCGCCCGGAGCACGACCGCGCTCACCTCGTCGCCCACATGGACATCGTTCTTCAGTGAAAATCCCGGATCCGCGGAATAATCCAGTGCGCGGATGATGCCGGACGCGTAGGTGCCGAGGTCAACGGTCACCTCCGAATCCGACACGCCGGCGACGACGCCGGTGACGAGCTCCCCCTCGTGGAGCTTCCTTGTCTGCTGATCAATCTCAGCATCGTGCATGGCCATGGTTTCTACTTCTGCCATAACTGATCTACTCCTCCCTGCTATACGAGTTAAATAATAAAAAGTCTTCCTGCTTCTGCGGACGTCAGGCGTGCAGATACAGAAGGCCTGCTTATGGAGAGTGTACCATATTTTTCGCGTGTCGGACGGAATTTTTGAAAAATGGCGGCAATTCGGAAGACAGCCGGAGCGGCCCTCCGCAATTCGACAGAGTGGCTAGTGAATTGCCGGCGCGAATGTGATATAGTATCGATATATATGTGCTTCTTTTGGTGCAGCATGAGACCGGAAAACGGTCTGCCACACACGGAGAGACGACGTGATACAGGATGAGATGAAGCGGGCCGCGCAGCAGGCAGCCGACGCGGTGGATGAAGCCATGAGCACGAAGGACTTTTCCGGACTGAGCGCGACGATCGGAGGGATCATCCGTCACGCGGCCCTGTCCGCGCTGGACCCGGACGGGTCCCGGAGCGGCGGTCAGGAGACAAAGCCGGCCGTGCCGCCCCAGACCGCGCATCCGGAGCGGTTCTTCGCCGCGCCGGACGGCGCCGAGGGGAAAAAGATCCTTGGTATAGTGGGGGCGGCGCTGGCCGTGATCTTCGGTCTGATGACGCTGGGGTTCGGGCTGCTCGCTGCGCATGTCACCTCGCTGATGATGCCGCTTGCCGCCTGCTTCGGCGCGGCGGCGGCGCTGGGCGCTCTGCTGGCCGTCCGGGGATTCCGCGCCGGAAAGAAGGCGGAACGGTTCCGGATCTACCGGGAGATGCTGCTGCCCCGGCTGTACGCGGGCGTAAAGGATCTCGCCCGGGCCGCAGGCCGGACGGAAGCGCAGGCTGTGGAGGACCTCGAGGGCTTCTGCCGCGAGGGAAAGATCCGTCAGGGGCATTTTGATGCGGCGAAGAGCTGCTTTATCGCTTCGGACGAGCTTTATCTCCAGTATCAGGCGGCCGCGGCGCGGGACAGGGAAAGAAAGGAAGCGGAAGAGGCGGCCAGAAAGAAGGAGGAGCAGATCGCGCCGGAGGTCCGCGACATTCTGACGAAGGGCGAGGCTTACATCGAAACGATCCGCCGGGCCAACGACGAGATCGGCGATCCGGCGATCTCGGACAAGCTGGACCGGATGGAGGAAACCGTGCGCCGGATTTTCAGCGAGGTGAAAAGCCGTCCGTCTCTGGCGTCCCGGCTCGGCATGTTTATGAATTATTATCTTCCCACCACGGCGAAGCTGGTCAGCGCCTATGCGGAGATGGACCGGCAGGGGGCGGACGGCGAGACGGTCCGCCGGTCAAAGAAGGAGATCGCCGATTCGCTCGACTCCATCAACGACGCCTTCGGGAAGCTGCTTGACGGCTTCTTCCGCGATCAGGCGATGGATGTGAGCGCGGATATTCAGGTGATGAAGATGATGATGAAGCAGGAGGGGCTCACGAAGGACGACCTTGGCGCCCGGGCATGAGGGTGGACCTGAGGAAAAGAACAAAAGCCGATCAAGGCGGAAAGGATGCGTATGGAAGCAGAGAAGAGGACAGAAACGGCGGCAGCGGGAACGGATGCGCTGATGACCGGAACCGACAGCCTGTCTCCGGATCCGATCGAGCGGACCGGGCATTTTTCCGAGACTGAGAAGGCGCAGATCCGCAGCTTCGCGGAGACGATCCGGATCAGCGACACGCAGACGGTGATCAGCTACGGCAGCGGCGTGCAGAAGAAGATGGCTGACTTCTCCGACTCGATCCTGAACAGCGTGAAGACGCAGGATCTGGGGGAAACCGGAGCGCTGCTGACGGGTGTGATCACGGATCTGAAATCCTTCAGCCCGGAGACGAAGCCGGAAAAGAGCGGCTTCTTCGGCCTTTTCAGGAAGCCGGCGAAGAAGATGGAGGAGCTGATGACCGGCTACGAGACGGCATCGGCCAATGTGGACAAGGTGGCCGACATGCTGAAGACGCATCAGGTCCGCCTTCTGAAGGACGTGGCGATGCTGGACCGGATGTACGACCAGAACCTCGAGTATTACCGGAACCTCTCGATGTATATCGCGGCGGGCCGCGTGAAGATCGAGGAGGCCCGGAACACGACGCTTCCCGCTCTCGCCCAGAAGGCAAAGGAATCGGGGCTCACCGAGGACGCCGAGGCGGCCCGGGATTTCGAGAACCAGATCGTCCGGTTCGAGAAGAAGATTCACGATCTGGAGCTCACGAGAACGGTCGCGATGCAGACCGCCCCGCAGATCCGGATGATCCAGAACAATGACTCGGTTATGGTGGAAAAGATCCAGTCCACCGTTGTCAACACGATTCCGCTCTGGAAGAACCAGATGGTGCTGGCGCTCGGCCTTGAAAATTCCGGCCGCGCCGCCCAGGCGGAGAGCGAGGTCACGGATATGACCAATCAGCTTCTTCTGAAGAACGCGGAGAAGCTGAAGAGCACCACCGTCGCTGCAGCGAAGGCTTCCGAGCGGGGAATCGTCGATATGGAGACGCTGAAGGCGACGAACGAGTCGCTGATCCAGACGCTGGATGAGGTGACCCGGATTCAGACGGAGGGAAGGGAGAAACGTCTTCAGGCCGAGAAGGACCTTGCCGCTCTGGAGACGCAGCTCAGGAAGAAGCTTCTCGAGATGCGCCCCGCGCCGCAGGACGGGAGCGGGAAGGCGGCGGCCGGAGCTGAAGGTCCGGAAGTCCGGGAGCCGTCCGGTTCGCCCGCGTGGTCAGAATCCGCGGAGGAGGCGCCGTCCGACCGGAAAGAGAAGACGGAGGCCGGGGAAGAGCCCGGTTCGCTCCGTGACCCGGCCGGCGAAGCCGCAAAGGCTCCGTGGGAGGAATAAATCGAGAACTGCATTTCTTACAGTAAGGAGAAAGCTGACAACATGAAGAAGGAACTCGCAAAGACGTACGACCCGAAGGGACTGGAGGACCGTCTCTACCAGAAATGGCTGGACGGGGGCTATTTTCACGCGAAGGTGAATCCGGACAGGAAACCGTTCACGATCGTGATGCCGCCGCCCAACATCACGGGCCAGCTCCATATGGGGCACGCGCTCGATAACACGATGCAGGACATCCTGATTCGCTGGAAACGGATGCAGGGCTATGAGGCGCTGTGGCAGCCGGGTACGGACCACGCCGCCATCGCCACCGAGGTGAAGGTGACGAACGCGCTCCGCGAGAAGGGCATCGACAAGGAGAAGATCGGGCGGGACGAGTTCCTGAAGTACTGCTGGGACTGGAGAAAGGAGTACGGCGGCCGGATCATCCGCCAGCTGCACAAGCTGGGCTCATCGGCGGACTGGGAGCGGGAGCGCTTCACGATGGACGAGGGCTGCTCGGACGCGGTGCTCGAGGTTTTCCTGAAGCTGTATGAGAAAGGGTACATCTACAAGGGCTCGAGGATCGTCAACTGGTGCCCGAAGTGCCAGACCACGATCTCGGACGCCGAGGTGGAGCACGAGGACCAGGACGGCTTCTTCTGGCATATCAATTATCCCATCGTCGGCGAAGAAGGGCAGTTCGTGGAGATCGCCACGACCCGCCCGGAGACGATGCTCGGCGACACGGCCGTGGCGGTGAATCCGGAGGATCCCCGCTATCAGCATCTGATCGGGAAGCAGCTGCGTCTGCCGCTCACCGACCGGGTGATTCCGGTGATCACCGACGAATATGTGGACCGGGATTTCGGCACCGGCTGCGTGAAGATCACGCCGGCTCACGACCCCAACGATTTCGAGGTGGGGAAACGCCATCATCTCGAGGAGATCAACATTCTGAACGACGACGGCACCATGAACAGCCGCTGCGGCGTCTACGCCGGACTGGACCGCTACGAGGCCCGGAAGCGGATGGTGGAGGAGCTGGACCGTCAGGGCCTTCTGGTGAAGGTGGTGCCCCATACGCACGCCGTCGGTACCCATGACCGCTGCGGCACCACGGTGGAACCGATGATCAAGCAGCAGTGGTTCGTCCGTATGGACGAGATGGCGAAGCCGGCGATCGAGGCCGTGAAGAACGGCGATCTCACCTTCGTGCCGGAACGGTACACCAAGATCTATCTGCACTGGCTGGAAAATATCCATGACTGGTGCATCTCGAGACAGCTCTGGTGGGGCCATCGGATCCCGGCCTATTACTGCCGGCACTGCGGGAAGATGGTCGTGGCGAGGGAGATGCCGGATACCTGTCCGGACTGCGGCGGCCATGAGTTTGATCAGGATCCGGATACGCTGGATACCTGGTTCTCTTCGGCACTCTGGCCCTTCTCGACACTGGGATGGCCGAAGAAAACGCCGGAATATGACTATTTCTACCCGACGGACGTGCTCGTGACGGGCTACGACATCATCTTCTTCTGGGTCGTCCGGATGGTCTTCTCCGGCTATGAGCAGACCGGGAAGTGCCCGTTCCATCATGTCCTGATTCACGGACTGGTCCGGGATTCCCAGGGCCGGAAGATGTCGAAGTCGCTGGGCAACGGCATCGATCCGCTGGAGGTCATCGACCGGTACGGGGCGGACGCGCTGCGGCTCACGCTGATGACGGGGAATGCACCCGGAAACGATATGCGGTTCTACTGGGAACAGGTGGAGGCCAGCCGCAACTTTGCCAACAAGATCTGGAACGCGAGCCGCTTCATCATGATGAATCTGCCGGAGGGAGAGCTGAGCGCTCCGGATCAGGACGACTTCACCCCGGCGGACCGCTGGATTCTCTCCCGGCTGAACACCGTGATCCGGGATGTCACCGACAACATGGAGCGCTATGAGCTGGGCATCGCGGTGCAGAAGGTCCATGACTTCCTCTGGGATGAGTTCTGCGACTGGTACATCGAGATGGTGAAGCTCCGTTTCGGCGACACGACGGAGGAAGGACGCCGGGCGAAGAACGCGGCGCTCTGGACGCTGAAGAAGGTGCTGGGTGACTCGATGAAGCTGCTGCATCCCTTCATGCCGTTCATCACGGAGGAAATCTACTGCACGCTTTACCCGGACGCGGAGACGGTGATGACCGCGTCCTGGCCGGTTTTCGACCCGGCGCGCTCCTTCCCGGAGGACGAGAAGCTGATCAGCGGCTATCAGGAGCTTGTGCGCGGGATCCGCAACGTCCGGACGGAGATGAACGTGCCGGCGAAGACGAAGACCGATCTGATTCTCGTGGGACGGGACGCGGCCGCCACAGAGGAGCTCCGGAAGCTGACGGCGTCGCTGGGCGATATCGAGAGAATGGTTTTCGCCCGGACGATCACGGTGCAGGAGGACAAGACCGGCGTCGCGGAGGACGCGGTATCGGTGGTGACCAGCAGCGCGACAGCCTATATTCCGCTTGAAGAGCTGGTGGACCGGGAGAAGGAGATCGCCCGTCTGACGGCGGAGAACGAGAAGATGGATCGGGAGATCGCGCGGTCGAACGGTATGCTCGGCAACCCGAATTTCGTGAACAAGGCACCCGCGGCCAAGGTGGAGGCCGAGCGTGCGAAGCTGGTCGACTATCAGAACAGAAAGCGCCAGATCGAGGCGCAGCTTCAGCAGTATCAGGGGCACTGAAAGCGGATCGGAGGGGTGTCCGGAGCGAGTCGGAAGGCGCCGGCCGGCCTTTGGGGCCGGCCGGCGGACAGGTAAAGAATGAAGAAAGTACTGATGAAAAAGAAGACGAAATCCGTCAGCCCGGCGCAGGAAGAACGGAGAGCGAAAAGGACCGCGGCACTCAACCGGTACGCGCTGCTGCTCCACGGAATCTGCAGCGTACTCGGCTACTTCCTGATCGAGGCGATGGCGCGGCATTCGATTCCGGCCGCCTGGCAGTTTGCGGATGAGCGGACGAAGGTTTTCTTCTACAACGCGTTTCTGATTTTCGTGACGACGCTCCCGGCCTTTCTGATCCGGAAGAGGTCCTTTTACCGGCTGCTGGTGACGGTGTTCTGGTTTGCCCTCGGCGCGGCCAACGGCATCATACTGGCGAACCGGGTGACCCCGCTCACCGGGCCGGACTTCGGTATGATCAGCGAGGCGCTGAGCGTATCCGGAAAGTACTTCAGCAAATCCGTTACGATCATCCTTCTGGTTCTGATCGTACTCGGGCTGATCGCGCTGGTACGGTACCTGTTCACCTCGCCGTCCTACGGCGGACCGCTCCGCCTGCGGATCTGGATTCCCGTTTTCATCGGGTCCTGCGCCGCGCTGTACGGCTTCACTCAGTGGGGACTGGCCGCGAGACAGCTGTCCTCCTATTTCAGCAACATCGCGTCCGCCTATCTGGACTACGGTTTTCCTTACAGCCTCTCCGTGACGATCTTCGACACGGGCATCACCCAGCCGAACGGCTACTCGGAGAAGCTGGTGGAAGGAATTGTGGGTGAGGAAGGAAAGATCACGGAGACAGAAGCCTCGGATGACAAGCCAAACATCGTGATCGTCCAGCTGGAGTCCTTCTTTGACCCGACGCGGGTGAGAGGGCTGAAATTCAGCGAGGATCCGCTGCCCAACTGGCACAAGCTGTCGAAAACGTATTCGAACGGCTGCTACACGGTGCCTACTGTGGGCGCCGGTACCGTCAACACGGAGTTCGAGACGCTGACGGGCATGAGCCTCCGCTTCTTCGGGGCCGGCGAGTATCCCTACAAGGGCATTCTCCGCAAGGAAACCTGCGAAAGCGCGGCCTTTGACCTCGCGAAGCTCGGATATTCGAGTCATGCCGTGCACAACAACGAGGCCAATTTCTACGGACGGCGGAAGGTGTACGCGAATCTCGGATTCAACTCTTTCACCTCCGGCGAGTACATGGATACGCAGAATGATGTCAACGAGAACGGCTGGATGCGGGACGAGAATCTGATCCGGCCCATCGAGGACGCGCTGGATTCGACGGACCATCAGGATTTCGTCTTCACGGTTTCCGTACAGCCGCACGGCGCGTATCCGACGGAGCCGACGATCGCCGATCCGAAGATCCGCGTGAGCGGAGCGGGGAGCGATGAGAAGAACTGCGCGTGGGAGTACTACACAAACCAGATCTACGAGGAGGACCGCTTCGTCGCGGATCTGATCGATGCGCTGAAGGAACGGGGCGAGCCGACGATCTGCCTGTTCTACGGCGATCATCTGCCGACGATGGGGCTTAGCGACCGCGACCTCAGGGGCGGAACGATCTTCCAGACGAACTATCTGATCTGGAGCAATCTGAACGGACAGAAGCGGAGCGTGAAGACGATCACTGCCTATCAGGCTGTGGCGGAGCTCTGCACGCGTCTCGGCTATCATATCGGCACGATGTTCAACTTCCAGCAGACGATGCAGAAGAACGAGAACTACCTCTACGACATGCAGGTGCTCCAGTATGATATGCTCTACGGGAAGCGGTATGTCTACGGCAAGACGAATCCGTTCTCGAAATCGGTGCTGGCGCTGGGCGTGAAGCCGGTCCGGGTGGACCGGGTCCAGAAGGTTTCCGCGAACGGTGTCTACTACGTATACGGGGAGAACTTCACCCAGAGCTGTAAGTTCCAGGTGAACAGCGAGCTCGCCGACACGACCTTCCTCGACAGCGGGACGCTGCTGGTGCGGAATGTGACGCTTCAGAAGGGAGACTGGGTCAACGTCGCCGTACAGAGCAACTCCAGCACGCACGGCATCCTGAGCACGTCCAACACCCTGGTCTACGGCGTCGGGCGTCTGGCGGATATGGGCACGGATGAGAAGACGGGTTCCGTTCCGGAAAGTGTGATGGCACAGGCGGAGTCCGTGCTCAACGATGCGGCGGGCAATGAACAGGAGCCGGCCTTTTCGGAAGCGGACAGGCAAATCAGAGAGAAGGCGTCATGACGTATCGGGAAGCGGTCGACGCGATCGAAGCGGTCGGCACGGAATCGATCAAGAATACAACCGAAGAGACACGCAGACTGCTGCATGCGCTGGGGGATCCGGATCGGCGGATTCCCCTCATCCATGTGGCGGGAACGAACGGAAAGGGGTCAGTCTGCGCCTATCTGGAATCGGTGCTGCGGGCGGGCGGACGCACCTGCGGCCTGTTTACTTCCCCGCATCTGCGCCGGATTAACGAGCGGTTCCGGATCGGAGGAGAAGAGATCGGAGATGAGGAGTTCGCCGGACTGTACGAACGGGTCAGGAACGTGATTGACCGGGAGGTGAGGGCGGGCGCGCCCGCACCGTCGTATTTCGAGCTGCTGTTTCTGATGGCCTGCACCTGGTTTTCGGAGCGGAAGGCGGATGCGGCGATTCTGGAGTGCGGCATGGGCGGTCTTCATGACGCGACGAACGCGATCGACCGTCCGGTGCTTTCCGTCATCACGTCGATCAGCCTCGATCATATGAAATACCTCGGGCAGACCATCCCGGAGATCGCGGCCCAGAAGGCCGGCATCATGAGACGGGGCGTGCCCTGCGTCTGCGACGGCTCCGACGAGGAGGCGCTTCCGGTTTTCCGGCAGTCCGCGGAGGAAGCCGGTTCGCCGCTCTACCCGGTTCTGCCCGCCGATTACAAAATCGAATCGCTTCGGAAGGGTGAGATTGATTTTTCCACATCCTTCCGCTATGATGGACATACGGCTTTTTCGGTCAGGGCCAACGCACCCTATCAGGTATCCAACGCGGCGCTGGCGCTGATGGCCCTGAAGGTTCTGCGTGAGACGGATCCGTCCCGCTTCGGGGATCTGACAGCCGATACGGTCCGAACAGGACTCCTGTCGATGCGCTGGCCGGCCCGGATGGAGGAGATTCTTCCCGGCGTCTATCTTGACGGCGCCCACAATCCGGACGGGATACGCCGGTTTCTCGAAGCCGCCGGATGCATTTTACAGGGAAAGAGAGGCGTGCTTCTGTTCTCAGCGGTCAATGACAAGGACTATTCCGAGATGATCCGGGAGCTGGCGCAGGGGCTCGACTGGTCCTGCATCTTCGTGACGGAGATCGAGGGATCGCGAAAATCCGATGCCGGGAGCCTTGTGGAACTGTTCCATCGCGCCGGGCGTCCGGACGCGGTGGCGGTGGCGGATTTCCGGGACGCCTTCCGGGAGGCGCGAAGGAGACAGGGACGGGACCGGCTGTTTATCTGCGGCAGTCTGTATCTTGCCGGTGAGACGGAGGAGATAATCCATGATCAACTATGAAGAGGAACTGAAAAAATTCAAGCCGTCTCTGGACGTGGATGAGGCGGAAGGCGCCATCTACTCCCGGGATCTGACGGATGTGATCGATATTCTGAAGGAAATGCTGAAGGAGACCTCCACGAGTGAGAAGGGCAGATAATCGATGAAATGTATGAACTGCGGCGCGGAGCTGACGGATTCCGCGTACTGTCCGAAATGCGGCTGCGATGTCTCCGTTCAGAAGCAGGCAATCGTCCTGTCGGGGCTCTATTACAATCAGGGACTTGAGAAGGCTCAGGTGCGTGATCTGAGCGGCGCGATCGACCAGCTGAAGCGGAGTCTGAAATTCAACAAGCTGAACGTGCCGGCGAGAAATCTGCTGGGTCTCGTCTACTTCGAAACCGGCGAGGTAGTTGCCGCGCTCTCCGAGTGGGTGATTTCGAAGAACATCCAGCCGGAGGATAATATTGCGGCGGAGTATATCCGGATCCTGCAGCAGGACGCGAACCGTCTGGATATCATCAACCAGACGATCAAAAAGTACAACATCGCGCTCGAGAACTGCCTTGAGGGAAACGAGGATGTGGCGCTGATCCAGCTCAAGAAGATTCTGGCCCAGAATCCGAAGCTGATCAAGGGCTATCATCTGCTGGCGCTGCTCTATATTCATAAGAAGGAATACGAGAAGGCGAGGCGGCTGCTGAAGAAGGCGATTCGGATCGACCGGACGAACACCACGACGCTCCGGTTTCTTCATGAGGTTGATGAGCAGACGGGGACGGCGACTTCGCTTGAATCCCGTTTCCCGTTCCGCGGAAACCGGGAACCGGAACCTTCCGAACCGGATCCGGCCGGCTCGGAGCGGACGTCGGGATCGCCGGCCTTTTTCCGGGCGAACGGGGGAACGAGGAGCTTTTCCTTCCTTAATGTATTGCTGGGCGCGCTGATCGGCGCCGCGGCGATCTGGTTTCTCTTCATACCTGCCTATACGAAGAACATCAACCGGGCGGCCAACGAGAAAATCACCCGCTACTCGTCCGATATGGCGGTATACGCCTCCCAGATCCAGACGATGAACGACCAGATCAAGGCGTCGCAGGAAACGGTGGATACGGCGAAGGAGAAGATCGAGGCGGCGAACGCCAAATCGTCGAGCTACGACAACCTGATCTCCGCTCAGAACGCCTACAATAACGGGACATACGATACGGCCGCGGAGGCGCTCGCCGATATTGACGCCAGCCAGCTGTCAGCGGAGGCGAAGTCGGTTTATGACGGTCTGAGCTCCCAGCTGAAGGATTATCTGATGGCCGCCTACAAGAAGGTCGGACTCGAAGCCTTCTCGAAGGCGGACTACGCGTCGGCGATCACAAAGCTGGAGGCTGCCCGTGCGATCGACGCGTCGGATTATGATGTGCTCAATTACCTCGCTCATGCATACCGGCTCAGCGGCAATCAGGACAAAGCAGATGAGATCTTCACGCAGATCGTGCAGACATTCCCGAATTCGACGCAGTCGGAGAACGCGATGCAGTATCTGAGCGATGCCGCGAAGAAGAAGCTGAGCAGCGCCAGTTCGGACGCGGCCGACGGGACGGCGGCCGCCGCGGAGACGAAGAAGACCGGAGACGACGGGAACACAGACACGAATACGGATGAGAACAGCGGCGATGGCACCGGTGACACCGGAGACAATGACGGCGGCACCGATGAGGATCAGAATAATACAGGTGAAGACGAAGACGCGGAAGGCGATACCGGCGGTGACGAAGACGGCGGCGGGGACGTGACAGATGATACCGGCGATACGGAAGACGGGAACGGAGAAGCGGAACAATGAGCGGACTGACGTTTGCTGAGGCGCTTGAACAGATTGCCGGCCGCGGCGCGGTCCTCACGGATGAGCCGATGCGGCTTCATACGACGTTTCGGATCGGCGGTCCGGCGGATTACTTTGTGACGGTGCATTCGGCGGAGGAGATCCGGGACACACTGAAGCTCTGCCGGGCGCAGGAAATACCCTGCTTTCTGATGGGAAACGGGAGCAATCTGCTGGTTTCCGATGACGGTTTTCGAGGGACAGTGATCCGTCTCGGACGCGAGTACGGCGCGGTGCGCCCGGAGGGGGACGAGCTGGTCTGCGAGGCCGGCGCGTCGCTTTCGGCGATCGCGAGCGAGGCGCTGGCAAGACGGCTGACCGGCTTTGAGTTTGCGGGAGGCATCCCCGGAACCCTGGGCGGCGCCTGCCTGATGAACGCGGGGGCGTACGGCGGCGAGATGAAGCAGGTTCTGCGCTCCGTCGACTGTCTGACACCGGAAGGCAGGATGCGGACGGTTCCGGCAGCGGAGGCGGAGCTCGGTTACCGGCACAGCCGCTTCATGGACGACGGTTCGGTGATTCTCGGTGCGCGGATCGGGCTGACGGAGGGTTCGGAGACGGAAATCCGGCAGCGGATGGAGGAGCTCAGCCGGAAACGGAGAGAGAAGCAGCCGCTGACGATGCCCAGTGCCGGCAGCACATTCAAGCGGCCGGAGGGCTATTTCGCGGGCAAGCTGATTATGGACGCCGGACTCAGGGGCTACCGGGTCGGAGGCGCCCAGGTTTCCGAGAAACACTGCGGCTTTGTCGTCAATACCGGCGGCGCGACGGCCGCTGATGTCTGCCGGCTGATCTGTGATGTACGGGACCGGGTGAGGGACACGTCCGGTGTCACGCTGGTTCCGGAAGTGCGGTTTCTTGGGGCGGAAACGCCATGGTGAGAGCAGGAGGCAGGCGGTGCGGTTGGTCATTGTGACCGGAATGTCCGGCGCGGGGAAAAGTGTGGCGCTCCATCATCTGGAGGATGCGGATTACTACTGTGTGGATAATCTCCCGCTGTCGCTGATTCTGCCGTTTATCCGGATCGCTTCGGACGGGCGGGATGTCGAATATACGAAGTTCGCGGTTGGCATCGATGTCCGGAGCGGTCTTCGTCAGGCGGACTTCGAACGCGCCGCGGCGGAGATGAAGAAAGGGAACATCCGTTACGAAGTCCTTTTTCTTGATGCGTCGGATGAGACCCTGCTGAAGCGCTATAAGGAGACGCGAAGGACACACCCGCTTCAGGCAAGGGCCGGCGGCTCGCTGGAAAAGGCCATCGCGCTTGAGCGGCAGCAGCTTTCCTTCATCCGGGAGAAGGCGGACTATATCATCGATACGAGCAAGCTGCTGACCCGTGAGCTCCGTACGGAACTGATCCGGATCTTTGTCGAGGACCGGAATTACCGGAATCTGTATATCACGGTGCAGTCATTCGGCTTCAAGTACGGAATTCCGGCTGATTCGGATCTGGTGGTCGACGTCCGGTTCCTTCCGAACCCCTACTACGAGGCGGCGCTCCGGCCGCTGACCGGCAATGATCCGCCGATCGAGCGTTATGTCATGAGTCATCCGGAAAGCCGGGTCTTTATCGAGAAATATGTCGATCTCCTCAATTTTTTGATTCCGAACTATATCCGGGAAGGGAAAAACCAGCTCGTCATATCGGTTGGATGCACCGGAGGCCGTCACCGCTCGGTTGTGATGGCCAACGCGATCGCGGCCCGTCTCGCCGGCTCCCATCCAGAATACGGCGTGCGGATCGATCACAGGGATGTTGACAAGGACGGCGAGAGGAAGGAAGGCGGGCATGTCATTTTCGGCCGGGGTGAAGAAAGAGCTGGCCGGGACGGTTCCGGCCGCGAGGCATTGCCAGATTGCTGAGCTGGCGGCCTTCGTGCGGATGCTCAGCGCTCAGGAAAGAGCGGACGACGGGCTGCTCAGGTTCCAGACGGAGAACGAGTGGGCGGCGAGAAAGCTCTTTACTTTATCCAGACGAGCGTTTAAGATGAACATAGCTTTTTCCGAAACGCTTTCAAAGTCGGGAAACCGGACCATCTGGACGGGAACCGTACCGGACGCGGAGAGCGGACAGATGCTTCTCGCCGCGACTTCCCACAGCTCTGTGCTCCGCATGGAGTGCTGCAGAAAGGCGTTTCTGCGGGGCGCTTTCCTGTCCGCAGGCTCGATCAGCGCGCCGGAGAAGTACTATCATCTGGAATTCGTATCAAGAGATCCGGAAACGGCGGAGATGATCCGCGGGACGATGCGGTCTCTGGCGCTGGATGCCAGAATCGTCCGCCGAAAGGGCGACTTTGTGGTCTATCTGAAGGAGAGCGACCAGATCCTCGCGCTTCTCGGCGCGATGGGCGCATCGATTTCGTTTCTTAACATCGAGAACATACGGGTTTTGAAGGAGATGCGCGGCAGCGTCAACCGGCGTGTGAACTGTGAAACCGCCAATCTGAATAAAACCGTTGTGTCCGCAGTTCGCCAGATGGAAGACATCCGGTACATCCGTGACAGCGGAGGATTCGGGGAACTGACGCCCCAGCTGCGGGAGATGGCGGAGATCAGGCTTGCATATCCCGAGGCGTCACTGGCAGAACTGGGTGAGCATCTGAGCCCGCGAATCGGCAAATCCGGCGTCAACCACCGGCTGCGCCGGCTAAGCGCGTTCGCTGAGAATCTGCGTATGAGGCGGTCGGAGAATCAGACGTCCGGCCCTGGCTTCATAGATGAAGGCAAGTTTCAAGGAGGAAAGGATTATGACAAAGAGGGAGATTACGATTCGACTTGACAGCGGTCTGGAGACGAGGCCGGTGGCGCTGCTCGTGCAGATGGCCAGCCAGTTCCAGAGCGATGTGTATGTGGAATCAGACACCAGGCGGGTCAATGCGAAGAGCATCATGGGCATGATGACGCTCGGGCTTGACTCGGGATCCGAGGTGACAATCTCCGCGAACGGCGAGGATGAGAAGGAAGCGGTGGACAAGATCGCGGCCTACCTTACGAGAAGTCTTGGATGAAGAATGCGCAAAAGAAGGCGCCCCCGGAACGATTGTTCCGGGGGCGCCTTCTTTTGACAGCGAACGTGCTCATTGTCTGTCAAGCAGTCCTGTGCGGATGAGCACGGCAGGCGCCGCGCCGAAGAGCCACAGGCCGATCAGAGCGTAGCGGAGCGTGTCGAAGAGGAGAGAGTCGGGAAGCAGGGATGAGAGTCCGAACTCGAGAGCAAGGGCTCCTGCTGCCGCGACTACGAGGCGGATGATTTTTCCCGGCGTCGTACCGTCGGTCCGGAACGGTGTCAGCCGCTGGCCGAAAAGCATCACGCCGGCGAAACCGAGCCCGAGCCCGGCGGTCTTGAAGGCGTCGGCGGACATGACGGGATCAACTGTGCCGTTGCCCGCCAGCACGGCCCCCAGAAAGATCAGTATCGTGGAAAAACCGGTCAGAAAGAAGGCGAACAGCTCGCGGTTCAGCGGATTTTTCCGACTGAAGCGGCGCCAGAGCGGGAGTGTGACCATCGTAACCGCCAGAGTCAGGAGGAAGCCGGCCGCGACGTCCGAAGGCGTGTGACAGCCCAGATACATCCGGGAGAAGGCGACAAGCGCCATAAAGACGACAGCGGAGGCACGGACAGCTTTCTTCCTATTATAATAGATCACGGAAAGGCAGAGAGCTGCGGTGCTCTGCGTATGGATGCTGGGGAAGGAGTATCCGGTTGCCGTCGACAGCGCCATCGAAACAGGCCTGAACAGAGCGGTATCCGAGATGAGAATCCAGGGGCGCGGTACGTGGAAGACAATTTTCAGTCCCTGACAGAGCAGACCGGAAAACAGGAAGGCGAGCATCATCCCGTCAGCCCGGTTCTGATCATCGTTGAACCTGAGGAACGTGATGACGCCGACGACAAGAAAAGGCGTGCCGAGATAACTGATTCCCAGCGACAGATAATCGAGAAACGGGTTTCTCAGCCGCATAAGCAGTTCAAGAAAAGCCATTCAAACCTCCTTCACACGGAACCAGTACCGGTAGCTGTACCGGAAGCCGATCCGACGGTACAGGGCCTTTGCGCCGGCGTTGCCGCTGACGACCTGAAGATAAGCGCTGCTGGCCCCCTGCTTTCTTCCCTCTCTCAGAATGGTGCTCACGATGTTCCAGGCCAGGCCATGCCGGCGGTAAGTCTCATCCACATGAATCGCATAGACACCGACGGCGTCGCGGTCGAGGATCCCGAGTCCGGTTGCGACCACGCGTCCGCCGCTCCGTGCGAGCACCGCGATCTCGTCCATCGGAATGGCGTCGTACATCTGAGGCACGATGCGCCTGAAAACAGGATCAGACGTTCCTTTGAGCGCGAACAGCCCGTCGATCCACTCGAAGGTGACGCGGGGGAGAATCGTAAGCGGCATGGCGCCGGATCTGAGCTCCGGGAGGCTGTCATCGGTCAGAGAACGGAGCATCACGTCGGTTGTGTGCTCGATCTGGTAGCCCAGCCCCTCCAGAAGAGGATCCGTCCCCGGGTCGCCCACCGGTGAAATCTTGAAGATACAGGGCGAATGCCAGTGGCGGTAGATCTGCTCGCAGACCGGAATCTTCCCGGCGAGCGGGAGCTGGGAAAGACCCAGCTGCTCGACGCAGTTTGTCCGGTGCGTGTAGAACGCGGAGTAACGGAGCACCCATCCGTCATAGAATTCGATCTGATAGGAAGGCCAGGCGTTGATGGAGAGATCTTCAATTTTCTTGATGTCGTCGTTCATCGATTCACGGACGTCCTTCCTGTCTGGACATGCAGCCGCCTGCGGGCGCGTCCGGGCGGCAGTCCGAATGCCGTCCGGTCCGGCCGCCGCCCCTGCATCCGGGGCTTGTACACGGCTTAAATTCCGTTTTATTATAAACGAATCGCGAACACGTGACAAGACGGTGCCCGGCAGGGAGGGCCGGCCGGCAGCGGGGAGAGCGCGGACTGCGGGAAAAAGAATATACTTTTTCCGAAGAAAATGATAAGATAGGGTAGACTGTGTGAACGAATCTACACAAGGAGACTGTCATGTCGAAATTTCTGAAGCTGATCGTCAATCTGTTTCTGATCGCCGCGATTCTGGTTGCGGTAGCGATTCTGGTCCCGCCGCTTGCGGGCATTACCACGACCATTGTGGACTCCTCCTCCATGGACACGAACCTGCCGCTTGGCTCCATCACGTATTCCACCGGCGTAGACGTGCATCAGCTTGAGGTGGGCGATGAGATCCTGAAGGTAAACGGCACATCGACCTATGCCTATTTTCTGAAGACCTGCGATCCCGACAAGGGCAGCTTTGAAGCGGTGAGCATCGCGGATCCGGCCGGCCAGCCGGAAACCATCAGCCTCCGGAACACGGTGTCCAAGGTCGCCGTGATGATTCCGTATATCGGCTACGTCCTGATCGCGATGCGCTCGATGGAAGGTGTGATCATCATCGCGCTGGTCGTGGTGCTGATGATCATCCTGTTCATCCTCTCGGAGCTCTGGAAACCGGACAGAGATGATGAGGAAGGAGAGGACGAGGAGGAAGTCGTGGCGGGTGGCCTTGACGCCGATGATGAGAGTGGAATCGACACCGCCGCGATCCGGGCTGCGGTGAAGGATAATATCGCTGCCATTAATCAGGAGGATGGCAGCGGGGAGCAGAATCAGAGCCGCGCCGAACGAAAGGCGGTGAAGAAGGAAAAACGCCGCAGGGAGAAGACAAAGGCTGCGCGGAGAGAGGAAACGCCTGAAGACACTTCGGAAGACACTGCGGCCGCCGCTCCGGAAAACGAAGTGGAAGATAAAACGGGATCAGCCGGTATGACAGCGGAGGAGGCCGGATTCTTCGGGGAGGACCTTGAAGCCGCGCTGACGCAGACGGCCGGAGCGCCGGCGGATTCGTCCGCAGCGGACGAAGCGTCCGGAGAGGCATCTGTCCCGGCGGAGGAAGAAAGCAGCGCGGAGAGCACGCCGGTTCCGGAGGACAGCCCGTCGTTCAACGAGCCGCCCGCCGGGTCCCATGTGTCGGACGTGGTGTCGGCTGTCGAAGAGGTGATGAAGGGCATCACGATCAACGAGCAGCGCCGGGAGGAAATTCCGCCTCTTGAGGAGGAAGCCGCTCCGGCCGCGCAGGCGGCGGAACAGATCGGAACGGAAACGCCGGACGACGGCAGCCGCTTCCGTAAAGTGAAGCGTCCCACGCTCGAGGAGATTGAGGAAGAGGTGAAGGAGGACGGCGGAACGGACGCCGATCTCAAAAAGGACCGGAACACAGGTGTGACGATCGTCGATTACACGGAGCTTCTGTGAGGAGGCGGAAGACGCCTGCAGCCAGAGATACGTCGGAAAAACAGCAAAAGATTGAACGGAAACCCCTTGCAATCGCAGGGGGTTTCCTGTATACTGGAATACGCTGTGACATGATAGCGATGAAGCGTGAGGTTGCTGCACATACGTTGCAGGTTTTCCGTGGAGCGAATGTCATGTAAGGATACTTGGCGACAAGTCACTGTGCTCGATAATCTTCCGAAAGGAAGAAGATCCGGGGAATTCATCCGGTCGGATGAGGACACGCCCGGCAATGTGTACAGTCACCGCTTGTCGTACTCGCAAAAGTGCGAAAAGGAGGCGACTTTTTTTATGGCAAGTCAGGTAATGAGAATCACACTCAAGGCGTATGATCACACTCTGGTGGACGCGTCCGCGCAGAAGATCATCGAAACGGTCAGAAAACAGGGCGCGACGGTGAGCGGACCGGTCCCGCTTCCGACAAAGAAGGAAGTGGTTACGATCCTCCGCGCTGTCCACAAGTACAAAGACAGCCGCGAGCAGTTCGAGCAGAGAACGCACAAGAGACTGATTGATATCATTGCTCCGACCCAGAAGACGGTGGATGCACTGGCTCATCTGGAGATGCCGGCAGGTGTCTACATCGACATCAAGATGAAGAACAAGTAAACCATTAGAATGATTGCGCGAAAGCGTAATCCGCTGTAAGGAGGATTCAAGATGAAGAAAGCTATTCTCGCGAAGAAGATCGGCATGACACAGATCTTCAACGGGGACGGAACACTGACTCCGGTCACCGTTCTCGAAGCGGGACCGTGTGTGGTGACACAGGTCAAGACGAAGGATAATGACGGTTATTCAGCCGTTCAGGTCGGCTTCGAAGATATCAGAGAGAGCCTCGTCAACAAGCCGGCAAAGGGCGTGTTCGACAAGGCAGGCGTTTCCGTGAAGCGCTATGTCCGTGAGCTGAAGCTGGACAATGCGGAGGAGATGAAGCCGGGCGATGAAGTCAAGGCGGATATCTTCGCGGCGGGCGATCATGTCGACGCGACGGCTGTTTCGAAGGGCAAAGGCTTCCAGGGCGCGGTCAAGAGACTCGGCCAGCACAGAGGACCGATGAAGCACGGCTCCAAGTTCCACAGACATCAGGGTTCCAACGGAACTTCTTCCGATCCGAGCCGTGTCTACAAGGGCAAAGGCATGCCGGGCCATATGGGCAGCAAGCGCATCACGATCCAGAACCTCGAGGTCGTTCGCGTGGATGCGGAAAACAATCTTCTCCTTGTCAAGGGCGCCGTACCGGGCGCTAAGAAATGCCTTGTGACGATCAAGGAGACCGTAAAGTCGAGTAAGTGATAAGGAGGACGAATTACAATGGCTAACGTATCTGTATATAATATGGATGGCCAGGAAGTCGGTACGATGGAGCTCTCTGATGAGATCTTCGCGGCACCGGTGAAGGAAAACCTGGTTCATCAGGCGGTCGTGCTTCATCTGGCAAATATGAGACAGGGCACGCAGAAGGCCAAGACGCGCTCCGAGGTTTCCGGCGGCGGCATCAAGCCGTGGAGACAGAAGGGCACGGGCCACGCGAGACAGGGCTCCATCCGCGCTCCGCAGTGGAGACACGGCGGCGTCGTCTTCGCTCCGGTTCCGAGAGACTACTCCTTCAAGATGAACCGCAAGGAGAAGCGGGCGGCGCTGAAGTCCGTCCTCACGTCCAAGCTGCAGGAGAGCAACCTGATCGTGGTGGATTCGATTGCGTTTGACGACATCAAGACGAAGAACATGGTCAGAGTCATGAAGGCTCTGAAGGCCGAGAAGGCTTATGTCGTGCTGAACGGCGCGGACCGGAACGTCTTCCTCTCCACGAGGAACCTCCCGAACGTGAGACTGTCCCAGGCGGGCACGCTCAGCGTTTACGACATCCTGAAGTATGAGAAGCTGGTTCTGACTCAGGACGCGGTCAGGACGATCGAGGAGGTGTTTGCATAATGGCAGATCTGAAATATTACGACGTCATTCTGAAGCCGGTCGTGACGGAAAAGAGCATGAACCAGATGTCCGACAAGAAGTACACCTTCCTCGTTCATCCGGATGCCAACAAGAGCCAGATCAAGGAAGCTGTCGAGAAGATGTTCGACGGAACGAAGGTCAGCCGTGTCAACACGATGAATCTTGACGGCAAGACGAAGCGCAGAGGCGCAACGTTCGGAAAGACCGCAAAGGTCAAGAAGGCGATTGTCACTCTGACAGAGGAAAGCAAGGAGATCGAGATCTTCAGCGGTCTTTGATTTCCGGCGGACCACAATATGCGCATCAGAAGCGCGATAACAAATCCAAAGAAGGAGAACGGATATGGGCATCAAATCCTACAGACCATATACACCGTCCAGAAGAAACATGACCGGCTCGGATCACAGCGAGATCACGAAGTCCGTGCCTGAGAAATCTCTGACGGAGTCACTCAAGAAGAACGCAGGCCGCAACAACCAGGGCAAGATCACCTGCCGGCACCGCGGCGGCGGAAACAGAAGAAAATACAGAATCATTGACTTCAGACGCAACGGTAAGGACGGCATGCACGCCGTCGTCAAGGCGATCGAGTACGATCCGAACCGTACCGCAAACATCGCGCTGATCTGCTATGAAGACGGCGAGAAGGCTTACATCCTCGCTCCGGAAGGACTGAAGGTCGGCGCGACCGTGGTCAGCGGAGAGGATGCGGAAGTCAGAGTCGGCAACTGCCTGCCGCTCGCGAAGGTTCCGGTCGGCTCTCTCGTCCACAATATCGAGCTTCAGCCGGGCCGCGGCGGCCAGATGGTCCGCGCAGCGGGCAACGCCGCACAGCTGATGGCGAAGGAAGGCGGATACGCCACGCTTCGTCTTCCCTCCGGCGAAATGAGAATGGTTCCGATCGAGTGCCGTGCCACCATCGGCTCCGTAGGAAACGGCGACCACAACCTGATCAACATCGGCAAGGCCGGCCGCAAGAGACATATGGGTATCCGTCCGACGGTCCGCGGTTCTGTCATGAACCCGAACGACCATCCGCACGGCGGCGGCGAAGGTAAGGCTCCTGTCGGACGTCCGGGTCCGTGCACGCCGTGGGGCAAGCCGGCTCTGGGCTACAAGACGAGACCGCATAAGAAGCAGTCCGATAAGCTGATCGTGAGAAGAAGAAACGGCAAGGGCGCCGGTACGGCTGGTAAATAAGGAGGAGAAACATGGCACGTTCACTGAAGAAAGGACCTTTCGCAGACGCCTATCTGCTCAAGAAGGTGGATGCTCTTAACGCCAGCGGCGACAAGGCGGTCATCAAGACCTGGTCCCGCCGTTCGACGATCTTCCCGAGTTTCGTGGGACATACATTTGCAGTTCATGACGGCAGAAAGCATGTTCCGGTCTATGTGACAGAGGACATGGTCGGCCATAAGCTGGGCGAGTTCGTTGCAACCAGAACGTACAGAGGCCATGCCAAGACCGAGTCCAGGACATCTGTCAGGTAAGACTGATTCGAAAGGAGATTTATCATGGCAAAAGGACACAGATCCCAGATTAAGCGGGAGAGAAACGAAACAAAGAGAGAGACGAGACCGTCTGCCCGTCTTTCCCACGCCAGAATGTCCGTCCAGAAGGCCTGCTTTGTTCTGGACGCGATCCGCGGGAAAGATGTGGAGACCGCGCTCGGCATCCTTGAATACAGCCCGCGTTACGCATCCGGCGTGATCAAGAAGCTTCTTGAGTCCGCTGTGGCGAACGCAGAGAACAACAACGGCATGAACCGCAGCAACCTTTATGTCGCGGAGTGCTATGCCGGCCGGGCGACGACGATGAAGAGAATCCAGCCGAGGGCTCAGGGCCGCGCGTACCGTATCCTGAAGCGCACCAGCCACATCACGGTTGTTCTGGATGAGAAGTAAAGGAGGACTTACATGGGTCAGAAAGTAAATCCGCACGGCCTTCGTGTCGGTGTGATCAAGGATTGGAGCTCCAAATGGTACGCGGGCGACAAGGAATTTGCTGATTATCTTGTCGAGGATCACAAGATCAGAACGTTCCTGAAGAAGAGACTGTACAGCTTCGGTGTCTCCAAAATCGATATCGAGCGCGCCTCCGATCGTGTCAAAGTTACGATCTACACCGCGAAGCCGGGTCTTGTCATCGGCAAGGGCGGCGCTGAGATCGAGAAGCTGAGAGCGGAGCTTGCCAGGATGGTAGGCCACAGAGTGCTCGTCGACATCAAGGAGATCAAGCGTCCGGACCGTGACGCGCAGCTCGTCGCCGAGAACATCGCGCTTCAGCTCGAGAACCGTATTTCCTTCCGCCGCGCGATGAAGTCCACGATGCAGAGAACGCTGCGCGCGGGGGCCAAGGGTGTGAAAACTTCCGTGGCCGGCCGTCTCGGCGGTGCGGATATCGCACGCAAGGAAACCTACAGCGAGGGCACCATTCCGCTGCAGACGCTTCGCGCTGATATCGACTACGGCTTTGCAGAGGCGGATACGCAGTACGGCAAGGTCGGTGTGAAAGCGTGGGTCTACAACGGCGAAGTCCTTCCGACAAAGTCCGCAGGCGAAGGGAGTGAACAGTAATTATGTTAATGCCGAAGAGAGTAAAGCACAGAAAGCAGATGCGCGGTTCCATGAGAGGAAAGCCGACCAGGGGAACCAGAATCGCCTACGGCGAGTTCGGTCTTGTGGCCACCGAGCCGTGCTGGCTGAAGTCCAACCAGATTGAAGCTGCCCGTGTGGCGCTGACCCGTTATCTGAAGCGCGGCGGCAAGGTCTGGATCGATGTATTCCCGGACAAGCCTGTGACGGCAAAGCCGGCTGAGACCCGAATGGGTTCCGGTAAGGGCGCTGTCGATTACTGGGTAGCGGTCGTCAAGCCGGGCCGTGTCCTTTTCGAGATCGCGGATGTCGCCGAGGCTGACGCGAAGGAGGCTCTGCGTCTCGCGATGCACAAGCTGCCGTGCACCTGCAAGATCTGCTCGAGGGAACAGCTTAACAGCCAGAATGAAGAAAGCGCACCCGCATCCGCGGCTGCACCGGTCGAAGAAGGCGGTGAAGAGGCATGACGAAGAACAGCAAGTATGTAGAGGAACTGAGAACAAAGTCTGCAAATGAGCTGAACGAGGAGCTCGTCGCAGCGAAGAAGGAGCTCTTCAACCTGAGATTCCAGAACGCGACGAATCAGCTTGACAATACAGCCAGAATCAGGGAAGTCCGCAGGAACATTGCCAGAATCCAGACTGTCATTGCACAGCAGTCCGTAAAGGAGGCATAATCGATGGAAGAAAGAAACCTTAGAAAGACGCGCGTGGGCAAGGTCGTCAGCAACAAGATGGACAAGACCATCGTTGTCGCCATCGAGGATCATGTGCAGCATCCGCTCTACAAGAAGATTGTGAAGAAGACCTACAAGCTCAAGGCTCATGACGAGAAGAACGAGTGCAATATCGGCGACACCGTGAAGGTCATGGAGACCAGACCGCTCTCCAAGGACAAGAGATGGAGACTTGTACAGGTAGTCGAGAAAATCAAGTGATTTCGGGAGGATTCTTAGTATGATTCAGCAGGAAACCAGACTGAAGGTCGCCGATAATACCGGTGCGAAGGAAATCCTCTGCATCCGTGTCAACGGCGGTTCGACAAGAAGATATGCGTATATCGGTGATACCATCGTTGCCACGGTCAAAGATGCAACACCCGGAGGCGTTGTAAAGAAGGGCGATGTCGTCCGCGCGGTCGTGGTCCGCACGAAGCACGGCGCACGCAGAAAGGACGGTTCCTACATCAAGTTTGATGAGAATGCAGCCGTCATCATCAAGGACGACAACACCCCGAGAGGAACCCGTATCTTTGGACCGGTGGCCCGTGAGCTCCGCGAGAAGCAGTTCATGAAGATTGTTTCTCTTGCTCCGGAAGTGTTATAAGGAGGAACCTCATAGATGGCATCTTTAAAGATCAAAAAAGGTGATACCGTCAAGGTCATCACCGGCAAAGACAAGGACAAGGAAGGCAAGGTACTTTCCGTCAACGTCAAGAAGAACAGAGTCGTCGTCGAGGGCGTCAACATGGTGACCAAGCATCAGAAGCCCAGCGCGCAGAATCAGCAGGGCGGCATTGTCAACAAGGAAGCCCCGATCGACGTTTCCAACGTCATGTATCTGCACAAAGGAAAGCCGACACGCGTCGGGTTCCGCTATGAGGACGGCAAAAAGGTCCGCTTCGCCAAGTCTACCGGCGAGACGATCGAGTGAGAAGGGAGGCCAGGAGCTTGAGCAGACTGAAAGAACAGTACGACAGCGAGATCGCTGCCGCAATGCAGAAGAAATTCGAGTACAAGAATCCGATGGAGATCCCGAAGCTGGTCAAGATCGTCGTCAATATGGGCGTCGGCGAAGCCAAGGAGAACGCGAAGCTGCTTGACGCGGCTGTCGCGGACATGGAGACCATCACCGGCCAGAAGGCCATCCGTACCAAGGCGAAGAAGTCCATCGCCAATTTCAAGATCCGTGCCGGCATGCCGATCGGCTGCAAGGTCACGCTTCGCGGCGAGAGAATGTACAACTTCGCCGACCGCCTGATCAACCTGGCTCTTCCGCGGGTCCGCGACTTCCACGGTGTCAGCCCGGATTCCTTCGACGGACGCGGCAATTATGCATTAGCCATCAAGGAACAGCTCATCTTCCCGGAAATCGAGTACGACAAGGTCGACAAGGTCCGCGGAATGGATATCATCTTCGTCACGACAGCCAAGACGGACGAGGAAGCGAAGGAACTGCTCCGGTTATTCAATATGCCGTTTGCCAAGTAAGGAGATAGAATATGGCTAAAAAATCGATGAAGTTAAAGCAGGCCAGAAAGCCGAAGTTCTCTACCAGAGAATATACACGCTGCAGAATCTGCGGACGCCCGCATTCCGTTCTGAAGAAGTACGGGATCTGCCGTATCTGCTTCCGTGAGCTTGCCTACAAGGGCGAGATTCCGGGCGTGAAGAAAGCATCCTGGTAAAGAATAAACGAAAGGAGAGTCATAAGAATGACGACGACGAACGATCCTATCGCAGATATGCTTACGAGAATCCGTAACGCCAATACTGCAAAGCATGATACAGTCGATGTCCCGATGTCAAAGATGAAGCTTTCCATTGCTGACATTCTTGTTGACGAAGGCTATGTCGCAAAGTACGATATTGTCGGCGAAGGCGTTCAGCGGGTGATCAGGATCACGCTGAAGTACGGCGCGGACAAGAACGAGAAGATCATCTCCGGCCTGAAGAGGATCTCCAAGCCCGGTCTCCGGATCTACGCAGACAGCGAGAACCTTCCGAAGGTGCTTGGCGGGCTTGGTACAGCCATCATTTCCACCAGCAAGGGCGTGATGACGGACAAGGCGGCAAGAAAGCAGAATGTCGGCGGCGAGGTGCTTGCGTACATCTGGTAATTCAAACCGGATATCAGCATACGCTGACTGAAAACAGAGGGGCGGCAGACGCTCCCCGGACAATCTAAGTCAGGAGGATGGAAATATGTCACGAATCGGCAAGCTTCCGGTCGTTATCCCGGCCGGCGTCACTGTCGAAATTAAGGAAGGCAACACGGTCACCGTGAAGGGACCGAAGGGGTCGCTGGAGAGAACCTTTGTTCCGCAGCTCACGATCGAGCAGAAGGAAAATGAGGTTGTCGTCACCAGACCGGATGACAAGAAGGAGACCAAGGCACTCCACGGTCTCACCCGTGCGCTCATCCACAACATGGTCGTCGGTGTCAGCGAAGGCTACACGAAGACACTGGAAGTCAACGGTGTCGGCTACAAGGCACAGAAGCAGGGCAAAAAGCTCGTCCTTTCTCTTGGATACAGCCATCCGGTCGAAATGACCGATCCGGAAGGTCTTGAGTCCAAGGTTGACGGCAACAAGATCATCGTCTCCGGCATCAGCAAGGAGCAGGTCGGTCAGTATGCCGCGGAGATCCGTTCCAAGAGAGCTCCGGAGCCGTACAAGGGCAAAGGCATCAAGTACGACTATGAGGTGATCCGCCGCAAAGTCGGTAAGACCGGTAAAAAATAAAGAAAGGAGAGCATGACATATGATTAACAAACGTTCAAGAAGCGCACTTCGCGTGAAGAAGCACAGCAGACTGCGTTACTACATCAGCGGCACGGCTGAACGTCCGAGACTGGCCGTGTTCCGCAGCAACAAGCATATGTATGCGCAGATTATCGATGACAGCGAGGGCAGGACGCTTGTGTCCGCCTCCACTCTCCAGGCGGATGTCAAGGACGGACTCACTTACACAGACAATGTGGAAGCAGCTGCCAAGGTCGGCAAGGTCATCGGCGAGAAGGCTGTACAGGCCGGAATCAAGAAAGTCGTCTTTGACCGCGGCGGGTTCATCTATCAGGGCAAGGTCAAGGCGTTGGCGGACGCGGCCAGAGAAGCCGGCCTTGAGTTCTAACAGGAGAGGATAATCAGATGAGAGCAAACGAGGATAGAAGAAGAGACAAAGACGACAACGGCATGGAAGACAGAGTCGTTGCGATCAAGCGTGTCACGAAGGTCGTAAAGGGCGGTCGCAACATGCGGTTCTCGGCTCTGGTCGTCGTCGGCGACGGAAACGGCCATGTAGGCGCCGGACTTGGCAAGGCGGCTGAAATTCCGGAAGCGATCCGCAAGGGCAAGGAAGATGCCATGAAGCATATGATCACGGTTGCCCGGACGGATTTCAAGAGCGTCACGCATGACAACATCGGGAAATACGGCGGAGCGACCGTGCTCCTCAAGAGAGCTCCGGAAGGTACCGGCGTCATCGCCGGCGGCCCGGCCCGTGCGGTCATCGAGCTCGCGGGCATCACGAACATTCGTACGAAGTCCCTGGGCTCCAACAACAAGCAGAATGTGGTATTCGCTACGCTCGCCGGTCTGAAGCAGATCAAGACGCCTGAGGAAGTCGCTCGTCTTCGCGGCAAGACCGTCGAAGAGATTCTGGCGTGAGGAGGCAGACATGGCAGATAAGAAATTAAAGATCACACTTGTGAAATCCACCATCGGCGCGGTCCCGAAGAATAAGAAGATCGTTGAGTCCATGGGCTTCCATAAGCTCAACTCCAGCGTCATTCTTCCGGATAACGCCGCAACACGCGGACAGCTGGCGAAGATCGGCTATCTTGTCAAGGTTGAAGAAGTCGAATAACTGGGGAGGTACGAGTATGGATTTATCTAATTTATCACCGGCGGAAGGCTCCCGGATGAATGACAACTTCCGCAGAGGCCGCGGTCACGGATCCGGCAACGGCAAGACGGCAGGCAAAGGCCACAAGGGCCAGAAGGCACGTTCCGGCGCGCCGAGACCGGGCTTTGAAGGCGGTCAGATGCCTCTGTACAGACGCCTTCCGAAGAGAGGCTTCACGAACAGAAACACCAAGGTCATCACTGCAATCAACGTGGATGTTCTGAACCGTTTTGAGGACGGAACAGAGGTGACCCCGAAGCTCCTTATCGAGAGCGGTGCGGTTTCGAAAATCGTGGACGGCGTCAAGATTCTCGGCGGTGGCGAGCTGACGAAGAAACTGACCGTGAAGGTCAACGCGGTGAGCGGGAGCGCGAAGAGCAAAATCGAGGCGGCAGGCGGTACAGTCGAGGTGATCTGAGATGTTCAAAAAGATGATTGACGCTTTCAAAGTGAAGGATATACGGCACAGGCTCGGATTTGTTCTCCTGTGCCTGGTCATCATCAGAATAGGCTCCCAGATTCCGGTTCCGGGCGTGAACAGCAGCTACTTCGAGTCATGGTTCAAGCAGAATGCTGGTGACGCGTTCAATTTCTTTGACGCGTTCACCGGCGGCTCTTTCTCGAGCATGTCGATTCTGGCTCTGTCGATTACGCCTTACATCACTGCATCCATTATCGTTGAACTTCTTACGATCGCGATCCCCGCACTTGAAGAGATGCAGCGCGACGGCGAGGACGGAAGAAAGAAGCTGGTAGCGATCACACGCTACCTGACAGTCGGTCTTTCACTGTTCGAATCCGTCGCAATGGCTGTCGGCTTCGGTAATCAGGGACTTATCCCGAATATGAATTTCGCGAAGGCATTCACAGTTGTGGTATGCCTCACAGCAGGCTCCTGCTACCTGATGTGGGTCGGCGAGCAGATGACGGAAAAGGGCGTGGGCAACGGTATTTCCATGGTCCTTGTCATCAACATTCTCTCCCGTGTCCCCCAGGATCTCACGAGCCTTTATGAAACCTTTGTTTCTGGCAAGACCGTCGCGAGAGCCGCGCTTGCGATCCTGATCATCGCCGTCATTCTGATTGCAATGGTCGTGATGGTCGTCGTGCTTGACGGTGCTCAGAGGCATATTCCGGTGCAGTATTCCAGAAAGACGGCCGGAAGCCGGATGATCGGCGGGCAGAGCACGCATATTCCGCTGAAGATCAACACAGCGGGCGTGATTCCTGTCATCTTCGCCTCATCCATCATGTCCTTCCCCGGCATCATTGCCACGTTCATGGGCAAATCCAATGTCGGCGGCTGGGCGGGCACTGTGCTTGGCATCCTGAGCGAGAGCAACTGGTTCGACCGGACCCGTCCGGTGTATACCATCGGTGTCGCGATCTATATTGTGCTCGTCATTTTCTTTGCCTACTTCTACACATCGATCACCTTCAATCCGCTTGAGGTGGCGGACAACATGAAGAAGCAGGGCGGCTTTATCCCCGGCATCCGTCCGGGTAAGCCGACGGTTGACTATCTGACGCAGATTCTGAACTATATCATCTTCATCGGAGCGGTCGGCCTGACGATCGTCGCTGTGATTCCGTTCGTCTTCAACGGCCTGTTCGGAGCGAGCGTGTCATTCGGCGGCACCTCGATCATCATTATTGTCGGTGTCCTTCTGGAGACCGTCAAGCAGATTGAATCCATGATGGTCGTGCGCAACTACAAGGGATTTTTGAGCGAATAACGGGATCATTCCGGGGAACGCCCGCTGCGGCGGGCGTTCCCCGGGTTTGACTTATATAAGTGTCATTCCGACAGAAGAGGAGGTTCGAATGAGACTGATCATGCTAGGAGCCCCGGGCGCCGGCAAGGGAACGCAGGCTGCCAGAGTGGCCGAACGTTTCCGGATCCCGCATATTTCAACCGGCGACATCTTCCGGGCGAACATCAAGAACGGAACGGAACTGGGCAAAAAGGCTAAGAGCTATATGGATGCCGGAGAGCTCGTGCCGGACGAACTTGTCTGCGATCTCGTAGCGGACCGTATCGCGCAGCCGGACTGCGGGGAAGGCTTCATTCTGGATGGATTCCCGCGCACGATCCCGCAGGCCGAGGCGCTTGACGAGGCAGTGAGAAAGGCCGGAACACCGATCGATTTCGCTGTCGACATTGAGGTGCCTGACGAGCATATCATTTCCCGCATGGGCGGAAGGAGAGCCTGTGTTTCCTGCGGGGCGACCTATCATGTCGTCTACAATCCGCCGAAGAAAGAGGATGTCTGCGACCGCTGCGGCGGAAAGCTGGTGCTCCGGGATGATGACCGTCCGGAGACCGTTAAGAATCGTCTCGATGTTTATCACGCCCAGACGCAGCCGCTGATTGACTATTATAAGGATAAGAAGGTTCTCGTCACAGTAGACGGCACGCAGTCCATGGACGACGTATTCAGCGCGATTCTGGAGAAGCTGGGTGAATAAGATGCCCGTTGTGATCCGAACCGATGAAGAAATCGCGCTGATGCGCGAATCGGGCCATTTGCTTGAACTGGTTCATCAGGCTCTGCATGCCATGATCAGGCCGGGGGTATCAACAGCGGAGATCAATCGCGCTGGGGACCGTAAGATCAGAGAATTCGGGGGTGTTCCGAATTTTCTTGATTATGACGGATATCCCGCCTCGATCTGCGTCTCCGTCAATGACGAGGTGGTTCACGGGATTCCGTCTGATGACAGGATACTGAAGGAGGGAGACATCGTATCCCTTGACGCAGGACTCATCTGGAAGGGCTACCACTCCGACGCGGCGCGGACATGGATTGTCGGACGCGCCGCAACCGAGACGGAACGGCTCGTCGAGGATACCCGGATGAGCTTCTTTGAGGGAATGCGCTTCGCCCGTGCCGGCCATCATCTTTACGAGATCTCGGCCGCGATCGGGGCGTATGCCGCAGAGCGGGGGTACGGTGTCGTTGAGGAGCTTTGCGGGCATGGGATCGGAACGCATCTTCACGAGCCGCCGCAGATCCCGAACTACCGTCAGAAGGGAAGAGGAATCCTGCTGGTGCCCGGCATGGTCCTCGCGATTGAGCCGATGATCAATCTCGGCACAAAGGAAATCGAGTGGATGAGCGACGGGTGGACTGTCAGAACCGCCGACCGGGAGCCTTCTGCCCACTACGAAAATACCGTTCTGATCACGGACGGAGACCCGGAGCTGCTTACATGCACCGGCTTCGATGAACGTGAACTGATCCGAACGATGCATGCATGAACGATTAAACGAGGAGGAGTACAAGCAAATGGCAAAGTCCGATGCGATCGAAGTCGAGGGCAGAGTGCTGGAAAAGCTGCCAAACGCCATGTTCCGGGTAGAGCTGGAGAACAAGCATGTCGTGCTGGCTCATATCAGCGGGAAGCTGAGAATGAATTTCATCAGGATCCTTCCGGGGGACAAGGTCACGATCGAGCTCTCGCCGTATGATCTCGACAAGGGCCGGATCATCTGGAGAGACAAGTAAGGGACCGGATATCCCGGTTATGTACGGCGCCGGGTTCTGATTTAAATGAAAAAACGGATTGCATCTGCCCAAAAAGCGTGATATTATATATATCGCGCTTTTTGGGTATTCGTGCGCGAAAAAACAGAAAAGGAGGTTCGTCATGAAGGTCAGATCTTCAGTAAAGCCGATGTGCGAGAAGTGCAAGGTAATCAAGAGAAAGGGATCGATCCGCATTATCTGCGAGAATCCGAAGCACAAACAGAGACAGGGCTGATGCCTGTCGTATATCTTCATTATTTAAGCGCATAACAGTCTGCGAGCGCGGCTGCTCAGGCTGTTGACTATAGATCAGCGAAATGGGCGTCTCCTTCGGATGACGGCTTTTGGCCGATATATAGTGCTTAATACCGGTGCGTCATTTCACCGGAAAGGCCGTGACGGGACGGCGGACGGCTGCATTTCCCGGAAGCTGTCGAAATGATGAGCATCAGTCACGGCTGGGTTCCGATATCCCCGGAACCCCAATTAGGACACCCGCAAGGGGTATCACTACATCATCAGGTATATTGCAAGGAGGAAACACAATGGCTCGTTTAGCTGGAGTGGATTTACCGAGAGACAAGCGTGTGGAGATCGGACTGACCTATATTTATGGAATCGGCCGCACCACATCCAACAAGATTCTTGCGGAAGCCGGTGTCAATCCGGATACGCGAGTCCGTGATCTGACCGATGAGGAAGTCGGCAAGATCAAGGACGTGATGGACAGAACCTGCACGGTCGAAGGTGATCTCCGCCGTGAAGTGGCGATGAATATCAAGCGTCTGCAGGAAATCGGATGCTACAGAGGCATCCGTCACAGAAAAGGTCTGCCGGTCCGCGGCCAGAACACAAAGAACAACGCCCGTACGCGCAAAGGACCGAGGCGTACGGTTGCGAACAAGAAGAAGTAAATTATTCATTCGATAGAATCGGGATTCCAGAAAGGAAAGTAGGTTAGTTTTTATGGCAGCTAACAAGAATACGAAGAAGACGGCGGCAAGCAAGCGCCGTGTCAGAAAAAACGTTGAACATGGACAGGCTCATATTCAGTCATCCTTCAATAATACGATCGTGACACTGACGGATGCGCAGGGAAATGCACTCTCCTGGGCTTCCGCAGGCGGCCTGGGCTTCCGCGGTTCAAGGAAATCTACTCCCTACGCAGCGCAGATGGCGGCTGAGACAGCGACGAAGGCAGCGCTGGTTCACGGTCTGAAGACGGTTGATGTTTTCGTCAAGGGACCGGGTTCAGGAAGAGAAGCAGCGATCCGTGCGCTTTCCGCGGCCGGACTGCAGGTTCTCTCCATTGAGGATTGCACACCGGTGCCGCACAACGGCTGCCGCCCGCCGAAGAGGAGACGCGTCTGATTCCCGGCTGTCTTCCATGACAGCGCTTGAAACCGTTCGGACACGGACCGGGACGCCGGTGAGCCGGCGGACCCGCAGATGGAAATAACCGCAGGTACGAATTTAGGAGGTCCATAAATAAGATGGCAGTTAACAGAACACCTGTCCTCAAGAGATGCAGATCACTCGGACTTGAGCCGACATATCTCGGTATCGATAAGAAATCCAACAGAGAACTGAAGAGATCCAGCAGAAAGGTCTCTGAATACGGCGTCCAGCTTCGTGAGAAGCAGAAGGCGAAGTTCATCTACGGCGTGCTTGAGAAGCCGTTCCGCAACTATTACGAGAAGGCGGACCGGATGGAAGGCATGACCGGCGAGAACCTGATGCGTCTTCTGGAGATGCGCCTCGACAACGTGATCTTCCGTCTCGGCTTCGCGAGAACGAGAAGAGAGGCACGTCAGATCGTCGACCACAGACATGTGCTGGTCAACGGAAAGCTTGTCAACATTCCGTCCTATCAGGTGAAGGCCGGCGACAAGGTCGAGATCAAGGAGAGCAAGAAATCCTCTCCGCGCTACAGAGCTGAGAACGGCATTCTGGCGGCTACATCCGGCAGAGCGGTTCCGGACTGGCTCGAGGCGGATCCGGAGAAGCTGGAAGGTACGGTCAAGGACGCGCCGACCAGAGAAGTCATCGATGTGCCGGTTGATGAGATGCGCATCGTCGAGCTGTATTCCAAGTAATCGAACCGGGCAGCCGGACCGCCGTGTCCCGATTTTCGGGAAACGGTTCCGGCCGCCTGTTGTCTGTCATTTCTGGCACCCTTCAAAAGTCACTTATTATCCTTAAGGAGGGATTCAAGTGTTCGATTTTAATAAACCGAAGATTACGATCGAGGAGCTGTCACCCGACAAGCGTTTCGGCCGGTTCGTCGTGGAGCCGCTTGAGCGCGGCTACGGCACGACGCTTGGCAATTCGCTTCGCAGAATCATGCTCTCCTCGCTCCCGGGTGCGGCTGTCAGCCGGGTGAAGATCGACGGTGTGCTTCATGAATTCAGTCCGATCCCTGGCGTTAAGGAAGACGTGTCCGAGATTATCATGAATCTCAAATCGCTTGCGATCCGGAATACGTCCGAGACGGATGAGCCGAAGACAGCCTACATTGAGTATGAGGGCGAAGGCGTGGTCAGAGCGTCCGACATTCAGGTCGATTCTGACATCGAAATCATGAACCCGGATCAGGTGATCGCGACGCTGGACGGCGGTCCGAACAGCAAGCTGAATATGGAAATGACGATCACGAAGGGCCGGGGCTACGTCAGCGCTGACAAGGGCAAGAAGAGCGACCAGCCGATCGGAGAGATCGCCGTGGATGCGATCTACACGCCGATCGACCGCGTGAACATGAATGTGGAGAATACGCGTGTCGGCCAGCAGACCGATTTCGACAAGCTGACCCTTGATGTCTGGACACGCGGTACGCTCAGCCCCGAGGAGGCGGTCAGTCTGGCGGCGAAGGTGCTCAGCGAGCATCTCAAGCTGTTCATCGATCTGACGGATACGGCCAGAACCGCGGAGATCATGAGTGAGAAGGAGAACGACGAGAAGGAGAAGGCTCTCGAGATGAATATCGATGAGCTTGAGCTTTCCGTCCGTTCCTACAACTGCCTCAAGAGAGCCGGCATCAACACGGTGGAAGAGCTTTGCAGCCGGACGCCGGAGGATATGATGAAGGTTCGAAATCTCGGACGGAAGTCCCTTGAGGAGGTTCTCGCCAAGCTCAAGGAGCTCGGGCTTTCCCTCCGGGAGAGCGAGGAGGCCTGAGCGGCCCGCTCAGGCGAATGATATCAGCAGATGCGCGCCGGATGACCGCCGGTGCGATATCGGAACAATCACGGCTTTTCACGCGGCGTCAGTAAGACCGAAGAGCATGGCGCCGCGCGCCGCATGAGGAGGATAAGAAACATGTCAGGTTACAGAAAACTCAGCAGAACAACCGCTCAGAGAAAGGCGCTTCTTCGCAGCCAGGTCACAAGCCTGATCTATCACGGAAAAATCGTCACCACCGAGTCCAAGGCGAAGGAAGTTTCGAGGATCGCGGAAGGGCTGATCGCACTCGCTGTCAGGGAGAAGGACAATTTCGAAACCGTGACGGTCACCGCGAAGGTTCCGCAGAAGGACGCGGAGGGCAAGCGGGTGAAGGAAGAGAAGGACGGCAGAAAGGTCACCGTCTACCTCGAGGAGCAGAAGGAAATCAAGAAGGACGCTCCGTCCAGACTGCACGCAAGACGGAAGATGAACCGGGTGTTCTATCCGGTCGTTGAGGTTCCGACCGCGGGCAAAGGCCGCAAGAAAGGCACGAAGAAGATTGATCTCGCCCAGAAGATGTTTGACGAGATCGCTCCGAAGTACGAGAAGCGCAACGGCGGCTACACGAGAATCGTGAAGATCGCCCAGCGTCCCGGAGACGGCGCGATGAAGGTTCTGCTCGAGCTGGTATAAATCGGAAAAAGCATAACGAAACGGAGGGTCGGCACGCAGTGCCGGCCCTTTTGCAGTTCCCGGGACACCCGGTGTGTCCGACCGCGGTTGAGTTTTCCGGCTCTCCGTGTCATAATGGATTCGATTTATGCGGATGGGAAGGGAGGCGTTTGCTTGACTGGAAGACATATGCTGTGCACCGGATCAGCCCTGTTTCTTGCGGTTTGCGCTGCGGCGCTCTTCCCTTCCCCGGCCCGCGCCTCTGCAGCGGACTGGACGGCTGTTTCCCGGAAAGAGGGACTGGATGCAGCCGATTCCGCCTCAGTCGATTCGGAGGCGGAGGCGCCTCCCGGCGTGCCGGATCTGACGGAGGTTCTCCATCCTCAGGGCTCGCATTACCGGATTGTCTGTCAGGACATGACGCTTCCGGAACGGTTCGGCGCTCAGATCGCCGGATATAAGGACGGAGGGGAAAAAGTCAGAGAAAAAGCCTCGCGAGTCACGAGACTCAAGGGAGCCATCGGGGAGATTGAGATCGACTGGACGGTCCTGAATGCGCCTGATGAGGAATATCAGGCGTATCTCGACCAAGAACTGAGCCGCGTAGACGAGCTGAACGCGGAGGACCGGATCGACCTGTTCACGGTCGGAACGAATTTGCTGCCCAAGTACTGTCAGGGCGATCAGGAGGTCGCGATGACGGCCGGGGAAATCGGTTTGTCGGAGAGCGATCTCGTCAGCCAGTTCGAGCCGCTTCGCACGCTGGCAAAGGGGGCGGACGGAGAGCAGAGAGCCGTGACGTATGAGCTGCCGGTGTGCGCCTGGGTTTACCGACGTTCCATCGCGAAGGAGGTGCTCGGTACGGACGATCCCTCCAGAGTCGGGGCCGCTGTGCAGAACTGGGATGCCTTTGAGCAGACGGCGGCTAAAATGAAGACGTCGGGATATCAGATGTATTCCTCATGGATGGAATTTTATGACATCTGTGCAGCGGAAGCGTCCGCCCCGTGGGTGGATGAGGAAAATGCCCTCCGTTTTGATGACGCGGTTGTGGAATGGATCCGCAGAACCCGATCTGATGCGGAGACGGGATATGTGCACGGGACGGAACGGGGCTCGGAGGAGTGGGTCGCCGATATGGCGAAGAACAGCAGGGTCTTCGGATTCTGTCTGACGCCGGCGGAGATCCGTACAACACTTGCCGGAACGGACAGCGGAAAGGCCGGCGACTGGGCGGTAACCGGCGGTCCGGGCAGCTGTCTCGACGGCGCCTCATGGCTGTGCGCAGCCGCAGGGAGCGACAACAAAGAACTGACGAAACGGGTGATGCAGACGCTGACAACCGGTGAGGAAAGCATGATGGATATGCTGACCCGGACCGGAATCGCGGTCAACAACCGGAGCGTGATGGAGCAGGCCGCCTCGGACCGGACGCTGACAAACGCGGTTCTCGGAGGCGAGAACCCGTTCGGTATCTGGCTGAGGGCGGCCGGAAAGGTCAGCGTCGAGCACAGGACAGACTATGACGACGGGCTGAAGCAGATTCTGGAGGCTTCCTACCTTCCGTGCTTTAAGGGGGAGACGGACGAACAGTCGGCCCTCGGAAATTTCTACGCGGCGGCGCTGACACGTTATCCGGATCTGCTGACATGATCCAGGAAACGGAACCGGCGGGATGATGACTCCGGGGCCCGGAGAAGCAAAGGAGAGTTATGGACAATCAGAATAACCAGCAGCCTCGCGGGGGCGGCAACCGGAACAACAGACAGTCTCTTCTGATCCTTCTGGTATGCATCCTCGTCAGCATGCTCTGTATGAGCCTGTTTTCCGGGCTGTTCGCCGATTCGTCGTCGAGAAAGATCTCGTATGACGAGTTTATCAGGATGCTGGACAGCGGCGAGGTCAGGAAGGTCGTGATCAACACGGACACCATTGATATCACGCCGAAATCTGCCTCCGGATCACCTGTGATTGTGAAGTACTACACGACGAGGACGGAGGATGTCACCGCGCTGACGACCCGGCTGGAGAAGGCGGGCGTCACCTTTGAAAAGAAGGCGAACAGCGTTGCGATGGGAGTGCTGGAAACACTGCTCAGCTTCCTGATCCCGTTCATCTTCTTCCTCGTGCTCATGAATATTCTGATGGGGCGCATGAACCGCGGCGGCGGGATGATGAACATCGGAAAAAGCAGGGCCAAATCCTATGTTCAAAAGAACACCGGCGTGACGTTCAAGGACGTGGCCGGCGAGGATGAAGCGAAGGAGAGCCTTCAGGAAGTGGTGGACTTCCTGCACAATCCGGGCCGCTACGTGGAGATCGGCGCGAAGCTGCCGAAGGGCGCGCTTCTGGTCGGCCCTCCGGGCACCGGCAAAACCCTGCTGGCGAAAGCGGTTGCCGGGGAGGCGAACGTTCCGTTTTTCTCGCTGTCCGGCTCCGAATTTGTCGAGATGTTTGTCGGCGTCGGAGCGAGCCGGGTCCGTGATCTTTTTGAGGAGGCGAAGAAGAACGCCCCCTGCATCATCTTCATCGATGAGATTGACGCCATCGGCAAGACGAGAGACAGCGGCCGGTTCGGCGGAAATGACGAGCGGGAGCAGACGCTGAATCAGCTCCTCGCGGAAATGGACGGATTTGACTCCTCGAAGGGACTTCTGATTCTGGCGGCGACGAACCGGCCGGAGGTGCTGGATCCCGCGCTGCTTCGTCCGGGCCGCTTCGACCGGCGGATTATTGTGGACCGGCCGGATCTCAAAGGCCGCGTCGCGATTCTCAAGGTGCACGCGAAGGATGTGGCGATGGACGACACGGTGGATCTCGACGCCATCGCGCTGGCCACAGGCGGCGCCGTCGGTTCCGATCTTGCCAACATGATCAACGAGGCGGCGATTCTCGCGGTCAAAAACGGACGCAGGGCTGTCTCTCAGAAGGATCTGCAGGACGCGGTCGAGATTGTACTCGTAGGCAAGGAGAAGAAGGACCGGATCCTCGGAAAAGAGGAACGCCGGATCGTCTCGTACCATGAAGTGGGGCACGCGCTGCTCACGGCTCTTCAGAAAAACGCGGAGCCGGTTCAGAAAATCACGATCATTCCCCGCACGATGGGCGCGCTCGGCTACGTCATGCAGGTTCCGGAGGAGGAAAAATTCCTCAGCACGAAGAAGGAGCTGGAGGCCCGGCTTGTGGTGGCGCTGGGTGGACGGGCGGCCGAGGAGATCGTCTTCGATACTGTGACGACGGGTGCCGCCAACGACATCGAGCAGGCGACGGCCATCGCGCGTGCGATGATCACACAGTACGGCATGTCCGAGAAGTTCGGGCTGATGGGGCTCGCCTCTCAGGAAAGCCAGTATCTGGACGGCCGCGCGGTGCTGAACTGCGGCGACGAGACGGCGACGGAGATCGACCACGAGGTGATGGCGCTGCTGAAGCGCTCGTATGACCAGTCACTGGCCCTTCTCAGGGCGCACCGGAAGACGATGGACCGCATCGCCGCCTTCCTCATCGAGAGGGAGACGATCACCGGGAAGGAATTCATGCGGATCTACCGGGAGTGCGAGGGAATCCCGGATCCCGACGGACCGGCGGATGACGGCGGAGAGCCGGGCTCTCCGGAGCAGGCTGAGAAAACGGCGGAAGCCGGGCAGAAGAGTGACGGTGCCGGGGCTGTGAACGAAGCGCCGGCGCCGGAGAACCGTGCTGAATCGCAGACCGCAGGAAACGCTCCGGGAGAGCAGCGGAATGACGTGCCGGAGCCGGGCACGGAAGATCAGGCAGGGCCGGAGGAGAAAATGCCGGTGCCGGAGACCGGTCATCATCCGGATCCGGAGGATGCGGACGCAGAGCCGGACGAGGAGCCGGAACGGACCGCAGAGACGGAGGAGCCGGCTGAGTCTCCGGAAGCCGCTGTGCGCTCGACCGAGGAGGAACTGGCGGCGAGTGTGAAGGCGGTGGTCGAGGAACGCCGCCGGACGCAGGAAGAAGCCGAACGATCCGAAGAACGGGATGAGTCCGGACCAGAGCCGGAAACGGAAGAGGCCCCCGGGAACAGGGCGGAAGCGAACGGATCCGGGGAAGACGGAGAGCCGGAGGACCAGGATTTCTGGGATTCCATCCGGAAGATCTGAAAGAACCGTGACATGACAGTGAGACCGAATCAGCCCGTCCGCCGCGGGGAACCGCGGCGGACGGGCTGAAGCCGTATCAGACGGTGAAAGCGTCAGAAGGGAGAAGCAGTGAGCGAGGAGGAACCGTTTGTAATCAGCGAGGAGCTGAAGAAGCTGCCCGCCGCCCCCGGCGTCTATATCATGCACAACGCGAAGGATGAGATCATCTATGTCGGCAAGGCTGTGAACCTCCGGAACCGGGTGCGGCAGTACTTCCAGAGCCAGAAGAATAAGACGCCGAAGGTGATCCGCATGGTGTCCCAGATTGATCATTTCGAGTATATCGTCACAGACTCGGAGCTGGAGGCGCTGGTGCTCGAGTCGAATCTGATTAAGGAGAACCGGCCGAAGTACAACACGATGCTCAAGGACGACAAGAGCTATCCGTTTATCCGCGTGACGCTGGGCGAAGCGTATCCGAGAGTCGTGATGGCGCGACGGATGAAGAAGGATGCGTCGAAGTACTACGGCCCGTATCCGACGGCGGGCGCTGTGCATGACATGATCGATCTCGTGCGGCGGCTGTACCGCATCCGCTCCTGCTCGAAGCAGATCGTGCCCGGTCAGCCCGCCCGGGAACGGCCCTGCCTGAATTATTACATCGGCCAGTGCGACGCGCCCTGCCAGGGCAATATCCCGGAAGAAAGCTACAGGAAACGGGTGGAGCAGGCGGTTGACTTTCTCAATGGCAACACGAAGGATGAGATCAGCCGTCTGACACGGCGAATGGAAGAAGCGTCCGGGGCGATGCAGTATGAGGAAGCCGCCGCGTGCCGCGACCTCATTCAGAGCATTCGCGTGATCGGGGAAAGACAGAAGATCACCGGATCTGACGGCAACGACCGCGACGTGATCGCGCTGGCCGCGGACACGGTGAAGGAAGCCAACAGCTCGATGGGGCGGACGGAAGCGGTGGCTCAGGTCTTTTTCGTCCGGGACGGAAAGCTGATCGGACGGGAGCATTTCTTCCTGACCGCGGAGGACACCGACGATCCGGCCCGGATCCTCCGGAACTTCATCGCCCAGTACTATGCGGGCACGCCGTTCGTCCCGAAGGAGCTGATGCTCGAGCAAGACGTGCCGGAGCGTGCGCTGCTTGAAGAGTGGCTCACGAAGCGCCGCGGAAGCAAAGTTTCGATCCGGGTGCCGCAGCGGGGCATGAAGGAGAAACTGGTGGAGATGGCACGGGAGAACGCGGTTAACGCGCTCCAGCGCGACCGGGAACGGATGCAGCGCGAGGCGCTCCGGACAGTCGGCGCGGTCCGGGAGATCGCGGATCTGCTCGGCCTTGGATCGGCGGACCGGATGGAAGCGTATGACATCTCGAACATCAGCGGATTTGAATCGGTGGGATCGATGGTCGTCTACGATCAGGGCCGGCCGAAGCGGACGGATTACCGGAAGTTCCGAATCCGCACGGTGCAGGGGCCGAATGATTACGCGTCGATGGAGGAAGTGCTGACGAGGCGCTTTCAGCGGGCGAAGGACGGATCAGCCGGTTTTTCGCGGCTGCCGGATCTGATCCTGATGGACGGTGGACGCGGCCAGGTGCATATCGCGGAGAAGGTGCTGCATGCTATGCAGCTGGCGATCCCGGTGGCCGGGATGGTGAAAGACGACTATCACCGGACGCGGGGACTCTGGTACCGGGAGCGGGAGGTGCCGATCCGGCGGGATTCGGAGGGCTTCCGGCTGATCACACGGATTCAGGACGAGGCGCACCGGTTCGCGATCGAGTACCATCGCCTGCTTCGCAGCAAGGGCCAGGTCCGCTCGGTTCTGGATGACATTGAAGGGATCGGAACCGTCCGCAGAAAGGCGCTGCTCCGCGCCTTCGGGTCGGCGGAGGGAATCCGTGACGCGTCGCTGGACGAGCTGACGCATGCGCCCTCGATGAACGCCGCGGCGGCGGCGAAAGTGTACGCGTTCTTCCATCCGGAACCGTCCGGGAACGGGACACGGGCCAACGCCGGTACGGAAGAGGCCTGAGAGACGATGAGACGCCGACCTCCGGAGGAGCCTTCAGCGGGCGGGACGGATTCCTGAGAGGCCGGTCAGCCCTCTTCGCCGCAGGGCTCCTCGAAGACGGCCGGCCCGAGATCCTCGACCGAGCCGGCACCGTCGGTCAGCTCGGTGACCAGAGTGCGGACGAAATCCTTCCGGCCGGCGGCGGGAAGGACTTCGACGGTCACGCCCTCGCCGTATTCGGTGCCGGTCACCGGGATCCCCTCCTTCGCGAGACGGTAGGACAGCCGGCCCAGCTGTGTGTAGGGGCAGCGGATGCGCAGACGGACGCCCTGGCGGACGGTGACGATTCCCGCGGCCCCGACGGCGTCACGGGCTGCGGCCGTGTAGGCCCGGACGAGTCCGCCGGTGCCGAGCAGCGTGCCGCCGAAGTAGCGGGTGACGACCAGCAGACAGCCGTGCAGCCCGCGGCCGGTCAGAACCTCCAGCATCGGCCGGCCGGCTGTGCCCGAGGGCTCGCCGTCGTCGCTGGCGCGTGTCACCTCCGTCGGAGAGCCGGGCTCGCCGGCGACATAGGCGAAGCAGTGGTGACGGGCGTCGTAATAGCGCTTCCGGACAGAGGCGAGATATGCCTCCGCCTCGTCCGGCGTGCCGACGCGGACCGCTTCCCCGAGGAAGCGTGATTTTTTTTCGATGATTTCGGACGTGCCGTTGGTTCGGATGGTTCGGAAGTCCAAGTCTGCGTTCCTTTCTTTCAGATGGCAGGGGACGGCGGCTGCATGTTCCACGTCATTATAGCAGAAAATGCACCCAGCGGCAGAATGTGAATTCCATCGCGGATTCTTGGAAAGAACCGGCTCCGATGGTATAATGGCGGCATGAAAAGCAAAGCCAATTCGAAACATGAAGACGAAAAATTCAGAAAAAGACGGCCGCGAAAGAAGAGAGGCGTGATCCGCAGCGTGCTGCGGGGCTTCCTTTTTGCGGTCCTTTTTCTGCTTGTGATCGGAGGGGCAGCGGCGGCCGGCGTCATCAGCGGGTGGATTTCCAGCGCGCCTGACGTGGATTCGATCAGCATCTCCCCCAGCGGATATGCAACCTACATCTATGACGCGGACGGACGCCAGATGCAGAAGCTGACGACCTCGGATTCCAACCGGACCGCGGTTTCGCTCAGTCAGGTGCCGGTCTCTCTTCAGCACGCGGTGGTCGCGATCGAGGACGAGCGGTTCTATCAGCACGGAGGGATCGATATCCGCGGCATCCTGCGGGCGGCGGTGCAGGGCGTCCGAAACGGCTTCCATTTCTCAGAGGGTGCGAGCACGATCACGCAGCAGCTGATCAAGAACAATGTCTTCACGGACTGGACCGGCGAGACGACGATGCTGGAGAAGCTCAAGCGCAAGGTGCAGGAGCAGTATCTCGCGGTGAAGCTTGAGAAAAAGCTGAAGAACAAGGACCTGATTCTCGAGAATTACCTCAATACGATCAACCTCGGAGCCGGAACCTACGGCGTGGAGGCCGCGTCGAGAAAGTATTTCAACAAGGATGTGTCGGCTCTCAGCCTCTCCGAGGCGACCGTGATCGCAGGCATCACGCAGAATCCGGCGAAGTACAATCCGATCAGGCACCCAGAGGCCAACGCGGAGCGGCGGAAGCGCGTGCTCACGAAGATGGCGGAGCAGGGCTACATCAAGCAGACCGAGATGAACGAATGCCTTGCTGACGACGTTTATCAGGAAATTGCGGACGCGCAGGAAGCCGCCCGGACGACGGAGAACACGGTATACTCGTGGTTCGTCGACGCGCTGACCGGCCAGGTGGTGAAGGATCTTGAGGAGAGGGGCGGCTATTCCGAGACGCAGGCCTACCAGCTTCTGTATTCGGGCGGCCTCCGGATCTATACGACGCAGGACCAGTCCCTTCAGGCGATCTGCGACGAGGAGTACGCCGCCATGACGGAATTCGCGGAAGGGTCGGAGTCGTCTCTCGTCCTGATGGATCAGTCCACCGGAGCCGTGAAGGCGATCGTAGGAGGCAGCGGGAAAAAGACCGCGTCGCTGACGCTGAACCGGGCGGTCAGCGTGAAACGTCAGCCCGGCTCGACCTTCAAGATCCTCTCGACCTACGCGCCCGCGATCGACAGCGGCAAGCGGACGATCGGCTCGTACGAGTGTGATGAGCCGTATGCGTATGCGGACGGCACAGAGGTACATGACGCGGAGGAGGGCTATCTGGGCTGGATTCCGCTCCGGCAGGCCATCGTGCATTCCGTCAACGTGGTCGCCGTCAAAGTGCTGACCGCGATCACGCCGAAGGCAGGACTCGAGATGCTGGAGAAATTCGGATTTACGACGCTCGACGAGAAGAAGGACGCGGGCCAGGCGCTGGCACTGGGAGGCATCACCAATGGTGTGACGAACCTGGAGCTGACTGCGGCCTATGCGGCGATCGCAGACGGAGGCGTGTACATGCCGCCGGCCTTCTACACGAAGATCACGGACATGAACGGGAACACGGTCATCGACAATTCGTCGCCGGAAAAGACGCAGGTCATCAGCCGGGAGACGGCGTGGATCCTGACGGACGCGATGAAGGGCGTCGTCTCCGACGGAACCGGTACGGACGTGCAGCTCGACAGCGCGATGGCTGTCGCCGGTAAGACCGGAACGACATCCAGTTACCGCGACCTCTGGTTTGTCGGCTATACGCCCTACTATACGATGGGCATCTGGTACGGCTATGATGACAACACGGTGATCCCGGAGGGGGAGCAGAGCCGGATCGCCCACAAGCTCCTCTGGAAGCGGATCATGGACCGGATCGCGGTGGACGAGACGGTCCGGGATTTCGAGAAGCCGGAAACGGTCCGCCGGATGAAGCTGTGCGGGCTTTCCAACATGCTGCCGTCCGAGACCTGCCAGTACATCAGCGACGACTATGTGGCGGACCGCTATGTGCCAACGGAGATCTGCAATGTGGACGGGGACGGACTCTTAAGCGAAGGACAGGACGAGCCCCGGACGCTGACGCCGGAAGGAAATCCGACATCGGCGCCCGAGAAAGCCGTGACCTCCGCGCCGACACCGGCGGTCACCGTGGTGACGCCGACGGAGAATCCGGACGCGCCGGTCCTGCATCCGGATGAGGACTCGGCCAGGCCATCCGCCGATTCAGACAGCTCCGCGCCGGCTTCCGAACCGGCCGGAACCCCTCCGCCGGCGGAATCCGGCGATTCGGGGACACCGGATTCACAGCCGGACGACGGGGACAGTACGCAGGCTGTTGGCTGAACGGACGGATGAAAAATGGCGAAAAGAAACGGAGACGACTCAGGTCGTCTCCGTTCCTTTCGGGTTGGACATATTCTCCTGTACCCGGCGGTACAGCTCCTGCGCGGCATTGTAGCCCATCTTCTTCTGGCGGTGGTTGACCGCGGCGGTTTCGACAATGACGGCAAGATTGCGGCCCGGCCGGATCGGAATCGAGTGGCAGACCACCTTGTTGCCGAGAAACTCAGTGTATTCCTCCTGAAGGCCGAGACGGTCGTACTCGCGGTCGCGGCTCCAGTCCTCCAGCTTGATGACGAGGTCGATGGACTGCGTATCCTTCACGTGCTCGACGCCGTAGAGCGTCTTCACGTCGATGATGCCGATGCCCCGCAGCTCGATGAAGTGCCGCGTGAGGTTCGGCGCGGAGCCGACCAGCGTGACGTCGGAGACCTTGCGGATGACGACGACGTCGTCGCTCACGAGACGGTGTCCGCGGCGGACCAGCTCAAGAGCGGCCTCGCTCTTCCCGATTCCGCTCTCGCCCATGATGAGGACGCCCTCGCCGTAGACGTCCACCAGCACGCCGTGGACGGAGATGCTGGGAGCCAGCTCCACGCCCAGCCAGCGGATGATCTCCGCCATAAAGGAGCTGGTCGTGCGTTCCGTCACCAGCGTCGGCACGCCGTATTTCCGGGAGATCGACAGCATGTCCTCCGATGGCTCGGTCAGCGTCGTGAAGATGACGCAGGGAATCCCGCTCGAGATGAAACGGTCGTAAATCCGTTCCCGCTCGGCGTCGGGCAGCTGCATGATATAGGAATATTCCACGTACCCGATGATCTGAACCCGTTCTTTCACGAAGTGGTCGTAATAGCCGGTCAGCTGAAGAGCCGGCCGGTTGATGTCCGGCGTCGTGAGCTGAATCTGCTTCATGTCGATCTCGGGCGTGAGATTCTGGAGCTTCAGCGCGTCCGCCAGTTTCTGAAGACTGACTACGGTTTTCATTTCCGCCTCCGATCAGGCCTTCTCCGGCTCCGGATAATCCGTTCCGAAGGTCTCCACTGTGACCGTCTTCATGACCTGATCTGCCTTCGGACGGTCGTTCCAGTCCGTTTCCGTCTCCGCGATCCGGTTGACGACGTCCATTCCGTCCGTCACCTTGCCGAAGGCGGCGTACTGTCCGTCGAGATGGGGCGCGTCCGCGTGCATGATGAAGAACTGGCTGCCGGCGGAGTCAGGGTCCATCGCACGGGCCATCGAGAGCACACCCGCGGTGTGGCGGAGCCCGTTGTCGAAGCCGTTGGTGCTGAATTCGCCGCGGATCTCATAGCCCGGACCGCCCATGCCGGTTCCGGTGGGATCGCCGCCCTGGATCATGAACCCCGGAATCACTCTGTGAAAGATCAGTCCGTCGTAGAATCCTTTTTTTACCAGAGAGATGAAGTTGCGGACCGTATTCGGAGCAGTGTCCGGGTAAAGCTCAGCCCGGATCACGCCGCCGTCCGCCATCGTGATCGTGACAACTGGATTGTCCATAGTACGAATCTCCTTATCATATGCGGTGTGAAATGCAGATGTGAGACCGTCTCCGCGCCGGAAACGCGGGAGGCGGGGCTGAAGCGGCCGCAAAGGCGCGTTTCTGCTTCTTTTCAGTATCGCACAACATCGGGAAAAACACCACGGCTCCAAGCCGTTTTTTTGTGAAAAGAAGCGGAATTTCGGTGTTTTTTTGAGAGACGCTTCATTGACAGTGCAATGCGCAGCTTTTATAATAGCGGTGACTCTTTGCTTTGGTGAAGTGCCGGACAGGCCGACGGATGCGGTCTGTGGTCCGGCATTTTCTTATTCTGGCAGCTGTTCAGGGAAGGAGCCCGGAGAGTGAACGGATCCGGCGGCCCGCGGCGCGCATTTTGGGCGGGGAGCCATCAGAAATCTGAACGTTAGAAAGGAACAGTATGGCAAAGTATATTGTAAAGCGGGTGATTCTCGCAATCGTATCCATCCTGGTGATCTGCATGATCACATTCTTCGCCATGAACGCTGTACCGGGCGGACCGTTCAACTCGGAAAAAGCGTTGTCGCCGGCGACCAAGAAGGCTCTGGAGGCAAGGTACAATCTCGACAAGCCGGTGCCTGAGCAGTTCATCATCTACATGAAGGGCATCCTGCACGGAGATTTCGGCGTCTCACTGAAAACCGGGCGCGACATCTCGACGACGATCCGCAACTGCTTCGGCGTCTCCGCCACCATCGGCGGGCTGGCCGCTCTGTTCGCCGTCATCATCGGTATCATTCTGGGAGCGCTGGCCGCACTGTTCCGAAACCGCTGGCCGGATCGGGTGATCATCTTCTTCACCACCCTCTTCACGGCCATGCCGTCCTTCGTCTTCGCGACTTTCCTGCTGATGATCTTCTGCATCCAGCTGAAGGTGCTGCCGGTCTGGGACGCCAGCAGCCGCTCCCTGATTCTTCCCGTCATCTCGCTGGCGGCCTATCCGACCGCCTACATCACGCGACTGACCAAGACGAGCATGCTGGACGTGCTGGGGCAGGACTACATCCGCACCGCCCGCGCCAAGGGCGTACCCACTGTCAGAGTGATCTTCAAGCATGCCCTCCGGAACGCGCTGATTCCTGTGATCACATATGTTGGACCGATGCTGGCCAGCATTCTGACAGGATCGCTGGTCGTCGAGAACATCTTCACCATCGGCGGACTCGGACAGCAGTTCGTCCAGTCGATCTCGAACCGTGACTATCCGATGATCATGGCGACGACGATCTTTCTGGCGGTGATCATGATCGTGATGAACCTTCTCAGCGATATCCTTTACAAGGTCGTCGACCCGAGAATCACTCTGGACTAAGGAGGACGAAAAGCAGTATGGAAATGCCAAAGAAGAACCCGCTGAGTCTTCAGATCGATCTCAGCAAATTCGAGAAGGCGACGGATGAGGAGAAGCAGCAGGCCGACGTCATGAGCAGGTCCACGACCTTCTTCAGAGACGGAATGCGGAAGCTGATGCGGAACCCGCTGGCGGTGGCCTCCATCGTCGTGCTGGCTCTGATCATTGCGACGATCGTCGTTGCCCCGGCTGTCGTCCCCTACAGCTACTCGGAGATCATCCGCGTAGACGGGAAGCGCGACCGCGGCGCCAAGAACCTCGGCCCCTTCGAGTATTCGGAGAATGAACAGAAGTATATGGAAAAGACGGGAAAGAAGCTCTTTCCTCACATCATGGGAACCGATTCGCTGAGCCGCGACTATTTTATCCGCGTTGTCTACGGGACGAGAATTTCTCTGTTCGTCGGTGTCTTCGCGGCGATCCTCGTGCTCATCATCGGCGTGGTCTACGGATCCATATCAGGGTACGCCGGAGGGCGGGTGGACCTCATCATGATGCGGATTGTTGACGTGATCTACTCGCTGCCGGACATGCTGATCATCATCCTCCTCTCGGTGGTGCTCAACGAGACGCTGACGAACAGCAAGAACAAGCTGGTCCAGTCTCTTGGATCCAACATGATCTCGATCTTCATCGTCTTCGGCCTCCTGTACTGGGTCAGCATGGCCCGGCTGGTCCGCGGCGAGATCCTCACCATCAAGAACAACGAGTACATCCTCGCGGCGAAGGCGGTCGGCGCGAGCTCGGGCCGGATCATCCGGAAGCACATCATCCCGAACTGCGTCAGCGTCATCATCATTACGACGGCGCTGCAGGTGCCGTCGGCGATTTTCACCGAATCCTTCCTTTCCTTCGTTGGCATGGGCGTCAAGGCCCCGATGCCGTCGCTGGGCTCGCTGGCCAACGCGGCCCGGCAGGGACTGCAGAGCTACCCGATGCAGCTGGTGTTCCCGGCTGTCACCATCATCCTGATCGTGCTGGCGTTCAACCTGCTGGGCGACGGTCTGAGAGACGCATTTGATCCGAAACTGAGGAGGTAAGCAAGATGGCAGACGCAAGGACTGCGAATGATGAGAAAACGCCGATTCTGGAGGTACGGAACCTCCACACCTCCTTCACGACGGACAAGGGTGAGGTGAGGGCGGTCAACGGCGTGAATTTCAAGCTGTTCCCCGGCACGACGCTGGGAATCGTGGGCGAGTCCGGCTCCGGCAAATCCGTCACGGCCTACTCGATCATGCGGATTCTGGAGCAGAACGGACACATCACTGAGGGCCAGGTTCTCTACCGGGGCGAGGACATCACGAAATACAGCGAGAAGCAGATGGCGGATTTCCGCGGCAAGAAATGCTCCATGATCTTCCAGGATCCCATGACCTCGCTGAATCCGGTGTACACAGTGGGAAACCAGATCCGCGAGGCGATCCTGACGCATAAGCAGGTATCCCGCGAGGCGGCGTATCAGAAATCACTGGAGATGCTGAAGCTGGTAGGCATCAACGACGCGGAGAGACGGATCCGTCAGTATCCTCACGAATTATCCGGCGGTATGCGGCAGCGCGTGATGATCGCGATGGCGCTGGTCTCGGAACCGGATATCCTGATCGCGGACGAGCCGACCACGGCGCTCGACGTGACGATTCAGGCGCAGATTCTGGAACTGATGCAGGATCTGCAGAAGAAACTGAAGATGGCGATCATCATCGTGACCCACGATCTGGGCGTCATCGCCCAGATGGCGGATGAGATCGTGGTCATGTACGGCGGCCGGATCTGCGAGAGAGGTACGGCGGACGACATTTTCTACCGGCCCTGCCACGAGTACACCAAGGGTCTGCTCCGCTCCATTCCCCGCGTGGACAACATGAAGGAGAAGCTGGTGCCGATCGGAGGCAACCCGATCAACCTGCTCAACATGCCGAAGGGCTGCGCGTTCTGCGCGCGCTGCGATGAGGCGATGAAGATCTGTCTCACGGACGTTCCGCCGGAACTCCGGATGCCGGACGGCCATTTCGCGTCCTGCTGGGTGAACGTCAGGAATCACAATTATATGGAGGTGCCGGAGCGATGAGCGACGTAAAAGAAGGAACGAGCGAGTATCTCGTCGAGGTCGAGGACCTGAAGGAATACTTCCCGATTCACACCGGCTTCGGCAAGACCACGATGCTGAAGGCCGTGGACGGCGTCAGCTTCCGGATCCGTCCGGGCGAGACGCTGGGCCTCGTGGGCGAGTCCGGCTGCGGCAAGACGACGGTCGGCCGGACGCTGCTGCATCTCTACAAGCCGACCGGCGGAACCATCCGCTTCAACGGCGCGGAGGTCACGGAGAAGAACATGCACGACTACCGCCGTCAGATGCAGATGGTGTTTCAGGACCCGTACTCCTCGCTGGACCCCCGCATGACGGTGGAGGATATCATCGGGGAGCCGCTGGACGTTCATCATCTGTACCAGACGAAGGCGGAGCGCCGGGAGAAGATTCTGAACCTGATGGAGCTGGTCGGCCTCAATGCCGAGCACGCGACGCGCTATGTGCATGAGTTCTCCGGCGGACAGCGGCAGCGGATCGGCATCGCCCGGGCGCTGGCCGTGAATCCGAAATTCATCGTCTGCGACGAGCCGGTTTCGGCGCTGGACGTCTCGATTCAGGCCCAGGTCGTCAATATGTTTGAGGAGCTGCAGGAGAAGCTGGGCGTGGCGTATCTTTTCATCGCCCACGACCTGCTGGTGGTCCATCATATCTCCGACCGGATCGCGGTCATGTACCTCGGCCGGATCGTGGAGATGGCGGACGCCGATGAACTGAACGAAAATCCGATCCACCCGTACACCCTGTCCCTGCTCTCCGCGGTGCCGATCCCGGATCCGGAGACCGCGAGGAATCAGAAGCGGATTATTCTGGAGGGCGACGTACCGTCTCCGCTCCGGATGCCTTCCGGCTGCGCGTTCCGCACGCGCTGCAAGTACGCGACGGAGCAGTGCGCCCGGGAGACGCCGGCGCTCACGGACCGGGGCGGCGGTCATATGGTTGCCTGCTTCAACCGCTGACGGCGGTCCGCCGCCTTTTTGTGACGGAATTGTGAACCATCCATAGACGGAGGCGGCGAATTGATGCTATAATTGGCACCGTACACGAACAGGACATGATTCCTGGGAAAATAAGGAGGACAAAGTATGAAGAATCGAGTACTGTCATTCTGCCTTGCCGGCATCACAGCGGTCGGCATGCTGGGCTCCACCGTCGTGATGGCGGATTCAGCGGTTGAGTCGGCTGCGGCCACGGAGTCGGCTGAATCGGCTCTGCCGGGCGACGTGACGGACCTCTATCCGACACCTCACGGCGTGACCTACAAGGGCGCGGGCTACAATTCGGCGGCGCCGGACTGGTCGGAGTACGACGAGCTGATCAAGAAGATCAAATCCAACATCCCGACGGATGAGCGTGTGAAGCTGATGCATCAGGCAGAGGATATCCTGATGGGCACCGGCGCGGTCATCCCGATCTATTACTACAACGATCTTTATCTGCAGAAGACCGACGTGGACGGCATCTATTCCAACCTCTTCGGCTTCAAGTATTTCCGCAACGCGACGGCTCCGCGCGACGTCCTGAAGATCAATCTGGCGTCCGAGCCGGCGAAGCTGGATCCGGCGCTGAATACGACGGTTGACGGCGCGTGCATGGTCGTCAACATGTTCAGCGGCCTGTATTCCTATGACAAGGACGGCAACCTCGTTCCGGAGTGCGCGGACGACGACAACCCGTATGAAGTCTCCGACGACGGCCTCACCTACACCTTCCATCTGAAGAAAGACCTGAAGTGGTCGGATGGCAGCGCCCTGACGGCGAAGGACTTCGAGTACGCCTGGAAGCGGGCGGCTGATCCGAAGACCGGCGCGGACTACTCCTATCTCTTCACGGATACCTTCGCGACGGACAGCGACGGCGCGATCGACGTCAAGGCGACGGACGACACGACGCTGACCGCGAAGCTGCTTGCGCCGTGCGCGTACTTCCTTGATCTGGCTGCGTTCCCGGCCTTCTATCCGGTCCCGCAGGCGGCGGTCGAGGCGGCTGACAAGGACGGCTCCAACCCGGGCGCGTGGGCGACGGAAGCCGGCTACATCACCAACGGTGCCTACACGATGACCTCCTGGGATCACAACCAGTCCATCGTTCTCAAGAAGAACGACAACTGGTTCAAGGCGGATGAGGTCAAGATTCCGGAGCTTGATTTCATGCTGAGCGCAGACGACACCGCGATCTACGCGGCGTACCAGTCCGGCGACCTTGACTTCGCGGATACGGTTCCGACCAACGAGATCGCGTCCATCAAGGACAACGACGACTTCCATGTCGTGGACAACCTCGGCACCTATTATGCGTGCTTCAACGTAAACAGCCCGATCTTCGAGGGCAAGACCGTCGATCAGGCCAACGCGATGCGCAAGGCGATCTCTCTGCTGATTGACCGCCAGTACATCATCGAGAACATCGGCCAGACCGAGCAGAAGGTGGCGACCTCCTTCATTCCGGTCGGTATGGCGGACGGCAACGGCGGCACCTTCAAGGAGAACTCCGACGCCTACACCTATCCGGTGAAGGACGCGACGGGTTACTATCCGGAGACCACTGGCACCGATGACGACGCCAACGTCGAGGCGGCACAGGCGCTGCTCGAGTACGCCGGCTACAAGTTCACGGACGACGGCATGCTCTCCGATGAGACGCCGCTCAACCTCACCTATCTGACCAACAGCGGCACGGGTCACGAGGCAATCGCCCAGGCGATCCAGAGCGACCTCTCCGTGGTGGGCATCAATGTCGAGATCGACACCGAGGAGTGGAACGTCTTCGTCGACGAGAGAAAGGCCGGCAACTTCGACTTCGCCCGTGAGGGATGGCTCGCCGACTACAACGACCCGATCAACATGCTGGAGATGTTCGCATCGAATTCCGGCAACGACGATCCGCAGTTCGGCAAGAGCGCGGAAGCTGCTTCCGCCGCTGCATCCGTGGCTGAATAAGGAACATGCAGCTGACTGCGGTCACGTAAGGGGGGCGCCTTCGGGCGCCTCCTTTTTTTCGGCATTTTGCGGCCTTTCTGGAAATGCTTCAGGACGGCGATGCGAAAAGATAATATATCTTGACTTTATTCCACACGATTTTATAATGAACTGGTAGAACTTCATATGGAGTAAGGCGCAGTGCCTTTCGCCGCTCCGAACGGTGACGGCGGAAGGAGAATAGAGAAGCATGTGAAAGTCATGCACGGTACCGCCGCTGTGTGTATCTGAACCGGTTCGGGATGAAAATCAGCCATTGGGGGATTCCTGAGAAGGCAGAACGGGTTCGCTCAAGGATACAAGTCAGAAGACCTGCTGCGACTGATCGGGAACTCATAAGCTGCGCGGAGCACGCAGAGAGGGTTTTGTCTGCCTTGGGAAAACGTCCGTAGCAATCGATGAGAAATCGTCGGTTGCTTTTTTGTTATCTGGGCCTTCCGCAGCCTGTTCACCGTCCCTTATCCTGCGTGGAGAAGGTACTTCGTATGTGAACCACCAACTGCTGTGAGGAGGCATAAGAAAATGAAAAACAGACTTCTGGCAATCGGACTGGCGGCGGTTCTCGGCGCCGGCATGATCGGGACCGTACCAGCTGTGGCGTCATCCGCGATGTCGGACGCCGTCACCAGCGGCGCGGAGAGCGCGGCAGACGACAGCGTCTTTCCGTTCACTCTCACGACGAAGGATGATCAGGTCGTCACCTTCACGCATGTACCGGAGCGGGTTCTCAGCACGAACCCGAACACGGGCGAGGAGCTGATGGCCCTTGGGCTCGGAGACAGGATCATCGGCACCTGCTACAACAACGCCGAGGTCGCGGAGCCGTACAGGAAAGAGTACGAGGCGCTGCCGGTCATTGCGGACGAGTATCCCTCACTGGAGGTCGTTCTGAATCTGAAACCGGATTTCATCTACGGCAGAAGCTCGGCCTTTTCGGACAAGGACACGGCGATCGCGACTCATGACAAGCTCAGCGAGCTCGGCATCATGTCCCTTTCTTCCATCGAAGGCTACAAGCTCGGAGCGGACGTGGAGGATGTCTATCAGGACTTCTATAATCTCGGGCGGATCTTTCAGGTGGAAGACAAGGCCGACGAGGTCGTGGACGGGCTGAAGGCGAAGATCGCGGATATCGAGGACAAAGTGAAGGACAAGAAGCAGGTGAAGGTTTTCAACTTTGACTGCGATATGGACGGCGGCGCCTACACGCCAGGCAACAACTTCACGTCCAAGCTGATCCGCCGCGCAGGCGGCGTCAATGTGTTCGAGGATCTGCCGGAGACATGGAATACCGTCAGCTGGGAAGAGGTGGTCGCCCAGAATCCGGACGTCATCGTCATCAACGATTACGGGGACACCACGGCGCAGGAGAAGATCGACAGCCTGAACGGCAATGCGGCGCTTTCCGGCGTTACCGCGGTTAAGAACCGGAACTATGTGGTCGTCACCCTTCCCGAGGTCTTCGCCAGCTCCCGGGTGGCGGATACGATCGAAAAATTCGCCAAGGCGTTCCATCCGGACTGCTTCGGGAGTCAGGCGGGTTGATATGCTGCAGTCTGTTCGGTCGTTTTTTCGGAAGCATACGCTGTCAGGATGCCTCATCCTGGCAGCGCTTCTGATTCTCTCCGTGGTGTGCGCGGTGGGAATCGGACCGGTTTTCATTCCCTTCCGCACCGTATGGAGGGTGATCCTGAACCGGCAGTTCGGTCTCGGCGAGATCGCGGACATCGACGAGAATACCCGGAACATTATCTGGACCCTGCGCACGCCCAGAGTGCTGGAGGATGCGCTGATCGGCATGAGTCTGACGCTTTCCGGCATCTCGATGCAGGCCTTTACCCGGAATCCGCTGGCGAGCCCCTACGTCCTCGGGATTTCCTCCGGCTCCTATCTGGGGGCGGTGGTCGCGATGACAACCTCCGTGTTCTCGTTCTTAGGCAGTTACCGGACGGAGGCGGGAGCCTTCTGCGGAGCGATGTTCTCCATTATCACCGTGTACCTGATGGCGAAGACCGGGACGGATGTGGCCCCGATCCGGCTTGTGCTCGTGGGGATGGCGGCGTCCGCGCTGTTCTCGGCGGTGGGCAACTACATCGTTTACGTAAACCCGGACGAGACGAAGGTGAGAAACGCCTCCTTCTGGATGCTGGGGAGCCTCGCCAGCGCGGAATGGGAGGATCTGATCCCACCCGCTGTGGTGCTGCCGCCGGCCTTCATCTGTCTCATGACGCTCACAAGGAGTATGAACGCCATGATGATGGGAGAGAGCAGCGCGGTCACGCTGGGCATGAACACGAACCGTGACTGGAACCTCATCATCTTCGTCAGCGCGGTGCTGACGGGAACCGCCGTCGCGGTGGCCGGGTGCATCGGCTTCATCGGGCTGATCATACCGCATATTGTCCGCTCAATCGTCGGGGCGGACCACCGGAAGGTCCTTCCGCTGTCCGTGCTGGTCGGCGGTATGTTCCTGATCTGGTCGGACGTGGCAGCCAGGATGGTACACGCGCCCAGCGAAATTCCGATCGGCATCATCACGGCGATGATCGGCGCGCCCTTCTTTCTGTGGATGGTCCGTTCGAGCAAATACACATTTGGCAGCTGAGATGGAAAAAGAAAAATTACCGGCCATAAGGGCCGAGCATCTGTATTATTCGATCAGGGGAACGGAGATTCTTCACGACATCTCCATGAAGGTGGACGACAGAGAATTCGTCGGCGTCATCGGCCCGAACGGGAGCGGCAAATCGACGCTGCTCAAGAACATTTACAAAATGCTGAAGCCGGATTCGGGTCATATCTTTCTGGAGGGAGAACGGCTGGATCATATGGGCAACCGCCGGATGGCCCGCCGGATGGCGGTCGTCGCCCAGGAGAACCACGCGGATTTTGACTTTACCGTCCATGAAGTGATCGAAATGGGACGATATCCGGTCAAAAAACTGACGGAAACACTGGACGAAACGGACGAGGCAGCGGTCCGGAGAGCGCTGGACATGGTCGGTCTCGGCAGCCTTGAGGAGCGCAGTTTTCTCTCATTGTCGGGCGGCGAGAAGCAGCGGGTGCTGATCGCGCGGGCCTTTGCCCAGGAAACGCCGCTGATCGTGCTGGACGAGCCGACCAATCATCTGGATATCGGAAGCCAGATCCAGATCCTCTCCATTCTGAAGCATTCCGGCAAAACTGTCCTGATGGCCCTCCATGACCTGAGTCTGGCGGCGAAATACTGCACGCGGATCTATGTTATGGCCGGAGGCCGGGTAGCCGCGGAGGGACAGCCCTCCGAGCTGATCAGCGGCGAGCTGGTGGGGAAGCTGTACGGACTGAAGGCGGATGTGTTCACTCATAACGGGAGCTTGTTCATCGATTACCGGTGAGAACCGGCTCTGACGAAGCGATACAGCCTGTCCGACGCGCGGAGGCGTGTCCGGGCAGGCTCTGTTTATTCTTTGAGCAAAGGTTTCACAAGTGACAATCTCTGACAGTTGACCGCGATTTTCCAGCTTACTATAATGAAAATATGGCGTGGCCGCGGCCGGTCCCCGCGCGGGGCGGCCCGGAGCGGACGAAAATCGGATGAATCATGAAGGAGGGTAATGATGTATCAGGATGAGTACAGACGCTGGCTTCAGGCGGATCTTGCCGACTGCGATCTACATAATGAGCTGAGACAGATCGAGGGCGATGAGGAGGCGATCCGCGACCGGTTCGCGGTCTCCCTGCAGTTTGGAACCGCGGGACTCCGGGGCACGCTGGGCGCGGGGACGAACCGCATGAACATCTGGGTCGTCCGTCAGGCAACGCAGGGCGTGGCCGACTGGGTCAGGACGCAGGGCGGAACCCAGACGGTGGCAATCAGCTACGACAGCCGTCTCAAGGGCTGGACCTTCGCCCGGGACGCGGCGGGCGTGCTGGCAGCCAACGGCATTCACGTCCGGATCTATGACGAGCTGATGCCGGTGCCGGCGCTCAGCTTCGCGACACGCTACTATCACTGCAACGCCGGTATCATGGTTACCGCCTCCCACAATCCGGCGAAGTACAACGGCTACAAGGCTTACGGGCCGGACGGATGCCAGATGACGGATGACGCGGCGTCTGTGGTGTACAACGCGATCCAGAAGACGGATGTGCTGACCGGCGCGAAGTACATGACCTTCGCCGAAGGCGTGGAGAAAGGCCTGATCCGCTTCGTGGGAGATGACTGCAAGGAGGCGCTCTACGCGGCGATCGAGTCACGTCAGGTCCGACCGGGGCTGGCGAAGACCGCGGGTCTGAAGCTGGTCTACTCCCCGCTGAACGGGACGGGACTTGCGCCGGTTACCCGCGTTCTGCGCGACATCGGCATCACCGACGTGACCATCGTGCCGGAGCAGGAGTACCCCAATGGCTATTTCACCACCTGCCCGTACCCGAACCCGGAGATCTTCCAGGCTCTCGAGAAGGGGCTGGAGCTGGCGGCGAAGACCGGCGCGGACCTGATGCTGGCCACTGATCCGGACGCGGATCGCGTCGGCATCGCGATGCGCTGCCCGGACGGAACGTACGAGCTGGTCACAGGCAATGAGATGGGTGTGCTGCTTATGGACTACATCTGCGCGGGGCGGATCGAGAAGGGCACGATGCCGGCCCATCCGGTGGCGGTGAAATCCATCGTCTCGACACCGCTGGCGGACAAGGTGGCGGCTCATTACGGCGTGGAGCTGCGTCACACGCTGACCGGATTCAAGTGGATCGGAGACCAGATCGCCCGTCTCGAGGCGGACGGGGAGGAAGATCGCTTCATCTTCGGCTTCGAGGAGAGCTACGGTTATCTTGCAGGCACGTATGTGCGGGACAAGGACGCGGTGGTCGCGTCGATGCTGATCTGCGAGATGGCGGCCTACTACCGGAGCATCGGCTCCTCCATCAAGCAGAGGCTGGAGGAAATCTACAGCCAGTACGGACGCTATCTCAATCAGGTGGACAGCTTCGAGTTCCCTGGGCTCAGCGGCATGGACCGGATGACGGGCATCATGGAGAAGCTCCGCAGGAATCCGCCCGAGGAGATCGGCGGCCGGAAGGTCGTAAAGGCGACGGACTACGAGAAGCCGGAGGAGACGGGACTTCCGAAGGCCAACGTCCTGATCTACACGCTGGAGGGCAATGAGACGGTGGTCATCCGTCCGTCCGGAACAGAGCCGAAGATCAAGGCCTACTACACGACGCTCGGCCGGGACAAAGAGGAGGCTCAGGCGGAGAAAGACCGGCTTGCGGCCGCGCTCAAGCCTCTGTTCTGAAGCGGCCGGCGGGCCGCCCAAGCCGCGAACAGGATGCGCGGCGTAACCGGAAACGCCGCTCCCGGGCCGCGCGGGGCGGAAGTATACTTCTTGACATACCCGGTGATTCGGGGTATAAATGAGTAGTCTCAAATCAGGGGAAGGTCCCCAGTTATTTAGACATCAGATCGCAAGATCGAAATTCAGGAGGATGATTTATGAATAAGGTTGAATTAGCTGCCGCCATCGCGTCCGAGACGGGACTGTCCAGAAAGGATTCCGAGGCAGCCGTCAAGGCGTTTATCGACGTTGTCACGAAGGAGCTTGAGAAGGGCGAGAAGGTGCAGCTGGTCGGCTTTGGAACGTTTGAGGTCGCTGAGAGGGCAGCCCGTGAAGGCAGAAACCCGGCTACCGGCGAGTCCATGCAGATCGAAGCATCCAGAGCGCCGAAGTTCAAGGCAGGCAAGGCTCTGAAGGATGCCATCAATCAGTGATCACAGTTCTGTGGCATACAATCAGCCCCCTGACGCTTTTGCGCCAGGGGGCTTCGCTGTAAGGGAGAGGAGACGAAGCATGAGGCTCGACAAATACCTGAAGGTATCGCGTCTGATCAAACGGCGGACGGTGGCCAATGAGGCCTGCGACGCCGGGCGGGTCAGCGTCAACGACAGACCCGCGAAAGCATCGGCTGAGGTCAAGGCCGGGGATACCATCGAGATCCGGTTCGGCGAGAAGACGGTCCGGGTCCGGGTGACGCAGGTTCTCGATACGACGAAGAAGGAGCATGCACCCGATATGTACGAGTATATCTGAGGCGGACGGCGAAAGATGGCGCGTCCGCTGTGACGGGGCGCGGGCGTTGCACGCAGGGGAGCTGCGGAAGACACCTTGTAATAGGAAGATATTATAGCGGATATGAAACAGAATCGGAGGAAATGCGAATGGCGGGGCAGTCGGGACGGAGAAGAGGCGGAGGAAGAAAGACGCGAAGGCGTCGGGCACCGTCGGAGAACAGGCTGGCGATGCTGGCGATTCTGACGGTCGTCTGCCTGCTTTTCATCGTGCTGCTGGTCGAAGGCGTCCGGCTGCAGAAAAAAATCGACGCGGGACGGGAGAGACATGCCGCTCTGAGCAGCGCGATGGCCAGTGAGAAGGAACGGACGAAGAGCATCGAGTCCTACCGGGCTTATCTGTCGACAGACGAGTACGCGGAGCAGGCTGCGAAGGACCGACTGGGTCTTGTCGAGAGCGGCGAGCTCGTTCTGAGACAGGCGGAGTCATGAGAAAGACAGAAGAAAAGGTTGATGAACTGATCAGGGAAACCGGCATGCTGGCCGACGGGGACCGGGTGATCGCGGGCGTTTCCGGAGGCGCGGATTCGGTTTTCCTATTTTATACCCTTCTGCGGCTCGCGCCGAAGCTCCATCTGCGTCTGTCGGTGCTGCACGTCCATCACGGAATCCGCGGCGCAGAGGCGGATCGGGACGCCGGCTTTGTGCGCGCGCTCTGCGCCGCACACGGCGTCCCCTTCCGCCTCGCGCGCCGCGACGTGCCCGCGGAGGCGAAGGCGCAGGGACTCACGCTCGAGGAGGCAGGCCGCAGAGCCCGCTATGAGCTGCTGTTCGGGGAGGCCATCCGCGCCGCGGGCGCCGGAGCTCCGGACTGCCCGGATCGGGAGAAGCCTGATGCCGGGACCGCCCCGGCCTGTCCGGAACCCGGCGCGGCATCCTCCGGTTCATCCCCGGCCGGGAGCGTTCCGGAGGATCGGTGCGTGTGCGGGAGCGGATCCGCGGAACTGCCCGTTCCGCTCGGCCGCGTGCGGATTGCGCTCGCCCATCAGATGAACGATGCCGCCGAGAACGTCCTGCTCCAGATGGCACGCGGGTGCGGTCCGGCCGGGATCGGGTCGCTGCGCCCGGTCCGGCCGTTCTCCGGCGAAAGGCCGGAGCTGCTCGTGATCCGCCCTCTGCTGTGTCTGACGAGAGAGGAGATCGTGAGCGCGCTGCAGGCGGAAGGCCGGAGATGGTGCGAGGACTCCACCAACGGAGAGAAAGAGGCGGTCCGCAACCGGATCCGTCTTGATATCCTGCCTCTGCTTTCGTCCGAGGTCAACGCCCAGGCTGTCCGTCATCTGGCCGGCGCGGCGGAGGCGGCGGCGGAAGCGGCCGATTTCGTCCGCGCCTCCGCCGCCGCCCGCGCGGACCGGTATCTGGAAGAGAAACCGGAAGGACTTCTGGTCCGCGCGGCTTTTACCTGTGAGATGCCGGCGGTGCGGGCCGAGCTTCTCCGGACCGCGCTGGCACGGGTGACGCCGGGCGGAGAGGCAAAAGACATCGGACGCGCGCATCTTGAAGGCATGGCCGCGCTGATGCGGAAGCAAAACGGCGCGCGGATGGACCTGCCGCGCACCGTGCGGGCCGTCCGGGTGCAGGAGGGCCTGCTGCTGACCGCGGGGACGACGGACGGAGGCCGGCACGGCGCTGCGTCGTACCTTTCGCGGCCGCTTTCGGACGCAGTCTGTGAAGGCGCAGGCATCACGCTGCCGCTTCCGGCGGAGCACGGCGCGGTGACCTGCCTCCATGCCGGTGGCCTCGTTTTGACGGCTGCTCTGACGGAGGCGCCGCCCGCGCCGGTCCCCGAAATGCAGTATACGAAATGGATCGATTATGATAAAATAAATGGGCATTTAACGGTGCGAACCCGCCGTCCCGGCGACTTTCTGACGGTGGGAGACGGGATGAGGAAAAGCCTTTCGGACTATTTTACGAACGAGAAGGTGCCGCGGGCGGTGAGGGACCGGATCCTTCTGATCGCCGACGGCAGCGAGATCGTCTGGGTGATCGGATGGCGGATCGGATACCGTTACCGGATCGGTCCGTCTGCCGGGCGGGCATTGAAAGTGGAAGCTGCGGAGGAGCGGAATGAGCGAGGGGACTTATCATATCGAACAGATGATATCCAGTGAGGAAGTGGATCGGAGAGCCGCGGAGCTTGGGCGCCGGATCAGCGAGGACTATCGCGGCCGGGTGATTCACATGATCTGCGTGCTGAAGGGCGGCGTGTATTTTATGACGAAGCTGTCCAGCTGCATCAGCGAGGATGTGCCGGTCACGCTGGACTTCATGTCGGTATCCAGTTATGGGGACGAGCTGAAATCCACCGGCGTTGTCCGGATTCTCAAGGATCTTGACCAGCCGCTTGCCGGACGGGACGTGCTGGTGGTTGAGGATATCATCGATTCCGGACGTACCCTTCACTATCTGCTCGGCATGCTGAGAGCAAGAAACCCGAGAAGCCTGAAGCTCTGCACGCTTCTGGACAAGCCGGAGCGGCGGGAGATGGATGTGAAGGTCGATTACACGGGCTTTGAGATCGAGGACCGGTTCGTCGTCGGATGCGGCATGGATTTCGAGCAGAAATACCGGAACCTGCCGTATATCGGCGTCGTGGAATTCGACTGACAAGAGGGGTTGAAAAGCGTTGCAGCAGCAGAAACCGTACAGAATGATTTTGTTTTATGTGCTGGTCGCCGTGCTGGCGATCAGTATGTATTCGGCTCTGAGCAGCCGGAACAGGGAAGTCTCGGGGTATACGTATGCCGATCTGGTATCCGACCTCAAGTCGAAGGACGTCTCCACGGTGGTGATCAGCCCGAACGCCGAGGTGCCGACCGGTGAAGTCCGCGTGACGAAGACGTCGGGAGATACCTATTCGTTCAACGACACGGACGTCAATGCCATCGAGGAAGATCTGAATCAGAACCATCCCGAGGTGATGGTGATCGTCGAGGCGGTGAAGACCGAGAGCCTGTTCATGACGACCATCCTTCCGGTGCTCCTGATCGCCGTGTTCCTGTTCGTGCTCATGCTGATGATGAACCGTTCGTCGATGAGCGGCGGCAGCACTCAGATGATGAACTTCGGGAAGAGCCGGGCCCAGATGTCCGACGGCAAGAGCAGCGGCGTCACCTTCCGTGATGTGGCGGGACTTGAGGAGGAAAAGCAGGACCTCGAGGAGATCGTCGATTTTCTGAAGCATCCCGAGAAATACACCCGGGTGGGCGCGCGGATTCCGAAGGGCGTCATTCTCGTGGGGCCTCCCGGGACAGGCAAAACGCTGATCGCGAAGGCGGTGGCCGGCGAGGCCGGCGTGCCCTTCTTCTCAATCTCCGGATCGGACTTCGTGGAGATGTTTGTCGGCGTCGGCGCGTCCCGCGTCCGTGACCTTTTCGAGGACGCGAAAAAGCATCATCCCTGCATTGTCTTCATCGATGAGATCGACGCGGTCGCCCGCCGCAGAGGTGCGGGACTGGGCGGCGGCCACGATGAGCGGGAGCAGACGCTGAACCAGCTTCTGGTGGAGATGGACGGTTTCGGTGTCAACGAAGGCATTATCGTGATGGCGGCCACGAACCGGGTGGACATCCTTGATCCGGCGATCCTCCGTCCGGGCCGGTTTGACCGGAAAGTCGCGGTTGGTATGCCGGACGTGCGCGGCCGGGAGGAAATTCTCAAAGTGCACGCGGTGGGAAAACCGCTGGGAGATGACGTGGATCTGCGTCAGATCGCCCAGACGACGGCCGGATTCTCCGGAGCGGATCTCGAAAACCTGCTCAACGAGGCGGCAATCGGCGCGGCACGCGGCGGACACGCGTTCATCCGGCAGGATGATATCCGTCAGGCCTTCATCAAGGTCGGCATCGGCGCGGAGAAGCGGAGCAAGGTGATCTCGGACAAGGACAAGGAGATCACGGCCTACCATGAGGCGGGCCATGCGATTCTCTTCCATGTGCTGCCGGATGTGGGACCGGTCTATTCCGTCTCCATCATCCCGACCGGGATGGGCGCGGCAGGGTACACCATGCCGCTTCCGGAGCGCGACGAGATCTTCAACACCCGCGGAAGGATGCTGGAGGACATCACGGTCTCTCTGGGCGGACGCGTTGCGGAGGAACTGGTGTTCGACGATATCACCACCGGGGCCTCCCAGGATCTCAAGCAGGCGACCGCGACAGCCAAGGCGATGGTGATGAAATACGGCTTTTCGTCGAAGCTGGGGCTCGTCTCCTATGACGATTCGGATGAGGTCTTCATCGGACGGGACTTCGAGAAGACGCGAAGCTACAGCGACACGACAGCCAGCTCCATCGACGAGGAGGTACGGCGCATCATCGACAGCTGCTACGCGGAGGCAAAACGGATCGTGCTTGAGCACAGGGGTGTGCTGGAGAGCGCGGCAAAGCTTCTTCTTGAGAAGGAGAAGATCAGCGGCGCCGAATTTGACGCGCTGTTTGAGGAAGAGCCGGCGCCGCTTCCGGATCAGACAGAGACCGGAGGTCCCGTGACGGCGGCGGAGTAACGGCAGAGGACCGGACGAAACCGCGTCCGCCGGCTGTATGAACATCATCGGACAGGAGACTTTCAGTGGACATAGATAGAACGGATGACAGCGAACGGCTGCGGGAGTATGTCTCCCGGATGAAGCCGATTTTCAAGCAGCGCGCGGTCTTCAGCGACGAGACCCGCTTCTACCGGACGCCCTTCGAGCCGAAGCCGGGCGACAGCGTGACGATCCGGATCCGCACCTGCAAGAACAACGTGGATGAGGTCTATTTCATAAGCGGTTCGACTCGCGAGAAGATGCGGATCGCGGAGACAAGCGGCGGCTTTGATTACTACGAGATCACGATACCGGTCGGCGAGGAGCGGATCCGGTATTACTTCGAGCTGCGCGTCGAATCGAGCTCCTGCTACTACAACAAGCTGGGAATCACAAAAGATCTTTCCGAGAGAAATGCATTCCGCATCACACCCGGATTCCGGACGCCCGAGTGGGCCCGGGGAGCCGTGATGTATCAGATCTATCCGGACCGCTTTTATAACGGCGATCCGTCGAACGATGTCCGGAACAACGAGTACAGCTATCTCGGACGTCATGTGCGCCATGTGGACGACTGGAATCAGCTGCCGGCTGCAGATATCGATGTAGGCAATTTCTACGGAGGCGATCTGGAGGGCGTCGAGCAGAAGCTGGACTATCTTCAGGCGCTGGGCGTCGAGGTGATCTATCTCAACCCGATTTTCGTCTCGCCGTCCAACCACAAGTATGACATCCAGGATTACGACCATGTGGATCCTCATCTCACGAAGATCGTGAAGGATGTGGATCATCCGCTGGCTGACTGGAACCACAACAATCAGGAGGCAGCCCAGTACATTGTCCGAGCGACGGATCCGGAAAATCTGGAGGCGTCGGACCGGTACTTCGCCCATCTCTGTCAGGAGATTCACCGCCGCGGCATGCGGATCATCCTGGACGGCGTGTTCAACCACTGCGGTTCCTTCAACAAGTGGCTTGACCGCGAACGGATCTACGAACGCCAGGGCGGTTACGAGAAGGGCGCCTTCATCGACGCCGACAGCCCGTACCGAACCTTCTTCAAGTTCAACAATGAGCACGCCTGGCCCTACAACGAGTTCTGCGACGGCTGGTGGGGACATGCGACCCTCCCGGAACTGAATTACGAGGAAAGCCCGAAGCTGGTGGAGTATATCCTGAATATCGGCCGGAAATGGGTTTCACCGCCTTTTTCCGCGGACGGCTGGCGGCTGGACGTGGCCGCGGATCTCGGGCACAGCCGGGAGTACAATCACTCCTTCTGGAAGCTGTTCCGGAAGGCGGTGAAGGAGGCGAATCCCAACGCCGTCATCCTCGCCGAGCATTACGGAGAGACATACGACTGGCTGCAGGGCGACGAGTGGGATACGGTGATGAACTATGACGCGTTCATGGAGCCGGTATCGTGGTTCCTGACCGGAATGGAGAAGCACAGCGACCAGTTCCGCGAGGACCTTCTGGGCAACGGCGACGCTTTCCGGGACGCGATGACCTATCATCAGGCGAGCTTTATGGCTTCCTCCCTTCAGTGCGCGATGAACGAGCTCGACAACCACGATCACTCACGCTTCCTGACGAGGACGAACCATTACGTCGGCCGCTCCTCGAATCTCGGGACCGGAGCCGCATCGATCAATATCTCCCTGCCGGTGATGCGGGAGGCTGTGCTGATGCAGATGACCAGCGTCGGCGCGCCGACGATCTACTACGGGGATGAGGCCGGCATGGTGGGATTCACGGATCCGGACAACCGGCGGACGTATCCGTGGGAAAATGAAAATCAGGATCTGATGCAGTTCTACCGGAAGGCGATCGCGCTTCACAAGCGGTACCGCGTCTTCACTGAGGGCTCTGTCAAGGATCTCTGCAGCGGCTATCACAGCGTCGTCTACGGGCGGTTCAGCCGGACCGAGCAGTTCGTGATCGCTGTCAATTCCGGGTCGGACCCGATCGCGCTGGAGATTCCCGTCTGGGAGACCGGCGTCACGAGAACGAAAAACACGACGATGACCGAGCTGCTGAAGACCTGGCAGGACGGCTTCTCGGACGAGCCGGTTGTTCATGACGTGATCGCCGGGATCCTGACGCTGGATCTCGCGCCCTTCGAGGCCGTGGTGCTCGCGCAGAATCATCCGGAGGAATGATCGGATATTGAGAGATAGACCGGGGAGGCTTTGCCTCCCCGGTTTGGTTTTTCCGACGTTATTTCGTCCCGCCGAAGAAGATTACGGCCATATAGCGTATGACGACATAGAGGACGAAGGCAGACGCAATCGCTGTCTCGATGGCGGAGACAGGTCCGAGCATGGGCAGCGGCCTGCCCATTTTCGCCGCGCACATCATCGTCTGTTTTGTGGCGATCGCCGTGATGACCAGGGGGAAGGTGAACGCCGCAAGACTCGGGTAAAAGGGCAGCGTGAGGAAACGCAGGGCCGGAAGCAGGGCGACGAGGTAGATCAGATTGGCGCAGACCGTCATCGCGGCCAGAAAGCCGAAGGATTTCGGCGTCACGCTCTGTACATAGCCTGCAGCGCAGAGACTGAGAGGAGCGGCGTAGATCACCACCAGCGAGCGGGCCGGTTCGGGAGCGGGAATCCGGGTGTAACGCAGCGTCACCGGAACCAGAAGAATCAGGAAGCAGATGAAGCCGAACCAGAATACTCCGCTGCCGAAGGTGGCGGCTCCGTAGGCGGGGGCTGTGACGGAGGCGACGACGATGCCGACATAGACGATGAAGTACACGGTAAACACGTTCTTCAGGTCAAAATGGAAAAGGAACGTTACCGTAAAGTATACAATCAGCACGGTGTGCAGCACGATGGCCGCGGCCCAGACGGCGAATGCGGCGCCTCCGATAAAGGGCTTTGCATAGACGGTCAGCAGCATCAGCGCCATCGGAAAGGTCCCGCTGATTCCGGCGAGGATCGGATTTTTCATATCCTCCCGGAACTGCTTCGGAAAGAGGATCAGTTTGGCGAGAAGCAGCACCAGCATCATCACTGCGAGACATCCGCAGATCCCGCGGAGAGCTTCAGAGACGCTCTGCAGCAGGTTGCCGAGTGCGGCTGTGCCCAGCATGACGCCGGACAGAGGGAGCGGAACCCTCCGAATCATCTGTTTCATCAGAGGACCTCCTTCTTCGGGGGAAGGTAGGGTGCTTTGAGGCCGGAGACCGGCTCGGAATCCGTGTTGACGACGCCCAGCTCCCGGCAGAGAATTTCGGCCGCCTTTCCCGCGCAAAGGCCGGTGAACGCGATGCACTGCTCCTTATGCTCCCCGCTGCTCATATCAAAACCCTTCGTGAGAACCCGGCAGCAGACGGCATGCTTCGCATTGGCCTCCCGGAACCAGTCATGAAGCTCATGGGTCAGCGCCATGCAGTGATTGACCTTCGGATCCTTGGGACCGTCCTGTGTCGTCCGGCCGAAGAACAGGCTGAGAGCCAGAATGCCTCCGTTCAGGGCGCCGCACATACAGCCGGATCTCCCGGCGCCGACCGCCATTCCGGACGACATCGCGATGACCTCCTCCGGTACGTCCACCTCGAAATCGCTGCGGATCGCGGACATGACGGCTTCACAGCAGAAGAAGCCCCCGCGGTACAGATCCTCCGCATGTTTCTGGACCGCCTTTGGACTGACCTGCTTTGCGTGATAATTCACCATAGTGACACTCCTTTCTGACATTTGATTTGTCTATTTTACCATAGCGGAGCGGCATGGATTGATTGAATAATTCATGTATGCTATCATTATGATAAAAATTCATAATAAATAAAGAGGAGAAAGGCGTATGGATCTGAAGCAGGTCAGGAGCTTCGTGGAGGTGGCCCGGGTGAAACGGTTCACGGAGGCGGCGGAGCGTCTCCATCTCTCGCAGCCGGCGGTCAGCGCCCAGATCCGTGCGCTGGAAAAGGACCTGGGCGCCGAGCTGCTGGAGCGGACGACCAAACGGGTCCGTCTGACAGAGAAAGGAAGGCAGTTTTACACTTATGCCGTGCGGATCATGGAACTGGAGCGGACGGCGAGGGAGAAGATGGTCTCTCCCGGCGGCCATGTGATCACGCTGGGAGCGTCCACGATTCCTTCCTCCTGCCTGCTGCCGCCGGTGCTGGCTTCGTACCGGCGGGAGAGACCCGACTGCTTCTTCCGGGTGCTTCAGTCCGATTCACAGGCTGCTGTCGGACTGGTGCTTGACGGCACAGTGGATTTCGCTGTGGTGGGCGACACGCCGGAGGACCCGGCTCTTGCCGTCCGGGAGCTTTGCCGGGACCGGCTCCTTATCGTGACGCCGGTCAGCGAGCATTACATGGGGCTGAAACATCACGGAGCCGCGCTGGAACAGCTTCTGGAGGAGCCGGTGATTCTGAGGGAGAACGGATCCGGCACCCGGAAGTATTTCGACCGGTTCCTGGAAAGGCATGGAATACGGAGGGAAGACCTGAATGTCGCGGCCTGCGCCAACGATCTTGAGGCGGTTCGGAGAATGGTCGCGGGAGGAATGGGGATCTCGATGATGTCAGCCTTTGCCGTGCAGGATTTGATCCGAAGCGGACAGATCATTGCCTATCAGACGGAGGAGGAGATCAGCAGGCGGTTCTGTCTGGTCTGGCGGAAGAAGCATACGCTGACAGAGGACGAGCGCCGTTTCGCGGATTATCTGAAGAAGCATGTGCCGCAGCCGGAATCGGATCGGATGGAAAGACATGCGGCATCCGCGGCACCGTCAGGGACACAAGGGCGCCGTGAACCTTATGATTCGGGCAGCGCTTCATAAAACATCACGAGAGTGGTTATCAGATAGGGGAGAACCCAGACCGTGGCGATTCCGGCGGTGAGGAGGCAGAGAAATCCGTAGCCGATGAAGGAGAGAAAAAGGCGGAGAAGCTTCAGCCTGTTTCCGCGCATCAGACGGCGGCTCGTCCTCATCGACTCGAGCGCGCCGACTGATCCGCCGGGCTGTCGCCTGTCATCCATGAGGATCAGTTCGGACATCGAATAGACCAGACAGAACCAGACAGAGAGAACGGCGGCCGCCGCTGACCAGACCGGAATGAAGATCCGGAAAAACAGGGACGGCGTGCCTCCGGAAGTCAGGGTAAGGAAGACCAGCGGGGCGGCCAGCGCGGCGATCACGCCGCAGCGGATCAGGGAGACAATCAGGAAACGGTCCGGTTCTCTCCGGTACGGTTCGATGAGATCGGAGAGAGAGGCGTTTTCTTTCCTTTTTAAACGAAGAAAAAAGAGGAGTCCGCCGTCTTCCAGAAGGCTGGTCAGCAGCCGGAGGACGAAGCCGACCAGAAGGGACATCAGAAAGGCTTTCCGGCTGATGCCGAAGAGGGAGAGCAGGGCGGCTTCCGTGAAATTCACGCAGAGCAGCGTAAGAGAGACGGACACACAGCCGGACCAGCGGCCGTCAAGCAGGATGCGGGCCTCCTGACGGAGAGTGGTGTTCGTTTCCTTTATCATGCGCAGTCTCCCTTCTGAAAGCCGGACATTTTTGCGGCAGTCCGACTGATGCGGCGTCAGCCTTTCCGAACAGCGGTTCCTTCCTTTTGCGTTTCCGCTACACTTCGACTGTCCCGGACGAGACGGATTCCGCTTCCGATCCACGGAACTCCTTCGCGGCCGCGCTGGCGTTTTCCCGCGCCCGGGTGCCCGCATCGATGTTCGGATTCTGAGGATTCAGGATGGAGCCGGATTCAAACGGTGTACCCGCGCCTCCGACAGCCCGGATCACCGCGCTGTAGATATCGGACTCGAAGGATTCGACCGATTCCTGATCCGTCACATCAAGATTCCGGGCGTCGCGGACAATCTGATCCCACGATCCGCTCGAGACGAGAAGTGAGACGACGAGGATGACGTTTACGGCAAAAGCGGCGATGCTGACGACGCACATCGTGAGCGCGGCCCGGGCCTGACGGCTGAAGCGGCGCCGTCTGGACAGACAGGCAAACAGGACGCCGAGCAGTCCGAAGAAAACGCCGCCCCCGAACAGCATCGTGAGAAGGGAGAGGACGCCGCAGGCAAAGGCGGCCCGTGACATCCCGTTTGAGCGGTATTCGTCCGGCACCGGTCCGTAGTCAGGATCGTTCATCGGACGCATGCCGTGATCGTCGGGGCCGTTCCAGTAGGCTTCCGGCGGCTCATCGGATGAACCCGGATCCTCACGGCTGACACGCCGCCAGTAATCGGGACCGGATTCGCCGGGACGCGGCGGATCCGGCTCCGATTTTATGATATTGTCCGTATACTTCCATCTGCTTTCCATATCGACTCTTCTCTGCAACGGATTGCTATCTCCAAAGTATAACGCAGCGAGGGAGGGAACTCAAGCCGAACGGCCGCCGCGAAGGCAGTCAAGTACCGATTTTGCCGGGGCGCTTTTTCGTTTTCGGAATTGGCGATCCACCGCGGAAGGAGTATGCTGATGACAGAGACGGATACGCCCGGAACGACAGAGCGCGGTAAGCCGGGCCTGACCGGCGTTCCGGCGGGACATAAGTCGACTTCCGCCGGCGTCTTTTTTCAGAGGCTGAGAATGGACCGGAACGGGGAAAGGAGGGCGGCTTATGCTTGGAATCGGCCGCGGGCAGGTGAAGACAAATCGGACCTATACGATTGAGGAGCTGTATGCCGCGATCCGGGATCATGTCTTTCCGGCTGGTTCGCCGGCGCTCGCGAAGCACGGGCTCTGCGTGATCATCGCCTTTCCGCCGATTGACCGGAGAAATCAGGTATGGATTCTTCCGCAGACCGGGAAGGGAGAGAGAAGGACCAGCACCTTTCGGGTACAGAGAGGGGAGGCGGCCTGCGCCTCTGTGATGGCGGCTGATCCGGCGTATACGGAACCGTCCGAAGGGATTTTCCCGATTGGAAGCTTACTGGGCGGACCCGCCCGGGCCTGCCGGAGGCTGGCGGAGCGGACGGCGGAGGAGCTGAGGGCGATGAACCTGTGAGTATACGGCGTTTCCGGCGAAAGAAGGCTGACGCCGGATGCGGGACATGACGGGGAAGGAGCGGGGTTTTCCGGGAGAAAGGCGCCGGTGACGGGACGCCGGCTTTCCGGACCGGGAAGGAAAGCCGGCAGACGAGGAGGGGGAGATGGAGCAGCTTCGAATCGGGATCTGCGAGGATAATCGGGAGGACCGTCTGCGGCTCATCGGACTGATCAGGCAGGAGCCGGGCTGTCATGCGCTTGAGGAGGCCGGATCAGCGGAGGAGATGCTTCGGACCTACTATCCGGGAAAATACGATCTTCTCCTCCTTGATATTTATATGGAGGGCATAACCGGCATCGAGGCGCTGAGAAAGATCCGGACCATCGACAGCGGCGTGGAGGCGGCGATCGTCACGAACAGCGAGGATTTCACGCTGGAATCGTACCGCCTGCACGCGATCCGTTATCTGGAGAAGCCGGTGCAGAAGCAGGAACTCGAGGATCTGCTTCGCTTCTGTATCATGAAGAAGGAGGCAGAGCCTCATTTCATGATCGAGTCGGCCGGACGGGTGATCCGGATTCCGTTCGGCCGGATCGACTATATCGAGCAGCGCGGCAGGATGCTGGTGATCTACCGGACCGGTGGCGATCTGCTAACGGTCATGGGACGGCTGGACGAAATCGAGCCGCAGTTTCCCGAGACGGCCTTCTTCCGGTGCCACAAGAGCTATCTCGTGAATCTTGCCCGGATCCGCCGTCTGGACAGGGAACTGATGACGTTCGTGATGGAAGACGGCTCTCAGGTTCACATCCGAAGACAAAGCCTCCCGGCCGCCCGCCGCGCGTATGAAAACTGGCTGTTCCGGGTGACGAAGGGATTTGAGGCCGGATGCGGGCAGGAAGCGGATTCATGACAGGAGAGGAGGCGGAGCCGTCGCATGAAGATGAGCGGAGTGATCCGGCTGGCCGGCGTGCTGGCCGCGGCGCTGGCGGTCGTCGGAATGATCGCCGCCGTCATGGCCTGCTCAAAATGGGAGGAGCGGGTCGGCGGAGCGAAGAAGGTGCGGGTGATCCGTGAGGCGGAGATCACGGTGGACGGGACGACGGAGTTCCGTACGCTTCCGCTGCGCATCGGATCGCTTGCTCCCGGTACATCCGTGACGGCTGCATACACCATCGAAAGCGACGGAAACAGCTGCATCCAGGTGAGAAGCGCCTTTGCCCCTCTCGAGGTGGAAATTGACGGCAGAACGGTCTACCGTTTCGGCGCAAAGGGAAGCCGTCCGTCCTTCATGAAGGATCCGGGGACCATGATCCGGTGGATCCAGGTGGAGGAGGCGGGGAGACACCGGGTGACGCTTCATTTTACGTCGCCGAACAGCCGGACCGCCCTTGTGGTTTCCGCGATTCTTCTCTCCAATCAGTCCGGTCTTCTGCGTTATTACATGAATCATATGGGTCCGGCGATGTCGGAAAGCGCGGTACTGGTGGTCGCGGGGATCCTGCTGGCCTTTCTTTCTCTCTTTGTGATTCCGCTCGAAAAGCAGGGAGCGCTTCTGCTCTGGGTCGGTCTGTTCGCGCTGAGTACCGGCGTGTGGGGCGTCAGCGGCTGCGACATGGCGCTTCTTTATCTGAACGACCCGAATCTGATGTACGTGCTGAGCTATCTGAGCTTTTTCGTAATGCTTCTGCCGCTGGAGAGGTTCCTGATGGACAGCATCGGATTCTGCCATCCGCTTCCGTTCCGGATCCTGAACGATACGCTGCTGGGCGCGTCCGCGGCGGCGATCATTCTTCAGCTGGTGGGAATCGTGATGTTTACCGAGAGCGTATGGTTCTTTCAGCTGTTCCTGATCGTGTCGCTTCTTTCCTTCACCGCCGGAATCGTGTATGAGGCGGTGAGGCGCCGGAACCGGACGGCGCTGGCGATGCTGGTTCCGATGGTGATTCTGCTGACCGCTTCGCTTCTGGAACAGCATTTTTACAGAAAGAGCGTCGGCTATTCGGATTCGCGCTGTTTTCTGACAGGCGCCGTGGTCTTCTGTTTCTGCATGAGCATCGTCGGCGCGTTCAGCATCCGCAGCTCCGTGCTGATCCGCCGGCGTGAGCAGGTTCAGGAATATGAGATTTTTCTGCTTCAGCGGGAACTGACGGAACAGCAGAAGTATCAGGCCGCGGTGCTGCAGCAGGAGGAAAGGCTCCGGAGGCAGCGGCATGATTTCCGCCATCAGCTGACGGTGCTGAAGGAGTACAGCCTGAAAGGAGAAAAGGAGGAGCTGAACCGGTTTATCGATCTGATGATCAAGTCGATTCCGAAGAATCGGGACGTGCGGTACTGCGAGAACCGCGCCGTGAACGCGGTGATTTCCTACTATGCGTCCGCCTGCTCGGAGATGGGCGTGCAGCCGGAGATCCGCGTGACGGTTCCGCCGCATCTGACGACGGTTCAGGAACGGGATCTGTCCGTTCTGTTCGGGAATCTGCTCGAGAACGCGATGGAGGCATGTCAGCGGATGCAGGATACCGGGAAGCGGTTCATCCGGCTGACATCCGTGATGCATCTGAATACGCTGGTCATCCGGATGGAGAACAGCTACAGCGGGCGGCTGCGCCGCTGGGGACGCTTTTATCTGTCAGGCAAACGGGATGAGGTGGGGATCGGGCTGACGTCCATCGCCTCGATCGCGGACGCGGCGGGCGGGAACGCCTCCTTCTATCCGGAAGGGGACGTGTTTGTCTCCGATGTCTATCTCACGCTGGAGACAGAGGAGAACTGAGCGAGTCACGAGAATACGTCAGCGGAGAAACCAGCGGTTGAGCTCGCTGCGGAAGGCGGTGAACCGCTTCTCGGGGATCGGGAGAGTCTCGCTGTTTTTCAGCGTGAGACGAAAGCGGGTGATGTCGTCGACGGCCAGCGGATTGACGAGATAGCTGATATGGGGTCTTAAAAAGCAGTCGCCATACTCCTCCTGAATCTGCGAGAGACGCTCCATGCAGGGAATCGTCTGCGCTTCGGTGTGCACGGCGGTATGCCGCCCCCCGTCCGTGCTCTCGATGTAAAGGATGCGCTCCGCCAGAAAGTAGCGGCTGCTGCCGTCTCTTCCGCGGAGTACGCAGCGGTGTCCGGAAGAATCTGATTCATCATGGACGTACAGGGCGTCCGTGGCGGAATCGGCGGCCGACTGAGCGTAGAGGCTGACCGCCTCGATCGCCTTCGCGTTGGAGATATGGACCATGATGATCCGAAAATCCCGGCGGGACGTTCCGTCCGGCTGAGGGCAGCGTCTGAGCGTCCATGAATAATGCAGCCGCTGATGATGGACATGGAAGGTCCCGTCCGGGAAGCGGGTGACGACCTCGTAGATCAGAAGGATCTCCCAGCTGCTTGTGCCGGACGAAACGTCGTAGAGCTGAATGTCCCCAAGCTCGAAGGCGAGATCGGTCTTCGCCTCGCGGAAGAACCGGGTCAGTTCCTCACGGCCGCGGATGAGCTGGCCGAGCCGCGGACCGACCCAGATGATATTCTCGTCAATGTAATGGAGTGCCGGCTCGATGTTGTTCCGGTAGTATTCGGTGATGATCCGGATCGAGAGATCCTCGAGGCTTGTGTTGTTCATGACGGTCGATTCCTTTCCGGCCGGAACAGGAGGGCGCCCGACCGCCGATCTGTCGGCCGGGCGCCCGAATACGGTTTCTTCTGCGCTGTCCGGGCCGCTTCAGTATAGCATGGGCGGTCCGGATCGCGTCATCACACAAAGGCAATTCGCAAAATTTTCATATTTTTCGGTGCAATTAATGGTTGCCATTACGCTCGTTTCCTGTTATGATGATTCTCGATCACTCGGGGGTATAGCTCAGCTGGGAGAGCGCTTGAATGGCATTCAAGAGGTCATGGGTTCGAATCCCACTATCTCCATGGAGCAGGATCCGTGCAATGGTATATCCGTTCCGGCTTTTGCTCGTTTGCATGCGCGTGTTTGAGGGGCGCACGACGATGCGTCACGGCAGGCGCGGTTTATTGCGTGCATTTTGAAAGGGGATTTACGGATGAAAAGACAGATCAGAGCTGCACTGGTTCTGACTGCGTGCGTATCGGCGCTTTCGCTGACGGCATGCGGAGGGGCGAGTACGATTTCTTCTCTTACAGACAGTGATTCGACTACGACGACGGTGGGCGGCAACGCGAACCAGACGACGGCGGTGAACGCGGGTACGGTAACGGTAGCGGGCACGACGTCCGCCGCTTCTTCCACATCCTCCTCGCTTCCGGCGATTCCGGCGCAGGTGGTCGGAAATGCAGCAACAGGCGCGACCACGTCGGGCACGACCGCAGCGACGTCGAACGCGGCCACAGCCGTCACTCCGGCGGCGACTGCGACGCCGGCTCCGACTGCGACACCGGCGGCGGATGCCACCTCCAGCGCGGAGTCCTTTGTGCCGGCGGGCGAGGGTAATACCGCGACGGCGAAGGCAACCGTGAATTTCCGCTCGGAACCGGATACCAGCGATGAAGATAACATCATCGGCGGCATCAAGGAAGGCGAGACCGTGACAGTCCTTGACTCTCAGGACGGATGGTATGAGGTCGAGTACAACGGCGAGACCGGATGGGTCAGCTCGAAGTACTTCGAATAATAAACAGGTAAAGAAAAAGGGATCCGCGCCATGAGGCGCGGATCCCTTTTTTGGCGGCCGGCTGCAGGAGTGTTCGGATTCATCCGACACGGCTGCCGGTCGCCGGCGCATTCAGCTCCACCAGGCCCGGCCGGCGCAGCCGCAGGGCAGGATGAGACCGTTTCCGGAAACCGGAAGACCGATCTCTCCGGATTCGATTGCGGCGGGGTTTCTGCCGTCCAGCGCGGTGTGCAGCATATAGGTGAGCACGCCGCTCTGAAGGCCGGTGGTGTAGGAACTGATCAGGAAAAAGAGCGGACGGTCGCTCAGCAGCTGCGCGCAGAGCGAAATCAGCGGGAAGACCGTGTCCTCAATCTTCCAGATCTCGCCCTTCGGACCCCGTCCGTAGGAGGGAGGGTCCATGATGACGGCATCGTAGCGGCTGCCGCGCCTGAGCTCGCGCTGCACGAATTTGGTGCAGTCGTCCACGAGCCAGCGGACGTCCCGGGACCCGACGCCGGAGAGCTCCGCGTTCTCATGGGCCCAGGTTACCATGCCTTTCGACGCGTCCACATGGGTGACGGAAGCGCCGGCTGCCAGTGCGGCGCAGGTCGCTCCGCCCGTGTACGCGAAGAGGTTGAGCACGCGGATCGGCCTGCCCGCGTGCTCAATGAGAGGACGGAACCAGTCCCAGTTGGCGGCCTGTTCCGGGAAAAGGCCGGTATGCTTGAAGCTGAAGGGCTTCAGGTGGAATGCCAGATCGTCGTAGCGGATGATCCAGCTCTTCGGAAGATCGAAGAACTCCCAGCTTCCTCCGCCCCGGGCGCTCCGGTGGTAGTGGCCGTTGGGCTTTTTCCAGCCGGAGTGCTTCTTCGGCGTCTGCCAGATAATCTGCGGATCCGGACGGATCAGCAGGTAGCGGCCCCATCGCTCGAGCTTCTCTCCCCCGGATGTATCCAGCACTTCATATTCCTTCCATCGATCCGCGACCCACATAACGTCTCCTTATCCTCATCCGCCTTCTGCCTGTCCTGCGTGCGCCGGCCCGTTTTTGCCCGCCGCCCGGACGCGCCGGCTGCATTTCCCGCATAACCGGTTCCGGCTTCTGGCCGCCGGCTGCATTTCCCTCATCATACATGCAGCGCGGCCTCTCCGCAAGGTGCTGTTGTTGACACGTTCGGGGCGTTGCCTTAAAATCAAGTCGATTATAAGGTTTGACGCAGCATGGAAGAGAGGAGAGTTTATGAAGGCTTACAATGAGATGACCAGAGACGAGCTGCTGAGCGAGAAGGAAGCGCTGGAGCGTCAGTTCGCGGAAGTGAAGGCGCAGCACCTGAAGCTCGATATGTCCCGGGGCAAGCCGTCGAAGGCGCAGCTTGAGCTGTCGAACGAGATGATGGATGTGCTCAACGGCGACTCGTATTTCCTGGACGAGACGGGAACGGACTGCCGCAACTACGGCATCATGGACGGCATTCCGGAAGCCAAGCGCCTGATGGGCGAGATGTCCGAGGTCTCTCCGGATCATATGATCATCTTCGGCAACTCCTCTCTCAATATCATGTTCGATACCGTGTCCCGGTCCTACACCCACGGAGTCTGCGGCAGCACGCCCTGGTGCCGGCTGGACAAGGTGAAATTCCTCTGCCCGGTGCCCGGCTATGACCGGCATTTCCGTATCACCGAGTTCTTCGGCATCGAGATGATCAACATCCCGATGACGCCGGAAGGCCCGGATATGGATCTGGTGGAACAGTACGTAAACAGCGATCCCGCGGTCAAGGGAATCTGGTGTGTGCCGAAGTATTCGAATCCCCAGGGCTACAGCTATTCCGACGCGACCGTGCTCCGTTTCGCCCGGCTGAATCCGGCGGCGGAGGATTTCCGGATCTACTGGGACAACGCCTACTCGATTCATCATCTCTATGACGAGCCGGAGAAGCAGGACGTCATACTCGAGATTCTGGATGAGTGCGAGAAGGCGGGACACCCGGATATGGTCTACAAGTTCATCTCCACGTCGAAGGTGACCTTCCCCGGCTCGGGTCTCGCGGCGCTGGCTTCCTCGAAGCGGAACCTTGAGGATATCTCGAAGTTCATGCAGGTTCAGACCATAGGCCACGACAAGCTGAATCAGCTGCGCCATGTCCGCTTCTTCGGCAATATGGCGAACATGCATGCGCATATGTCCCGTCACGCCGCGATCCTGCGCCCGAAATTCGAGGCGGTGGAGAATGCACTTGAGAAGGATCTCGGCGGCCTCGGGATCGCAAGCTGGACGAACCCGAGAGGCGGCTACTTCATTTCCTTCGATTCGATGGACGGCTGCGCGAAGGCGATTGTGGCGAAGTGCGCGGAAGCCGGCGTCAAGCTGACGCCGGCAGGGGCGACCTATCCGTACGGGAAGGATCCGAAGGACAGCAACATCCGGATCGCGCCTTCGTTCCCGACGCTGGAGGAGCTGAAAAAGGCAGCCGCGGTCTTCACGCTGAGCGTCCGGCTCGTCAGCGTGGAGAAGCTGCTGGAGGCGTAAACGGACGGAACGGATCCGAAAGGAGGTGAGCCGGTGAACGGAAGGAAGAAAGGCGGAAGCGGATTCGGAGTCGTGCGGACCGTGGTGCTGGCGGTCGCACTGGGGGTGCTGGCCTTTTCCGGCTGGCAGCTCTTCCAGATCTTTCATGTGTACCGCGAGAGCGGAAAGGAGTACGCGCGGCTGGCAGATTCCTATACCGCGCCGGCCGAATCGATTCCGGCGGTTTCCGACGGGACTTCGCCGGGAACGCCGGCCCAGACGCCGCCCTACCCGGACATCGAGGACGCCGAGCCGCCGCTGACTGTGGACTGGAACAAGCTGAAGTCGATCAACCCGGAGATTGTGGGCTGGCTCTATATCGACGCGCAGCCGAAGATCAGCTATCCGATCTGCCAGGCAAAGGACAACGATTACTATCTGCACCGGACCTTTGAGCGGCAGGATCTGTTCGCCGGCGCGATCTTCATGGACTTCCACAATGCGTCGGATTTCTCAGACCCGGATTCCATCGTGTATGGGCACAACATGAAGAACGGAAGCATGTTCGGGATGCTGAAGTACGTGGCGGATCAGTATGAGGAGCATCCGTACTTCTGGATTCTGACGCCGGAGGGAAATTACCGCTACCATATTTATTCTATCATGTCCACTGCTGCGGAATCGGACGTCTACACGCTGTATTCAGGCGGAGACGATTCCTTTCTCGCATGGGAAAAGAAACTTCAGGCAGGATCGGAGGTCAAAAACGAGCTTCCGCTTTATAAAACGGACAAGACCGTCATTCTGAGCACCTGCACGTCGGACAGCAATGTGCGGAAGGTGGTCATCGGGAAGTGCGTTTCATCCGTGCGCCCGGAGAAGAAGACGACGCCGGCTCCGACGCCGTCTGCCGCGCCCTCCGACGGCGTCTACGAAGGGGATGATGCGGCGGGGCAGACCGGTTAAGAAAGGCTGCGGAGGAGCGATTAAAACAGAATCATGTGTGCGGCGCCTCCGCTTCCGGCCGATCCGGCCGGGGGACGGAGGCGCCGTCTTTGGAAGGGAGGGAGCATCATGACATACGAGGAACAGATCGGGGAACTGCAGAAGATCGTCGACACGCATCAGCGCATTGTGTTTTTCGGAGGGGCGGGCGTCTCCACGGAGAGCGGGATTCCGGATTTCCGGAGTCAGGACGGTCTCTATCACCAGCAGTACGCCTATCCGCCGGAAACCATCATCAGCCACAGCTTTTTCCTTCAGAACACGGAGGAATTTTACCGTTTTTATAAGGATAAGATGCTGATTCTCGATGTGGAACCGAACCCGGCCCACAGAAAGCTGGCCGAGCTGGAACGGGCCGGAAAACTGAAGGCGGTGGTCACGCAGAACATCGACGGACTTCATCAGAAGGCCGGGAGCCGGCGTGTATACGAGCTGCACGGATCGATTCACCGCAACCACTGTCTTCGCTGCGGAAAGTTCTTTGATGCGGCGTATGTGAAGGCCGCGCCGGGCGTGCCGCGCTGCGACGAGTGCGGCGGGCTTGTGAAGCCGGACGTGGTGCTCTACGAGGAAGGGCTGGACCAGGCGTGCGTCGAAGGCGCGGTCAACGCGATCCGTGACGCGGACTGTCTGATGATCAGCGGCACGTCTCTGGTGGTCTATCCTGCCGCGGGCCTCATCGATTATTTCCGGGGCGACCGGATGGTTCTGATCAACAAGTCGGCGACCTCAAGGGACAGAAGCGCGGATCTTGTGATTTCCGCGCCGATCGGAGATGTTCTCTCGAAGATACAGGTGAGATGAACCGGCGCGATTCCCGCTGCAAAAGCGTTCGATCTTATTCTTGTCAGAAACGGAAGCGCATGGTATACTTGACACCCGTGAGAGTTTTAACAGTTCCTTGTCTTCCGCCCGAAGCGGAAGGCCAAAGGCCATAAGGAGGAAATTGACATGACAACGAAGTACGAACTTGCACTCGTCATCAGCGCCAAACTCGATGATGATACGCGCGCGGCCGTTCTTGAGAAGGCCAAGAACTACATCACCCGTTTCGGAGGCACGGTCGGCGAGACAGAGGAATGGGGCAAGCGGAAGCTGGCTTATGAGATCCAGAAGGTGACGGAAGCCTACTACTATTTCATCCAGTTCACTTCCGACGATTCCGATACGCCGAATCAGCTGGAAGGCCGGATGAGAATCATGGACAACGTGCTGAGATATCTGGTCGTCCGCAAGGACAACGATACCTTCTCCGTTGCTCCGGAGAAGACGGAAGCGCCGGCTAAGGAGGAGGCTCCGAAGGAAGAGGCTCCGGCTGAGGAGAGCAAGGAGCAGGCTCCGGCGGAAGAGGCCGCGGCCGAGGCACCGGCTGAGCAGTAAGCACCGGAAGCTCAAGGCGGCTCCCCGCTCACAGCCACCCGAGAACATTCATTTGATCGAATGAGGTACGACGATGAACACTGTGATTATGATGGGACGTCTGACAAGAGATCCGGAAATCCGCTATTCCACGGGCGAGAGCGCAACCGCGATCGCTCACTACAGACTGGCCGTCGACCGGCGCTTCAAACGGGACGGACAGCCGGAGGCGGACTTCTTCGACTGTGTCGCCTTCGGGCGGCAGGCAGAATTCGCTGAAAAATATCTTCATCAGGGAACCAAGATGGTAATTCAGGGAAGACTGCAGAACGATAACTATCAGGACAAGGACGGCCGGACCGTTTACAGAAACCAGATCGTGATCGAGAACCAGGAATTTGCCGAGAGCAAGTCAGTCTCCCAGGCGAACAGCGCGGCCTACCGCGCGTCGGCTGACCCGGCCGCTTCAGCGGCCAGACCGAAGGCGAAGACGGCGGCCGCTCCCGAGGATCCGGGCGACGGTTTCATGAATATTCCGGACAGCATCGACGAGGAGCTTCCGTTCAACTGAACGACGCGCCCCGGGAAGATAAAGGAGAAAGAACATGGCATACCAGAAATCGAACAGTGAAGGCGGATTCAGAAGAAAAGGCGGCTTCCACAGAAGAAAGAAAGTCTGCGTCTTCTGCGGCAAGGACAACGAGATCAGCTACAAGGATGTCAACAAGCTGAAGAGATATATCTCCGAGCGCGGCAAGATCCTTCCGAGACGGATCACGGGCAACTGCGCGAAGCATCAGCGCGAGCTGACCACGGCGATCAAGCGTGCACGCCATCTTGCGATCCTCCCGTATGTACAGGACTGATTTTTCATGGTATAATCGAACCGTCATTACCGGTGTGTAATGGCGGTTCTTTTTTCGCATTCCCGCGCAGAAGCGGCGGCGGAACCGCTGTTCGCATATGTCCGGGAGAAGCCGGATGGGCCGCGTCAGATGAACAGTCTTAACGAGGAATGACGTCTTTGGGAACATTTTGAGAGGGCCCATGCACATGAAGCATCTGAAAGTGACAGGAAAGCTGAAGAGTTATCTGCAATGGCCGCTTGCGCTGATTTCACTCTGGGCGGTTCTTGTTGTCTTTCTTTATATCCGAGTCGGAACAAAGGCCGGTACCGCCGGCCTTGTTTTCATGCTGATCTATGTGCTGCTTGTGTTTCTGATCTATCTTTCGAGCGCGCCGCGGCTGGCGAACGAGATGATCACCTTCGCGACGGAGTACGGTCAGGTCCAGAAGAAAATGCTGCAGGAGTTTTCACTTCCCTACGCGCTTCTGGACGAGGACGGCCGCTTCCTCTGGATGAACGACGAGTTCATCGCGCTGTCGGGCAGGGACCGCCACTATCACAAGCATATCACCGTGCTGTTTCCCGAGCTGAGGCAGGAGAGCGTGCTGGAGGGAGATTCGACCGGAACCGCCCGCGTGGAGAAAAACGGACGCATCTTCCGGGCTGAATTCCGGCGGATTCAGGTCAATGAGATGCTGGATGACCGGAGCGAGTTTTCCGCGGATGACAATGACTGTCTGATTGCCGTCTGCCTCTTCGATGAGACGGATTTCTCCCGCCTGTCGGATGAGCGGGAGGCCAATAAGCCGGTCGTCGGCATCCTCTGCCTCGACAACTACGACGAAGTGATGGAAGGCGTCGAGGAGGTCAGACGGTCCCTTCTGCTGGCGCTGGTGGAGCGGAAGATCGACCGCTACTTCACCGAGGTCGACGGAATCGTGAAAAGGCAGGGCAATGACCGCTACTTTTTCATGATGCCGAAGAAGTCTCTTGACGAGTGCGAGGAATCCCGTTTCACCATCCTGGACGACGTGAAGACCGTGAACATCGGGAACGAGCTGTCCCTGACCCTCTCGGCCGGCATCGGCGTCGGGTCGAATTCCTACCTTCAGAACATGGACGCGGCGACCGCAGCGATGGAACTCGCACTCGGACGGGGCGGCGATCAGGTTGTGGTCAAGGACGGATACCGGACCCGTTTCTTCGGCGGCAAGACGGAATCGACCGAAAAGATGACCCGTGTGAAGGCGAGAGTCAAGGCCCACGCGCTCAAGGAGATCATCGACAGCAAGGACCGCGTCGTGGTGATGGGACACAAGCTGATGGACATCGACGCGCTTGGCGCCGCGATCGGCGTCTGCCGGGCCGCGAAGACGGTCGGGAAGGCCGTGCACATCGTGGCGGACGACGTGTCCGATTCCGTGCTTCCGACGATGCAGCTCTTCCGCGATGACCCGGAGTACGGGGAGGACTTCTTCGTCAACCGGGAGAAGGCGGCTTCGCTGACCGGCTCGGACACCGCGCTCGTCGTGGTCGATACGAATAAGTCGGGCTACATCACCTGCAAGGATCTGCTGGGGCTCACCAACACGATCGTCGTGCTGGACCATCACCGCCAGGGCAGCGACCGGATTCAGAACGCCGTCCTGTCCTACATCGAGCCGTACGCGTCGAGCACCTGCGAGATGGTGGCGGAGGTGCTGCAGTACTTTGACGACTCCCTGAAGCTCCGCAGCGTCGAGGCGGATGCCATGTACGCGGGGATCGTCATCGACACGAACAATTTCGTCACCCGGACCGGCGTCCGGACCTTCGAGGCGGCCGCCTATCTGAGACGGTGCGGCGCGGATGTGACCCGCGTGAGGAAGCTTTTCCGGGACAACATGGAGGATCTGCGGGCCAAGGCGCAGACGGTCGCCAACGCGGAAATCTTTGAAGGCATCTACGCGATTTCCGTCTGCCCCAGCAGGGGCGTGCATTCGCCGACCGTGGTCTCCGCACAGGCGGCCAACGAGCTGCTCGACGTCGTCGGCATCAAGGCTTCCTTTGTGCTGACGGATTACAATGAACAGATCTACATCAGCGCCCGGGCCATCGATGAAGTCAACGTTCAGCTGATCATGGAGCGGCTCGGAGGCGGCGGCCATCTCAACATCGCCGGCGCCCAGCTTCCCGACTACACCGTGGAAGAGGCCTTGAAGCTGCTGAAAGATACGATCAAACAGATGAAAGAAGAAGGAGAGATCTGATATGAAGGTGATTTTACTGGAAGATGTCAAGTCGCTGGGACGGAAGGGCGAGGTCGTGAATGCAAGCGACGGCTACGCGCGCAACATGCTGCTGCCGAAAAAGCTTGCCGTGGCGGCGACGGACAGCAATATGAAGGATCTGGCCGCGAAGAAGCGCGGCGAGGAGAAGCTGGCGAAGGAACAGAAGGAAGCCGCCGAGGCGCTGAAGGCGAATCTTGAGGCGAAGCCGGTGACGGTGTCGATCCGGGTCGGTGAGAGCGGCAAGACGTTCGGTTCTGTCTCCTCGAAGGAACTCGCGGAAGCGGTGAAGGAGCAGCTCGGCATCGAGGTGGACCGGAAGAAGATGAATCTCGCGCAGCCGATCCGCGAGCTCGGCACCACGACGGTGGAGATTCGGCTGCATCCTCAGGTGTCCGCGTCTCTCCGCGTGAACGTCACGGAAGCCTGATCGATGGACGAGGCATTAACCCGGCGGGTTCCGCCTCACAGCGAGGAAGCGGAACGCTCTGTGATCGGCTCGATGGTGATGAGCGGCGAGGCCGCGATGGCGGCCGAGGAGATGCTGACCGGCGACGACTTCTACGACCGGCAGCTCGGCGCGGTGTTCGAGACGATGAAAGCGCTGAGCGACGCGCGGAAGCCCATCGATCTCATCACGCTGAAGGAAGCGCTCGAGAAACAGAACCTTCCCGAAGACGTGAAGAACATGGAGTTCATGAAGGAGATCCTCGCGTCGCTGCCGACCTCGGCCAACGTCCGGGAGTACGCGGAGATCGTCCGGGACAAGGCGACGCTCCGGAGGCTGATCAGCGCGGCGTCCGAGGTGGAGCAGGACTGCTACCGCCAGCAGAAGGAGACGCAGGAGATCCTCGACGACGCGGAGAAGACGATGTTTCAGGTTCTCCAGCAGCGCTCGACGGAGAGCTATGTCCCGGTGAAGGACGTGGTCTACAATGCGCTGGAAGCGATTTCCGCGGCGGCCCGTTCGAAGAGCCACATCACCGGACTGGAGACCGGCTTTCTTGATCTGGACTACAAGACCTCCGGCTTCCAGAATTCGGATTTCATTCTGGTCGCTGCGCGTCCTTCGATGGGAAAGACTGCGTTCGTCCTCAACATCGTGCAGTACATGGCGCTTCGGAAAAACTGGCCCTGCGCGGTCTTCTCGCTGGAGATGTCCAGCGAGTCGCTGATGAACCGTCTGCTTTCGCTCGAATCCCATGTGGATTCCCAGAAGATCCGAACAGGCAAGATGAACGATGAGGAGTGGACGAAGCTGGTGGAGGCTTCCGGCGTGATCGCGGACTCCAAGATCATCATTGACAATACACCCGGCATCACGCTGCAGGAGCTGCGGTCGAAGGCGAGAAAATTCAAGATCGATATGGATATCAGGATCATCTTTATCGATTACCTTCAGCTGATGGCGGGCAGTGGAAAACGGGGCGAGAACCGCCAGCAGGAGATCTCGGATATCTCCCGCGGACTCAAGGGACTCGCCCGCGAACTCAATATCCCGGTGGTCGCGCTTTCCCAGCTGAACCGCAGCGCGGAGACGCGTGACGATCACCGGCCGATGCTCTCGGATCTCCGGGAATCCGGCGCCATCGAGCAGGACGCTGACGTGGTGATGTTCATCTACCGGGACGATTACTACAACAAGGATACGGAAGAGAAGAACATCGCGGAGATCATCATCGCGAAGCAGAGAAACGGTCCGATCGGCACGACGAAGCTGGTCTGGCTGCCCGAATACACGAAGTTTGCCAACATGAAGAAGTGAGGAGAGCCATGTACACAATCGAAGACATTGAGAGAACCGACCCGGAGATTGCAGGACTGATTCAGGCGGAGATCGACCGGCAGAATTCCCATCTGGAGCTGATCGCATCCGAGAACTGGGCCAGCAAGGCCGTGATGTCCGCGCTTGGCAGCGTGCTGACCAACAAGTACGCGGAAGGCTATCCGGGGCACCGCTATTACGGCGGATGCGAGTGCGTCGATCAGATCGAGGATCTTGCGCGGGAACGCGCGAAAAAGCTGTTCGGCTGCACCTATGCGAATGTACAGCCCCATTCCGGCGCGCAGGCCAATATGGCGGTCTTCTACGCCCTCCTGAAGCCCGGCGATACCTTTATGGGGATGAGACTGGACGAAGGAGGCCATCTTTCCCACGGATCATCGGCCAACATCTCGGGCAGCTATTTCCATCAGGTGCCCTACGGCGTGAACGCGGACGGCTGGATCGATTATGACGCCTGCGAGCGGATCGCGAAGGAATGCCATCCGAAGATGATCATCGGCGGTGCGAGCGCCTACTGCCGCATCATCGATTTCAAGCGGCTGCGAGAGATCGCCGACGAGGTCGGCGCGTATCTGGTCGTCGATATGGCCCACATCGCCGGGCTGGTGGCGGCGGGACAGCATCCGAGTCCGATCCCCTACGCCCATGTCACGACGACCACGACGCATAAGACGCTGCGCGGACCCCGCGGCGGTATGATTCTGAGCAGCGCGGAGTTCGCGAAGGAGCACGGGCTTGACAAGGCGATCTTCCCCGGCACGCAGGGCGGACCGCAGATGCACTCCATCGCGGCGAAGGCCGTGATGCTGAAGGAGGACATGCAGCCGTCCTTCATCGAGTACGGGAAGCAGGTCGTAAGGAACGCGAAAGCGCTTGCGGCAGGACTGATGAGCAGGGGCGTGAAGATCGTCACCGGAGGAACGGACAACCATCTGATGCTGATCGATCTCAAGGATACCGAGCTCACCGGAAAGGAGCTCGAGAACCGGCTTGACCGCGCACACATCACGGCGAACAAGAATACGGTTCCGGGCGAGCCTCGCTCTCCGTTCGTCACGTCCGGCGTCCGTCTCGGCACGTCGGCTGTAACGACCCGCGGACTTGATGAAAAGGATATGGACCGGCTTGCAGAAGCGATCGCACTTGTTGTACAATCGGAGGATCAGATTTTGCAGGCGCGCGAAATTGTCCGCGGCCTGACGGAGCGGTATCCGCTGGAGGCGTAAAGGATATGATGAATCGCAACACCCAGAGAGTCGTCGTCGCCGTTATCGCCGTCATCCTTGCCGTGATGATGGTGCTGACCCTGATCACACCGATGATGAGCTGACGATGCGGACGATTCTTGTAGCCGGCTCGATCGCCCTCGGGGCGGAGGACCGGTGGATGAAAACAAGGGAGGGAGAGCTGCGGAAGCGCTTCTCCTCCTTTTTCGCGTACGCGCAGCGGCACAGTCCGCAGCGGGTCGGGTGGGATCAGGTGAGACAGGCGGTAGAAGCGCACGGATCATGGACGGATCCCGTCCGGTCCGGTGCGCTCGGCTGTCTCCGGGAGCTGGCGTCCGCGCGGCGCTCGCACCCTCCCCTGATCAGACCGTCTGACGGAACCGTTTTCCTGCCGATGGGGCGGGACGGATTCTTCGCCGCCCTCTGGGCGCTGAACGAGCTCTGCGGATGCGGATGCGACATCGATCTCGAGGCGGTGCCGGTCCGGCAGGAGACGATCGAGTTCTGTGAATATTTCGGAGCGGATCCGTACGGGGAAGATTCCTCCGGCGCGGTGATGCTCGCCGCGGAGGAAGGAGAGACGCTGCTGGCCGGTCTCCTTGAGGAGGGAGTGCCGGCCTCGAGGATTGGATTCCAGACTAAGCGCAGGGCGGGCGTCATCCGGTGCCGCGGCCGGGTCCGCTGTCTGGACCGTCCGCCGGGATGGTGAACCGCCTCTCCGCCGGATCAGAAAGCCCTGGGAAGCGGGGCCGCGTATGAAACGCGGTCCGCTTCCCAGGGCTTTTTTCGCGGTCAGGCGAGATCCAGCGTGAAGACGACCTCTGTGCCGACATGCACCGTGCTGACGATACTGATTTTCTGTCCGTGGGCGTTCAGGATTTCCTTCACGATGGGAAGCCCGAGCCCGATGCCGGTCTTGTCCATTCCGCGTGACGCGTCCGTCTTGTAGAAGCGGTCCCAGACCCTCGGAAGATCCTCTGAGCGGATGCCGCAGCCCTCGTCCTTCACGGAAACATAGCACCGTCCGTGCCGGACCGCCGTCTTCAGCCGGATCGCGGAGCCTTTCGGGCTGAATTTGACCGCGTTGTCCAGCAGGTTGAAAAGGACTTCCGCGATGCGCGGCTCGTCAGCCCGGACCGGAAGCTGCGGCTCGTCCATCCGGAGCTCGATGGAGATCCGTTTGCGGCGGCAGACGCCCTCGAAGGCTTCCGCGCTCTGACGCAGCAGACGGTTGATGTCGAAGTCGGAGAGATGCAGGGCCATCCGCCCTTCGTCCATCGTGTTGAGATCCAGAATGGAGGACGTCAGCTTCATCAGACGGTCCGTCTCGTCGGAGATGATGCGCAGATAGCGGTCATACAGCCCGGGCGGGATCGTTCCGTCGCGCATGGCTTCGGTGTAGCCGCGGATGGACGTGAGGGGCGAGCGGAAATCATGACTCACATTCGACAGGAAGTGCTTCTGGCTGTCGCTCCCTTTCTGCAGCTCCGCCGCCATGAAATTGATCGACTCCGCCAGCGGGGCCATCTCGCCGCCGCTGCGAACGTCGATCCGTGTCTCCAGTCTGCCGGATGCGATGTCGCGGACGCCGGCCCGGATCCGGTCGAGAGGACGGCGGATCCGGAGCGAAAGGAACAGAAGCAGACAGCCGGCCAGCGCCAGCGTGATGCCCGTGATCAGATAGAGAACGTTCATCTGGCGCGCGCAGGCGGCCTCAAGGAGGGAGAACGGTTTGCAGACGGCGATATAGCCCACGGTATTCATCTCAAAGGTGACCGGGACGAGCACGTTGAGATGATCAGAGGAATAGACGCCGAAGAAACGGCTGATTTCGTAATAGGAGGGGCCGAATTTCGCGTAATCGAAGCCGGAAAGCGGCGTGGAACGGTTCCGGCTGAACGGCTCCGCGGATGACAGCCGGAGATTTCCCGCTTCGTCGAGCAGGAAAATATCGGCCTGTTCGCCGCTGGCGACGGTTTTCAGGACGTCATAGAGATGGCGGAGGGATTTCCGGCCGTTCGCGATGTCCTCCGCGTAGTCGTCCGACAGCGCGGAGATACCCCTGTAGTACTGATCGGCCTGATCCTGCGCCTGCTGATCGAGCAGAAGGCGCGGGCCGAGCTGCGACGCAGTGAGAAAACAGACCAGGACCAGCAGCAGCCAGGAGACAAGAAGACGAAGATGCGGTGAATGGTTCATGCGCGGTACTCAAAGCGGTAGCCGATGCCCCAGACGGTGCCGATCGACCAGCGGTCGCTGCCCTTGATTTTTTCTCTCAGCCGTTTGATATGGACGTCAACCGTCCGCGTATCGCCTACATACTCATAGCCCCAGATATGGTCAAGCAGCTGCTCGCGGGTGAATACCTGGTTCGGCTGGGAGGCGAGGAAGTAGAGAAGCTCCAGTTCCTTGGGGGGCATATCCACCTTTTTCCCGTTGTAGGTCACGGTGTAGTTCGTGAGATTGACCGTCAGTCCCGGATACTGGACGGATTTCAGGCCGCTCGGCGCGGTGGGAGCGGCCGGAGCCGCGCCGCGGCCGCGGTAGCGGCGCAGCACGGCCTTCACGCGTGCGATCAGCTCTTTTGCGTCGAAGGGCTTGATGATATAATCATCGGCGCCCAGCTCGAGACCGAGCACCTTGTCGAAGGTTTCGCCCTTCGCGGAGAGCATGATGATCGGCGTCTCTTTTGTCTGACGTACTTCACGGCAGACCTCGTAGCCGTCCTTTCCGGGCAGCATGAGGTCGAGGATAATCAGGTCAGGATTGAAGCTTTTCACCTTTTCCAGCGCCTCGACGCCGTCCGAGGCGGTCTCCGTGCGGTACATCTCCTTTGTCAGATAAAGAGAGATGAGTTCAGCAGTGTTCTCGTCATCATCCACAACTAGTATTTTCTGCTGTTCCTCCATAATCCGCTCCTCCCCCGTTGTTTGGATGCGCCTGTTCTGCCAGTCAGCGCAGTTTCGCAATCGTCACGCCCGCGTCGCCCTCGCCGTACTCGCCGAGCCGGAAGGACGCGACATGCCTGTTGCGTTTCAAAAACTGATGGACGCCCTTTCTCAGAGCGCCGGTGCCCTTGCCGTGAACGATGCGTACCTGCTCGAGATGGGCGATGGCAGCATCGTCGAGATACTTGTCCAGCTCCGCGCAGGCCTCGTCGACGGTCTTGCCGAGCAGGTTGATCTCCGGGCTCACGGCCATCGACTTCGCCATACTGATCCGGCCGGAGGAGGTGCGTTTGAGACCGGGCGCCGTGATTTCCTCCTCTTCCACGGGAATCAGATCGTCGAGCCGCACCTTCGTACGCATGATGCCGAGCGTGACGAAGAGAAAGCCCTTTCCGTCCGGCAGCGTGCTGACCGTGCCGGTGAGACCGAGACTGATGACCTTCACGCGGTCCCCGACGTGGATGTCCGAGGCGGTCATACGGCCCTTTTCACGGGACGCGCTGCTGATCTGCTTCACATTCCGTCCGAGCTCGTCCATCCGGTTCCGGAGCCGCGTGCGTTCCTGCTCCATCTCCCGCGTGTTGCCGCCGTGCTTCTGGTACCAGCTGATGGTCTTGTCCGCGTAGTCCTTGGCTTCCTTGAGGATCCGCCGGGCTTCTTCGGAGGAATCGGAGAGCATGTTCCGCTTCCTTGAGGTCAGCTCCTGCTCCTTTTTGGCCAGCGATTTCCGGAGCGTCTCCAGCTCCTCGCGGGTGCGTTCCACACCGGCCTTTTCCTGCTCCAGCTCCGTTCTCTGCTTCTCAAGACCGGAAATCACGTCCTCAAAGGAAACATCGGCCTCGCTCAGAAGCGAACGGGCATGGCGGATGATGTCGTCGCCGAGCCCCAGCTTTTTCGAGATGGCGAAGGCATTGCTCTTTCCGGGTACGCCGATGAGCAGCCGATAGGTGGGAGAGAGCGTCTCCACGTCGAATTCGCAGCATGCGTTTTCCACGCCGGGCGTCCGGAGTGCGTAGATCTTGATCTCACTGTAATGGGTCGTCGCCATCGTGCGGATGCCGCGCTGATGCAGAAAGTCGAGAATCGAGATCGCCAGCGCCGCGCCCTCGGTGGGATCGGTGCCGGCGCCCAGCTCGTCGAAGAGAACCAGCGAATCCTCGTCCGCCTGCTTCAGGAAGGACACGACATTTGTCATATGAGAGGAAAATGTCGACAGAGACTGCTCGATGCTCTGTTCGTCCCCGATATCCGCGTAGACCTCACGGAAGACAGAGATCCGGCTGCGGTCCGCGGCCGGGATATGCAGCCCGGCGAGCGCCATCAGCGTCAGCAGTCCCGTCGTCTTCAGGGAGACCGTCTTGCCGCCGGTATTCGGACCCGTGACGACGAGAAGATCGAAGTCTTCTCCCAGACGGATATCGATGGGGACGGCCTTCTTCTTCGGGATCAGCGGGTGACGCGCCCGCCGGATGTCGATCACGCCGTCGACGGCGATCAGCGGACGGGTCGCGTTCTGATCGAGCGCAAGACGGGCGCGGGCGAAGATGAAATCCAGAGCGGTCATCATGTCGTAATCGGTGCGGATCAGGCCGGTCTTTCCGGCCAGCCCTTCCGACAGACGGGCGAGGATGACCTGAATTTCCTGCGCCTCCTTCGCTTCCAGTTCCCGGATCTCGTTGTTCAGCCGCACGACCGAGGCGGGCTCGATGTAGACGGTGGAGCCGGCCCGGCTCGTATCATGGATGATACCGGAAACCTGAGAACGGAACTCGTTTTTCACCGGCACGCAGTACCGCCCGTCCCGCGTCGTGATCAGCGCGTCCTGAAGGTAGGAAGACTGGGATGCGATGATCCTTGTCAGCTCGGTGTGAATCCGGTCGCCGGCCGCGCGTATGCTTCGCCGGATCGACCGGAGCGCAGACGACGCGTCATCCGCGATCTCATCCTCGGAGAGAATGCAGCGCCGGATCTCCGCCACTTCGGAGGCAAGCGGATCCAGCGCCTGAAACATCGGAGTCAGGATATCTTCCGCGTCCTCGTCCCGGTCGCGCTTCGCCCAGGCGCGCACGACGGCTGTGTTCTCGAGAAGTTTCGCGATCTCCAGCAGCTCGTGAATGCCGAGGGCGCTGCCGATTTCCAGCCGCCGGAGCGACGCACGGACGTCGTAGGTGCTTCCGAAGGAGACACTGCCCTTCTTCAGGATCCGCTCCACGGCCGCGGCGGTCTCATCCTGCATCCGGTTGATCTCCGCGGGAGAATCGAGCGGGACGAGCGCGCGACAGAGCTCTTTCCCGGGCTGGGAGGAGGCCAGAGCCGCCAGCTGCCCGATGATTTTGTCAAATTCGAGTGTATGTAAGGCTTTTTCATTCATACGCCTATCATACACGTTTCAGCATCGGCCGGAAAGAGAATCTTCGTAATAAAGTCATCGTTTGTTCATATGTAATCGGCAATTCCGTTCTAAAATAATAACTTCAGGGTGAACATATGCGCCGCCGCAAGAGACAGTCCGGACGGCGCGGAACGGGAGAAGAAGACGAAGGGAGAGAGAATGGGAAAGCCTGATCCGCAGGATGATTCTTATGCATTTCTCACGGAGACGGTCCGCCATTCGACGGGAAAAAGAATGCTGACGGTTTCAGCGGTTCTGCTTGTCCTCGCGGGCTTTCTGTTCGGTCTTGCGGTTTCCCGGGTCTTCGAAAATACGGCGGGCGGCCCCGGCGGAGGAAACAGCGGGAATCTCTGTGTGAGGAACGGAGGATCGGCGTTATGCGCGGGATGCGCTTCCGGCACAGAGTCGGACGGAACAACGGCGGAAAACTGCCTCGGAAGTTCCGTGCTTCCATCCGTCCGGACCGAACGGCTGACGAAGGCCGCTGAAAAGGCGCAGCGGTCAGTGGTCAGAGTGACCGCGCTGAAGACGGCCGAGGACTGGTTCAGCGTGAATCATGAGACGGACCGGAACACCAGCGGACTCATCGTCGCCCAGACGGATGACGCCGTCCGGATTCTGACGGACCGGGACATTGTGAAGGGAATGCATACCGTCTACGTCACCTTCCGGGATGGCCGGATGGCGAAAGCCGGGAGGATCCGCAGCTGCGGGCCGACGGATCTTGCCGTGATCGAAGTGAAGAAGAAGGACCTGAAGGCGGCAACGCGGCGGAATCTGGTGACGGCGGAGCTGTCCGTATCGGACGCGCTGGCGAGCGGGGATTCGATCGTTGCAATCGGAAGTCCGTTAGGGTATAGTGATTCTGTCGCGTTCGGCGAGCTCACATCCGTCACGGCAGACGCGCAGGCGGTGGACGGAGAGTACCGGCTCTATGTAACCAGCATCATCGGCAGCGGCGACAGCAGCGGTGTGCTGGCTGACCGGGACGGTCAGATCGTCGGATGCATTTCCCGAAAATATACAGCGGAAGGCGTGCAGGTCGTGACGGCGGTCCGGATGGCGGACCTCATCGACACGATCCGGAAACTGACGGACAACGAGCCGGTCGGATACACGGGGATCACCGGAGAAAGCGTCACACGGGACGTGTCGGAGACGGTCGGCGTACCGGAGGGCGTTTTTGTGCGCTCGGTGGAGTCCGACTCGCCGGCGCTGGAGGCGGGCATCGCGAAAGGCGATGTGATCACGGCATTCGACGGAGCGGACGTGCGAAGCATGGCGCAGATCCGGGACAGCATCCTGCGGCACAGCGCGGGTGATGCGGTGAAAGCCCGGGTGCTGCGGCGCGGAGTCGACGGCTATGTTCCGTTTACCTTCACCATTAAGATAGGAGAGAACCATTGAAATTCATCAGCGAGCTGCATGAGGGCGGACGGATTCAGGACGTCTATCTCTGCAAATACAAGCAGTCAGCCGTCACGAAAAACGGCCGGAATTACGAGAATGTTATCCTTCAGGACCGCACCGGCCAGCTGGACGCGAAGATATGGGAGCCGAACTCCGACGCTATCGGCGAGTTCGAGCCGCTCGACTACATCTATGTCGCGGGTACGGTCAGCTCCTTTAACGGCGCGCTTCAGGCGTCCCTCAAGCAGGTCCGGAAGGCGGGCGAAGGCGAGTACATTCCCGCCGACTATCTCCCGGTGACGAAGCAGAACACGAAAATGATGTATCAGGAGCTGATGACGTTCGCGGGGAGTGTGAAGAACCCCTGGCTCTCCCGCCTGCTGCGCAGCTTCTTCATCGAGGACGACGCGTTTGCGGTCTCCTTCACGAAGCACTCGGCGGCCAAGACCGTTCATCACAGCTTCGTGGGCGGACTGCTTGAGCATACGCTTGCCGTGACCCGGATCAGCGCCTACATCGCGGACCATTACCCGGCGGTCAACCGGGACCTTCTGATCACCTCGGCGATTCTTCACGACATCGGCAAGACGAAGGAGCTCTCCCTGTTCCCGACCAACGAGTATACGGACGACGGTCAGATGCTCGGGCACATCACCATCGGCGCGGAGATGATCCATGATCACGCGTCGCGGATCGAAGGCTTCCCGCCGCTGCTGGAGACGGAGCTCAAGCACTGCATCCTCGCCCATCACGGCGAGTACGAGTACGGGTCACCGAAGAAGCCGGCCCTCATCGAGGCGCTGGCCCTCAATCTCGCCGACAATATGGACGCGAAGCTGGAGACGATGGCCGAGGCGCTGGAGAATGCATCCGCCGGCGATGCCTGGCTCGGCTACAACCGCTTCTTCGAATCCAATCTCAGAAAGACGGATGAAGTGGAATCATGAAGAAAAATGACATCGCCGATGTGGCGATCATGGATTTTACAAAAGAAGGAGACGGGATCGGCCACCTTGCGGCCGATCCCGGTGAAGAGGGTATAGGCCGTTCCGGCGGCTATACCCTCTTTGTGAAACACGCAGTCATCGGTGATCGCGTGCGCGCTGTAATCACGCGCCCGAAGAAGACTTACGCCTATGCCGCGGTGCAGCAGATTCTGACGCCGTCGCCGGACCGCGTGCCCGCCGCCTGCCCGTACGCCCGCCGGTGCGGCGGCTGCACCCTGCAGGAGTACGCCTACGACGCTCAGCTCCGATGGAAGGAACAGTACGTCCGGAATGTGCTGGAGCGGATCGGCGGTTTCACCGATCCGCCGGTGCGGCCGGTGCTCGGTATGAAGGAGCCGTACCGATACCGCAACAAGGCCCAGTATCCCGTAGGACTGGCGGCCGGGCCGGGCGGCGCGCCCGAGCCAGCCGCCGGATTCTACGCGCCGCGCAGCCACCGGCTGATCCCTGTCGGCGACTGTCTGCTGACCGACCCGGAAAACCAGAAGGTGAACGACGCCATCCTCCGCTGGATGAAGCGCTTTCGTGTGGCCCCCTATGACGAGGCCGCCGGTAAAGGCCTCATCCGTCATATTCTGATCCGCCGGAACCGGAGCGGACAGCGTCTTGTCTGCCTGATCGTGAACGGTGACCGGATTCCCCATGAAGAGGATCTTGTCCGCGCCCTGACGGCGCTGCGCGGCGTCGTGTCCGTCTCGCTGAATGAGAACCGGACCCGGGGCAACACGATTCTCGGTCCGACGGTCCGTCCGCTGTACGGCGACCCGTGGCTCCGGGATACGCTCGGCGGCCTGACCTTCCGAATCTCGCCCCGGTCGTTCTATCAGGTCAATCCGGCGCAGACGGAAGTTCTCTACCGGAAAGCGCTGGAGGCGGCGCATCTGACCGGGCGTGAAATCGTGTACGACCTGTACTGCGGCATCGGCACGATCTCGCTCTTTCTGGCACGGAACGCGAAGGAAGTGTACGGCGTGGAGATCGTACCCGATGCGATCCGGGACGCGAAGGAGAATGCAGCCGCCAACGGCATTCACAACGCGTTCTTCTTCACCGGAGCCGCCGAGGAGCTTGTGGCGCGCGGCAGCTTCGCGGAGGGCGTTCCCTGCCCGCGGCCGGACGTCGTCGTGCTGGATCCGCCCCGCCGCGGCTGCGATCCGAGGCTGCTCGACGCGGTGCTGTCTCTTTTGCCGGAACGCATCGTCTATGTCAGCTGCGATCCGGCTACTCTGGCGCGCGACCTGCGCTATCTCACGGACGGCGGCGCGGGCGCCTATTCGCTCCGCTCGGCGCAGCCGGTGGATCTCTTCGGACAGACCTGTCATGTGGAGACGGTATGTCTATTGTCCAAACTTTCTGAAGTCAAGAATCACATCAGTGTGGAGGTCGATATGGATGAAATGGATCTGACGGCGGCGGAGAGTAAGGCGACATACCAGGAAATCCAGGAATGGGTGCAGGAGAAGTACAGGTTCCATGTGACACATCTGAATATCGCGCAGGTGAAAC
>Ga0256404_1000579_pt1 | contig 95218 bp, 84 predicted proteins | sample RumenRJG_01DNA_FD_185990 | JGI IMG/M metagenome (GOLD analysis project Ga0256404, IMG submission 185990) | Bovine rumen microbial communities from Lethbridge, Alberta, Canada - RJG_01 | ecosystem: Host-associated > Mammals > Digestive system > Stomach > Rumen | place: Canada: Alberta | collected... | reverse complement strand
CAGAAGTATGCAGTTGAGAATGGCTTTGAATTTAATAGTCTTGGCAATCTGACAGGAAAATTAGGTGAAAAAGTTACATTTGAAATTGATAAGAATGGAGTGCTGACTATTTCCGGTTCAGGAAGTATGTACGATTTTGAATGGAACGGATCCCCCCTGTGTGACAATTCTCTTATTAAAAAAGTTGTTATCAAGGGTGGAGTTACGAGCATAGGATCATATGCATTTTCCGACTGCACAAGCCTTACAAGCATAACCATCCCGGACAGCGTTACGAGCATTGAAGGATCTGCATTTTATGAATGCACAAGCCTTGCAAGCATAACCATACCCAACAGTGTTACGAGCATTGGTTGGGATGCATTTTATGGCTGCACAAGCCTTAAAAACATAACCATACCCAACAGTGTTACGAGCATAGAAGGCTATACATTTTATGACTGCACAAGCCTTGCAAGCATAACCATACCCAACAGTGTTACGAGCATTGGTGAAGATGCATTTTATGGCTGCACAAGCCTTAAAAACATAACCATACCCAACAGTGTTACGAGCATTGGTGAAGATGCATTTTATGGCTGCACAAGCCTTAAAAGCATAACCATCCCCGGCAACGTTAAGAGCATTGGAGATTATGCATTTGGATATTATTATGATCAAAATGATGAAAATGAAAAGAAGGTCGATGGCTTCACCATTTATGGTGTTCCCGGTTCGGCTGCTGAGACTTATGCCACGAAAAACGGTTTTATTTTCATAAACCTTAACGCTCCCGATGGTTGGAACATGCTCAACAACGGAAAGTGGATGTACTACAAGAACGGCAGAGCCGTTACCGGCTGGCAATTGATTTCGAGTAAATGGTATTTCTTCAACACATCCGGCATTATGGTCACCGGCTGGCAGAAACTTTCAAACACATGGTATTTCTTCAACACATCCGGAGCAATGGTCACCGGTTGGCAGAAGCTCGGCAACACATGGTATTTCTTCAACACATCCGGAGCAATGGTCACCGGCTGGCAGAAGCTCGGCAACACATGGTATTTCTTCAACACATCCGGAGCTATGGTCACCGGTTGGCAGAAACTCTCCAACAAGTGGTATTTCTTTAACTCATCCGGAGCTATGGTCACCGGTTGGCAGAAGCTCGGCAACACATGGTACTACTTCAACACATCCGGAGCAATGGTCAACGGTTGGCAGAAGATCGGGGGCAAGTGGTATTTCTTTGAGAGCTCTGGCGCAATGCTTGCGAACACCTCGAGGAAGATCGGCAACAAGACCTACAAGTTCAACGCCTCTGGCGCTTGCACAAATCCGTGATATCATTAAGAGCGGCAGCGATGCCGCTCTTTTTTTGTAAGATATGATCTTTCAATCCTATGATTGAAAATGTAAGATCCCAATAAGGACCAAAATCAAAAGGGAATAGGGTTGTTTGTATTGCATAAAACCGGAAATTCATTTTTGTAATAATTTACCTTGAAAAGTATTGCTTTTTATGGTACAATAAGTAAAATATATGTAAGGATGTGGTCAGTTTTGAAAAAAAGAATCTTATCGCTTACTCTAAGTATTTGTCTTGTATTTGGTACGGCGTCTGCGTTACCAAACAATGTTTTTGTGGATAGCACAGCAGTTACTGCCAGCGCTGAAACAGCAACATCGGGCAAGTGCGGTGAAAATGTAAGCTGGTCGCTTGATGGCAAGGGCGTGCTGACTATCAGCGGAAAAGGAAAGATGAATGATTATAGTTATAGTTCCTACGATTCTAACATTAACAGCCCTTTTGTCAAAAGGACAGACATAAAATCCGTTGTAATAAAATCAGGTGTTACAAGTATTGGACGTTGGGCATTTTACGACTGCTCAAGCCTTACAAGCGTAACTATCCCAAGCAGTGTTACAAGCATTGGCGATGATGCGTTTTATGGTTGCTCAAGCCTTACAAGCATAACTATCCCAAGCAGTGTTACGAGCATTGGAGATTATGCATTTTACTACTGCTCAAGCCTTACAAGCGTAACTATCCCAAGCAGTGTTACAAGCATTGGCGATGCTGCGTTTTATTATTGCTCAAGCCTTACAAGCGTAACTATCCCAAGTAGTGTTACAAGCATTGGCAGTGATACATTTAGGCGAACAAAATGGCTTGAAAACCGGCAAAAGAAAAATCCGTTGGTAGTTGTGAACGGAATACTTATTGACGGAACAAAATGCAGCGGTAAGGTTACTATCCCAAGCAGTGTTACAAGCATTGGCGATGGTGCGTTTAGTTTTTGCGAAAAGCTTACAAGCATAACTATCCCAAGCAGTGTTACAAGCATTGGATCTGGTGCGTTTGAATACTGCGAAAACCTTACAAGCATAACTATCCCAAGCAGTGTTACAAGCATTGGCGATGGTGCGTTTAGATGGTGTTCAAGCCTTACAAGCGTAACTATCCCAAGCAGTGTTACAAGCATTGGAGATAATGCATTTGGATATTATTATGATCAAAATGAAGGATCTGATAAGAAGGTCGAAGGCTTCACCATTTATGGTGTTCCCGGTTCGGCTGCTGAGACTTATGCCACGAAAAACGGTTTTAAATTTATAAAACTCGATGTCCTCAACGGCTGGAAGATGCTCAACACCGGAAAGTGGATGTACTACAAGAACGGCAGAGCCGTTACCGGCTGGCAATTGATTTCGAGTAAATGGTATTTCTTCAACACATCCGGCATTATGGTCACCGGCTGGCAGAGACTCTCCAACACATGGTATTTCTTCAACACATCCGGAGCTATGGTCACCGGCTGGCAGAAGCTCGGCAACACATGGTATTTCTTCAACACATCCGGAGCAATGGTAACCGGCTGGCAGAAGCTCGGCAACACATGGTACTTCTTCAACACATCCGGAGCAATGGTCACCGGCTGGCAGAAGCTCGGGGGCAAGTGGTACTTCTTCAACACATCCGGAGCTATGGTCACCGGCTGGCAGAAACTCGGCAACACATGGTATTTCTTTAACACATCAGGAGCTATGGTCACCGGCTGGCAGAAGATCGGGGGCAAGTGGTATTACTTCGAGAGCTCCGGCGCAATGCTTGCGAACACCTCGAGGAAGATCGGCGGCAAGACATACAAGTTCAACGCCTCTGGCGCTTGCACAAATCCATGATATCATTAAGGGCGGCAGCAATGCCGCTCTTTTTTTGTATGCCAAAAAAATTGTAGTTTGCTTACGAATAAAAAGATACGTTATATAACTAAGGTTTGCAGAAGAAATGTGTTTCCTAAGAGATAGCAAAAGGGCGGAAGAGCAGCAGGAAATAATTATCCAAGTCATCAGGAGTTGTTTTGATTAATGTTAAAGAGATTTATGAAATTTGTTTTAAGACTTGCTCTGCGTATCTCGCTAATTGCGGGGTGTGCTGCGGCAATAGCCTTCCTTGCTGAACGCATAGATGAAATAAAGGCAAAGGGAAAGAAAGTTGTACATAAGCCGTTTGGCATCTATGAGAGGTTTGTGAAGCGTCCGCTTGATTGTTTCCTTGCCACAGGAGCACTTATTGTATTCAGCCCGATATTGCTTGTGCTTACAATAGTTGGTGCAATTAAAATGGGAGGCAACCCATTCTTTACACAGGAAAGACCGGGCAAGAATGAAAAAATCTTTAAGCTGATAAAGTTTAGGACAATGACAAATAAGAAGGATGAAAATGGCGAATTGCTGCCTTCAAATGATCGGCTTACTTCGTATGGCAAAAAGCTCAGATCTAGAATGTGTGAACAACATCAGTTTTAACATGGATGCAAACATTATTTTAAAAACGAAAAAATCTGTGTTAAAAAAAGAAGGCATAGGCGGAAAAGAAGATATTATAGGTGAATTTAAAGAAAGCGTGCAAGAGTATGTGTAAGAACCCTTACTTTTCTGTAGTAATACCTGTTTATAACAGTGAAAAATACCTGGATGAGTGCATTTCTTCTGTTATGTCTCAGCGGATGAAGGATTTTGAACTGATTCTTGTCGATGATGAATCATCTGATAACAGTCCTGCTATCTGCGATAAATGGGCTAAAGACTATCCACATATGATAAAGGTAATACATCAGAAGAATACAGGCGTGTATATTGCCAAAAGAAACGGAATTAAGGCTACAAAAGGTAATTACATTTATGTAATGGATAATGATGATCTTATCACCAATGATGAGATGTTCACAATAATAAAGGCTGAAATAGAAAGAACTAAAAGCGATCTTGTGATATTTAACGCAATTGATGATATAGAAACGGGTCATCTTCTATGTAAAATACCTTTCAAGGACAGACAGGTTTTCTCTGGTAATAGGCTAGCTCAGATCTATGATCAGTATCTTAACACCAAGAATTTACACCATATTTGGATGATGGTTTTCAAGCGTGAGCTTTTTGATTGGGGATACGATTATACTGAGTCATTCAGAATGCTTAGAGATGGACCATAATTAATTCTTCCTATCATATCTAATACAACTAAAGTTATCTATCTTAAAGAAACGTTTTATTATTGGAGGATTCAGAATCTTTCCAGTGCAAGCAAAAACTACGATGTTGTGAATTTCTTTTACAGTATTCGTTCACTCCATAAGAGAATAATTGAGTATTCAAAAAAATGGAAGTGTCGGTCTAAATATACAGAAGATCTTATCAAAAAGAATTATGTTGCAGACGTATGTATTGCAGCAGTAAAAGTAAGAGGTCTTTCTAAGGATTCATCATTGAGTAAAAAGAATTGCTTGAAAATGATGGCTCAAGACAGGATGTTTAAGGATGAGTTTTCTCTTAAGTATCTTGAATTGTTCCGCATTCCCGTAGCTGTTGCGTTAAAATTCAGGCAGTATTGGATGGTAAATTTGATCTCATCTTTTGTAGGCAAAGCTAAAGGTAGGTAACATATTGGAGGATTAAGTTTTGAAAATTCTTTTTACCAGTGTTGGAAGACGCGTTGAACTTATACAGGCGTTTAAAAAAGCAGCTGATAAGCTTAATATTGATTTGACGATAATAGGGGCGGATATATCAAATTCTGCTCCTGCACTTATGTTTTGCGATAAAACGGTTATAGTCCCCAGAATAAATACAGATAAGTATATTCCTTTTCTTCAGGAATACTGCAGGGATAATGCAGTAGATGCACTTGTTCCAACAATTGATACAGATCTTTTGCTGCTATCACAAAATAAAGAGTACTTTGGAAAGACAAAAGTGGTAGTAAGTGACCCTGATAAAGTTGCAATTTGCAGAGATAAAAGACTAACCGGGGGTTTCCTTGGCTCGGTAGGACTTAAATATCCAATTGCGATAGATGATATATCAAAATACGATCAGGGATTCCCTGCTTTTATCAAACCTAAGGATGGAAGTTCTAGCATTGATGCCTATAAAGTGGATATACTATAAAGACCCTGTTGCTGTTCTTTTACAGAATTGGATTGGCGTTAACAAGCAGCCGAAACAAATCAAAAGCAGAACTTAATGCCTTGAGAAAAATATAAAAAGTATTTAAGATATGCTGGATGTTTGTAAAAAACGGGATAATATTATATTAATAGTAAACAATTCAAGCGACAAATCGTTGTAAAAGTTAGATTGTTAAACTGAAACGTTAAGTTGTAATTTGTTTTTTATTTAGATAATATAATGAGTAAAAGGATAAATTTACAAGTCCCAATAATACTTTTGAAAAAAGTATTGAATTGTATTGACTTTTTTAGTGATATGTGTTAATATATGTATGTATTTGGGTTTTTAGGCTTCACTGTTCATATTAAAAGGAGTTGTTATGTTCATGAACAAGCAGGAGTTTGACGTTTTAAGAACGCTTCTTATAGAACCTTTCATTAATCAGCGGGTATTGTCGGAAGTATCAGGACATAGCCTGGGTGTAGTCAATCGTTCTTTAAAATCCTTGAAAGATCAGGGCTACATTGATGACACTATTTGTCTTACATCTAAAGCAATCAGAGAGCTTGAGATGAAAGCTCCTAAAAATGCGATCATACTTGCAGCAGGTTTTGGAATGAGAATGGTACCCATAAATCTGACTTCGCCCAAAGCAATGCTTGAGGTCAATGGCGAGCCGTTGATAGAACGCACTATCAAACAGCTCCACAAAGTCGGGATAAGGGATATAACAATTGTTGTGGGATTCATGAAAGAGAAATTTGATTATCTGATCGATGAATACGGGGTAAAACTTGTGGTCAATCCGGATTATGCTTCAAAAAACAATCTCAGTTCCCTTGCACTTGTAGCTGACCGGATCACTAATACGTACATAGTGCCATCGGATATATGGTGTGATAAAAACCCATTTCACCAAAAGGAAATGTATTCCTGGTACATGGTAAGCGACATGGTCGATAATGAATCGGATGTCAGGGTCAACAGGAAAATGGAACTTGCTAAGGTCAGCAAGTACTCAGGCGGAAATCAGATGCTTGGAATTGCTTACTTGCTTGAGGAGGATGCTAAGATCATTCGTGAGAAGATCAAAAGCGCCTCAGAGAGCGGGGAACATGATGAGGATTTCTGGGAGATCGCACTGTATGAAAAGGATAAGATGACCGTTGCAGCCAAGGTGGTACATTCCGCAGATGCTGTAGAGATAAACACTTATGAGCAGCTGCGGGAGCTTGACGGTGAATCCAACCACTTAAAGTCCGATGCTCTTGATGTTATAGGGGATGTGTTCAAGGTTTCGACTGATGATATTGTGGATATAACGGTTCTGAAAAAAGGTATGACTAACCGTTCTTTCCTTTTTTCTGTTAACGGAGACAAGTACATCATGCGTATCCCCGGAGAGGGGACCGATCAACTTATAAACCGTGCACAGGAAGCGGAAGTTTTCAGAACAATAAGCGGCTTAGGACTATGCGATGACCCGGTATTTATAGATCCGCATACAGGATATAAGATAACTAAATACCTTAACGGAGTAAGAGTGTGTGACCCTGACAATGAAAATGACCTGAAACGATCAATGAGTAAGCTCAGAGAATTTCATAATATGAAACTCAAGGTGGATCACAGCTTTGATATCTGGGGTCAGATCGAGTATTACGAAAAACTTTGGAAGGATAACCCGTCAGTATATAAGGACTACAAACAAACAAAGGCTAATGTGCTGAATTTGAAAAAGTTTATCGACAGCGCAGAAAAAGAAATGTGCCTGACCCATATAGATGCTGTGCCTGATAATTTCCTGTTTTATAATGACGGCAGCACTGAAAAGCTACAGCTTACAGACTGGGAGTATTCGGGTATGCAGGATCCCCATGTGGATATAGCAATGTTTTGCATTTACAGTATGTATGATAAAAACCAGGTGGACAGGCTAATAGATATTTATTTTGAGAATAAGTGCGATAAGAAAACGAGAGCTAAGATATATGCATATATTTCTATGTGTGGATTGCTCTGGTCGAACTGGTGTGAATTCAAGCGAAATCTGGGAGTAGAGTTCGGGGAATACAGTCTGCGCCAGTACAGGTTTGCCAAGGATTATTATCATTACGCCATGAACGAGCTGCAAGGTGCGGAGGTCGGTGGAAATGAGTAAAATGCATATTGTAAAAAGAGCGATAATTATGGCGGCAGGAAAGGGGGAGCGAATGCTCCCACTCACTGCCGATACTCCTAAACCCCTTGTCAGAGTCAACGGCGTAAGAATGATAGATACCGTCATTCGTGGGCTGAATAATAACGGGATAAATGAGATATATATTGTTGTCGGGTATCTTAAAGAAAAGTTTGAAGTGCTTTTAAAAGAGTATCCCGGCGTAAAGCTGATAGATAATCCGTATTATGAAAGCTGCAATAATATCTCATCACTATATGTCGCAAGGGATTATTTAGGCGAAAGTATTATTCTCGACGCAGACCAGATAATATATAACGACAGAATTTTGTCACCATATTTTGAAAAGTCCGGGTATAACGCTGTTTGGACAGACGAACATACGGATGAATGGTTGATGGATGTTCACGAAAATAAGGTCATAAGCTGTTCACGAACCGGCGGTGAGAAGGGTTGGCAGCTTTACAGCATTTCACGATGGACTTCCGAGGACGGATCCAGACTGAAAGGATATATAAAGACCGAATTTGAAAACGGCAACCGTCAGATCTACTGGGATGATGTTGCAATGTTTTGCTATCCTGACAAGTTTGATCTTGGTATCTTTGAAATGAAAAGGGAAGATATTATCGAAGTAGACAGCTTTGAAGAACTGCAAAAACTGGATAATAGTTATAAAGTCTGATATGGAGGAAGAGTAAAAATGAGTGAGAAGGTAAAAGAACAAAAAAACAAAGGGCGCATCGACTGGCTGGTGACCCTTGCACCGTTTATAATCATAATGGGGCTTGCGGGATTGCTTTTTGTATTTCCGGATGGCTCGAACAAAGTTATAGGAAAAGTCAGGTTTTTCTTTGGGGACACAATGGGGATATACTACCTTGTTATTGGACTTGGGGTATTGATCGTATCCGTTTTGCTGGCTTTTTCCAAATACGGAAATATAGTTCTTGGAGAGCCTGATGAAAAGCCGAAGTATTCATTTTTCGCTTGGGGAAGTATGATGTTCACCTGCGGACTTGCGGCAGACATTTTGTTTTATTCTTTCTCAGAATGGGTAATGTATGCCACAAACCCTCATATTGAGGAGCTCGGTTCGGTAGACGAATGGGCAGGCGTATTTCCACTGTTCCATTGGAGCTTTATCCCATGGGCTTTCTACCTTGTGCTTGCTGTTGCCTTCGGATTTATGCTTCACGTCAGAAAAAGAAACCGCCAGCGCTATTCGGAAGCTTGCCGCCCTGTTCTCGGAAAGCACTCAGATGGCATTGTTGGCAGGGTGATCGACCTTTTTGCACTGTTTGCATTGCTTGCCGGAACGGCAACTACATTTAGTGTTGCCACACCGCTTATGGCAAGTATAATCGGTAAGCTTTTCGGTGTTTCTCTTAGCCGTACGACCATAACGATTATTATTCTGCTTGTGACCTGTGCTGTTTATACATATGCAGTCCTGCACGGTTTCAAAGGCATTAGTTATCTTGCAAAGGCGTGTATTTTTCTTTTCTTTGGTATGCTTATTCTTGTTCTGCTTATCGGCGGGCAGGGACGGTATATTATTGAAAATGGTTTCCAGTCCCTTGGTAAAATGGTCCAGAATTTTATTGGCCTGTCTACATTCGCTGATCCCACAAGAAAAAGCAACTTCCCGCAGGACTGGACAATATACTACTGGGCTTATTGGATGGTATGGTGCATAGCTGCTCCGTTTTTCATAGGCAATATTTCAAGGGGCAGAACTATCCGTCAGACCATACTGGGAGGTTATATTTTCGGAGTTGGTTCCACCATCGTAAGCTTTGTGATACTTGGTAACTACTCTCTTGGACTGCAAACTGCCGGTGCACATAACTTTATTGAACAGTATAATGAAAGCGGCGACCTTTACGGACTTATACTAAATATCATAGATACAATGCCTGCTTCAACGTTTATACTTGTTCTTGTGCTTATAACAATGATACTGTTTTATGCAACGTCCTTTGACTCGATCGCATACACGGCAGCTTGTTACAGCTATAAGAAACTTGGTGAGGACGAGCACCCAAGCAAGCCGGTCGAACTTCTTTGGTGTATACTTCTTATCGTGCTTCCGATAGCACTTGTTTTCTCGGAAAGCTCAATGAACAATATCCAGTCTGTCAGCATTATTTCAGCGTTCCCTATCGGAATAATAATGATAATTATGATCTGGAGTTTCTACAAGGATGCAAAAAAATATCTGGATGAGAAAAAGCATTTTAACAAGTAATCGTCTGTTGTAACTAAAAAAGCACTAAGCGTACAAAAAAATGTACTCTTAGTGCTTTGCTTTTTTGCTGTTTTATAGGCTGCCTGCATTGCTTTTAGGTATGCGTTTATATGTTAGAAAACGGTATCTTAGCCCGCTATATTCCATTATCTGCGACATCTCGTGGACTTTCCAGTCCTCAAGCGAGTCAAAGTCCGCAATAAAGCTGTCCGCATGGGTTCGGGTATAGACCTTTGTTATATATGCTGTGTCGCAGTATCCTAAAAGCTGCCGGTAGATCTGCGATCCGCCGATCACCGCAACATCGCCGCTTTTTGCATCTGCTGTAAGCTTTAAAAGCTCGTCGATGCTGTGTGCAGCTTCAACTCCTTCAAAGGAAAAATCACGGTTTTTGGTCAGCACGATATTTCTTCTATCAGGCAACGGTTTCACCCTGAGTGAATCAAAGGTCCTGCGTCCCATGATCACAGTTTTCCCTGCGGTTACCTTTTTGAAATGTTCCATGTCCTGTGGTATATCAAAAAGCAGCTTCCCGTCATACCCTATGCCCCAGTTCCTGTCCACACAGGCTATAATAGTCATCATCTTTTCAGTTCGGCAAGCATGGCTGCCGCTGTTTTGCCTGTGGCAGGGTCAAATGCATATGGATCAAGCTCGCAAAGGGGAGCAAGGACGAACTCTCTGTTTGCCATATCTATATGGGGGATAGTGAGAGTTTCGTCGTGAAGAATTATATCATCAAACAAGATTATATCCACGTCAAGTGTACGGGGTCCCCAGTGTACGGTGCGCTCTCTTCCGGCATTTTCCTCAGCCCGGGAGGTAAGCTTATGCAGCTGGTGTGGGGTATACAAAGTTTCAAGTTCCACACAGCAGTTAAGGAATTTATCCTGGTCCGTATTCCCGTAGGGCTCTGTTTGAATAAGTGATGAGCTTGTGACTCCACGGCAGTTCTTATCCGCACGGATAAGGTCTATAGCGTCTTTGATGTATTTTTCCTTGTCGCCCATGTTTGACCCGAGAGAAAGGTATACCTTGCTCCATTTTCTGTCCACGGTAACGCTGACATATTCCAGGGGCAGCAGTATAGGCGCCCATGGTTTTTTGACCTCAAGAACAACTCTGTTTATTCGGCTGTAATGGGAGAGTATATCGTGGGAAAGCTTTTCCGCAGCGGTCTCAATAAGCTTGAAGGTATTGCTTTCCATGATCTTTTTTATAAGGTGGCATATCTGTGAATAATCTACCGAGTCGGATATATCATCGGTAGAGCCTGCCTTTCGTGTATCAAGATAGATATCGGCGGAGATCAGGAATTTCTGCCCAAGAACATTTTCCTCCTTCAGCACTCCGTGATTAGAAAATATCTCAAGATCCTTAATTTTTATAACGTCCATATTAAGCCTTCCCCATTAGTTTTTCTGTCATTGTTATTGCACGCTTGTTTTGTAAAATATCATGTACCCTTACAAACAAACAGCCTCTTTGCACGGCAATTACCGTGGTCACGATAGTTCCTTCGATGCGCTGGTCCGATGGCAGATCCAGAGCAAGACCGATCATTGATTTTCTTGATGTGCCAAGTACAACAGGTATCTGCAATTTATCCAGCACCTGAAGATTACCTGTCAGGATAAGGTTTTGTTCATAGCTTTTTGCAAACCCTATTCCCGGGTCTATCATAAGTTTATCTCTGCTTATCCCTGCTTTTACAGCGATATCTATGCTCTCGGAGAGGTCGGTTGGAACATCTTTCAGAAAATCCGTATAGACCGGCTCTCTTTTGTTGTGGGTAAGGCAGACAGGAACACCGTACTTTGCCGCCGTGGCAGCCATTTCGCCGCTGTCGTACCGCAGCCCCCAGATGTCGTTTATCATGTCTGCACCGCTTTTTATGGCAGCCTGTGCAGTATCGTGGTGGTAGGTATCTATTGAGACCGGCAGGTCAAAATTCTCCTTTATCTTTTCGATAACAGGGCACACACGCTGTATCTCCTCGTCGGTTGAGATGTGGGTGTAGCCGGGTCGGGTAGATTCACCGCCGATGTCGATTACATCCGCACCTTGCCGGATCATTTCCTCGGTGCGTTTCAAGGCGCTGTCCAGATCAGAAAACTTCCCGCCGTCGGAGAATGAATCCGGTGTGACATTAAGTATACCCATAATATATGTATGGTCTTTAAAGTCTTTGTTTGCGATTATCATTTACCAGTCTCCTTAGTATTCAAGCTTCTCGTTTCTTTTTTCCGCCGCCCAGTTGCATTCATCATACGCAGCGCAGTTGAAACAGAGCCTTGAAAGTTTATCGGCAGTGCACAAAAGTCTTTGAAGATCGGTTGCGTCCGAGGGATATCCGTCGTGTCCGTGGGTCTTTATGGCTTTGGTCATTTCAGCTATCTCTTTTTCGTCGTAGTCACAGTCTTTAAGTATCACCGCAGCTTTTTTTGCCCCTGCCAGGTTATGGGATACACCCTTTTCGTACTCCTCACCTCTGCCGATGTCGTGAAGAAGGCAGGTGGCGTAGATAATATCTTTACTAATGCTGCACTCTTCTTCAAGCGCCATAATATAGGCTATTCTTGCCACATCAAAAAGGTGTTCCATGCCGTGACGGCAGAAAATACGGCTGGATTCTTTTTTTTCAATATCTCTTACCGAATCTATAAAAAGCTTATGCTTTAAGATCTTGTGGTATCTCAGTTCCATTATTATACTCCCCGTTTATTGTATCTTTGATCTCTTTCAGAAAAGACAGCGAGCCGAATGCCAGCACAAGGTCGCAGCTGCTGTTCAGACATTGTTTAACTGCCTGCTGCGGCGAGGGCATAGCTTTGACGTTGGGGTTATATTTTGCCGCAGTCTTTGCAAGCTCCTGTGCGCTCAGCCCACGCTTGCCCTTTGTGGGTATGGTATAGATCATTTCCGCACGTTTTGCGGTAAGCTCAGCTATGCTTTCATAGTCTTTATCCTTGAAAGTGCCGAATATATAGGTGATACGCCGATGAGCAAAAGTTTTGTCAAGAGTTTCCATAAGCTTTTGTGCGCCGCTTGGGTTATGTGCGCCGTCGATAATAAAGGTAGGCGACGATCCTCTGATGACCTCAAAGCGCCCCTGCCACCTTGCACAGGCAAGCCCCTTTAAAATATCTCCGTTTGTGATCTTATATCCTTTATCACGCAGTATCATACAGGCATCGATCGCCAGGGCGGCGTTTTCCATTTGGAATGTCCCAAGAAGGGAGAGCTTTATATTTTCAAGTCCCTTATAGGAAAAACTTTGTGATAATGGGGAATATTCACGCTTTGAGATTAGCTGTGGATCGCTTACGGTAAGCCGGGCAGTCTGCCGCAGGCAGATATCTTTAAGCACCTTCATTGCGCCGGCGGTTTGCAAAGCACTCACAACACAGCCGTTTTTTTTGATTATGCCGCCCTTGTGGGAGGCGATCTGTTCAATGGTGCTGCCGAGAAATTTTGTATGTTCAAGGCTGATGGGCGTTATCACCGACAGCAGGGAGCTGTCTATAACGTTGGTGGAGTCCTCCTTGCCGCCCATACCCACCTCAACAAGGGCGATGTCGCAGCCTTTTTGTGCAAAAAAGCAGAAAGCTGCGGCGGTTTGCAGCTCAAACACCGTGGGGTGCGGAAAACCGCTTTTAACGATCTCATCTGCAGCGGAGCGGACACGGGTAAAAACCAGCGAGAAGTCCTCGGGGGAGATGTTTTCTCCGCAAAGCTGTATTATTTCAAGTTCGTCCATTACCCCCGGAGAAACAAACCGCCCGGTCTTATAGCCTGCACAGCGCAGGACACTTTCCAAAAAGCAGCCCACCGAGCCTTTTCCGTTTGTACCGGCGATATGGATAATATTTAGCCTTTTTTGGGGATCGCCCAGCTTTGCACAAAGCCTTTTTATGCTGTCAAGGCCGGGGATAATGCCGAATTTTTCCGCATCGGACAGGTATTTGAGAGTCTGGCTGTAATTCATATTCCTGCTCCTGTGAATAGATTATATAGTAATTATACATTAAAGCGCCTTAATATGTCAAGGGCAGGGGACAAAGGGGAGAGCCGACATTGAAAAGGGCATAAAAATGACTCACCCGGTACAAAGTACCGGGTGAGCTTCGGCTATATTAGGTTTCGCTGAATTAGCGTTTCAAGCTAACAATGTTGCTTAATCAAAAGCGCCTGTATTAGGATTCTGAATTGCAAATCCGATTTCAACTTCACCGGCAATCTTAGTTCCATTTGCGATGTAATCTGTATATACATTAGTGGAGTTACCATCAATGAATACATAAATGTCAACTGGAACTGCGGTTGTATCAGTAATTGTTACATTACCCGTTGTCTCAAACGTATTGGTTGTAGTATTGAGTTTAGCCTTCTCAGCAGTCGAATTGTTAATCGAAACTACAGCGGATGTTGCTTCATCTTTCGTAATATTGCCAAGATCATTTAAAGTAAAGGTTGTTTTAAGTTTGCCAGTATAATCTTCTGAACCGTTGCTAAGAGTGAGCCACAACTGATAGTGGATCATATAATCCTTGTTACCCTCCACAACTTTCATTGCATTTACAATAGCATTGGTGGCGTTATTAGAATTCTCATTGTATGCTGTAAACCAACTGTTATCTTCTGTAGCTGTTGTTCCAAGAGTGCCAGCTGTCTTATAGTAATCTACAGGATAAACAATATTGTCATCATTATCCGTGGTTGCCTTGAGAGCTGCATGCTCAGTTGTCAGAGCCTTACCAGCTTTATCGGTCTTTGCTGAAGAAGCAGCTTTGTCAGCATCGTCACCAACAAGCAGATACTTTGCATTTGATTTTGCGGTTACGCTCATTGATGTTGCTCTAACACTCTTGTTCAGTGAGAACCAAGCGAATGTTGACGAAACAAGCATTGCTGCGGAAACTGTGAGCATTCCAACTGCACCTAACAGTTTTCTCTTATTGCCGTTTTTCTTCTTTGTATTTGTCATAATAAATTCCCCTTTCAAAAGAATTTTTTGTTTGTACCTTCCGCCATAGCCGAGCGGGGTACCGGTTAACTTCTTTCAGGAAACCCTAATGTGAATAGTTATTTCCGTTTCCTTGTTTTAAAGTATACATTCTTTGTGCCGTTTTGTCAATAGAATTTTGGTATTTTGTTTCTTTCAGAAAACAAATTTGTAAAATATATCCCCAGCATTTCCCTCGTTTTGTGCAAAACGTATATAAAACGATTTCGGTCATTGTTGCATATGTTTGATTTGTTTAAAAAACTTGTCTTATTATTTTTAAAAACCATGCTTTTTGATGATAAATAATGCCATTTTGCTTGACAAATAGCACAAAATCAAGTATAATATTTACGAATAAATTATACTCTTTTAACTTATGCACATTTATAATAAGCGGGGTGAGTGGCTTGAAGGTAAAAAATACTGCGACTGTGGGCGGTCTTCGTGCGCTTGAACAGTATTTCCGCCCTATCGGCAACGCCCTTTCGGGAGAGTCCCTGGCTTACCAGTCTACCTTCCGTATGAACAGCCCCTCAAAAGGTGTGATCTTCCCCGGCGAATATCTGCCGGTGCTTGAGGCTTATCCCGACCGTGCCGCTGAGTTTTTGCCGCTGGAGTTTTATCATCTTAGCGACACTATTGAAAATTTTAAAACAAGAGATATAGATTACCGCTTTATCTCTATCCCTATCCCGGTCAGCTTTTTAAAGCGTGACGACTGCGTAAAGGGATTGCAGGAGCTATCAAGCGCATTTCATATCCACCCGGATCATGTGTGCTTTGAGCTTAATTCGGCTTTGTACGGCGAAAAGGACGGAACTGCCGTAAAAACGATGACCCTGCTCCAAAGAGAGGGCTACAGGTTTATGCTCAATTCCTTTGGCGGCGATGACAGCCCGGCTATGCTCCTTTCGGACTATCCGGTGGATTTCGTTATGATGAGCGGAATATATACTAACGAGGCAATGGGGGGCGATAACCACGAAAAATGGGTGCGCTCGTCTATTGATTATATTATTTCCATTGACTGCATACCAATAGCTACCGAGGTGCAAAACGCCGACCAGGGAGATAAGATCGCTTCTCTCGGCTGCAATCTGTGTGTGGGGAACTACACGGGGGACTGGATGCAGCGAAAGTACATCAGACCAAGAACATATGAGCAGTCCGTTCAGGAGTCCACCTGACGTCTGCACGGTCAGCTTGCATTATATATAGTATCTGATCCTAAAATAAATACCAATAATGCTGAAAGGAGGTATACTTGCTTATGAGCAAAAAGGATAAACAAAAGGCAGCTCAGACAGAGGCTGAAAACAAAGAGCTTGACGAATCTACGGAAGCTGCCGTAAAGGAAAGCGCAAAGGCAAAGGATAAAGATAAAGAAACCGCTCTTCGTGATGCTTTGCACATAAGACGTACAGCAAAAGAAGTCAAAAAGTATACCGTTCTGATGCGGGTCACCGGACTTATAACCGTTGCGCTTATCGGCTTTATCGCCATAGGCTACGCAATATCTTATTTTTATAATAAGTACGGAAGCTTTACCATAAAGGTCAACAAGTACGACATGGTCAATCAGGGGCTTTCCCTGTCGGAGACACCTGAATTTGACAAGACCGTTTCGGTCCTTACCGCAGATATTGTTTACGATATGACAAACATCAGCGGAAACGATCTTCCGGACAATATTGATAAGGTCAACGGCAACCATAACGGGCGCAACTATATCGCTTATACATTTTATGTACATAATTCCGGTAAGGACACCATAACCTACGAGGGCGACCTTACAATACAAAATGTCACGAAAAATGTCGATGAGGCGATCCGTGTGGCACTTTACACCAACGGTGAAAAAGAGGTCTACGGAAAAACCAAATCCACCGGAAGCGGCAAAGAAAGCGATTGCGATAAGGAATTTCTTACCTCTGCACAGGTAATGCACACAAAGGTCTCGGATTTTGAGCCCGGTGCTACTAATAAATACACTGTCGTTATCTGGCTTGAGGGAAACGATCCTGATTGTATTGATGATATAATCGGGGGAGTTATCAAAATGCAGATGGATTTCAGGATCGTGGAGAATACATAAGTTATAAGGGGTAAGATTTATCATGAAAAAGACAATTAAAATCGTTCTGAGCGTTCTGGCATGGATACTTCTGATCTTTGCTCTGCTCATTACCGTAATGGTGTTCACTTCGGACAAGAACAACGGAGTGCCAAGTCTGTTCGGACGTATGCCGATGACTGTTGAGTCCGACTCAATGGAGCCTACCTTCAAAAAAGGCGACCTTATCATCGCCAAGGAGATAGACGACATAAACGAGCTTAAAGTGGACGACGTTATTTCCTTTTGGACCAATGAGATAGTTGAGGGACAAAACGTTATAAATACCCACCGTATCGTGGAGATTAAGGATGATAACGGCACCAAAGGCTTTATCACTAAGGGTGATAATAACGATCAGAACGATACATATATCGTGTATCCCAGCAAGATAATCGGAAAATGGACAGGCAGCAGGATGCCTGTGCTGGGACGGCTTATGAAATTCCTTAAGACCAAGACAGGATTTTTGGTATGTATCCTTATACCTATGGCGATATTCTTCCTGTTTGAACTGTTTAAGCTTATAATGGTAGTTATACAGATGCGTCAGGGAGATAAGACACCTGAGCTTGACGAGGAAGAGATCAAGAAAAGAGCCATCGAGGAGTATCTTGCAGAGCAGAAAAAAGCTCAGCAGGAAAGTGCCGGTGAAAAACAGCAGGAGCCTGAAGCTGTACAGTCCGGCAGCGAGGAAAGCTCCGAGCAGGCACAGCAGCAGACAGCAGAAACTGATGCGGAAAAGGAAAAGAGCGCTGAGTAATAAGGCTGTCCAAATCTTATAGAAAGGAAAACAAGGAAAACATGAGTAACTTTTTGGAATGGTTCTTTGTTTTTATTTCTGAAATTCTTAAAGGTTTCGCAAGTATTTTTAAAGGATTTTGGGAAGGAATAAAGCAGATATTCAATATCAAGAATTATATCACCATATTCAAGGCTCACTCCGAAAGCTTCGGCGTTCTGGAGTGGATACTTGCTATCTTGTCCATAATCCTTGTTGTTGCTATCTTTGCACTTATTATATTTATGATAATCCTTGCTGTCAGAAAGTATATCCGATTCAGACATTCCCTTGTAAGCGATGAGGATCTGCTTGAGGAAATAGGCGTGCTTCAGCGCCAGGTACTTAAAATGACCAAGGAAAAAGACGAGATCATGGCTATGAAAGTGGCTCAGATGGGCGGCGGCTCACTGGCACTTGGGGGCGGCACACCAGGCGGTACGCTCTCTCTTGGCGATGGTCAGGAGGGAGAAGCTCAAGGCGAGGAGCAGACACAGGACGGCGTGGTCATCACAACTGTCAAGCGTTTCTCCAAATTGCTTGAGGTGGATAATTTCTATAAGACATATACTCCGCCGGAGTATGATAACACCGTTTCCCTTGAGCAGATCTGTGAGGATTACAGAAACTTCGCCTGCTCCAGAATGCACCTTTTCTACGACATTAAGACTATACGGCTGTTTATAGCAGGTATGGCTTCAACCAAGCTTATCATCCTCCAGGGTATTTCCGGTACAGGTAAAACATCTTTGCCGTACTCATTCGGTAAGTTCCTGGGCGTTGATACTACTATCGCCTCTGTACAGCCTTCATGGCGTGACAGAACAGAGCTTTTCGGATTCTTTAACGAATTTACTAAGAACTTCAACGAGACAGAAGTGCTCAAAAGGATATATTCATCCAGCTTTAACAATGACGTTAACCTTATCCTGCTGGATGAGATGAACATAGCCCGTGTGGAGTATTACTTCGCAGAAATGCTGTCCATTCTGGAAATGCCTAACGCAGACGAGTGGAAGCTGGACCTTGTTCCTAATGTATGGAGCACCGACCCGGAGAATCTGGATAAGGGTATGATAAAGATACCGCAGAATGTGTGGTATATCGGTACGGCAAATAACGACGACTCTACATTTGCTATTTCCGATAAGGTTTATGACCGTGCTCAGCCTATCAACCTTGATGCAAAGGGTATTGCTTTTGATGCACCGGATACACCGCCTCTTACACTGGGATATGATCACCTTAACGAGCTTTTCGAGGAAGCTTTCAAGAAATATCCTATAAGTGAGGAGAACCTGAAGAAGATACAGCATCTTGATCTGTGGGTAATCGAAAAGCTCAGAGTTGCTTTCGGTAACCGTATTATCAAGCAGATGGGTCTGTTTGTTCCGGTATATGTTGCCTGCGGCGGAGATGAGCTCGACGGTATAGATTATGTAATGGCTACAAAGATATTCAGAAAGTTTGAATCCCTGAACCTTTCAATGCTCCGTGACGAGCTGAGAGACCTTTGTACATATCTGAGAAAAACCTTTGGCAGCAATAGTATGAAGGAATCTATTGCATACCTTGAGCGTTTGCAGAAGCTGTATTGATGTGCTGATATTGCTGCAACAAAATGACCTGCTTAGCTTCAACGGTAAGTCAGGTCATTTTTAAAATCCAATAAAAAGGAGGGGAATGTGTGAGCGATTTTTACGATAAGTGGTATAAGAGCTTTACCGCTACAATGGGCGAACTTGAAGATGACAGCCTTTTTGAGTCAATGCATTCCCTTATAATGTCCAGCAGAAATACCTTTGCAGTCAACCGCAAAATAATGGAAAAATCTGTGGACGTTTCCTGGGTGGATGCAATAGAACAGGGAATGAAGCACCTTGATACGGTGCTGAGAAACCCGAGAGTCACCATTGAAGACGTGGGTGAGGTCGTTCCTATCGCCCTTTCAAGAAAAATAACTGTTGAGTCGGTAAAGCACCTTGCTCAGCATACCGACCTTATACAGGATTATGACCCTGTGACAAATACCATCACACCTTCCAAGGTGCTTAATGTCCATAAAGAGGAAAGTATGATGACTTATGAAAATAAGTTCATCAATACCCTTGTGGACAGGCTTTATGTGTTTATAATAAAGCGTTACGAAAAACTCCAGGAAGTCGCAAAGGATGAGGAGGTGTTCTCCCTTTCCTATAATACAGACCTTGACGATAAAAACGGTAAGCAGATGAGCGTCAGCCTGAAGCTGGAGACTACCGACAGCCTTGAGACCGTGAACGAAAGCGGTCTTACAGTCTGGGAAAGGGTAGAGCATATAAAGAAAGCTATTGAGGGCTACAAAGGCTCAACTTTCTGCCAGACGATGGGTACGGTCTATATAAGACCCCCTGTAATGCGTACCAACGCAATTATGAAGAACGTTGACCTTAAAGCCTGCCTTACATTGTGGCAGTTTATCGAAGGATATGATAAGGTCGGTTATGAGATAAATGTGGTGGATACAGCACAAAAGCTCGATGAGGATTATATGATGGATTTTTATAACCTTATCGCACTTAATTTCCTGCTGTTCCGTACATATACCCATAAACCTGCCGATAAGAAGAATGATCTTAAAACGGCGAAGCCTAAAGCGTTTCTGCCTAAGTTTCTCAAAAGGTTCAATAAGGACGATATGTCCAAGTATGACGTTATGGCTCAGCCGCAATCTCTGGGGGAGAGCATTTATGACCATCAGGGTGAGGCAGGAGAGCTGAATATCGCCCTTCTTAACGAGATAGACCAGGTTTTTGCCCTTGAAAAGGAATATATACGTGTTGAACAGATACGTACCGAGGTCGCTCGTATTGAGAGAGAAAAGGCAGAAAAGAAAAAGGCAGAGGCGGAAGAACGCAGGCTGGAAGCTTTGCGGCGTGAGGCTATCAAAAAAGCCGAGGAAGAACGTGCCGAGAGAGAAAGGATCCAGCGTGAGGAGACAGAGCGTCTCAAGCGTGAATGGGAAGAAAGACAAAAAGCCGAAGCCGAGGAGAGAGAAAGACTCGCAAAAGAGGCTGCCGAGCGTGCCGAGAGAGAACGTCAGGAGGCAGAGGAAAGACGGCAGCGTGAATATGATAACTTCCGAAGAGCACAGCTTACAGCTGAAAGAATCGAGCAGGAAAGACTTGCTGCCGAGGAAGAAGCAAGAAGGCTCGCCGAGGAGGAGGCAAACCTCACCCCGGAGGAGATCGCCGAGAGAGAACGTATCAAGGCAGAGAAGGCTGCCAAGGAAAAACGAGAGAAAGCCCGTGCAGAGCGTCTGCGTGCGGAAAGAGAGATCTACCGCAGCAGAGATTTCCGCACAATTTACCTGGAGTATTCAAAAAGCCCGTGGTGCGTGATAAGACGATTCTTCATCACATTGTTCAGCGTAATATTCCGCAGGCCTTATGTTCCTGATGTGGATCCTAAGTATTACCGTGCGGAATATCCCAAGAAACGGTGGTTTGAAAGACCTATGGAGACCGCTGCAGAACGGGATGAGCGTATGCAGATGAAGATATACTACAACAAGTATGCGACAATGTTCCCCTATGACCTGAAGAGGGCTGTCAAGAACTTAAAGTGGAAGATGAAAAAGAAAAAGCCCCTTACCGATGCTCAGAAGGAAAAGATCAGAAAGTCGCTTGTTGTAATGACTCCTCAGGAGGAAAAGGAAGAGAATGCAAGGATCAAGGCTTTGTTCAAGGAGTATCATGTGAGCATTTTCACCAAGATAAAACGACTATTCAAGCATTGGCGTGAAAACAGGAAACTAAAGAACGAAAGGGTCAATGAAACAGATGATAAAAAGTAGGCTGAAACTTGCGGTAAAGATCTTTCTTATCGCATTGATCGCAGCTATGTTCTGTATCGTGGTGTATGTTTTTGTTTGCAATATCCGAGGCAAGGTGGCAAAGATCGGCGGATACAGCGTAATGAAGGTAATAACCGGAAGTATGGAACCATCTATTCATGTTGGCGACTATGTGCTGGTGAAAGAGGTCGATACAGATACACTTAAAGTCGGAGATGTTATAACATTTTACTCTGACGATCCGCAGATAAAGGATATGCCCAATTCTCACAGGATTATCGCCATTAACCCCGACGGCAGCTTTACCGTAAAAGGCGATGCCAACCCCAAAGCGGACGAATATACCGTAAAGCCGGACAGGGTGGTGGGCAAATATTCGGGGAAGATATGGCTGTTTCGCTTTATCGGGTCTTTTGCGTCAAGCAGGAAGCTGCTGATGATACTGTTTATACTTCCTACGGTGGGTATATGTATATACGAAGCAAGGTCGCTGATAAAGATCGTCAGAGGTACCGACGAGGAGGGTGATGATGAACAGACTCAGATCACCCGGGAGGAGAAAAAATCAGATAAACAAACAGCACAGGAGAAAAAAGAAAGGCTTATAAGAGAGGCTATCGAAAAAGAAAAAGAAAAGCTTCGACAGGCTGATGCCGATAAGCTTAACGAAAGTGAAGTGGTGGATAGTGAATCAGGAAAAGATAATGAAGCGTAAGATGATCTCAGCAATAATCTGGGCGATCATCCTGCTTATTGCTTTGCTGGTCTTTATCGGGCTTTATGTGGATAAATCCGCAGAGGCTCAGAAGACTTACAGAGAAAAATACAAGCAAAGCCTGGCAGATGCTACCGAGGAGCTTGACACCTATTTCAGCAGGAAAATCGATTACGATCTGCACTATAATATGGTCATATCAGATCTGGGATCCGCAAGGTCTTTCGTATTTCTGATAGATGATTATTCGGAAAGGCAAAAGGCTATAAATGAGCTTCATTACTGCTTTGTTAAATATCCAAAACAGATGAAGACAAGGCTGGAAGCTGTAAACCAGGGACTTAAAGATATTGTTGATAACCTTGATAAGGGCTATGACGAGATAAGAGAAGTTGTGGATTCCATAGAGAAAAAAGGCGAATAGGAGGAAAAGTACGATGAGTGAAAAAAGAAAATATAAAAAAGAGATTCTTAAATGCCGTAAGACCATAGAGGAGATAGAGCGTAAGCGTTCACGTTCACAGTCGGCATTGGTACAGGCTATCCTCCTTCAGGAGGAACCTTCGGAAGCAGACGTTGAGTGGTTCAACAAGTACACAGGTGAGATCGATGCTGTGAGAAAACATATGATAAACACCCAGAAAAAGCTTGATCTTATCAAATAAAAAATACGAGCCGCAGAGGTATTTCATTTGCCCCTGCGGCTTTTTTGCAAAAATATATTTTTTGTACAGTTATACATCTATGCTGAAAACGTGATCGTCCATTACAAAGCCGTTGCCTATGTCTGTAAGCTGATCTTTTATGACCTTCATACCGAACGCACGGTAAACTTTTATGGCGCTGCTGTTGTACCTGTTCACAGTGAGCCAGACGCTTTTCAGCCCTCTGTCACGGGCAATGCCCTTAATAAACTCAAACGCCGCCGAAGCATAACCGTTGCCTCGGTATTCCTTGTACATATAAAGTTTTGATAAAAATAGCGTATTATCCTCCTGGGGCGCAATGGCAAAATAGCCTATCCTTGTGCCGTCAAGCACAAAGTTATAATATTCATACCCCTGTGTTGCGATCTGCTTTTTAATTGCGGAAAATGATTGGAAATTGTCCACCATGTAGTCGATCTGTTCGTCGGAGATGATCCCTTCAAAACACTCGTGCCATATGTCGTTCGCCATTTCAGCAGTACGGCGCAGCTTATGGTCGGTCTCGCATTTTACAAACTCAAGCATTATCTCCACATCCTTTCATATACTCAACGAATTGCTTTGCAACTCTTGGTGAACGTCCGCCTCTTGAAAGGGCATAAGCCTCTGCCTGCCTGAAAAGCTCCTCCTGTGGCACATCAAGCTCATACTGCTTTGCAATATCGCTTACTACGTTCAAAAATGTTTTTTTGTCGGGACGCTGGAAAATAACCGTCAGACCAAAGCGGTCCGAAAGGGATAACAGCTCCTGAACGGTGTCTTTAAAATGTATTTCGTCGCCCTGTCTTGCGGAAAATGTTTCCCTTACAAGGTGTCTGCGGTTTGAGGTGGCATAGATCGCAAGATTTGAGGCCGTTGAAGAAACGCTGCCTTCGAGAATCGCTTTAAGAGCGGCAAAGTCGTTATCGTCCTCGGTAAATGACAGATCATCAATAAAAATAATGAATTTCAGCGGATTTTTGCTTACAGTCTCAACTATTGACGGTATCTCGTGGAGCTGTTTCTTTTTAAGTTCGATAAGCCTAAGTCCTTTGCAGGCATACTCGTTTGCAATAGCCTTGACAGTAGATGATTTTCCCGTGCCGCAGTCGCCGTACAAAAGCACGTTGTTTGCAGGTTTGCCGCTGAGCAGTGCAAGTGTGTTCTTAATTACCTCTTCCCGCTCGGACTGGTAATTTGAAAGCTGTGAAAGCCTTATCGGGTCCGGATATTCCACAGGCTTGATCTTTCCGTCTGCCATGACAAAAACATTGTAGCGTGAATAAATACCATAACCGACTTCGCTGATGTGGTGAACTCTGTCTGCGTAGACCTGTGAAAAATCCACCTTATGTGTTTTATATTCGGGAAGAAAAATGTCCGTATCAAGTCTTGCGGTCAGCTCGGTGCAGGGTATCTGAGAGAGCTCCTGAAGAGTCTGAAGCTCGTTTGCAAGACATTCTTCAAGCACACCTGCTGTGGGCAGGTTTTCCCCTTTTTTTAGTATAAACAGGTTTTCGTCCTCAAGCACAAGCTTCAGAATAAGCTGGGTAAGGTCATCTGTGTGTTGATAAAGAAGACTTATAAATTCGCAGTATTTTTCCACAGCCTGTTGTTTTTCTCCGTTGATGCAGCAATCAGCTGCACATAAAAAGCTTTTGAACACGTTGCTATTATGAAGCCCCTTAAAGAGTACAAGGGTCTTTGAACGTAAGATCAGTCTATCAAGGTTGTCCATATTTTTTTCTCCTTTTTGCAGGAGCTAATGACTGTTCCTGCAAAATCCATTAGTATCAACATTATTATATAACTTTTTTGCTCTTTCGTCAACCGTAAAGCTGCAAGTTCTCCTTTGTTACAAAGAATTTACACTCTTTGATTAAAGCGGGGAACGAGCTTTCACCGGCGGAGGTTGATTGGACTTTATTATTTACAAATCATTGGTTATGTGATAAAATAGAGCTACAAAGGCGGTGACGGAAAATGTGTATAGAAAGATCCATAGTTAGTTTAGGTGATGAAAGATATCCGGGAAGATTATTTGAGTATATAAAATCACATGGCGAGCTGACGGCAGTTTGTCTTGGCGGCTCCATAACCCAGGGGTGCCACGCTTCCGCAGAGGACAGAAGATATGTGAATCTTTTTACCGCTTGCCTTGAGAAAAAGTTTCCGGGAGTAAAAATAAATATGATCAACGCAGGAATCGGAGCAACGACCTCACAATTTGGCTGTGCAAGGGTAAGATCACAGGTCCTTTCACATAAGCCTCAGCTTGTGGTTGTGGACTTTTCGGTGAACGACAGCAGCGAAGAGGTATTTAAAAGCACCTATGAAAGTCTGATAAGGGTTTTGCTGTCGGATAGTGACGTTATGTGGGTAATAACCCTTAACAACACTTTTTTTGACCGCAGGGTCGGCGCAGCGGCAGAACATCAGAAAATAGCTGCCCATTATTCACTTCCCATAGTTGACTGTGCAAAGGTATTTTTGCCTCTTATTGAACAGGGGAGATACCAGCCCCTTGAGCTTTCTACCGACTATCTTCACCCTACGGATATAGGACACAGCATGATAGCGCAAATGCTGGAAGAGCTTTTAGATCAAGCCTTGCAGCGCTTTAAAAACAGCGCCGGGGCAAGCTTTGAAAAGCCGCCTGTACCCATGCCCCTGACAGAGTGCGGATATGAAAACTGTGAAATGCTTGACAATAAACGTCTTGTCCCTGAGTTATCAGGCTTTGCTGCTGATCTGAGCAGCGATCATCCTTTTCATGATCCTTTTAAAAACGGCTGGACAGGTTTTAAAACGGGTGATAGTATCGCCTTTGAAGCGTGTTTCAGAAAACTGCTTGTCCAGTGGCGAAGGACACCACGCAGACCTGCCCCCTGTGCATGGGTCATCATTGACGGCAAGTATGATGAGCCTGCGGTGCTTGATGCGGCGTTTGAGGAGGATTGGGGAGACCTCAGCTGTGTGAGTCTTGTGGCGGAATATGACAAATGTGAGACCCACAGCGTTTCACTTGATATCACTAAAGAAGCGGAAAATGAGCCGTTTATGGTAATGTCCTTTATTATCTGCAAATAAAAAAACAGCCTTTGTGCATAATAGCGCACAAGGGCTGTTTGTGTATTCAGATATCCTTTTTGTTGAAAGCATCAAAAGCCGTGATGAGAAATACCGCCATGTGCTCTATAATTACAAAGACGGCAAATTCCACGGTCTGACCGTAGAAAAGCGGATTCCCGTCGGCAATATTCTGAATGTCCAGATTTGAAAAGAGAAGAAATCTTCCCCAATCTGAGTCCGTTGCCGAAAGAAATGAGGATAGTGTTGCTCCCAGAAGGAGGAATACCAGCGAAAGGGTAATTGCAGCGGCGCTTTTACGGGTAAATGAAGAAACAGAGAAAGTAAATGTGACCACCACAAGCATTGTAAGGCTGTTTAATGCCCAGGTCTTGAAAACAACAAAGAAGGCTGATGACCGGTGAACCTGTGCATCTTTAACTGTAAGGCTGGCAGCTTTAAGCGAATTGTCAAAGTCGCTTATGGAAGCGATGATCCCACAGATGATAAATACTATCGCCGTAAGGATAATGCCCATGGATATTATGGTACAGTATTTTGAAAGAAGTATCTTCCAGCGCTTTACCGGGTTTACCAGAAGAAATTTTATGGTCCCGTGAGAATATTCGTTTGCCACGCTGCCTGATGCAAATATTATAAGAAGTATGGTGACTGCGTGGATAAGAAAACTGTATCCCATCCACATAGACCACTTATTGCCACGGAAAAGGGAGACAATAAAGTTGTCCGAGTGGTAGTCAGACAGGTTTATTGCAATATCATTTTCAAGCTGATAGGTCCACAGAGCAAGTTCGTCTTTCTGCACCTTTGACAGATCGTTATTTTTTTCTGACGAGTCAAGGGTCTTCTGTACGTCGTTTATAAGCTCTGCACGCCAGGAGCTATCATCGGGTGCTGCGTTTTTTTCAATACAGAACTTGTATTTCCACTTTGTTCCGGCGCTGAGCTTTTGCTCTTTGAGTGCAAGCTCGAAATAGCCCTGCCAATCGTCGGTGGTGATATATTCTTTTATCTTTTTCACCGTCTCCACAGGGAACTCATCCTCTGAACTCAGGTCTGTGTTGACGATACTTAGTATAGCCTGTTCCTGCCAGGATCCTGAATAAAGATTATAAAGTGTAATTTCCTTTAAAAGGTCTATCTTCTCCTGATAATACGGTGGCTTTTCGTCTTCAAGCTTATGGCGCAGATCAATATGGCGGTCGACTGTTGTATTTGTATTTTTTTTGGCACGTGAGATATCATATGGCCGTGAGGGCAAAGTTTGCAGGGCTATAAAAATCACGCTCAGGAACATAAGTACCAGAAAAACTTTACTGCTGGTCTTTTTTAATATCTTTATATACTCGTTTTTCATAAGAGCCATAAACTTATGCAATCTGTCCACCTCCCTGTGAATCGTGTGTCAGGGATATGAACACATCTTCAAGGCTCTTTGTGCTCTTTGGCGTTACAGTGTAAAGCTTTACTCCGCCTGCACATATCCTGCGGTTTATGTCAGCCAATGTATCTGCCTCGGTGTCGCTTTTTATGCTGCATAAAAGAATGTCGTTTTCTGCATTTACGTCATAGTGTTTTTCATCGAGTCCGCAAAGCTGCGCTGCCTTGCCGGCGTCGCTTACCTTGAACTCATATACACAAAATGTATCCTTGCCTTGGTCGATAAGCTCCTCAACGGTGTATGTGCCTATCATCCTGCCGCCGGAGATTATACCGACTCTGTCGCAAAGCTGTTCCATTTCGCTCATTATATGGGACGACACCACAACGCATATTCCGTTTTCGTGAGCGAGCCTTTTTAGTATCATCCTCAGCTCATATATGCCCTCAGGGTCAAGTCCGTTCATAGGTTCGTCAAGTATAAGCAGCTTTGGCTGATGCAAAAGTGCCTGTGCCACACCAAGCCTTTGCCTCATACCAAGTGAATACCGGCTGACCTTTTCTTTTATCCTGTTGCTCATACCCACCATACTTATGACCTCGTCCAGTCTGCGTGGGTCATCTATCCCCCTCATGCGGGCGTACTGCTTCATATTATCAAGTCCGGAAAGATACTTGTACATTTCAGGGTTCTCAACTATCGCACCGATGCAGCTCAAAGCTCCCTCAAAGTCCTGTTTCAGGTCTTTTCCGCACACGGTGACCACTCCGCAGTCTTTTTTGATAAGTCCTGCAACTATCTTTATTGTTGTCGTTTTACCTGCTCCGTTTGGTCCGAGAAAGCCGAAAACCTCACCTGCATAGCACTGCATATTTATGTTTTTAAGCACCGTTGTGCTGCCATAGGATTTGTCAAGGTACTTGATGTCAAGAATTACTTCCTTTTCCATTACCCAAGCACCTCCGTTCTTTTGAACATAGGATCGGCAAACTCAGACAAAAGTCCGGCAAGAGAGATCTGATACCCTTTTTCGCCGTATGATCTGAAGAGATCCTGCGAGCCTCTGTATGAGGGAGTAAGGTGGTCGATCTTCCAGCTCCCTGCGTACTTGCTTAAAAAGATATAGCAATAATATGGCATATCAGTGGTGTTTTCGCTGAAGCTGTCTGTTTTGCCGTCCCGGTACTGAGGGGAGCCGGCTGCTGAATATATAACGCTGCCGCCGCTGTCCTGCATGGAAATACTGTAATTTACAAGTACCGCAGCACTGTTCAGTCCGAGCTTTTTGATCTGCGTTGATAAAACCACAGCCTGACAGCTTCTGATGGTGCCCCAGTAAACAGAGCCGCTGTTTGTTTTGCTGTTTGTCATATTGTTATGCAGCAATTCAAAGTTGCTTTTAAAATTTGAAGCGTTGATGTAGTTTGAATAGCGCATACTGTTTCCTGCTGCGGCAGGCTCGGCGGCAAAATACTTATCGCTCAGATCGTTCTGAGCTGCAAGTATATCCTCGAAAGTGCCTTTGTTGGTGCTTACGCTTTCGCTTATAAAGTCCTTTACGAACTTTTGGATATCATCCTTGCTCGCTTCAAACATAAGGCTGTTGATACCTATATAGCACATGGTTGCAATAACAAGCACAACAGCGATCAGAACCCCCAGATTTATTTTTTTGAGCAGTTTTAACACCATTTATCCCCCCTGTGAATTTGATTGTATCACAATTATTTCCATTGGTCAAGGCTTGTAAAACTAATTTATAAAAAAGGCTTGACAATTACAGTTTCTTTTGGTATAATATATAAGCACTTGTAAAGGCGGTGGGTCAAAACCCCTTTATTATAGTCTTTCTGAGTGTGATGAGCTATTAGCTCAGTTGGCAGAGCATTTGACTTTTAATCAAAGGGTCTGGGGTTCGAATCCCCAATAGCTCATAATTAAAAAACGCTTGTTTACGCTTATGGCGTATACGAGCGTTTCTTTTTTTATACTCTTGTGGCAAGAAGCTTTGCAATAATAAGATCGCTGTCGGTGGTAATTTTAATATTCACTGTATCACCCTCAACGATATGTATCTTATGACCTGACTCGGTGAAAATGCTGCAAGTGTCTGTAAGCCGGGCTTTTTTTGTTTCATCAAGCTCGTTGTAGTACTTATCCAGCAGTGTTATGTCAAAGCTCTGGGGCGTTTGCGCCCTGTATAATGTACTTCTGTCAAGTGAGCTGTCGATGGTCTCTCCGTTTTGCGAGCTTACCACCGTGTCCACACATTTAAGATAAGTTCCGCAGGCAGAATATTTCAGCGCACCGATGATGTTTTCTTCGATCATTGTATCGGTAAGAAAGGGGCGTACTGCATCGTGGGTGATGATTATATCTCCTTTTTTTATCTCATGTGCTGCTTTGATGGCATCTACAATGTTCATTACGGTGCGGTTCCTGTCGCTGCCGCCGTCAATGACCTTGACACGGCTCCGGTCGATCCCGTACTCCTCCAGCAGCTGATCCATTACAGCGTGCCAGTCCGGTTTAATTCCGATGTAGATCTCATCTATGTGCCTTTGCTCGGCAAATTTTTCAATTGTGTAAATAATTATCGGTTTGTCAAGAACCCTGATAAACTGTTTGGGCATTGCGGCATTTTTCATTCTCGTTCCGCTGCCGCCTGCAACTATTCCCGCAAAAATCATTTTTTTCTCCTTTTTTACCGTTCGTTTTTACATCGTCAGTTAATGCCGTATTCTTTGTTCAGATCAAGAAGGCAATGACCTTCTATTGTTTTGCGTATCACATCGATAACGATGACCATATAGCAGTTTTCAGTATCCGTGAAAAGCAGGATATGCTGATAGGTGTTTTCGTTATTGACATAAACTGCTTCTATAAGGTGTCTGCGGTAACCGTATTCCGATATAAGTCCATTCTCCGCCAGCTCTTGTGCATAGCCCCATATATCTAATGTATACTCGGCAGAATCTGTAACGTTTTTCATGCCGCCCTGCATAGTCTGAATATACTTTTGTTTATCAAGTTCTCGCAGCATACGTGTTTCACCGCTTCTTTTTCTGAACAAACAACGCCCCCCGCATTGCGAGGAGCGCCTGACTGTCTTACTTTATTTCGTACTTTTTGAGCAGCGCCTGGATCTTCGAATGAGGATCAATAACATTTGAGATGGAAAGATCGTGGTTGAGCGATGCAATATAGTAAGCGATATACTTAGCACAATCCACTTCGTGGAACCAGGGGCTTGCCAGCAGCTCCGGTGTTCTGTAAGTAAGGTTTGTGCCGAAAACTCCGTCGATTATGCCGTCTGCATAAGCCTTGTTGAATTGCTCAAGGCCGTTTGTGAATATTGGATATGTTGCATAGCAGAATATTCTTCCTGCCTTGCGCTTTTTAAGCTCAATAGCGATGTCAAGCATACTCTCGCCGGAAGAGATAATATCATCGGCGACGAAAATATCCTTGCCTGAAACGTCGTTGCCCATATATTCGTGTGCAACTATGGGGTTTCTTCCGTTTACAACGGTGGAGTAGTCACGTCTTTTATAGAACATTCCCAGGTCTACACCAAGAATGGAAGCATAATACATATTTCTGTTGATAGCACCCTCGTCAGGAGATACTATCATGTAGTGATCCTTGTTGGGCTTGAAATTATCAATGCTTCTGAACATAGCCTTGAGCACCTGATAGGAAGGGATGATATTGTCAAATCCCATGAGGGGGATAGCGTTCTGGACTCTTGGGTCATGTGCATCGAAAGTCAGAATGTTTGAAACACCCATAGACTGAAGCTCCTGAAGAGCTACTGCACAGTCAAGAGATTCACGGTAGTTTCTTCTGTGCTGTCTGCCGCCGTAAAGTGTCGGCATTATAACATTTATTCTGTGGGTCTTTCCGCTTGCAGCCTGTATAAGCCTTTTAAGATCCTGGAAATGATCGTCGGGAGACATACAGTTTAGCTGTCCGAAAAGGTTATATTTAATATTGTAATTCCCCACGTCACAAAGAATAAAAAGGTCTGTTCCTCTGACGGTCTGCTTGATAAGACCCTTTCCGTCGCCTGAGGAGAAACGTGGGCAGTCAGCCTCTACAAGAAATGTGTCCACAGCATACTCGTTCTCATTAGCCCAGTTTGTAAGATACCAGTTAACCTTTTCGCCAAGATCCTTTGCATTTTCCATTGCAAGAAGTCCCAGCGGCGCAACTCTTGAATTGTTGTCAAAAAGTATTTTATCAGCCTTGCTACCCATTTAAAGAATCCTCCATCTATTTGGTGATTATGCAGAAAAAGCGCACCATCGCCACGGTTATTATTAACAAACCAATTATACTGCATTTTTCGTCAATTTACAATAGCGTTTATAAATTTTTCAGATATTTCAACCTTTTTCACAAAAACAGATGATACTTAACGGACCATTTATATCTAAATCACAACAGAGCTGTCGTTGGTTTTTCAGCAATTGTTTTTTGTTTTACCCCGGCTTTGCCGTTTGTTTATTATTCATTATTAGTGCTTGCAATTTATGCTCATATGGTGTATAATAAAATGGATTAGGTGTGTGCATTTTTAAGAACAGAGGCTTTTTTGGCGCTTATGCACCCCTTTTTGCGAATTTGATAGGTTAGGAGTAGTTTTTATGACAAGATCCCAGAAGTATTTTGGTGAAATGAAGTCCAAAAGAGTGGCTTTTATCGGCGTCGGTGTCAGCCATCTTGAGCTTATAAAGCTTTTTCTCTCAAAGGGAATCAAGGTTGTGATATGTGACAAAAAAAGCAAAGATGAATTTGACGAGGGTATTTATGAGGAGTTCAACGCCAGAGGAGTTGATTTTTCACTTGGTGAGAACTATATAGATGAGATCTATAATTGTGACGTGGTGTTCAGAACACCGGGCTTTTACTATAACAGACCCGAGCTTGAAAAGGCAAGACAGATGGGCATTGTTGTTACCAGCGAGATGGAGACCTTCTTTGATCTTTGCCCCTGCCGTACATACGGTATAACAGGTTCTGACGGAAAGACCACTACCACCACCCTTGTAAGTGAATTCTTAAAGGCTGAGGGCAGGCGTGTTCACCTTGGGGGAAATATCGGAAAGGCGCTTTTGCCCATAGTTGAGACAATATCTGATTCCGATGTTGCTGTGGTCGAGCTTTCAAGTTTTCAGCTTATTTCCATGAGGGAATCACCGGACATAGCAGGCATAACAAACATCAGACCCAACCACCTCAATGTCCATAAGGATATGCAGGAGTATATAGATTCCAAGCTTAATCTTATCCTCCATCAGAATGCTTACTCAAAAACCATTCTCAGCTTTGACGACGAGACAACACGAAACCTCAGCGGATATGTCCGTGGCGAGCTCAAATACTTCAGCCGCCATAAGCAGGTGGACAACGGAAGCTTCCTGCGTGAGGACGGTATGCTTTGCTACAGCGACCACGGCAAGGTCACAGAGTATGTTCATATGAACGATATCAAGATCCCCGGAATGCATAATGTTGAGGACTACCTCACCGCTATCGCAATGACCTACGGAGATGTGAGCGTACAGAGCGTAGTTAATGTGGCAAAGACTTTTCCGGGCGTTGAGCACCGTATTGAGTTTGTCCGTGAGCTTGACGGCGTAAAATATTACAACAACTCTATCGCATCAAGCCCCACAAGAGTTCTTGCCTGCCTTGATGCCTTTGACCAGAAGCAGATAATGATACAGGGCGGAAGCGATAAGGGTATCTCCTTTGAGCCAATGGCAGATGCACTTTGCAAAAAGGTAAAGGTGCTTATCCTTATGGGCGAGACAGCGCAGAAGATTGAGGATGCAGTAAAGGCTTCGTCTGAATATGACCCGGCTAATATACGTATAGTAAGAGTTGCAGATATGGCTGAGGCTGTGGATATAGCCCACCATTATGCTGTTGAAGGGGATATAGTTTCCCTTTCTCCGGCTTGTGCAAGCTTTGATATGTACAGAATGTTCGAGGACAGGGGAAGACACTTTAAACAGCTGGTAAACCAGCTTTGATAAATGCCCGATCCGCAATGCCGGTAATTCCGGTATCCGGGTGGGGGAAACGGAGTTTTGGAAAATGAGTTTTGATTTGAAACAGGCTTTGAGCGAGCTTTGCGCCGCACCGGGAGTGTCCGGAGCAGAAAAAAGTGCCCAGCAGACAGCTCAACAGCTGCTTTCACAATTTGCAAGGACCGAGACGGATACTTTTGGCAATGTATACGGCTATGTGGGCGAGCATACGCAGGGCAGACAGAAGCTTATGCTTGAGGCGCATATAGACGAGATAGGCTGTATAGTGACCTATATTACCGATGAGGGCTTTTTGAAGATATCCGGCTGCGGAGGGATAGATGAACGTGCCCTTGCCGCCCAGCAGGTAACTGTATACGGGAAGGAAAAGATAAAGGGAGTGATAACCTCCATACCGCCGCACCTGTCGGAGAAGGACAATTCATATAGTATAAACGATGTGTTTGTGGATATAGGCTTAAACAGGCAGCAGGCTGAAAAGCTTGTATCTCCCGGAGACAGGGTGCTTGTTGAAAACGAGCTTGTAAGCCTTGGAGAGGGCATTGTTACCTCAAAGGCACTTGACGACAGAAGCGGCGTGGCTGCGGTGCTTCTGGCTCTTGATATGCTGAAGGGGAAAAAGACGGCTTATGATATATGTGTGCTTTTCGCCGCACAGGAGGAAACAGGTGAGAGAGGTGCAAAAACAGGAACCTACAGACTTGCGCCGGATCTTGCCATAGCGGTGGATGTAAGCTTTGCAAAGACCCACTTTGAAAGTGAACAGGACTGTGCAAAAATGGGAGAGGGTGCTATGATCGGCATTGCTCCCGTGCTGTCCGGTGATCTTTCACAGGAGCTTGTCAGGACCGCAGAAAGATGTAATTTGCCATATCAGCTGGAGGTCATGAGCGGTACGACCGGGACCGACGCTGACAAAATAAGCATATCGGCAGGCGGAGTCAGGACGGTAATTTTATCTATACCGCTGAAGTATATGCATACTCCCGTTGAGGTGGTGGACCTTGGGGATATTGAGAACACGGCAAAGCTTATTGCCGAATTTGCACAGGAAAGGTGAGGGCTGTGAAGAAACTACTTGAAAACCTTTGCCTGCTTGACGGGATATCAGGCGATGAGGGTGCGGTGAGAGAGTTTATTATCTCACAGATAAAGGATCGGGCACAGATCTCGGTAGATCCTCTGGGAAACGTGATAGCTTTCTGTAAGGGGGAAAAACCAGCGAAAAATAAGGTGCTTGTGTCCGCCCACATGGATGAAGTTGGAATGATCGTTACTTATATAAACGGCGACGGAACACTTAAAGTCCAGTGCGTAGGCGGAGTAGATCCTGCTGTGGTGTACGCTAAGAGAGTTAAGGTGGGCAAAAATAAGGTGCCGGGCGTTATCGCCACAACGGCAGTGCACAATCTGAGCAAAGAAGAAAAGGGAAAAACACCCGGCTTTGATAAGCTTACGGTGGATATAGGCTGTCAAAGCAGAGAACAGGCCTGTAAGCTGGTCAAACTCGGGGACAGCGTTTGTTTTGATTCACAGTTTCTGACCTTTGGAGACGATTTTGTAAAATCAAAGGCTATTGACGACAGGGCAGGCTGTGCGATCATGATAAAGCTTATACAGGACATACCCCGGTACGATACCTACTTCACCTTTGTGGTCCAGGAAGAGGTGGGCCTGAGAGGTGCGACCACCGCAAGCTATACCGTTGACGCCGACTACGCCTTTGTGCTTGAAGCAACAACAGCTGCGGATATTCCGTCTGCCCACGATGATAAAAAGGTCTGCTGCGTCGGAGAAGGACCGGTGGTGAGCTTTATGGACAGACATACCATTTACGATAAAGAGATGTTTGACCTTGCTTTTGAAACGGCAAAGGAAAATCATATACCCTGCCAGACCAAAACAATGATCGCAGGAGGAAATGATGCAGGTGCAATACACCTTTCACGTAACGGAGTCAGGACAACGGCAATATCCTTGCCCTGCAGATATCTTCATTCTCCAAGCTGCGTGATAAAACTGACTGACCTGCAATATGCATACGAGCTCACAAAACTAATTTTGGACAGGACTTACAACAGATGATTTACCAGCTTACACAGCTTGACCTTCATACGCTGGAAAAGCTGTCTTCAAACAATTATACAAGACGGATAAAATCCCATTTTCTTGCTTATTCCACAAAGTATGAGTTCTGCCGCTTTTTTGCCGTGGACGATTACGATAAACACTGCGGGATAATATGTATGTTCAACTCATCAATGATAGTCAGCTGCTTTGAAGATACACCCTTCAGCCGGGAGATCCTTTCAGAGATAGCATCCTTTGCGGTGATAAACAAACCTCTTTCGGTGGAGTTCCCGGTGGAATATGCCCGTGACCTTGAAAGAATGTGCAGCATTGAATATATGGGAGATAAGCGCACGGAGTTTGCATTTTCCGCACAGGGCGAACTGCCCGAGCTTGATGTTCAGGAGCTGCCTCGCCTTGATGACGTTTTCAATATCCTTGCAGACTGTTTCCCCGCAATAAAGAACAACCACGGGCTGTGGCTCACAGATACCTCTCACAGAGTTCGCAGAGGTCTTGCACAGAGCTTTGTCCTTGAGGGCTGCACCACAGCCACCGTGCAGTACATAATCGACAGGGTGGCGCTTATAGGCCATGTGGGTACGCTGCCCGAATACAGAGGACAGCATTATGCCCGTAAGCTCCTTTACTGGATAGGGGAGAAGCTTACTGCTGACGGCTTTGATGTAAGGCTGTTTGCAAGACCGCATCGGGTCAGCTACTACGAGGAGATAGGCTTTAAAAAGTGCGGGCTTGATATAGTATTAGAAAGAAAAGATAAAGATTTTTAGCATGATCGGGAGATCTGTTTTATCTATGGGCAGTCATCGTTTTTATTTTTATAAGCGCTGAAATAAATGATTTTGCAAAACCCTGAAAGGACTTAATAAATAATGACAGAAAACTTATTTGGAATAGATGAACGTATCCTCGCACTTGCGCACGAGGCTGAAAAAGAGTGTGAGCAGATGTTCGCACAGACGGACGAGATAGCCCGCTTCAACGGAGAAAAGGTGCTCAAAGCCTTTATTGACAACCGTGTGAGTGAAAGCTGCTTTAAAGGTACCACGGGCTACGGCTACGGCGACTGCGGCAGAGATACCCTTGATAAGGTCTTTGCGCAGGCATTCGGAGGCGAGGACGCTATCGTTCGCCACACCTTTGTAAACGGAACTCACGCACTTTCAACTGCGCTGTTCGGCGCATTGCGAATGGGCGATACGCTGCTTTCCTGCGTGGGCAGACCGTACGATACCCTTGAGGGGGTTATCGGACTTACAGGCGAAAAGGGCTCGGGCTCGCTTATAGATTTCGGCATTAAGTACGAACAGGTCGACCTTGTAAACGAACATGCTCCCGACCTTGATGCGATAGCGCAAAAGGCAAAAACTGCAAAGGTCGCTTATATCCAGCGTTCAAGAGGATACTCTTTGCGTCCGTCACTCAGCGTTGAGATAATAGGGAAGATCGCACAGGCTGCAAAGTCAGCAAACCCCGATATAATCGTAATGGTGGATAACTGCTACGGCGAGTTCGTCGAAAAGCGAGAGCCGCTGTCGGTGGGAGCAGACCTTATCATCGGCTCGCTTATCAAAAACCCCGGCGGCGGCATCGCAAGCACAGGCGGATACATCTGCGGCAGGGCAGACCTGGTTGAAAAGTGTGCAGACAGGCTTACCTGCGTGGGAATGGGAAAGGCAGTGGGCTGTACCCTCTCGCAGAACAGAGAAATGCTCCTTGGATTTTTCCTTTCGCCGCAAACTGTCGCAAGTGCAGTAAAGACATCTGTCTTTGCCTGCAAGCTTTTTGAAAAGCTTGGCTTTAAAACTCTCCCCGAAAGCAGCGAAACAAGAACGGATATAATCGCTTCGATACTTCTTGAAAATGAAAACAACCTGACTGCCTTTTGTCAGGGTATACAGAAAGGCTCGCCTGTGGACAGCTTTGTAACCCCCGAAGCGTGGGATATGCCGGGCTACGAAAGCAAGGTAATAATGGCGGCAGGAGCGTTCACAATGGGCGCATCTATCGAGCTTTCTGCAGACGCACCGATAAGAGAGCCGTTCGCTGCGTGGCTTCAGGGCGGAATAACCTACCCAAGCGGCAGAATGGGGATACTTGTTGCCGCAAACGAGATGTGTAAAAAAGGACTTTTAAGACTTTAATATACCGAAAGGAATGAAAACTATGGCAGAATTATTCAGCGTAAAGGTAAAGGATATTGTTGATCAGCTCAACTGTGAAATGCTTTATTCCCCGGATAATCTGGACGATATTACCGTTACGGAGAACGACTGTAACAGACCCGGCTTGCAGCTTATGGGATTTTACGAGTATTTCAATGCTGAGCGTGTGCAGATCTGCGGAAATATGGAGTTTGCTTACCTTGCATCTCTTGATGAACTTACAAGATACCAGCGTATAGATGCTCTTTTTGCCACAAAGATACCTCTTTTCGTTGTGGCGAGAGGACATGAGCTTTATCCGGAAATGATCGAGATAGCAAAGAAATATCAGGTACCTATCGCAAGGACACCTGACAGCACAACTGCGTTCATCGCCGCTCTTATCGGATACCTGAACGTTGAGCTTGCCCCGAGAATAACACGTCACGGCGTGCTTATAGAGGTTTACGGCGAGGGTCTGCTTATAGTTGGTGAAAGCGGCGTAGGTAAAAGCGAAACAGCTATCGAGCTTGTTAAGCGTGGTCACAGACTTGTGGCTGACGATGCGGTGGAGATAAGAAAAACCTCCAGCAAAACGCTGGTGGGAACATCTCCGGATAACATAAGACACTTTCTTGAGCTGCGTGGTATAGGAATAATCAATACCAGAAGGTTGTTTGGTATGGGTGCTATAAAGGTTAGCGAGAAGATCGACCTTATAGTTGAACTTGAACCCTGGGACAGCACAAAGATCTACGACCGGATGGGTGTTGACAACGAGTACACAGCCATCCTTGGGGTCAAGGTGCCAAGCCTGACAATACCTATAAAACCGGGACGTAACCTTGCGGTAATACTTGAAGTCGCAGCTATGAATAACAGACAAAAGAAAATGGGCTATAACGCTGCTGCCGAGCTTCTTGAAAATCTCGGTTTGCAAATGGATAAGAAGGATAAAATAAAAAGCTGGGATAACTTTTAATAGTCCAATAAAATGTACTTAAATCATATAAAGTACATTTTATTGTACAATTGGAGATGAAACTTTTGAACATAATCGCTGATATGCATACCCATACGCTTGCCTCAACTCATGCATATTCCACCATAACCGAAAACTGCCGCAGCGCAGCGGAAAAGGGGATCAGAATAGTGGCTATGACCGACCATTATGGTGATATGCCCGACTCTCCTCATTTGTGGCACTTTGAAAATTTGAAGATACTCCCACGGACAATATGCGGCGTTACGGTATTGAAGGGCGTTGAGGCGAATATAATAAACGATGGGGGCGAGCTTGATATGCCGAGAAAGACCCTTGAAAGTCTGGAGTGGGTAGTGGCTTCAATGCACAGACAGGTGTATAAGCCGACCACACCCGAAAACCATACAAGGGCTTATATCAACACCGCAAAAGATCCTAAGGTGGACGTTATCGGGCATTGCACCACCGACTTTTTCCCGATTGATTACGAAAAATGTATAAAGGCATTCAAAGAGTATGACAAACTTGTGGAAATAAATGAAAGCTCCATTCTTTATAAAAAAGGCTCCAGGAAAAATACTTATGAAGTGCTGAGATTGTGCAAAAAGTATGAGGTGCCTGTGGTACTGGATTCTGACGGGCATTTCTGTGAGCTTATCGGCGTTGTGACAAACGCTCTGGAAATTGTAAACGAGGTCGGCTTCCCACAGGAGCTTGTGATAAATGCGGACTTCGACCGGCTTAAAGATCACATATGCCGCCGTCACCCGGACTCAGGTATATTTTGAGAAAGGAGAGTCCTAAAAAATGGACAGTTCCAACAACATGGAAGCTTTGCTGAACGCTGCAAAAGAGTGTGGATGCGATTACGTTCTGAACGAACCGCTGAGCGCACACACGACCTTTAAGATCGGCGGCTGCTGCAAGGCTATGATAAATATAAATTCTGCACAGAGCCTTAAAAAGCTAATGGACATTGCAAGAGAATACTCACTGCGGTATTATGTTCTTGGGAAGGGTTCCAATGTGCTTTTTGACGATAAAGGCTTTGACGGAGTTATCCTGCATATAGGCAGCGGATTTGATAGGATCCGGCTTGTGGGAGACAATACCGTCAGAGTGCAGGCAGGGTGCAGCATGATGAAACTGTGCAGATTTGCCCTTGAAAACTCTCTTACCGGACTGGAATTTGCCTATGGAATCCCGGGCACGGTAGGCGGCGGTGTTTTTATGAATGCAGGTGCATACGGCGGGGAGATCAAGGACGTGCTGAAAAGCTGTACTGTTGTCACCGGCAAAGGAGAGATAAAAGAACTTGATGCCTCTCAGCTTGAGCTTTCTTACAGACACAGTGCTCTGATGGAAAGCGGAGATGTGGTCTGTGAGGCGGTCTTTGAGCTCCAAAAGGGGGACAGGGATCTAATCGAAACAAAGATGAACGATCTTATGGGAAGACGAAAGGACAAACAGCCTCTTGATTATCCCAATGCAGGATCGACCTTCAAGCGCCCCGAAGGATTTTTTGCCGGTAAGCTTATCCAGGACTGCGGTCTGAGAGGCTTTGCAGTGGGAGGGGCAATGGTTTCGGAGAAACACTGCGGATTTGTTATAAATAAAAACAATGCAACGTCAGCTGATGTTGTTTCCCTTATAAAACAAGTACAAAATATTGTACAGAAAGAGACGGGGCAGTTCCTTGAATGTGAGGTAAGGATAATCCCGTACAAGTAAGGAAAGAGGTAAAAAAATGCAATTTGTTATCATAACAGGTATGTCCGGTTCGGGAAAATCAAGCTGTGTGGATGTGCTGGAGGATATGGGGTATTACTGTATAGACAATATGCCCCCGGAGCTTATCGGAAAGTTTGTTGATATCTGCAACCAGTCCGACGGAAAGATCGACAAGGTCGCTTTCGTTATCGACATAAGAAGCGGCGAGCTGTTTTTAAAGCTCAAGGATACCCTTACACTTCTGAAGGAAGAGGACGTTAGTCTGAAGATAGTTTTTCTTGACTGCTCAGACGACGTGATAATAAGAAGGTACAAGGAAACAAGAAGAAAGCATCCTTTGGACGAGGTCTCCTTTGGTAATATCCGCAAGGCTATCGAAACCGAACGTGAGGTGCTTGTGCCAATTAAGGCAATGGCGGATTACTACATAGATACCACCAATACCTCCGCCGGAGAATTTCGTGAGAGAATGAGGGGCTTTTTCGACGAAAACAACGATTATATGCACATTGATGTGCGCTCTTTCGGATTTAAGTTCGGACATATGCCCGAGGCGGATCTGGTGTTTGATGTAAGGTGTCTGCCTAACCCGTTTTATATCCCGGAACTTAAAGGTCTTACAGGCCTTAACCCGGAGGTCTATACCTACGTTATGAAGTTTGACCAGTCCAAAAGACTTCTGGATAAGCTGTGCAACCTTATAGATTTTCTTATCCCTTTGTATGAAAAAGAGGGTAAGTCTCAGCTGGTAATAGCATTTGGCTGTACAGGGGGCAAGCACAGAAGTGTTGCCATGGCAGAGGCACTGGCGCAGCATCTGCGTGATAAGAATATGAGAATAAGGATCCAGCACAGAGATATAGATAAACGATAGGATTGAGATAGTTTGGAAGAGCATTCCTTTTCATACAGAGCGAAAAATGAAATAATACAGCGCATCAACTCACGGGACAAGGCGGATGCTTGTCTTATGGGTGTGCTTTTGTGCGCCAATTCCCTCAATGACAGGGAAATAACGGTCCTTACGGAGAATAAGCTGCTCAGGGATTTTTTTGTGCTTAACGTCAACCGTATACTTGACTGTGACGACGGGGTGGAGATAAACGAGATACAGCGCAAGCATTCAGCAGTGCTGTATGACCTTTGTATACCCAGATCTCAGGACAGGCTTTTTATCCTTGACTATTTTCAGCTTGACCAGAGCAGGGGTATGAGCAGAGATGATCTGCCGAAGGCAAAGTATTACCCTTATGTTGTGGGGGGGATATTCCTTGCCTGCGGAAGTGTGAATAACCCGGAAAAGAAGTATCATATGGAATTTGTTATGCCAAGTCTGGAGCTTTGCAACTCTCTTGGGCTGCTGCTTATAGACAACTACGGGATCGTTCCCAAACACGTTGAAAGAAAGCATTATCAGATAGTCTACATCAAAGACTCGGAAAACATCATCGACATCCTTACTATGATGGGAGCACAAATGGCTTCGCTGGAGATCATGAATGTGAAAATGATGAAAGATGTGAAGAATAAAATAAATCGTTCAATGAACTGCGACAACGCCAATATCGACAAGGCTCTTGGTGCGGCGGAAAGACAGATCAGCGATATTGAACTTATCGACTCCACAATGGGACTTGACAGTCTGCCCGATACCCTGAGAGATATTGCAAGGATAAGATATGAAAATATAGATTTTACGCTAAAGGAGCTTGGGGCTGCTATGGAGCCGCCCATATCACGTTCGGGGGCGAACCACCGAATGCAGAAAATAGCTGAGATAGCTGAAAATATACGAAAGGAAAAAGCAAAAAGGTGACTGATTTCGTTCATTTGCACCTGCACAGTGAGTATTCGCTACTTGACGGTGCCTGCCGTCTGGGAGAGCTCGTTGACACAGTTAAACAACTGGGACAGACCAGCTGTGCGGTCACAGACCACGGCAATATGTTTGCAGCGGTGGAATTTTACAACGCCTGCAAGGCAAAGGGAATAAAACCGATAATAGGCTGCGAAATGTATGTTGCGCCCCGTACACGCTTTGATAAGGTGAACAGGGTGGATTCCTCGCCCTATCATCTGGTGCTTTTGTGCAAAGACCAGCAGGGCTACCGCAACCTTATAAAGCTTGTTTCCCTTTCGTATACCGAGGGCTTTTACAATAAGCCAAGGGTCGATGAACAGCTGCTTGAAAAGTATAGCGGGGGACTTGTCTGCCTTTCTGCCTGCCTTGCAGGAGAAATACCAAGAAAGCTGCTCAGCGGAGATTATGAGGGAGCAAAGCAAACTGCTTTGAGATATAACAAGATATTCGGACAGGGCAACTATTACCTTGAACTTCAGGATCATGATATAGATGACCAGAAAAGGATCATTCCCCTTCTTGCAAGGATTTCCCGGGAAACAGGGATCCCCCTTGCAGCCACCAACGACTGTCACTATCTTAAAAGAGAAGACGCAAAAGCACAAAGGGTGCTGCTTTGTATCTCCACCGGCACAACCCTTGACGATCCCAATAAGCTTGAGTTCCCCACCCAGGAGTTTTACGTTAAAAGCGGAGATGAAATGTCCAGGCTTTTTGCCAATTATCCTCAGGCGATAGAAAATACCGTTAAGATCGCACAGATGTGCAACGTGGAATTTGAGTTTGGAAATACCAAGCTTCCGTATTTCCATATCGACGGTGTGGAAGATAACGAGAAGTTTTTGCGTGAAATGTGCCGCAAGGGGCTTGAAAAGCGTTACGAGAACCCCACAGCGGAGGCTCGTGAGCGGCTGGAGTATGAACTTGACATAATCACCAAAATGGGCTACACCGACTATTACCTCATAGTCTGGGATTTTATAAACTATGCCAAGACCCACGGTATACCCGTAGGCTGCGGAAGAGGCTCGGGAGCAGGCAGCCTGTGCGCTTATTGTATAGGTATCACAGGTATTGATCCTTTGAGATATAATCTTTTGTTTGAAAGGTTCCTTAACCCCGAAAGAGTATCCATGCCGGACTTTGATGTGGACTTTTGCATGGAGGGCAGACAAAGGGTAATAGATTACGTTATAAACAAATACGGTGAGGATCATGTTGCACAGATAGCTACCTTTGGTACCCTTGCTGCAAAGCAGGCGGTCAGGGATGTGGCGAGGGTAATGGGACTTTCATACCAGACGGGAGATATGGTCTCAAAAGCCGTGCCCAGAGGGATGCCTCTTTCGGAATCTGTGAAAAGGGTGCCGGAGCTTTCAAAAATGTATAACAACGATCCCAAAATAAAAGAGCTTATTGACACAGCAGTCAGAGTAGAGGGTATGCCAAGGAACGTTTCTACCCATGCGGCAGGTGTTGTTATCACAAAAGATCCGGTGGACTGCTATGTTCCTGTCTATGCCCGTGACGGTCAGGTCTCCACACAGTACACCATGACTATCCTGGAGCGTCTGGGGCTTTTAAAAATAGACTTTTTGGGTCTTCGCAACCTGACTATAATAAACCATTGTGTACAGCAGGTAAAAAAGCAGATACCTGATTTTGATATCAACAATATTCCCCTTGATGACAAGGAAGTGTACGAAATGCTTTCCCGGGGCAGGACCGAGGGCGTCTTTCAGTTTGAAAGCCCGGGAATGACTGCCACGATAACTAAGCTTCGTCCCACGGGGATAGAAGACCTTATTGCGGTGATCTCACTTTACCGACCGGGTCCGATGGATTCTATTCCCACATATATACGCAACCGCCACGACCCGGAGCTTGTGAGATATAAACATCCGCTTTTAAAGAATATTCTTGATGTGACCTACGGCTGTATAGTATATCAGGAGCAGGTAATGCAGATATTCCGTGTGCTTGCAGGATATTCCTACGGCAGGGCAGATATTGTCCGCAGAGCTATGGCAAAGAAAAAAGCCGACGTGCTCGAGGCGGAAAGAAAAGCTTTTGTATACGGCGAGAAAGGGCAGTGCGTCGGCGCCGTGGCAAACGGGGTAGATGAAAAAACTGCAAACGAGATATTTGACGAAATGACCTCCTTTGCCAGCTATGCCTTCAATAAGTCTCATGCTGCGGCATATGCCACGATCTCATATCAGACAGCATATCTGAAATGTCATTTATACAAAGAATATATGGCAGCACTGATGACAAACGCCCTGCTTGATTCTACCGAAAAGCTTTTTGGTTATATTACAAGTGTGAGCAGAAACGGAGTCAAAGTGCTTGATATTGATATAAATAAAAGCGAAAGAGGCTTTGTGGCACAGCCGGAAGGCATACGTTTTGCGCTGCTTGCAGTAAAAAGCCTGGGTGAAAACGCCATAGCCGGCATCGTATCAGAGCGTGAAAAAAACGGCGAGTTCCGGTCTTTGTGGGACTTTTGCAGCCGTGTAAGCGCAAAAGATATAAACACACGCACTGTTGAGGCGCTTATAAAAAGCGGTGCATTTGACTGCTTTGGGAACACTCGCCGTGAGATGCTTGATTTCTGCGGGGATATGATGACCGAGGCGGCACATAGCCGTGAGACAAATCTTGAAGGTCAGCTGGACTTTTTCGGCATGGCCGATCAAAACGGTTCGCCGGGATTTGAAATGACGATACCCCATTTGGAGGAATTTCCCCGTGCACAGCTTCTTGAATATGAGCACGAGGCACTTGGAATGTACCTTTCGGGACATCCCTGTGACGATTATGCCGCCTTTGCAAGGGCGGACAAGTGCGTTACTACCCTTGAAATGATCTCTCACCACAAACAAACCGACGGCGCCGATGAGGCACAGCCGGTAAAGCTTGTGGGAATGGTCGTATCAAAAAAAGAACTCAAAACAAGAAAAGGGGATATGATGTGCTTTGTACAGCTGGAGGACAAGTTCTCATCTGTTGAGCTTGTGGTTTTTCCCGAACTTTTTGCCGCATCTTCAGGACTTCTTCAAAAGGGTATGATAGTTTATGTCAGCGGAAAAATATCCGGCAGAGAGGACGAGGACCCCCAAATACTTGCCGAAAATATAATCAGCGCAGAAAACTTTGAGAAAAGCTGCCTTCACCGTGACCTTTGCCTTCGTCTGAACTCGGCGGATAAGGAAAAACAGGATGAGATAAAAAATATTGTAAGGGACTTTAAGGGCAGCGCAAATGACAGCAGCCTCATACTGTATCTGTCCGATATTGGCAGAAAAATTAAACTGAAAGATACCCCAACAGTCCGCATGGATAAGAAGCTTGTTGAAAAGCTTTCCCATTTGCTGGGAGAGGAAAATGTTGCCTTTATGCAGCGTAAATAAAAAATATACGCAAAACTGTGGAAATACACGGGCGAATGTGGTAAAATATTAACACGACCGGTATTTCGGTATCTGAAAATTACCGGATAGGAGGAATGAAATGCCTATTTCATATAAACGAAGTGCTGTGGGCGAGGGGATAGCCCTTACGGAGATAACCGACCCAAAGTTCAAATCAAATCTTATAAGTGTATCCTTTGTTACCCCGACGGATGTAAAGAATGCACCGCTGAACACCCTTGTTATGGAGCTTCTTGCATCGTCAAACGATAAAAATAAGACCCTTGCAGAGCTAACAGGGGAGCTTGCATATCTTTATGGTGCCACCTTGTCCACTAAGTCAAGACGTATAGGTGACTGCCAGGAAAACGGCTTGTGCATTGAGTATATTTGTGATGATTATACGATCGGCCGTGAGATCATCTCCACAAAGGCATCCCAACTGCTGCTCGATTGTATCTTCAGACCGCTTTTTGAAAACGGAAGGTTCAGCGAACGATATGTAAGTATGCGTAAAAAGGAACTTGAGGACAACATCAACGCAGAGTTTAACGATAAGTTCGGCTACTCTATGCGAATGGCAAAGGAAATAATATATAAGGGCGAACCTGCCTGCATCTCACTGCTGGGAACTGTGGAAAATGCAAGAGCCATAACTTCACAGCAGCTTACAGACAGGTATCATGAGCTTCTTAGCTCCTCACAGATAGAGATAGTTATGTGCGGAAGAGATTTTGAAAGGGTAAAACCTGTTATGATACAAGCCTTTTCACAGCTTGAACGTACAGACTATGTTCCCGTAAACTATAAGGCCCTGTCGCCTGTTAAAAAGGAAACTGCCTATGAGCGCCAGACCCAGGATGTCAACCAGAGCAAGATGATAATGGCGTTCAAAAGCGGATATGAGGATATCTATACAGCTAAGCTTTTTACAGCTCTGCTGGGAGGAACACCTTTTTCAAAGCTTTTTTCAAACGTTAGAGAGAAAATGTCTTTGTGTTATTACTGCTCGGCTGCATATTCGGATATCAAGGGCACTCTTTTAGTGTCAAGCGGAGTGGCAAAAAAGGATATTGAAAAAGCCCGGGAAGCTATCCTCATGCAGCTTGAAGCAATAAAGAACGGAGAGTTTACTCAACAGGAGCTTGAACATACAAAAATATATCTGTGTACAGGCTTTAAATCCAATAATGATTCTATCTACCGGATGTCAGAATACTATACAGCCCAGAATACAAGGGGAACTTCTTATTCTCCCGAACAGGTGTGCGATATTTTTATGGACATAACAAAGCAGCAGGTGATCGAGTGTGCAAAGAGCTTTGTGTATGATACCTTCTATGTAATGGAATCCGAGGGAGAGGTGAGCGCAGATGGATAAACAGATCATTTCAAGCCCTGAGCTTGATGAGCAGTACAGCATAATCCACCACGATTCGGGACTTGATATACTTTTGTGGGAAAAAGAAGGCTTTTCCACGGTAGAGGCTCTGTTCGGCACCAAGTACGGCTCCATCAACAATTGTTTCAAAACCGATGAAACAGGTGATTTTATACGTGTTCCGGACGGTATCGCCCATTATCTTGAACATAAGCTCTTTGAGTCGGACGACAACAGCAATGTCTTTGAACAGTATGCCAAGACAGGTGCCGCAGCAAACGCCTTTACCTCAACTGATATAACTGCATATGTTTTTAGCTGTACGGATAACTATGAAAAGGCGCTTGAGATACTTCTGGGCTTTGTACAGTCACCTTATTTTACCGAGGAAAATGTAGAAAAGGAAAGAGGGATAATTGCCCAGGAAATAAAAATGGGTGACGATTCCCCCACAAGAAAGTGCTTTAAGGAGCTTTTGCGAGGACTTTATGTGAACAATCCCATAAGAATAGATGTTGCCGGAACGGTAGAGTCTATCCAGCAGATAACTCCCGAGCTGCTTTATAAGTGTTACAACTCTTTTTATAATCTGCATAATATGACTCTTTCGATTGCCGGAAATATCCGCCAGGATAAGGTCTTAGAGATATGCGACAAAATGTTAAAGCCAAGCCCAAATGTGCACCTTGAAAACTCGTTTCCCCATGAACCGGATAATGTGTGCCAAAAGCGGATATGTACCCATGCAGCAGTAGGTCTGCCAGTTTTTGCTATCGGCTTTAAGTCAAAGCCTCTTTCGGGCAGGGAGTATGTGAGAAAGTCATTTATCGCAGCAATGCTGCTTGAGCAGATCCTGGGTCAGACCTCACCGCTTTATAACCAGCTTCTGGAGGAGGGGCTCATAAGCTCGGGGACCTCAACTTTTGTCTATACAAGTGCTGACAGGTATTTCTGCTGTATTATCGAAGGAGAATCCGAAGATCCCGATCTGGTTTACCAAAGGATCTGCCGGGAGATCGAACGCCTTGAAAAAGAGGGAATAGATAAAAAGCGCTTTGAGATAGATAAGCGTGTGCGCTACGGTGAAAAGATAAGCAGCATAAACGATGTTAAAGCTTGTGCGGATGCTATGCTTTATTACCATATGGACTGTGACGATGTGACTCTTTTTGAAGATGTAGATATGATAGCCTCCCTGACAGCGCAGGAATGTCAGCAGGCTTTGCCGGAACTGTTTGATATTGATAAAAGCAGTATCAGCATCGTGACGGATAAAAATGATTATTAAGGAAAGTGCTTTTTTACAGAAAGGAATGGATCAAAAATGTTACAGGCAGTGCAGCTGCTCGCAGAGCAGTATGAAACAATGTGGGAAAAACTCGGAGATCACCCCAACAGGGTATATTTCCCCAATTTCGGCAGCGGAGATAATGTACTCAAAACGGGGATCGACATTGACAGGGTGATGTTCAAAATACCGGGAACGAATTTTCAGATATATTGGTATGGATTTCTGATCGCTGTGGGAATAATCCTTGCGATGATCTACGGTTTCAAAAAAATGAAAAAAGCAGGTATCGACCCTGACAGAGCAACAGATGCAGTCATCGGCGGATTTTTCGGTGCGATCATCGGAGCAAGACTTTATTATATCATTTTCTCTGATACACCTTTAAGCAAGTTCTTTGATTTCCGTGACGGCGGACTTGCCATTTACGGCGGACTTATAGGCGCCATAGTCGTAGGCGGTATCATCGTAAAACTCAGGAAACTGCGGCTGACGGCAATGCTTGATATTGTGGCACCCTGCTTTTTTATCGGTCAGGCGATCGGACGCTGGGGCAACTTTTTCAACCAGGAAGCCTTCGGAACGAATACAACTCTTCCCTGGGGCATGATGAGCAATACAACTGCAAATTATGTCAGCAGCCACATTACCGACGGAAGCGTAGAGCCCCTGCAGCCGATACACCCGTGCTTTCTCTATGAATCGCTGTGGTGCCTGCTGGGATTTGTGCTTTTGCACATATATTTTAAACATAGAAAATTTGACGGCGAGGTCTTCCTTTGTTATACAATATGGTACGGACTTGGAAGATTCTTTATCGAAGGGCTCAGGACCGACTCGCTTTATCTTGGCTCAATAAGAGTTTCACAGCTTCTTGCTGCAGCCTGTGTGATCGTGAGCCTTGTTGTACTTATCATTGTAAGAGTGCGTATCACCAAATTCAAGGATTATGTTTTCTTTAAGGATACTCAGCTTTCAAAAGCTCAGATCGCATATTATGACAATATAAAAGATTTTGAAAAGAAAAAGAAAGAGCTTGAGAAAAAAATATCCGAAAGTGAGGATAAGGGCGAAAATACAGAGGCTATGAAAGCCGAGCTTGAGGAGAAGTACGGACCACAGGCACGTCATAAGCTCCGTGAAGCGATCGATGAAGCCGAAAAGGCAGATAAAAAGGCTCGTGAAGATAAGCTGGCTGCCAGGGCAAAGCTTTTAGCCGAGGAAAACAGCGAAACTGTTGAGGAAGAGGAAAAGAGCGGCGATGAGCAAAGCGAGGAAAACGCTGAAGCTGCCTCTCAGACAAGTGAAACCGAAGGCGAAAATGAACAGGAGGATACCAAGGCTCAGACAGATGATAAAGAGCAGGCTCCTGCCGAAACAGCCGAGGACGATGTAGTTCCCATAATCAAGGACGAAAAGGCGGATAAGCCGAGCGATAAAGCCCCGGAAACTGAACAGACCCCGAAGGAAACTGTCCCTGCGGCACAGGAAGAAACCCAGCCTAAGCCGAAGAAAAAGAAAAAGAAGAAAAAACCTGTTCAGACGCAAAAGCAGGAAACTGAGGAAAAGGCAGAGGAAAAGGAGCAGGAAACCGAGAAAGAGCCTGCCGAGGTAAGTAAGGACGAAAATCAGCCCCAGCAGCAGGAGTCGGAACAAGCACCGGACAATAAGCCCGAAGAAATGCAGGAGCAAGCTCCGGCAGCAGAAGAGAAAACCGAAGCCGAAGCACCCCGGAGCAAAGCCGATGAGGAAATAAAAGCTGAGGATATCGTGGCTGAGGTAACTCAGAAGATGAAAGAGGAAAAGGCTGAAAAGGATAAGCAGATCCAGGAGATAATCGCAGAGGCAAGCGAAAAGTCTGAGGAGCTGCCCTCTGACAGCGATGTTAAAGTCGAGGATATCATCTCACAGGTAAATGAGAAAAACAACAGCACGGAAAATGGTGAACCTTCTCAGAAAGTATCTGATCCCAACAATAAGAACGCTAAGCGCAAGAATAATCGTTCAAGAAACCGCAACAGGAAAAAACGCTGAAATAATTATGTATAAGGAGTGTTTGAAATGTCACAGATAATCGACGGAAAGGCTGTTTCCGCAAAGGTCAAGGAGGAAATAAGGATCGAGACCGAAAAACTCAAAGCACAGGGCGTAGAGATAGGTCTTGCAGTGGTCATCGTGGGAAACGATCCTGCTTCCCAGGTGTATGTCAGAAATAAGGAAAAGGCTTGCGAAACCGTGGGCTTTAATTCCTTCAAGTATGCTCTGCCCGAGGAAACTACCGAGGAGGAGCTGCTCGCACTTGTGGATAAGCTCAATAACGATGACAAGGTCGACGGTATACTTGTTCAGCTGCCCCTGCCAAAGCATCTTGACGATAAGATAATTATCAACAATATCCGCCCCGATAAGGACGTTGACGCTTTCCACCCTGTAAACGTGGGCAAGATAATGATAGGGGATTACAGCTTCCTGCCGTGTACCCCCGCAGGCGTTATGGAGCTTATAAAATCCACAGGTACCGAGATAGCCGGCAAAGAGTGCGTTGTCATCGGAAGAAGCAATATCGTGGGCAAGCCGCAGGCTATGCTATTGCTCCATCAGAGCGGCACAGTAACAATCTGCCACTCAAAGACAAAGGATCTCAAGGCTGTGGCAAGCAGAGCAGATATCCTCGTTGCCGCAGTCGGCAGAGCCAAAATGATAACTGCCGACTATGTAAAGCAGGGCGCAGTTGTTATCGACGTTGGAATGAACAGGGACGAAAACGGAAAACTTTGCGGAGATGTTGACTTTGAAAACGTAAAGGACAAGGCAAGCTATATAACTCCCGTTCCCGGCGGCGTTGGACCTATGACCATCGCAATGCTTATGAAAAATACCCTTACCGCTGGTAAAGAGCATCACGGGATCAAGTAAAGCTCCGGGTCATTAAGTGTAAACTTTTTGTGAATGCCCTTTACAAAACCTGGCTTATAATGTATAATTAACAGTGCTGTGTTGACAGCGTATCCCTGCCGCAGAATATGGGTAAAGCCCCAATGGGGAAAGCTACCTGCCATATCCTTCGACATCGGAAATATTATTTGAAAGAGGTACAAAAAATGCTGAGAAAAGACGAAAAGACAGCCGTTATCGAGGCAAACAAGACTCATGATAACGACACAGGATCTCCTGAGGTACAGATCGCTATCCTTACAAGAAGGATCTCCGATTTGACCGAGCATCTGAAAACACATAAGAAGGACAACCACTCCAGAAGCGGTCTGTTCAAGATGATCGGTAAGAGAAGAAATCTTCTCAACTACCTGAAGAAAAAGGACATCAACAGATACAGAGCAACCATCGAGAAGCTGGGTATCCGTAAGTAATTTATGTGATCATCCATTAAGGCAGAGGCAATTTATTGCCACTGCCTTTTGGTGTATCATACACAAAAACGAACATAATTTGGTGCAGGCGTATTAGCATTAAACAGAGTTTATGCATGGCGTGAGCTGTGTTTATTGCTAATGCTTTCACCAGATAAAAAATAATTTGGAGGAAGAAAAATGTTTGAGAATTTCAGAACTTTTGAAACCACCTATGCAGGCAGACCTGTAAAGGTGGAAACAGGCAAGACCTGCGGACTTGCAAACGGCTCGTGCTGGGTTAGATACGGCGAAACAGTTGTTATGGCAAACGTTACCGCATCTGCAAAGCCAAGGGAGGGCGTTGACTTTTTCCCACTTTCCGTTGACTTTGAAGAGAAGATGTACGCTGTGGGTAAGATCCCGGGCTCTTTCACAAAAAGAGAGGGCAAGGCTTCCGATAAGGCAATACTTGCGTCGAGATGTGTGGACAGACCTATCAGACCTCTTTTCCCAAAGGATATGAGAAACGACGTGACCGTTGTTATCACTGTCCTTTCTGTTGATCCTGATAACTCTCCCGAGATCGCAGGAATGATAGCTGCTTCCATCGCTATCTCTATTTCAGATATTCCGTGGAACGGACCTGTTGCATCTATCAACGTGGGCTACGTTGACGGACAGCTGGTGCTCAATCCTACTTTGGAGCAAAGAGCACACAACGACCTTAACCTTACCGTTGCAGGCTCAGCTGAAAAGGTGGTTATGATCGAGGCAGGCGCTAACGAGATCCCCGATGACCTTATGCTTGAAGCTATCAAGTTCGGTCATGCCGAGATAAAGAATATGGTGGCATTTATTTCCGATATCCAAAAGCAGATCGGCAAGCCTAAGTTTGAGTTTGAGTCTATGGAGCTTGACCACGATATGATGGATAAGATCATGGATCAGTTCGGAGATAAGCTTAAAGAGGCACTTGATACAGACGATAAAAACGTAAGAGATGCAAGACTTCTCCCTATCCAGGACGAGATAGTTGAAAAGTACTCTGAGGAGTATGAGAACCTGCCTGATATTATCGGTGAGGTAATGTATAAAGCACAAAAGACCATCGTAAGAGAGTGGCTGTACAACGGTAAGCGTGTTGACGGCAGAGGTATCGACGAGATCAGACCTCTTGCTGCCGAGGTCGGAGTACTTCCGAGAGTTCACGGCTCCGGTATCTTTACCAGAGGTCAGACACAGGTCATGACAATTGCCACACTCGGTCCTGTTTCAGATGCCCAGAAGCTTGACGGTCTTGACGAGGAGACCAGCAAGAGATATATGCACCAGTATAACTTCCCATCTTATTCTGTTGGCGAAACAAAGCCGTCAAGAGGACCCGGAAGACGTGAGATCGGACACGGAGCACTCGCTGAGAGAGCGCTTGTCCCTGTTATCCCATCCGTTGAGGATTTCCCTTACGCTATACGCTGCGTATCAGAAGTTCTTTCTTCTAACGGCTCAACATCACAGGGATCTATCTGCGGTTCAACACTTGCACTTATGGACGCAGGTGTTCCTATCAAGGCTCCTGTTGCAGGTATCTCCTGTGGACTTATTACCAAAGAGGATGGCAGCTGGATGACTATGGTGGATATCCAGGGTCTTGAGGACTTCTATGGCGATATGGACTTTAAGGTAGGCGGTACAAAGAACGGTATTACCGCTATCCAGGTGGATATCAAGGTAGACGGACTTACCTATGATATAATCGCAAGCGCATTTGAAAAGACACATAAAGCAAGAAATTATATTCTTGATGAGATAATGCTCAAGGCTATCCCAGAGGTAAGACCTACAGTCAGCAAGTGGGCTCCTAAGATGCTTACAACTAAGGTCCCTGTTGATAAGATCAGAGAGGTCATCGGTTCGGGCGGAAAGGTCATCCAGAAGATCAGCGCCGAGTGTGATGTCAAGATCGATATCAGCGAGGACGGAAATGTATTTGTTTCCGGTCTTGACCTTGCAAAGGCTGAACAGGCTATCTCCATCATCAATACAATAGGCAATGATCCCGAGATAGGAGCTATATACAGAGGTAAAGTAACCAGACTGATGAACTTCGGCGCTTTTGTTGAGATCGCACCGGGTAAAGAGGGACTTGTCCATATATCCAAACTGGACAAGCAGAGAGTCGGCAAGGTTGAAGATGTAGTTTCCGTTGGCGACGAGGTCGTGGTCAAAGTTATGGAGATAGACGACCAGGGCAGGATCAATCTTTCCAGAAAAGACGCCCTTGCAGATATCGAGGCAAAGAAAAACGCAGAGTGATCTTTAAATAGAACCAAAGGCGGACAGTTTATGCTGTCCGCTTGTTTGTTCACCCTTAGTGATCCGGCAGCATATTATGAAAAAAACAGACCTTTGTCTGTTTGCCGAAAACGGGGTGGGTACATGATCTTTAGCGTTATAATTACAGTCGGCATTGCATCGGTAATAATCATTTCATTTTGTATGAAAGCATTAAGGGTCGATAAGCGCAGAGGAAAGACAAAAAGCTTTATCCTTGTACCCTGCACTGAGCAGACCGAGGGACTGGAAATGACGGTGAAAAGCGCCTATTGGGAGGAAGTCTTTTCAAGCTCTGACAGAGCAAGGGACATAATTATACTTACCCGCAAAGGAAGTCCGGAAGAAATAACTGCTGTGCAGCTGGCTGAAAAGTACAGCATTGTACATTGCGTGTATTTTGAACAATTAGAGGAATATCTGAAAAAGTAAGGAAAGGAGCGTGAGAGGCTATGGCTCGTGAGAAACAGCATGATTATGAAACCATAACAGGCGAAGTAGACAGCATAGTGTTTAAAAGCGAAGAAACGGGCTTTTGCGTTTTCATGCTCAACAGCGGCAACGACCTTGTCACCGTGGTGGGCGAGCTGGGGGACGTTGAAGAGGGGGAGGAGCTTACTCTGACAGGTGAGTTTACCGACCATGCAAAATACGGCGAACAGTTCAAAACCGTAATGTTTGAACGGACCCTGCCCAAAAGCTCCGATTCCATACTTAAATATCTTTCCAGCGGAGCTATATCTGGGATAGGACCCGTTATAGCCAAAAAGCTTGTTAAAGAGTTCGGAGAAAATACCTTAGAGGTTATTGAGAATGAGCCTGAAAAGCTTACTGTCATTGACGGCATAACTAAGCGTAAAGCTAAAAAAATATCCGATGATTTTCGCTCGACCTTTGCGGTGCGCTCTCTTATGAGCTATCTGAGCCGTATGGGCGTTGCGGTTTCCTATGGCGTGAAGGCGTGGAAACGCTGGGGAGACCCTGTGCTTGATATGATAAAGAAAAACCCCTACCTTCTGTGCTCATACGGGGTGGATCTGCCCTTTGCCAAGGCTGATGAAATGGCAGCCGAAATGCAGATGCCCCATGACAGCAGATACAGGATAAAAGCAGGGATAGAGTTTGTCCTTGGGGAAAACGCAGCCTCCGGGCATACCTGTCTGCCCCTTGACAGGCTCACTAAGCTTGCCGTAGGATTTTTGGGAGTGACCGAACAACAGTTCAGTGATGTGCTTGAGCAGGAGCTTGATGATGAGAATCTCTTTAAGTATTATAAAAAAGACCGTCCCTTTATAATGCTCCGTGAGTACTATAAAGCAGAGGACTACATCGCCAGAAGACTGTGCGTTATGCGTCAGCTTACATATGATAATAAAATTGATTTCTCCGCAGTTATAGACCTTGAGGAGGAAAATAACAATATCAAATACGAGTCGATACAGCGCAAAGCGATAAATCTTGCCCTTTCAAAAGGATTTCTTGTGCTTACAGGAGGCCCAGGCACCGGAAAGACCACCACGCTTAATGCAATAATATCCCTTTATCAGCAGCAAGGATTGAACGTTATGATCTGTGCCCCCACCGGCAGAGCCGCCAAGCGTATCTCTGACCTTACGGGGTATGAGGCAAAAACTATCCACAGACTGCTGGAGGTTGAGTATACCTCAGGTGATACCCTGCGTTTCAAACACGACGAAAATGACCTTCTTGACTGTGATGCTTTGATAATCGACGAAATGTCTATGGTAGATTCTCTGTTGTTTGAGGCTGTGCTGCGTGCTGTTAGCGTTACCTGCAAGCTGGTTCTGGTAGGCGACAGCGACCAGCTTCCGTCCGTCGGTGCAGGCAACGTTCTGAAGGATATTATCGACAGCGGAGCCCTTTCCGTTGTAAAGCTTAAAGAGATATTCCGCCAGTCCCGCAGCTCCGATATAGTAATGAATGCCCATAGGATCGTCAACGGTCAGCCTGTGGACTATACCGTTAAGGACAAAGATTTTTTCTTCTTTCAAAGGCTTGAATATCCCGCCTTGCAGGAACTTGTGGTGTCCCTTTGTAAAAAAAGACTGCCGGATGCCTACGGGCTCTCGCCAATGACTGATATACAGGTCATTTCTCCCACCCGCCAGGGTCCTTCGGGGACTGTTGAACTCAACAAGATACTGCAGCGTGAGCTTAACCCGAAAACGGCAGGAAAAAGTGAAATAAAAACTCCCGTATATACATATCGTGCGGGAGATAAGGTAATGCAGACCAAAAACGACTACGAAATACCCTGGAAAAAACAAATCGACGATGAGAATTTTGAAAAAGGAGCAGGCATCTTTAACGGGGATATAGGTATCATACAAAGCGTTAACAGCATACTGAAAACTGCCGTTATAGATTTTGAAGGCAGAGTTGCGGTGTATAATCTGCCGATGCTTGATAATCTGGAACTTGCCTATGCTATAACGGTGCATAAAAGTCAGGGAAGTGAGTTTGAAGCGGTGGTAATGACAGTTTTCGGAGGCTATGACCGGCTTTATTATCGCAACCTTCTGTATACAGCAGTCACAAGAGCAAAAAAACTAATGATAATCGTAGGTTCAAGCAAACGTGTGGATTATATGATAGCTAACGACAGGAGAAACCTGCGTTATACCGCACTTAAAAATATGCTCATGGAAAACGTGGCGGAGGATGATGACTTTGGAACCGAGTAAGATCAAAATGTATTTGACGGATCTGCTTTTGCCAAACCGCTGCCCCGGCTGCGGAAAGCTTTTGATCTGGGACAAACTTATGTGCGATGCCTGCCGCAGCAAACTTATCCCCGCCCAGGTCTGCCCCGTGTGCGGAAAAAAGCCCTGTACCGATCATTCCTCCCTGAGGTTTGACAGAGCGCTTTGCCTTTATGAGTACTCGGGCAAGTGCAAAGAGGCCATCTATTCGCTGAAATATAACGGCGGCATAAATTTTGCAATTTATTGCGGCGAAAAGCTTGGAGAAATGCTTGAAGAACAGGGGATAAGCCGTGAAGCAGACGCAGTGTGCTGTGTCCCCATGAGCAGACGAAAGAGGCGCAGGCGTGGCTATAACCACGCACAGATCCTTGCACGCTTTGTCGCCAAGGAACTGGACAAGCCCTTTTATAAAGATCTGCTTTTACATTCGGATACCCTTACCGAGCACCATAGACTCAGCGCTGCCCAAAGGCGTGAAAATGCTCAAAAAAGCTTCAGTCCGGGGAAAAATAAAATTGATCTGAAGAGCAAAACCATTATCCTTTGCGACGATATCTATACCACCGGGTCGACGATGAATGCCTGCGCCGATCAGCTTAAACAAATGGGTGCGAAAAAAGTCATAGCCGTAAGCATAGCAACTACTATGCCTGAAAATGACAATTGAAGATCAGATGCTTTCCATATTGTAAAAACTTTGTATAGGTACTTGAAAAAATGTGATGATTGTGGTATAATCTATAAGACAAGGTCTGCCTGGTCATATTATCATTTTTATTTGATGTAAAGGAGTGGTATCATGATAAAGTATAAGAATCATCTGGGTACGATAGGTATTTCCACCTCATATCTCAGACAGTTAATTTCCTATACGGCAGAAAACTGTTTCGGCGTCGCAGGACTTAATGTATACGGCGCAAAGCAGGGCATGAGAAAGGTTCTTAAAAAAGAAAATACCACCAAGGGCGTTATTATCCGTCAGGACGGAGAACAGCTCATAGTGGATCTGCATATTACAGTGAATTACGGAATAAATGTCGGTGCCATTGTTGAAAGCATAATTCATAAGGTCACCTACGTCCTTAACGACCAAGCGGGCGTGAATGTAAAATCCGTAAATGTATTTATCGACGAAATGATCAACTGAGGACTGGAGGAAATGACCGTGATTGAAGGAAGTGTGCTTCGTGACGCTTTTATAAGCGCCGCACACAGCATAACAAATAAAAAGAAATCTGTGGATGAACTTAACGTGTTCCCTGTGCCGGACGGTGATACCGGAACGAATATGTCCATGACTATCGGCAATGCTCTTGCAGAGCTGAAACTTATGAAGGATGATGTTGAGTGCTCTGCTGTTGCCAAGACAATGGCTTCCGCACTTCTCAGAGGAGCAAGGGGAAATTCCGGAGTTATCCTTTCCCTTGTTTTCAGAGGTTTTTCAAAAGGCCTTGCAGGCAAGAGAGAAATGTCTGCCGAGGATCTTGTTGTAAGCCTTGAAAATGGTGTAAAGGGCGCATATAAGTCTGTAATGAAGCCTACCGAGGGTACTATCCTTACTGTTGTAAGAGAGTCTGCCGAGAAGGCAAGGGAAGTCGTAAGGACTACAAATGACCCATGTATCGTGATGCATGAGATCTGCCAGCAGGCTAAGGTGTCTTTGGACAATACCCCTAATCTGTTGCCTGCGCTTGCAAAAGCAGGAGTTGTTGATGCAGGCGGAATGGGACTGCTGATAATCTTTGAAGCCATCAGAGATGTTTTTGACGGCGGCGAAGTTGTACAGCTCGAAAAGGCAGAGAAGAAAAAGATCACCGTTGAAAATTTCTCTACCGCAGTGGGTGAGTACGAAAGCGAGATAACCTATACATACTGCACTGAGATGCTTATTACTAAGAAACGTGATTGTGCTGACCCGTCAAAACTTCGTGCATATCTTGAAACTATCGGAGACTGTGTCGTAGTTGTTGACGATAACGAGATAATCAAGGTCCATGTCCATACCAACGACCCCGGTAAGGCTATCCAGAAAGGACTTGAATTTGGTTATATCAACCTTCCTAAGATAGAAAATATGAAACTCCAGCACGAGGCTAAGCAGCAGGAGGTTAAACAGCAGTTTGTCCCTGCCAAGCCGGAAAAGAAATTCGGCTTTGTTGCCGTGGCTGCCGGAAACGGTATCGAGGCTATGTTCCGTGATGTGGGAGTAGATTGTATAGTTAAGGGCGGACAAACAATGAATCCTTCTACCGAGGATATTCTGGCTGCTATTATGTCCTGCCCGGCAGAAACTGTGTTTGTGCTGCCGAATAATAAGAATATTATCATGGCGGCAGAGCAGGCAGTAAAGCTTGCGGACAGAAAGGTTTGTGTACTCCAGACAAGAACTATCCCACAGGGTATGTCTGCTATGCTTGCTTTTGACCCCGATGCAGATTTCAAAACCAACCGCAAGGAAATGACCGACGCCCTTGAAAGAGTGTCTACTGGTTCTGTTACCTTTGCGGCAAGAGACAGCGATTTTGAAGGCCACGCTATCAAAAAGGGCGAAATACTGTGTATGGAAAACGGTAAACTCGCCTTTGTGGAAAAAGACCTTTCAAAGGCAGCTTATAAGCTTACAAAGAAACTTGTGAAGGGAGATTCTACCTTTATCACCATTCTTTATGGCGCTGACGTTACCGATGAGGCGGCAGAGGCTTTGTACAAGCAGGTCAGCGCAAAGTATTCCAACATTGATGTAAACCTTATCAACGGCGGTCAACCTGTATACTACTATTACATCTCAGTAGAATAAATAAAAAGAACTGTACAATTTGTTGTACAGTTCTTTTTTTGTGGCTGGTCTTGCAGCCTTATTTGAACTTTTCCAGCTCTGAAAGATCATATGGCGTTTTCTGGTATACACAGTAGTTGAGCCAGTTTGCGTATGCAAGGTTTGCCGAGCACGCCCAGTCAAAATTCGGTGTCTTTGTAACATCATCGCCCGGGAAGTAATGCTGAGGCATATCGATCTTCAGCTTTCTGTCCAGATCACGGAAATACTCCCTTGCAAGAGTGTCACGGTCATACTCCCAGTGCCCGAAAATATAGTAGTTGCGCTCTGATTTGTCCGCCAGCATATGCAGCCCTGCCTCACGGGATTCTGTGAGGATAATAAGGTCATCTACCTTTTCAACATCTTCTCTGCGAACCTCTGTGTGCCTTGAGTGCGGACAGTGGAATGTATCGCCGAAGCCCTTGAGTATAGGGTGCTTGCGCTTTAAGTTGCGGTGTCTGAAATCTCCGAACATCTTTTTGTCAAGCTGGTATTTCGGGATGCCGTAATGGTAGTAAAGCCCTGCCTGTGCACCCCAGCAAATGTGTATCGTGGAAAAAACATTTGTCTTTGACCATTCAAATACTTCGCAAAGCTCCTCCCAGTAGTCCACCTGTTCAAAATCCATAAGCTCAACCGGCGCACCTGTAATGATAAGTCCGTCGTAACGGTTCTCCCTTACCTCGTCAAAGCCCTTGTAAAAGGCGAGCATATGCTCCTGTGAGGTGTTTTTGGTAATATGGTTCATCTGTATAAGATCAATGTCAACGTGCAGGGGAGTGTTGCTTAAAAGGCGTAAAAGCTGGGTCTCTGTGGATATTTTATCAGGCATGAGATTTACAATGGCTATCTTCAGTGCACGTATATCCTGATGCAGAGCACGCTCGTTGCCGATAACAAATATATTTTCGTCCTCCAGCGTCTGAAATGCAGGAAGATCGTTAGGTATCTTTATAGGCATGGCGATCCCACCTTTGAATTAGATTTCTGAAACTTCATTATAACATTTTATTCGTTTTTTTTCAACCCCCTGACAGGTGAATTTATAATTTGTTTATCATAATAATGTCAGGATAAGAAAAAATCATTAAAAATCGAAAAAAGATATTGCCATTTATAAAAAAATGGTTTATAATATATAAGGTCGTTTTTTGACATGAATTAGTAAAGGAGTATTGTTAAAATGAAAATTCTTGACACTATCGGATTTGTAGAAGGTTTTGACCCTGAAGTCGGAAAGGCAATGGGTCTTGAGCTTGCAAGACAAAAAAGAAATCTTGAGCTTATCGCCAGCGAAAATATTGTATCACCGGCGGTTATGGCTGCAATGGGAAGCGCACTTACAAATAAGTATGCCGAGGGCTATCCGTCAAAGAGATATTACGGCGGATGCGAGTGTGTCGATATTGTTGAGAATATTGCAATAGAAAGAGCATGCAAACTTTTTGACTGCAAGTTTGCAAACGTTCAGCCCCATTCCGGTGCACAGGCAAATATGGCTGTTTATTTCGCACTTTGCAACGTAGGGGATACTATTATGGGTATGAGCCTTGATGCAGGCGGACATCTTACACACGGTTCTCCGGTAAATATGAGCGGTAAAAACTATCATTTCATACCTTACGGACTTACAGACGATGGATTTATCGATTACGATAACCTTGAAAAACTTGCAAGAGAAAATAAGCCTAAGCTTATCGTAGCCGGTGCCTCTGCTTATCCGAGAGTAATTGATTTTGAAAGGATCTCCAATGTTGCCAAGGAGGTCGGAGCATACTTTATGGTGGATATGGCACATATCGCCGGACTCGTAGCTACAGGAATGCATCCGTCTCCGCTGCCTTATGCAGACGTTGTTACAACCACCACACATAAGACGCTGAGAGGACCAAGAGGCGGTATGATCCTTACAAACAGCGAGGAGCTTGCAAAGAAGTTTAATAAGGCTATCTTCCCGGGTACACAGGGCGGACCGCTTATGCACGTTATCGCAGGCAAGGCTGTGTGCCTTGGCGAGGCTCTGTCAGATGAGTTCAAAGCTTACGGCAAGCAGGTAGTTGCAAATGCAGATGCCCTTGCAAAGGGACTGCTCAAAAGAGGCTTTAACCTTGTTTCCGGAGGTACTGATAACCACCTTATGCTCGTTGATCTTCAGCCGTTCAATATTACCGGTAAAGAGCTTGAAAAGAAGCTTGATGAGGTTTATATCACCGTTAATAAGAACGCTATCCCAAACGATCCCCAGAGCCCGTTTGTTACCAGCGGCGTAAGGATCGGTACTCCTGCCGTTACAACAAGAGGTCTTGTTGAGGAGGATATGGAGAAGATAGCAGAGTTTATCTATCTTACCGCTTCCGACTTTGAAAACAACGCCGACAAGATCCGTGAGGGCGTTGGAGAGATCTGCAAAAAGTATCCTTTGTATGAGTAAATTAACCTGTTGAACATATAAGCTGCGGACGGTTTCAAAGACCTGCCGCAGCTTTATTTTTTTCTATATATAAAAGTCTTTTAGCGGTTGACAAATCCGAGCTAATGTGCTATCATATCTATTGCACTATGCAAAAATATTAAACGAACATCGAGGTAATGAAATGACTTCATATTTCTACCCTTCCCATAATGATATCAGCGAGCTTCCCGTGTATGTATGCGGAATAGGTATCAGACAGCCGGAAGAACCTGTTAAAAGGAACGATTCTTATGCCTTTTATCAGCTGCTGCATTGTATAAAAGGCGTGGGAAAAGTAGTTGTGGATAATAAAAAGTATAATGTAAGCGGCGAAACGATAATGTTCATCCCTAAAAATACTCCCCATGAGCTTGTACCGACTCAGGACGGATGGCAGCTGTTTACTATGGACCTTGACGGCAAGGGCATAGGGTCGCTGCTTGAGGTGCTGAAGCTCAATAAGGTCAGGTGTGAAACCCTTGCAGACGGGGATAAGTTTACAAGAAAATTTCTGGACATCCTTAACCTTTGCAGACAGGAGGGGAACGTGCTCCCCTGGGAAAGCTCCGCACTGGCTTATGATCTGCTTATGCAGCTTCACAGCGACATAAACGTGAAGGGGAACAATTCTGATGGGCAAAAGTTTAATCAGCTCGCCCCGGTCATACAGTATATGGAAGAAAACTATCCAAGTGATATGACCCTTGATAAGCTCTCATCAATGATAAATATTTCCCCTCAGTACCTTTGTAAGCTCTTTAAAGAGTGTTATAAGATGCGTCCTTTTGAGTATCTGGCAAGAAAACGTATCCAGCAGGCAAAGCTTATGCTTATCCAGGAGGGGTATAGCATAAACGACGTTTCACAGCTTGTGGGATATAACGATTGCAGCTATTTCTGCAGCGTGTTCAAAAAACATGAGGGAATTTCTCCTGCGGAGTTCAAAGCTGTAAACTGCAGCAGCGAGGATAAGCTCTCTTGACATTTGCAGCTTTTGGTTGTATAATGTACGAGTCAGCCGCTGTGGTGGAATAGGCAGACACAAGGGACTTAAAATCCCTCGGTAGCGATACCGTACCGGTTCAAGTCCGGTCAGCGGCATATTATTTTATGAACTTTGAGCGTGGAATGACTGCCACGCTCTTTTTTGTATAAAAGATGCAGTTGATGTGTGTTAAAAAAACGTGTATTACATATGATTTTTTATGTAAAGCACTTGTAATCCTCGGCGATTTTTGATATAATGTTTATTTGTAGAAGAAAATAATAATTATAGAGGTCAGATTATGGAAAATGAGAAAAAGCTTTTAAAGCCCGATCCCGAGGATATCAAGCTGGCAAGCGAGGCAGCGCCGGACGATCTGAAGGAAAAAGAAAAAATAAACCTGTTTGATGAGATACTTGATTGGGTCGAGTCCTTTGTGTTCGCCCTTTTCGTGATAATTCTTATATTTATCTTCTTTTTGCGTATCGTGACCGTAGACGGTCCGTCAATGAATAATACCCTTGAGGATAAGGACAGACTTATCCTCACCCATTTGAATTATACCCCTGCCCGTGATGATGTGGTGGTGGTAAACAGTACCGTGCTTGATAAGACCATAATCAAGCGTGTTGTGGGAATACAGGGTGATACCGTAAAGATAGATTACAATGTTAATAAGGTCTATGTGAACGGTGAAGAGATAAGTAATGAGCATATTGCTTCCACTATGATAAACAAAAGCCTTTTTGACAGCACATATCAGACCGAAAGAAATGTCTATGAATACAAAGTTCCCCAAGGGCAGTGCTTTGTAATGGGTGATAACAGGAACAATTCCACAGACAGCCGTACTATCGGCTTTGTAAATAACAGCGATGTGCTTGGTCACGTAGTTTTCAGACTTTACCCCTTTAATAAACTGGGCAGAGTCAAGTAGATTTTGTAAAGAGCAGAGGTGATCTTATGAGCCATGCCACTCATGTACAGTGGTTTCCCGGACATATGGCAAAAACACGGCGGATAATGGCTTCAAATATGAAGCTTGTGGACGCTGTGGTCGAGATCACTGATGCAAGGATACCCTATTCAAGCACGAATCCCGAAATAAAAAAGATAGTCGGAGCAAAACCAAGGCTCGTGCTGCTCAATAAGGCAGATTCCGCCGATGCAGCTATGACGGATCGCTGGATAGATCATTATAAAAAGCAGGGCGTTCGGGCAATTGCTACCGATTGCCGAAGCGGAAAAAACGTAGGAAAATTCTATACCGAGCTTAAAGCTATACTTAAAGACGATATAGCCAAGTGGGAAGCAAAGGGTATGACAGGCAGACCTATAAGGATAATGATAGTGGGTATCCCCAACGTGGGCAAATCCTCGTTTATAAACCGCCTTGCAGGATCAAAAATGGCAAAGGTCGAGGACAGACCAGGGGTTACTAAGGGCAAGCAGTGGGTGAGCCTGGACGAGGGCTTTGAGCTGCTTGATATGCCGGGAGTTCTCTGGCCTAAGTTTGAGGATAAGCTTGTGGGTGAAAGACTGGCGTTTACCGGAGCGGTAAAGGATCAGATAATGGATACCGAGTTCCTTGCGTGCAGATTGCTGGAGTTTTTAAAAGACAACTACAATGACCTGCTTGAAGCACGATACGGCATCACAACAGGGGATATACCCCCAAGTGATGATGAAACTATCGGCTGCGTTGTGGGCTTTGAGATACTTGAAAGAATAGGCAGAAAAAGAGGATTTCTGGTCTCCGGCGGAGAGATAAATACCCAAAGAGCCGCAGATACCGTACTTGACGAATACCGCAGCGGCAAAATAGGAAGAATGACACTGGAAGCTCCCGAATGAAAGAAGTGAAAAAATGACTCTTGCAGAGTTTGACAGTCAGTACAGAGAAAACAGCCGACTTGTCTGCGGCTGCGACGAAGCAGGCAGAGGTCCCCTTGCCGGCGATGTTTTCGCAGCGGCTGTGGTGTTTGATGAGGGTACCGTCATCGAGGGGATAAACGACAGCAAAAAGCTTAGCGAGAAAAAACGTGAAAAGCTTTTTGACGAGATAAAAGAAAAAGCGCTCTGCTGGTCTATAAAGACCGCAAGCATCCAGGAGATAGAAAAGCTCAATATCCTTAACTGTGCAATGCTTGCCATGAAAAGAGCGGTAGAGGACTTGCCCGTTAAGCCCGATATATGCCTTATCGACGGCAATAAAACACCCGAGCTTGACGTAAAGTCGCAAGCCGTGGTGGGCGGAGATGCAAAGTCACAGAGTATTGCAGCCGCATCTATCCTTGCCAAAGTCGCAAGAGACAGATATATGCTTGAAATGGCGGAAAAATATCCCCAATGGCAGTTTGAAAAACATAAAGGTTACGGTACAAAGCTGCATTATGAGATGATAGATAAGTACGGAGAAAGTCCGATACACAGACCAAGCTTTTTGAAAAAATACTATGCAAAACTATCAGAAAAACACCAGGAAAACAGGTAATATCGGGGAACAGGCAACGGCGGATTTTCTTGTCCGCAACGGATATAAGATACTTGCGAGAAATTATACTGACCGTGGCGGTGAGATAGATATTATCGCCTCAAAAGAAGGGACGATCGCCTTTGTTGAGGTCAAAACACGAAAGCAGGATCCCCTTGAAGAAGGAGAACAGGCTATTACAGCGGCAAAGAAGAAACATCTTATCATCGCTGCTGAAAGATATATAAATGAAGTTGTTGATGACTGTGTGAATTACCGCTTTGATGTGGCGGTGGTCACAGTCTCGGATAATGCAGTCAAGCATTTGAAATATTATGTAAATGCCTTTGACAGCAGCAATTAGTAAGGAAAGGTCGTATCATTATGTATTACAAAAGCACAAGAGACAGTTCGGTGAATGTGACATCTGCACAGGCTATCGCACAGGGTATTTCCGTTGACGGAGGACTTTTTGTACCCAGCGAGATACCCTCAATATCTATGGAGGATATAAAAAAGCTCGGCGGTATGGATTATCGTGAGAGAGCAAAATTCGTTTTCTCAAAATTCCTCACCGATTATACCCAGGCGGAGATCGCTTACTGCGTCGATGGAGCTTATAATACAAAGAATTTTGACAGCGATAATATCGCAGAGCTTGCACACCTCTTTGACGGCACATATATGCTTGAACTGTGGCATGGTCCAACCTGTGCATTCAAGGATATGGCGCTTCAGATCCTGCCGTACCTTCTCACAACTGCGACCAAAAAGATAAACCTTGATAAAAAGGTGGTTATCCTCGTTGCAACATCCGGCGATACAGGTAAAGCTGCCCTTGAGGGCTTTAAGGATGTAGAGGGTACCTCTATACTTGTGTTCTATCCGGATAACGGCGTTTCCGCAATGCAGAAAAAACAGATGACAACACAGGAAGGCAGCAATGTCGGCGTTTGCGCTATCAAGGGCAACTTTGATGATGCACAAAACGGCGTAAAGGCGATCTTTACTAATGACGAGATAAAGAATAAGCTGGCAGATAACGGCTTTATGTTCTCCTCTGCAAACTCTATCAACTGGGGCAGACTTTCTCCTCAGATCGTTTATTATGTTTCGGTTTATGCACAGCTGCTTGCAGACGGTCAGATAAACGAGGGCGAAAAAATAAATATCGTAGTCCCAACAGGTAACTTTGGTAATATACTTGCCGCTTATTATGCTAAGCATATGGGAATACCCGTAAATAAGCTTATTTGTGCATCTAACGCAAACAACGTGCTCACAGATTTCCTCACAACGGGTATCTATGACAGAAACAGACAGTTCCATGCGACCATCTCCCCATCAATGGATATACTCATCTCCTCTAACCTTGAAAGACTGCTTTATCTCCTCTGCGGCGAGAATGACGCCCAGATAAGAGAGTGGTTCGGCGCACTTGCACAAACAGGCAGATATGAGGTAAGCGAGGACGTTAAGAAAGCCCTGTTTGACGAGTTCTATGCAGGCTGCTGCAATGACGAGCAGACAAAGGCTACAATAAAAGAGTATTACGAGAAGTTCTCCTATACCTGCGATACCCATACAGCCGTTGCTGTCAAAGTCTATGAGGATTATGTAAAGGCTACCGGAGATAAAACAAAGACAGTTATCGCCTCCACAGCAAGCCCGTATAAGTTCTCGGGCTCTGTGCTCTCTGCAATTGGAATGGATACAGGAAAGGACGAATTTGAGCTTGTTGAACAATTGGCAGAGTGCTCAAAGCTCCCTGTACCGGACTCTCTGGCAGCCCTTAAAACAAAGAAGGTCCGCTTTGACAAGGTGATAGACAAGTCTGATATGAAGAACTTTGTCTTTGAGACTCTTGGCATCTGAATTTGAATTATGTACCGCCTGACATCGTTCAGGCGGTAGTGCTTAACTGTGGATCGTCAGTGTTCTTTTGATTTAAAAGTCTTGCACTGAGTTTCGCTGCAGCACTCAGGGTCGGAACAGGTGCAGCAAACGCTGATGTTGTCGGCTGTGCATTCACATTCGTTTTTGTTGAAAACACAGCTGCCTACGTCGCAGCTTATGCCGTGTCTGTTTTTGTTTTCCATTGAGTTGTCGCTCCTTTTTCGGCAGTAGCCGTATGATTATTATGTGAAGTTTTTGCTTGTTTATTACTCAAAAAAGGGGATGTGTTTATTGAGCGTTTTTGCAATAGCCGATCTGCATCTTTCCCTTGGGGTAAATAAACCTATGGACATTTTCGGCGGCTGGGATAACTATGTTGTGCGCTTGGAAGAAAATTGGCAGAAAAAAGTCAGACCCGAGGATACTGTGATCGTGCCCGGTGATATATCATGGGCTTTAAAACTGGAGGAAACATATAAGGATTTTGAGTTTATCCATAAGCTCAACGGCACAAAGGTCTTTATAAAAGGCAACCATGACCTTTGGTGGAGTACACGCAGCAAGGTGGAGAGCTTCTGGAGAGAAAACGGCTTTGACAGCCTGCACCTTGTACAGAATGACTGCTACCCGTTGGGCGAAACAGCCATCTGCGGAACAAGAGGCTGGGTAAACGACGATACAGAGCCGGCAGATGCAAAGGTCATCGCAAGGGAAGCTTTAAGGCTCGAAATGTCTGTACAGGCAGCTTTGAAAAAGGGGCTCAAACCCATAGCTTTTCTCCACTATCCGCCTCTTTACGGCAATAGCTGCAATTATGAGATGCTTGAGGTGCTGCATAAGTATGAGATAAAGAATTGCTTTTACGGACATCTTCATGGTAAAACCCACGCCTTTGCCATTAACGGTACCCGTGACGGAGTGACATATCAGCTTGTTTCCGCTGATTTTTTGCATTTTGACCCATTGGATATAACTAAAATTGTGCAAAACGACAAATATTATTAAAACGCTGGAAATACCGGCGGCTTTATGATATAATGAATAGGATATATTTATATTATTGGAGGAATTTAAAATGAGTTTAAAGTCTACAAATAATGTTGAGACCAATAAGTATGAGCTTGAGGTGGCAATTAACGCCGAGGAGTTTGAAAAATCCGTACAGCAGGCTTATCAGAGAGAAAAAGGAAAGATCCAGCTTCCCGGTTTCCGTAAAGGAAAGGCTCCCAGAAAGCTTATCGAAAGAGAGTTCGGTGAAGAATTTTTCTTTGAGAGCGCTGTAAATATTGCATATCCGGCAGCTGTTGACGATGCTGTAAAGGAATCCGGACTTGAGGTAGTATCAAGACCTGAGGTAGAGGTAACAAGCGTTTCTAAGGCTGAGGGCGTAACTATGAAAGTTACCGTTTTCACAAAGCCTGAGGTTGAAATAAAAGACTATAAGGGTATAGAAGTAACAAAAGAGGTCAAGACTGTAAGCGATGAGGATATAGAAAGACAGGTCAACGCTCTCAGAGACAGAAACTCCAGAATGGTTACTATCGACGACAGAGCCGCTGAAAAGGGTGACGATGTTGTTATTGATTTTGAAGGCTTTAAGGATGGTGTTGCATTTGAAGGCGGAAAGGCTGAGGACTTTACCCTTAACCTTGGCAGCGGACAGTTTATCCCCGGCTTTGAGGATCAGGTAGTCGGCCACAATATCGGTGAGGAGTTTGACATTAATGTTACATTCCCTGAGGACTATCAGGTGGAGGATCTTAAAGGCGCCCCTGTAGTGTTCAAGATCAAGCTCAAAGGCATTTCCAAGAAAGAAGTACCTGAGCTGGACGACGATATGGTAAAGGACGCTACCGAGTTCGATACAGTTGAAGAGTATAAAGCCGACGTAAGGAAAAAGCTTGAAGAGCACGCTGAGGAACACGCAAATGCTGATGTTGAGGCAGCTATCCTTGATAAAGTGGTTGAAAATATGACTGCGGAGATCCCACAGGTCATGTTTGACAACAGAGTTAATGAGATGATGATGGAGCTTGAGCAGAGACTTGCTCCTCAGGGTATCACCCTGGATCTTTATTGCCAGTACACCGGTCAGACTGTTGACCAGGTAAAGAAGGCTTATCAGGAGCAGGCTGAAAAGCAGGTCAAGCTGAGACTGGCTCTTGAAAAGATCGCTGAGCTTGAAAATGTTGAGGTAAGCGATGATGAGGCTGCACAGGAGATCCAGAAGATAGCCGATCAGTATAAGATGACAGTAGATCAGGTAAAACAGTATATCACCGAGGAAAATGTAAAGAAGGATATCGCAGTCGGCAAGGCTGTGGATCTGGTTAAGGAAAACGCAGTTATCAAGTAATAAATATAAAAATGCCCCCCGCCTTATATGACGGGGGTACATAATATACAAACAAAGGCGTAAGATACGCCGCAGGGAGGCATATAATATGGCATTGATACCTTATGTTGTTGAACAGACCAGCCGTGGAGAAAGAAGCTATGATATATATTCAAGACTTCTGAACGACCGTATAATAATGCTTTGCGACCAGATAGATGACCAGGTGGCAAGCGTTGTTATTGCTCAGCTGCTTTATCTTGAGGGTCAGGATCCGGAGAAGGATATTGACCTTTATATAAACAGCCCCGGTGGAGTAATTACCGCAGGTATGGCTATTTATGATACAATGCAGTATATCAAGTGCGACGTTTCCACTATCTGTATAGGAATGGCAGCATCTATGGGATCATTCCTGCTGTCAAGCGGTGCAAAGGGCAAGAGATTTGCTCTGCCAAACAGTGAGATACTCATTCACCAGCCGCTTATCGCCGGCGGCGGACTTTCAGGACAGTGTACCGATATCAAGATCCATTCCGACCACATGGTCGCAACGAGAGAAAAGCTCAACAGGATACTTGCTGAGAATACAGGAAAGCCTATTGAACAGATAAATACCGATACAGAGCGTGACAACTATATGACTGCACAGCAGGCTATGGAGTATGGACTTATTGATAAAGTGATAACCAACAGAGGATAATTAATGACCGATTATTTGAAAGGTTGATCTAAAATGGCTAATGAACCAAAAAAATGCTGTTTTTGCGGAAAGCCCGAAAACAGAGTGACAAGTATGTTTTCCGCAGGCAACACCCATATTTGTGATGAATGTGTGCTTTATTGCTATGATCTGCTTGCCGAGCAGAACGGGCTGCCTTCCCCTAAGGGGAAAAATAAAAAAGGCGGCGCAAACGAAAGGTTTGGTCTTATAGACCTTAAAAAACCTTCTCAGATCAAAGCAGTTCTGGACCAGTATGTTATTGGACAGGACGAGGCAAAGATCGCCCTTTCTGTGGCAGTGTATAACCACTATAAGAGGATCATGTCCCTTGCTGAGGATGATGGAGATGTTGAGATACAAAAGAGTAATGTCCTGCTTCTCGGCCCGACAGGAACAGGTAAAACGCTTCTTGCACAGACACTTGCAAGACTTTTAAATGTACCTTTTGCCATTGCGGATGCAACAACACTTACCGAGGCGGGTTATGTTGGCGACGATGTTGAAAACGTGCTTACAAGGCTTATACAAGCTGCGGATTATAACGTAGAGGCAGCACAGCAGGGCATAATCTATATCGACGAGATTGATAAGATATCAAGAAAGTCCGAGAATACCTCTATTACCCGTGATGTAAGCGGTGAGGGCGTTCAGCAGGCACTTTTGAAAATAGTAGAGGGTACCGTTTCAAACGTTCCGCCACAGGGTGGAAGAAAGCACCCCCACCAGGAATTTATACAGGTGGATACCAAGAATATATTGTTTATCTGCGGAGGAGCTTTTGACGGACTTGAAAAGCTTATAGAGAAAAGGACAGATTCTTCCTCAATGGGATTTGGCAGCAATGTCAAGAAAAAAGGTGAGGAAAGAAACATTATGAAAAAGGTCCTGCCTCACGATCTTGTGAAATACGGACTTGTTCCAGAGCTTGTGGGAAGACTTCCGGTTATAACGGTCCTTGATGAGCTTGATGAAGATGCACTTTGCAGGATCCTTACCGAGCCGAAGAATTCCCTTATCAAGCAGTATACCAAGCTGTTCAAGCTTGACGGTATAGATTTTACAATTACCGACGACGCTATGAGGGAGATAGCAAAAAAGACTATTGCACAAAAAACAGGCGCAAGAGGTCTGCGTGCTATAGTTGAGAAGATACTAACAAAGCTTATGTATGAAGCTCCAAGTGATGAAAGCATTGTGGCAATAAAGATAAATGCCGATTGTGTCACCGACGATGCAGAACCGGAGATAACAAGAAAACCTCTGGAACTTGCACAGTAGCTAATAAAGGCTGCCCTTAAGGTAGGTACCTATATAGAAGATTTATAAAACGCTTTGCGGAACATCTTTTATTGCGAAGGACTGTTTCCTAACCGTATTTCTTGACCATAACTATTTTTAAACCCCGATGGATAAAACCATCGGGGTTTAAAAATCATTAAGAGTTTTAGGAGAAGGGCGCACCGGCGTAGCCGGCGCACGAGAATATCCATAGGATATTCTCGGTTTGGGCAGATAATTGACCAAAAGGTCAATTCTCCGTAGCTAACGGCAAAGCCGTTAGCGGAACCCATTTTGCAAAAGGGTTTTCCCCAAAAAGAGTTTATAATGCTTCTGTATAAGTGCAGTCCTTATGCGGCAGCCTTACTTTTGTATTATACACACGGAATAATAAAAAAGCTTTGCATTGCCTTTTACAATGCAAAGCTGAGTTGTTATTATAAGCAGCGCCACGCCTGATCTCTTGTCTTAGTGAGCCTCGTTAATGTAGTAGCAGTATCCTGCTTCGCCCGGGTGCTTGCCATGCTCGTTAACGTAGTTGTATCCTGCCTCACCTGGGTGTTTACCGATCTCGTTTACTTTCTCGTTTTCATAGTAGTTGTATCCTGCTTCGCCCGGGTGCTTGCCATGCTCGTTAACATAGTTATATCCTGCCTCACCTGGGTGTTTGCCGATCTCATTTACCTTCTCATTTTCATAGTAGTTGTATCCTGCCTCACCCGGGTGCTTGCCATGCTCGTTAACATAGTTATATCCTGTCTCACCGGGGTGCTTTTCAGCAGTCTGATCCAGGTTTGCATTTGCCTTTACAGCCTCAAAATTGAAGCCGAACATCTGAGTTGCAGGGTCTGTTTCAGCTGTCTTTGAAACAGTCGTCTGAGTTGCTTCACTTGTCTTTTCCTGGCTTGGAGCAGCTTTTTCACTAACAGTAGTCTGATTAGCTGTATTTGCAGATTCAGGAGCCGCCGAAACGGTGAAAACTGTTACTGTGGTTATTATAGCTAAAGCTGCGGCAACTGCACCGATGGTAGCTTTTATGTTTTTTCTTCTGTTTGTTGTGTTTGTGTTTTTCATATTTATTTCTCCTTTTTTTATCAGGTCTTGTTGTTGTCTTTTGAACTGTCTATATAATAGCACGCTTTTTTCGGATATTCAATATTCAGTTTTACTCCGGAATGTAGTAAAAACAACATCCTTTATCTGAACTGAAGTTTATGCTACACTTTAAATATAAATTGTAGCTTATCCTCCGGAAAATGATGCAATAAAAAAGAGCTTACACCGCAAATTTGCCGTGTAAAGCTCTTTTGTCTTTTTTATTTATAAAGTTCGTCCATTTCCTTTATAAGATCACCAAATACTTTAAGCGCCTCGTTTATCGGCTCAGGCGTTGCCATATCTACACCTGCGCCACGCAAAAGTGATATTGGATCCTTTGAGCTTCCGCCTGAAAGGAAGCCGATATAATCCTTTACCGCACTTTCGCCCACACTGAGGATACGAGAGGAAAGTGCTATTGCGGCAGCTATGCCTGTTGCGTACTGATAAACGTAGTAGTCGTAGTAAAAATGGGGGATCCTTGCCCATTCAAGGCTTATCTGATTATCTAAAACTATACCGTCGCCGAAATAAAGCTTGTTAAGCTCAAGATACATCTCGTTGAGAGTTTGTGCAGTAAGGCTTTCACCCTGAGCCACAAGCTCATTTATTTTAAGCTCGAACTCTGCAAACATCGTCTGTCTGTAAAGGGTAGTGCGGAACATTTCCAGGAAATAATTTATAAGGTATGCCTTTTCTTTTTTGTCCTCAGCCTTTTTAAGAAGGTATCTCATAAGCAGAGCCTCGTTGCAGGTAGAGGCTACCTCCGCTACAAAAATCGAGTAGTCGCTGTAGCAAACAGGCTGATTCTTGTTTGAAAGATATGAGTGTACAGCGTGCCCCATTTCATGGATAAGGGTAAAAGTACAGTTCAGAGTATCCTTGTGGTTAAGAAGAACGAAGGGATGCACACGTGCACCTGCTGAGTAGGCTCCGCTGGTTTTGCCTTGGTTTTCATAAACATCTATCCAGCGGTTTTCAAAGCCTTCTTTTATTATTTTGAGATAATCCTCGCCCATAGGCTCCAAAGCCTTGAGCACAGTTTCTTTTGCCTGCTCAAAGTTTATTTTTATGTCAAAATCACTGACCACGGGGGTGTAAAGGTCGTAGAAATGAAGATCTTCTACCCCCATGAGCTTTTTTCGCAGGGCAACATAGTCATACATATAGTGCAAATTGTCATGGACCGCACTTATCAGGTTATGGTAGACCCGGGTAGGTATCTCGTTATCTGAAAGGGAAGACTCAAGGCTGCTTTTGTAGTTTCTTGCCTTGGAGTAGAAATTAACAGCCTTGATCTGTGCGTCGAGAGTGGCAGCGCAGGTGTTTTTGAAGCTGTCAAAGGTGGAGTACATTGACTCAAAAGCGGATCTTCTGAGAACTCTGTCGCTTGACTGTACAAGGGGTATATAGGTTGAGTGGGTGACTTGATGTGATTTTCCGTCCTTGTCAACTGCGTCCGGGAATTTCATATCTGCGTTTGAGAACATTGAATAGATGTTCTCGGCGGATTCACCCATTTCCGAGGTAAGCGCTATGATCCTTTCCTCAGCCTCGGAAAGCACATGATCCTTTTTATCTCTTATCAGATCCAGCTTGCGGCGGTACATTTCAAGCTCCGGCTTTTGCTCAAACATTTTTTCCAGCTCTGTCTGTTCTATGGCAATTATTTCAGGTGTCTCAAAGCTCCCTGCGGAATTGATATTCATCAGCACGTTTGTTACCTGCCCGGTCATATTCTGATACTTTGCCTGTGTAGTATCCTCATCGCTTTTCCTCTGAGCATAGTTTATCAGACTGTCACACAAAACTGATATTTCATCGCCCATCTGTAAATAATCATATAGTGTATCTGCGCTTTGGGAAAGCTTGCCCTTGTAGGATGCTGTCTTTTGGATGTATCCTTTTAGCTTTTCAAGATCCTCATACCATTTTTCATCTGTGGCATAAATATCGTTGATAGCCCATTTGTATTTTTCGTCTATTTCGCTTCTTTTTAGTGATCTTTTTTCGTCGCCCATTTTTTTCCTCCGGATATAAAGTATTATTACATATATTATTATACCACTTTTGCCCTGTCAAATCAAGAAAAAACTGCGGAGAAACCTCCCCGCAGTTAAGCATCTTTATATTACAGATAACCTATCGGATTGACAGCTGTACCGTTGATACGCACTTCAAAGTGGAGGTGAGGACCTGTTGACCAACCTGTGGTACCCACCTGACCAAGCACCTGACCTGCATCAACGTGCTGGTTTGGTAAAACGCTTATGTTGGTTGCGTGACCGTAAAGTGTCCACATTCCGTTTCCGTGGTCGATGATACAGTAGCGTCCGTATCCGCCGCCGCATCCGCAGGAGCCGTTCTTTGCATAGTTGTGTGTGCAGGAGTTTTCAACAAGAATCACGGTTCCGGCTGCAGCTGCTGTTATATTTCTTCCCATAATTCCCCATGAGCTGATATCGATACCCTTGTGGAAACCTGTGAGAGAACCTGCATTTCTGTATCCGTATCCATAGGTGATAGCATAATAACCGGGAACCGGCCAAGCAAGTTTTCCTGAACCGCCGGGTCTGTATGTAGGCTCGGTGTAGGTTGAACTTCCGCCGCTGCTGCTTCCGCCCTGTTGTTGCTGCTGTTGCTGCTGTGCCGCTATGGCAGCCTGTCTTGCTCTTTCTGCTGCCGCTGCCCTTCTTGCGGCCTCTTCCTGCTCTTTTCTTATACGCTCTGCCTCTTCCTTGGCAGCTATCTCTTTACGCTGTGTAAGCAGTTTTTGCATCTCAGCTTCAAACTTATCCTGCTCAGCATCTATAGATTTCTTATTAGCCTCGTAAGCAGCTTTTCTCTTTTCAAGCTCATCAACAATGGCTTTGCTCTTTTCCATAAGCTTTTGAAGCTTATCTACCTGTGCTACAAGATCCTTTTGCTGTGAAACAAGCTTGCTCTTTTTGCCTTCAAGATCGTTTTTCTTTTGCTCAAGGACCTTCTTATCCTCCTCATACTGTGCTTTAAGGGAGATAAGATTGTCTATCATTTTGTTATCGTGGCTTGCAACTCTCTTTACCAGCTCCACCTTCATGAGCATATCGTAAAAATCCGTAGCTCCTGCGATCATGCTGGAATATGAGCTGTCGCCTACTATGTAAAGGGCACGAAGCCTTTTTTTGAAATCCTCTGTACCCTGGTCGATCTCTTTTCGCTTTTCGAGTATCTTAGCCTCGCTGGTATTGATATCTGTCTGTAAAACAGAGATCTGACCGTTTAATTCCTTTATAGAATCCTCCAGCGCAAGGATCGTTTTCTGCACCGTTTCGATCTGAGACTGGATAGCCTTCTGGTTTTCTTCCTCTTTACTGATGTCGCCTTGTGTTGCATTGATCTGACCGTCAAGATCCTTTTGTTTTTTCAAAAGCTCATCAAGTGTTTTTTGAGTGTTGGAGATATTCTCCTCGTTTTGTTTCTTTTCTTCACTCTCCGCACTTACGGTTATATTGTTTTCGCTGTTTTGCGATGTATAGGAGAAAATGCCCATGCAAAGTACAGCTGTTATGGCACAAGCGAGGCATCTCTTCAACAATGAAAGTTTTTTCATTTTGGAAACCCTCCGTATAAATGGTAATATAATATACCATATAATACATTTTTTACACAATTTGCGGCAGGTCAGGCAAATGCCCAAACTGCCGCCTGATTTTAAACTTTAAGGTGCTTTCCGGCACTTATTGATGTGCCGATAGCTCCGATAAACGCACCTGCCACCAGATAAGATATTGTAACAGGCCAGAACATAGTATTGAATGAATATATATTGTTCAGACCGAAAATTCCGAAGAGGTGGTAATCATCGTTGAGTATCTTGTAAACGCCTTCATAGGCGAACTTTGTGATAATAAGTGCGCATCCTGCGGCAAGCAGACCTACGACCATACCCTCGATAAAGAAAGGTATTCTGATGAAACTGTTGGTGGCGCCAACATATTTCATGATATTGATCTCCTTACGCCTTGAAAATACGCTTGCACGAGTTGTATTGGAAATGATTATGAGAGAAACAAGTACCAGCGCAACTACGATAGCGATCGCAACAATAAAGAAGATCCTTCTGAAGTTGATAAGAACATCTGCGAATTCGGTAGGGGACTGTACGGATTCCACACCGTCAAGCAGCTCTATCTGCGTGGTTGTTTCACGCATTTTTTTAATGTCCTTTACATTAAATCTGAAAACGTCCGGGAGCGGATTGTCATCAGCATACTTGAAGTAGTCCTTCTGTGCATCGGTCATCTTTTCCATCATGTCCTTCCAGGCCTCATCTCTGCTGTACAGAGTGACCTCGGTCACGTTGGGGATATCTTTTATCTTTCCCTCTATCTCGGACATTTTTGATTTTGAAACGTCGTCTTTGATAACGACCATAACTTCGCTTTTTTCTTCGATATTTCCAATCGCCTTATCAAGGTTTATGGAAATAAGTATTGTAAAGCCAACCATTATCAGTGAAACGAGGAGGATACAAAACGATGCGAAAGTCATCATTTTGTTTCTCCAGATCCCTTTAAAGCCCTGACGTATCAGGTAATTAAAACTACTTATCTTCATTGGAACCTCCTATAACCTCGTCGAACTGAATGCTTCCCTTGTTGATATTTATGATGCGCCCTCCGAAGTAACGCACAAGGTCGTGCTCGTGAGTTACCATCAGGATAGTGGTACCGCATTCATTGATACCTTTGAGAAGCTCGACGATCTCATAAGACAGTTCCGGATCTATGTTTCCGGTAGGCTCGTCCGCTATAATCAGCTGAGGGTCGTTTACCAGCGCTCTTGCTAAAGCAACACGCTGCTGTTCACCGCCCGAAAGCTCTGTGGGGTAGCTTTTTGCTTTTTTTGAAAGTCCCACAAGACTTATTACATAAGGAACTCTGCTTCTGATATATTTCGCAGGTGCGTCGATAACACGAAGCACGAACGCAATGTTTTCATAAACAGTCATCGTTGGGATAAGTCTGAAGTCCTGAAAAACTACTCCGATAGTACGTCTTAACTTAGGTACTTTTCTTCTTCTTAATTTTTTAAGATTGAATCCGTTTACCAAAACTGATCCGCTTGTAGCGTCTATCTCTTTTAGTATCAGCTTGATAAGAGTGGATTTTCCGGCACCCGAAGGACCTACAACAAAAGCAAAATCACCGTCGTTGATCTTCAGGTTTACCTTGTTTAATGCGTCAACGCCACTTGAGTATGTAACGGACACATCCTTAAACTCTACCAAAATTTACACCGCCTTAGATTTATGCCGGGGAACTCGCTGTCAGATCAGAACTTGACCGGATTAGCGGCAAGATACTTTTTGACCATAAGTGCGATCTTGAAAATGATAGCGTGGTCAAATTCTCTGAGGTCAAGTCCCGTAAGCTTTTTGATTTTTTCAAGCCTGTATACAAGTGTATTTCTGTGTACAAACAGCTTTCTTGAAGTCTCAGAAACGTTAAGGTTGTTTTCAAAGAACTTCTGTATCGTGAACAATGTTTCGTGATCCAAAGACTCGATAGAGCCTTTTTTGAATACCTCACGAAGGAATGTTTCACACAAAGTGGTTGGAAGGTGATATATGAGCCTTGCAATACCAAGATTGTCGTAAGATACAATGTTTTTATCTGTATCAAATACCTTTCCGACTTCAAGAGCGATCTGAGCTTCTTTAAAGCTTCTTGCAAGATCACGTACACCCTGTATAACTGTTCCGATACCAACGTTCACACGAGTATAGAACTCGCTTGAAAGTGTGTCGGAGATAGAACGTGCAAGTTTTTCAAGATCCTTTGATTCAACACCGTTTGAAACTTCCTTGACCAGAACTACATCTGATTCGGTAATATTGAAAACAAAGTCTTTGTTCTTGTCCGGGAACAGATTTTGTATAACGTCATATGCCGGTACATCGTTTGAAGAAACGATCCTTATAAGCAGAACGACACGTGAGATATCGCTGCTGAAATGAAGCTCACGAGCCTTTACGTGAACATCGCCCGGGAGCACGTTATCAAGTACAACATTTTTGATAAAGTTGTTTCTGTCGTATTTCTCATCATAATACTGCTTGATGCTGGAAAGGGTTATGGCCAGTATGCTTGCGTATTTTGCAGCTACCTCATCGGTACCCTCAACGAAAACAGCGTAATCCGGCTTCATATGTGAGCCGAAAGGCTTATAGGTATAACCGTCACGAACAAATACATCGTGAGACTCCCCAAGGTCCAGAGAAACGAACTCATTGGTGGTTCCTATCTGTGCCAGCTCCGAGCAAGCGATTATGGTGGCATTTTCGTCGATAACACCGATCACACAATCAATGGTATCACGCATCTGATGAACAACGCTCTGAAATAATCTGTTTGACATAGTTATTTCTCCTCTACTTGCATTAAAATTAAACGCATTGTTAAATTGCTGAATGTCCGTATTTCAAAACGGCACAATTTTGTAGTATAACACTATTATAACAAAAAAGAATTCAATTTGCAAGTGCTATATAGTAAAAATGTGCAAAAAAGTTTGTCATTTTTGACAAACAGCCTGCAAGAGACCAAATATATTACAAATTGTAACATATTTGCCCTGTTTATGTGTGAATATTCTGTTAAATCAGCTGGATAAAAGAGTTCCGAGGGTGGACAGACAGAACAATTCGCCATTTTTAGTAACCGTTTTGTAATTTTTAAACTTTTCGTTAACTCGCTGCTTGAAATATAACCGGATATGTGCTACAATAGGAAAAACGAGAAATATAAAGGGAAGTGAGAAAATGGATAAGCTTATAGAAACGGGAAAGATAGTTTCCGTCTTTGGTATCAAAGGTGAGGTAAAGGTGCAGCCCTGGTGCGACGATCCTCAGCTGCTTTGCGAACTTGATACACTATATTATAAAAGCGGAACGCCTGTTGAGATAGAACGTGCAAGGGTAGCTAAGAATATAGTTGTAATGAAGATAAAAGGTGTGGATACAGCTAACGATGCGAATAAACTTCGTAACAGGGTGCTTTATCTTGACCGTGACGATATCGTCCTTGAAGAGGGTGCTTTTTTCATTCAGGATCTGATTGGTCTGAAAGTGATAGATGCCGATAACGGCAGAGAATACGGTATCATAACCGATGTATCCCAGACGGGTGCAAATGATGTATACCATATTAAAGCACCGGACGGTAAGATGTACTATATCCCTGCGATAAAGGACGTTGTAAAGCAGACCGATATAAAGAGCGGAGAAATGCTTATAACACCCCTTGAAGGGCTTTTTGAGGGCGCTGAGGAGGTCAGGTGACGGTGAAGATCGAACACGCAGCGATCTATTATTCAGACCTTGAAGCAGCAAGGTCATTTTATGAAAAATATTTCCATGCACGCAGCGCAAAGATGTACCGTAATGAGAAAACGGGTTTCTGCTCGTATTTTCTTGCTTTTGATGACGGAGCAAGGCTTGAGATAATTTCAAAGGAAAGTATTATCAATAAGCGATCTGCCGATTCTTTGGGATTTGCACATATAGCTTTCAGCCTTGGCAGTGCCGATGCGGTAGACAGCCTGACCGAAAGACTTAAAAATGACGGCTTTACCGTAGTAAGCGGCCCGAGAACAACAGGTGACGGTTATTACGAGAGCTGTATTGAAGACGCTGAGGGCAATAGGATAGAATTGACAGTCTGAAAAGGAAATTGATATGAGAATTGATATAGCAACGCTTTTCCCCGAAATGCTTGAGAATTACCTTTCCCAGAGCGTTGTGGGCAGAGCGAGAGATAAAGGCGTTTTCAGCGTGAAATGCCACAATATCCGTGATTATACCCTTGATAAGCACCGCAGGGTAGACGATACCCCGTATAGCGAGCGCCAGGGTATGCTGATGCAGTGTGAGCCTGTATATAATTGTTTCAAAGCCGTTACCGAAGGCAGAAAGCCGCACGTTATATATATGTCCCCCCAGGGGAAAACACTTACCCAGCAAAGAGCGAAAGAGCTTTCACAGCTTGACGATATATTTATCCTCTGCGGACACTATGAGGGAGTCGACGAGAGAATTATCGAGGAGATAGTTGACGAGGAGGTGTCGATCGGAGATTATGTGCTCACCGGCGGCGAACTGCCTGCACTGGTGCTGGTCGACTGCGTTGTCAGAATGCTTGAAGGTACGCTTTCAAAAGCCGATTGCTATGAGGACGAAAGCCACTACAACGGTTTGCTTGAATATCCTCAGTATACCCGGCCCGAAATATGGCATGATAAAAAGGTGCCCGAGATCCTGCTTTCGGGACACCATGCAAATATACAGAAATGGCGTCACGAACAGGCTTTGATAGCAACTGCAAAGAAGCGTCCCGAGCTCCTTGAAAAGCTTGAACTATCGGCTGAAGATTTAGCAATTTTACACAAATATGACATGGAATAATGCCATGAATCCTTGTTGTTTTGTTGAGAGTTGACAAACTTGTTAAGAACTTTTGGACAATTTGGCTTTTACTTTCTCAAAAAGTGTACAAACGAAACAAAAATATCGTAAATTGTTGACTGGATTTAGTGGAAAGCTACAAAAATGTCGCAAAAATATACTGTTTGTCTAATTTTTGCGTTGACGAAAAGTTTAAACAAGAGTATAATACTATATATGAGAGTGGAAGGGATCTTCGCACTTAAATATAGTGTTTTTATCAAAAGATAATAGTGAAATGGAGAGATTATTATGTTCGTTAAAGACGTTGTTGTTCAGAATCAGGTAGGTCTTCATGCTCGCCCTGCAACTTTCTTTATCCAGAAGGCTAATGAGTTCAAGTCTTCTATCTGGATCGAAAAGGAAGAGAGAAGGGTAAACGCAAAGAGCCTTCTTGGCATTCTTTCTTTGGGTATCGTAGGCGGAACCACTATCAGAATAATCGCAGATGGCTCTGACGAGGAAGATGCAGTAAAGGGTCTGGTTGATCTCGTTGACAGCGGATTTGCTGAGGACGCTCGCTGATTTTTATATTGTAGATGTTTAAGAGATCTGCTTTTTTGCAGGTCTCTTTTTGTTTTTGTTTTATTGTTTGGTGCAAAATAAAAAACCTGCACGGTCACCCATGCAGGTTTAGCATCTGATTTGATTATTAGTCCTTGTCAGCCTCTTCTACAGCGTCCTCAGCCTTTTCCTCAGCCTCAGCAGCTGTGTCAGCTGCGCAATCTTCGCAATCGCAGCAGTCATCAAAATCATCATCAAGATCCTCATAATCATAGTCCTCAAGTTCCTTGTGCTTCTTGAAAGCCAAGAAAGCAGCAACTGCAACTGCAACTGCACCAACTAACGCAAGAATCTTAAAAATTGTTGACATAATAAAACAACTCCTTAAATTAAATTTCTAACCCAAATTAGATTACTGTTATTATAACATATAGTCCAAAGAAAATCAAGCACTTTTTGTTCATTTCTTGCAAATTGTATAAGTTTTTTTAAACTTTATTGTCTTATATGCTGTTTTCAGATGTTTCCTGTAAGGTTCATAATAATGCTGATCGCTGTAATTGGGGCAGTTTCACACCTTAATATTCGCTTGCCAAGACCAACGGCTGCTACGCCGTTTTGCGTGCAGATCTCAACCTCCCGGGGGTCAAAGCCGCCCTCGCTGCCTATAAACACGCCGATGGATGAGTTTTCTTTTAGTCCCGCCTGGGAGAGGTTTATGCCTCCTCCTTCATAGCAGATAAGCGGAAAGTCACATTTTCCCAGCTCCGAAGCTGCCTGATCGAAGCTCAGAAGTTCGCTGACCCGGGGGATAATGCCCCTTCCGGACTGTTTTGCCGCCTCAAGAGCGATCCTGTTGAGCCGTTCCAGCTTTTTGTCAAAGCTTTTTTTGTCCGGTCTGGATACGCATCTTGCAGTAAGCACAGGACATATCCTGCCTGCACCCAGTTCCACAGCCTTCTGTACGATCATATCCAGCTTATCTCCCTTTGGAATAGCCTGAAAAAGGGTAAGGTCTATATTCGGTTCGCTTTCGCATCTTTTTTTTGATACGATACGGCAAACTACTTCATCGTCCGATATGGTAAGAATATTACAGTAATACTCAACAGCCTGGCAGCAGACAGTTATATCGTCTCCAAGTCTCATTCGCAGGCTCCTGCCGATATGCACCGCATCGGGTGCGGTTATTTTTACGGTTTTATCATCTATATTTGTGCTTGGTACGAAAAAGCGCGGCATAACGAGCCTCCATGTGAAATTGTTAATATTTATCTTTACGAAAAGGTTTTCTACAAATTTAGTATATCATGTTTTTACATAAAATTCAACAAATTTCATACAATATCCCATATCTTTTAATACGAGAATAACATGACTGTTGTAATATATACACGTGAGATGAATGGATCTCATAAAATGATTTGGTATGATGGCTTTTACCCCAGGCCTTCATATATTGTGCAGCGAAAGCTGCCATTTCTCCCCTATAATTTTTTATTTTTTGGCTCCCACGCTCTGAAGTGGGAGTTTTTTCTTTTTATTTTCAGAAAGTCAAAACAAAAAGCCGTCCAAAGCTATTGCTTCAGGCGGCTTTGATGTTTTTATCAGAGTTTTGTCACACCGAGCGTGATCTTTTCTCCGTTGATATCCCACTCTTTGGAATTATCAGCGTTTTCACCGTATTTTATCTCCTGTGCAAGTACATCCTTGCTTATCTGATCGGAGTTCTTTTCAACCAGCTTGGCAAGCTTATCGTTTCCGCTGAGGTAAACGGTGATATGATCCATTACCTCAAAACCGGAATCCTTACGCATTGTCTGGATCTTGCTGGTTATCTCTCTTACAAAGCCCTCTTCGATGAGTTCATCTGTAAGGGTCGTGTCAAGGGCAACAGTCACACCGCCCTCGGTAAGGGTGAAGAAGCCGTCTTTTTGCTGTGTTTCGATAAGCAGGTCTTCTTTTGCAAGTGTTATCTCTCCCGTGGAGATGGTCATTTTAAGGAAGCCTGTGCTTTCCAGTTCAGCCATAGCCTTGTGGCCGTCAAGCTCGGTAAGATTATTTCTTATCTCGCCCAGATTCTTTCCGAACTTTGGTCCGAGGGTTTTAAGCTGGGGCTTGAACTTATAATCAACAAAGTCGGAAACATCATCGGCAAACTTAACGTCCTTTACGTTGAGCTCATCTCTGATTATATCCGTGTAGTAGCTGTCAAGCACATGGTCAGCTGAAACATACATAACGCTCAGCGGCTGTCTGTTCTTGAGGTTGGACCCGTTTCTTGCGCTTCTTCCCAGAACGACGATGTCAAGCACCTCATCCATGTCGCTTTCAAGCTTTTTGTCTATCATCTTCTCGTCAACTTCGGGATACAGGCAAAGGTGTATACTTTCCTCAGCTGTTTTGTCAACGCTTCTGACCATATTCTGATAGATCTCTTCGGTGATGAACGGCACCATAGGTGCAGCCACCTTGCAAAGGGTAACGATAGCGGTATAAAGGGTCATATAGGCGTTTATCTTATCCTGGCTCATTCCCTGAGCCCAGTATCTTTCACGTCCACGTCTTACATACCAGTTGGAAAGGTCGTCAACAAACTCCTGCATTGCCTTTGCAGCCTCAGGGATCCTGTAATTTGCGAGGTTTTCGTCAGCAAGCTTTATCATGGTGTTCATTTTTGAAAGCACCCATTTATCCATTACAGAAAGCTTGTCATATTCGATCTTATGCTGCGACGGGTCAAAGTTGTCAATGTCGGCATAAAGGATATAGAAAGCATAGGTGTTCCAAAGGGTGCCCATAAACTTTCTTTGTCCCTCGGTAACTACCTTGCCGTGGAACTTGTTAGGAAGCCAGGGAGCTGAGTTGGTATAAAAATACCATCTGATTGCGTCTGCACCGTAGGTCTGTAAAGCCTCCATGGGGTCAACGGCATTTCCCTTTGATTTGGACATTTTCTGTCCGTTCTCGTCCTGGACAAGACCCAGCACGATGACGTTCTTGTAAGGTGCTTTGTCAAATATAAGGGTAGAGATAGCCAGAAGTGAGTAGAACCAGCCTCTTGTCTGGTCGACAGCCTCGGAGATGAAATCAGCAGGGAACTGGCTTTCAAAAAGCTCCTTGTTCTCAAACGGGTAGTGGTGCTGAGCGAAAGGCATGGAACCTGAATCAAACCAGCAGTCGATAACCTCCGGAACTCGCTTCATCTGTTTGCCGCACTTGGGACACTTGATGGTCACAGCGTCAATGTATGGTCTGTGGAGCTCAATATCCTCAGGGCAGTTATCAGACATAGACCTCAGCTCTTCGATAGAGCCAATAGAATGTCTGTGGCCGCACTCACAATCCCATATATTAAGGGGAGTGCCCCAGTATCTGTTTCTGGAAATACCCCAGTCCTGAACATTTTTCAGCCAGTCGCCGAAACGTCCCGAACCTATATTTTCAGGTATCCAGTTGATGGTGTTGTTATTAGCGATAAGCCTGTCTCTTACGTCGGTCATTTTGATGAACCAGGAATCTCTTGCGTAATAGATAAGAGGAGAGTTGCATCTCCAGCAGTGAGGATATTCATGCTCAAACTTTGGTGCAGCAAACAGCTTGCCCTGTGCATCAAGGTCTTTGAGAACCTGAGGGTCGGCATCTTTTACAAACATTCCCCCATAAGGTGTTTCAGCTGTCATATTGCCCTTTGCATCAACAAACTGAACAAACGGAAGGTCATAGTTTCTGCCTATCCGTGCGTCGTCCTCACCGAAAGCAGGAGCGATATGAACTATACCCGTACCGTCGGACATGGATACATAGTCGTCGCAGGTCACAAAATGACCCTTCTTGCCCTGTTTTTCAGCGCTTTCACCGGCGCAGGCAAAAAGCGGTTCATATTCTGTCCTTTCAAGATCCTTACCCACGCAGCTTTCAAGCACTTCGTAAGCTGTCTCGCCTTCCTTTGCAAGGCTGCCAAGCACCGTATCAAGCAGCGCCTGAGCCATGATATAGGTGTATCCGTCCGCAGCTTTTACCTTGCAGTATGTGTCGGTGGGGTTAACGCAAAGTGCTACGTTTGAAGGCAGGGTCCATGGAGTTGTTGTCCATGCAAGGAAATACTCGTCCTTGCCCTTGAGCTTGAAGCGAACGATAGCGGAACGCTCTTTTACAGTCTTGTATCCCTGAGCCACCTCGTGGGAAGAAAGGGGAGTGCCGCATCTTGGACAGTAGGGAACGATCTTAAAGCCCTTATAAAGCAGCCCCTTGTCGTAGATCTGTTTAAGTGCCCACCACTCAGACTCGATAAAGTCGTTATGATAAGTTACATATGGGTTTTCCATATCAGCCCAGAAGCCAACAGCAGAGGAGAACTCCTCCCACATACCTTTGTACTTCCAGACAGATTCTTTACACATTTTTATAAAAGGCTCAAGACCGTATTCCTCGATCTGGTCTTTTCCGTCGATGCCAAGGGTCTTTTCGACCTCCAGCTCAACAGGCAGTCCGTGGGTATCCCAACCGGCTTTACGTGGGACCATTTCGCCCTTCATGGTGTGGTATCTCGGTATCATATCCTTGATAGCACGGGTGAGAACGTGTCCGATGTGAGGCTTGCCGTTAGCCGTGGGAGGACCGTCGTAAAATACGTATGACTCTCCCTTTGCACGGGAATCAACGCTCTTTTCAAAGATCTTGTTGTCTTTCCAGAATTTTTCGATCTGTTTTTCTCTCTGAACAAAGTTCAGGTCTGTGGAAACCTTTTTGTACATGACCTATCTTTCCTTTCAAGAATATCAATAAAAAAAGCTCCCGCCCCGAAAAAAGGACGAAAGCAAAGCTTACGCAACCACCTGTTTTCATCATACATGATAGTACGACCCCTTCGTAACGAGAAGGACACGGCTTGGCTTACTGTCGTTTTTCAGCCTTGCAACTCGGAAGTGATATTCTGCCCGTTGTACTCGTACCGCACTCACACTCTCAGCGGCTCGCTTTAACTTTCCGCAAGGGCATACTGTCTTCGTCAAAGTCATTCACATATACAAAAATTATATCACAATCATTCTCCGTTGTCAAGAGCATATTCCCATAATTATGCTCGATTTCCCACAGTATTTTATTGTAAAGCACAAGAAAATGTGTATTTATATTGACAATAAGGGGTATTTATTATATAATAAAAAGGTATGTAGACACTTTGTGTCTGTTTTTATGGACTTTTGAAAGGAGAGGACCCGGATTGCTTTCTGTTATAATACCAAGCTATAACGAAGAAGGTAACGTTGTAAAGGCTGCGGATGTAGTCTCACAGCTTCTTGAGCAAAACAGCATAGATTACGAACTTATATTTATAAATGACGGTTCAAAGGATAAGACGTGGGAGCTTATAAACGAGCTCGCCACAACCCGTGAGCATATTGTGGGCGTGAACTTTTCCAGAAATTTCGGAAAGGAAAGTGCTATCTTTGCGGGACTTGAAGTTGCAAAGGGCGATGCTTGCGTGCTGCTTGACTGTGACTTGCAGTTTCCGCCGGAGGTCATCATAGAAATGTACAACATCTGGAAGAACAACGATGTTGATGTAGTAGAGGGACGCAAAAAGTCAAGAGGCAAGGAAAATTTTATCTACAAGGCGTTTTCTCTTATGTTCTACAAAATGATAAACTCATCCAGCGGACTTGATATGCGTGCTGCCAGCGATTTTAAGCTTATGGACAGGTCTGTGGTGGATTCACTTAATGCCATGCCGGAAAGGCTGACATTTTTCAGAGCCATGTCAAGCTGGGTAGGATACAAGACCGAGAAGATATACTTTGATGTGCGTGACAGAGAGGTGGGAGAAAGCAAGTGGACGGTGGGCAAGCTTATAAAGTTTGCCCTTAATAATATCACCTCCTTTACCTCTGCTCCCTTGCAGATAGTTACCGTGTGCGGCATAATCACCTTTTTGATATCTGTGATAATGGGTATCAACACCCTTTACAATAAATTTTTCGGTGATGCATCAGCCGGATTCTCAACGGTTATCATCCTTCAGCTTTTCACCTCCAGCATAATCATGTTCAGCCTTGGTATAATAGGGTTTTACATTTCAAAGATATACGAAGAGATAAAACAGCGACCCAGGTATATAATAAAGGATCTTGTACGTAAACAGGATCCTTACAGCGGAGGAGACATATGGAAGAAAGGATAAAAAAAGCTGCTGTTCCGAAAAAGGGCTTTTGGGAAAAAACCAGCTCATGGCTGTATGACAAACGCTGGTATTTCCTTGCTTTTTTCCTGCCCGCAGCAATATTGTTCACAGCCTACGCTTTTTTCAAGGTCTATCCCTTCGGTGATAATTCCGCATTGGTGCTTGATCTTAACGGACAGTACGTTTATTACTATGAGGCATACCGTGATGCGTTCTGGGGTGACGGAAGCTTTATCTACGATTGGTCCAGGAACCTGAGCGGCGAAATGTTCGGTATCTTTGCATATTATCTTGCAAGCCCGTTCATGATTATTATTTATCTGCTGCCACGTTCAATGATGCCAACGTCCATACTTATAATGCAGCTTGCAAAGGTGGGGACCGCATCTGTATCATTCAGGTTTTTCCTGCGTAAGATATCGCCAAAGGAACCTAAAAAGGTCTCGCTTATTGTCTTTCCGACCATATATGCCCTTATGTCATATATGGTGGTTCAGCTTATGAACCCTATGTGGCTCGATGCGCTGATTTATCTGCCCCTTATTTGCTGGGGAGTGCAGCGGCTGGTTCACGAAGGCAAGCTTTTGCCGTATATAATCCCCCTGTCACTTATGTTTATCTCCCATTTCTACATCGGATATATGGTGGGGATATTCACCTTTATGTATTATTGTTATGCCTGCCTTTCCATTGAGGGCAGGATGCTTCCCAAAAAGTTTTTCAGAAAATGTGTGTACTTTGCCGTGGGAACACTTATCTCTTTGATGTGTGCGGCTTTTGTGCTGATACCGGTATACAATTCTCTGAAACTTGGCAAGTTTGATTTTACCACTCCGGATTTCTCTTTGGCGACCCAGTTTGATTTTCTTACCTTTGCCACAAAGCTTTTCCCTATGTCGTATGACACAGTCTATCCGGAAGGATTGCCTGTAATATACTGTTCAACAGCTGCGCTTTTGCTGGTGCCGCTTTTCTTCCTTAATTCCAAGATCTCTGTCAAGGAAAAGACTGCCAACGGTGTGCTTGCGGCATTGCTTGTGGTGTTTATGTATATCAAGCCGATCGATATGGCAATGCACGGCTTTCAGATGCCCCAGTGGCTCCCATTCAGATATTCCTTTATTTTCTCGTTTTTGCTTATCTATATGTCCTTCCGGGCGTTTGAAAACCTTGACGGCGTAAGTATGAAAAATGTGGGCGGTATATATGCAGGGCTGATGATCTTTCTTTTCTGGTGCGAAAGAGAGAACTATAAGCATTTCCAGATCTTTGAGTCTGTGACCGCAGACGGGAAAACCTCTGTGGTGATCCAGGGTGTATGGATGGGAATGATCTGTCTGAGCGTTGTGTTCGCTTTGCTTTATCTTGTCCGTAAGTATCCCAAAAACAAAACTATCGCCATGATCTTTGCAGCGGTCATATGCCTTGAGCTTTATGCAAATAATCTGGACACCTTCCGCAAGATAGACAAGGACGTGGCATACAGCAAATATTCCTCGTACGAGCCTTATATCTCCGAGTTAAGAGGCGCTGTGGATACCATCAAGAAGTTTGATACGGACTCTTTTTACCGAATGGAAGCCAATTTCCACAGAACTGTCAACGATCCTATCGGAACAGGTTATATGGGTATATCCCACTCAAGCTCCACAATGAACGCCCCTGCCCTTAAAATGCTTCAGAAATTCGGTTATGCCTACGGCGGACACTATACCAAATATGACGGTGCAACGTATATCACCGATGCAATTTTTGATATCAGATATCTTATTGAAAAAACAGGTGATCTCAGCTATGTGGATAACAGGATAGTTATACCGCAGGAGTATAAGCTGACTACTCAGTCCCAGCAGGGTAAGTCCACCTATAAATTCTATAAAAACCCAAATGCTCTTGGTCTGGGTGTTGCGGTGAATAAGGATATATTCAATGTCCAGCTTCTTGACATCGACCCCTTTGCAAATCAGAATTCCGTGATGAATGCCCTTACCGGCGAGGATAAAAGTTACTTCAAAAGGCTTGAGGTCATAGAGGATGAGACCAACAACGTTATCCGTGAGACCCTTGTGGACGGACATACCAAGTATACTGTAAATGATAAGAATATCAGCGATTCGCACATTGATTTTCTTGTGAAAGTAGACAGGGATACGGGTGTGTATATGTATTTCCCAACGTCTTATGAGCGCAAATGCAATGTCTGGGTACAGGATGAACGTGAATACGCAATGGCTGAACAGCCCATGAGTCAGGCAGGACAATTCTTTGAGTCGGATGAGTATTCTATTCTTAAACTTGGAGATTTCAGCGAAGGTCAGACTCTGAGAGTAAGAATGACCATCGACAATAAGTACGATGAAACATTCTGGAAGGACTATATTTTCTGCAGCTTTGATTATGATACCTTTGCACAGGACTGTAAGAAAGTCCAGCAGCGCAGCCTTAATGTTACAAAGTTTGAGGATACCTATCTTGAAGGAACGGTCAATGCGGATTCCGAGGGACAGTATCTGTTTACCACCATTCCTTACGAAGAAGGCTGGACGGTGACTGTAAACGGCAAAGAGGTAAAACAGGAAACTGCTCTTGAAAGCCTTATCGCCGTACCCCTTGAAAAGGGTGAAAATAAGGTCACATTCAGATTTCTTCCAAAGTATTATATTCTTTCGCTTATTGTAACAGGATTTGGCGTAATATGCCTTGTGATCGTCTTTTTGTATGAGGTCAAAAAATATGATATGGCAAAGCCGTTCAGAAAGCTTGCCGGCTCTGTAAGAAAAAAGGTTGACGCATTGGCTGTGGAAAATGAGGAAACCAAGGACAGCGGCTCAGAGCCTGTGCAAAGCCCACAGCCCGAACAGCAAGCGGGATCTGATAACTGTCAGCAGGACGATGAGGACTGGGATGACGATGAGGAAGAATATGAGGACGATGAGGAAGAGTATGAGGACGACGAGGATATAGAAAAGAAGTGACCAAAGCCTTTGTGCGTGATATCTTCTTTATTCGGTTTTCTTCGAGCTTGTTTTTGCTTTAACGCTATTGACAATGGTGTATAAAAAGGTTAAAATGTTAGAGGTGAGAGCTTCTCACCTCTGATTTTTTATTTATAGGGGATGTTGAAAATGGCAGAACAGAAAAAGGTTTATAAAAAACTTACAAGTGCCAGCGGTTTTATCCGGCTTTTAAGTATAGTATGTTTTGTGCTGTGCGTGCTGACACTCGTTTTGGAACCGGTGGGAAAGCTTATTTATAACTCGATTTTTGAAAACGATATTAAATTTCTTGTGGTGAGCGGTTACAGGTCCTATTTCAACGCATTTCAGCACACAATGATATTATGTGTCCTTTCTTTTGCGCTGATCGTTGCAGCTTTCAGCTCAAAAACAAAAAAGAATATCGGACAGGGCTTCAGCGTCCTTATGGTGCTTGTTCCGCTGGTATCCTCCATTTATCCCGTGATCGGACTTATCGATTATTTCAGTGACGGGGTATTCAAAGATTATATGAACGGCGCAGATAACTTGAAATTTAAAGGAATAAGCATACTTCTTGTGTACCTTATTCCGCTTTTTGCAGCGTTGATGCTCGTTTTGTGCGGTGTTATCCTCAGCTGCAAGAACCTTGGGGAAAAGAAACCTGCCGAGGTTACATACATTGCCCCAAGAAAAAAGAGACCTGCTGTGCAGCAGAGCATGACTCAGCAGATGGGACAGCCCCCTGTGTCAGGCGGTCAGCCCTTTGCTGTAAATAACGGTGGGTTTATTCCCATGCAGCATAATCCATATGCTCCGCCTATCTCTGAGACAGACGACAAAAGATCTGCACATGAGCATAACAGGGATATCAGACCCGTGGCAAAGGAAAATCCTCAGGAGAATAATTCTGTGGATCGGGACAACAGAGTTGTGGAAAAGACGGAAGAAAAAGCTCCCGACAAGAAGATCTGCCCGAACTGTAATGCAGAGCTTGCAGGAACTGCAAAATTCTGCAAGGTTTGCGGCGCTCCTCAGCAATAAAAAAATAATCATAGTGCGGCGATGTCCCTTTAAAGGGGCATCGTTTTTTTAAGGGCTGTTGCTGTATTGACAAAAGCCGTGAAAATATAGTATAATCATATAGTAAAAATAAGTCCTTTTTGGGAGTTGTAAATAAATGAGCAATAACAGACGCAAAAGAAAAGTACCTATCGTGGCAAGGATAAGCCCTACCGGCGCAGCCGCAATAGTTGTTATGGGAATATTTTTCATGTGCCTTGTGGTGCTGGTTTCAAAGGCGCTTTTCGTAAGTAATTCCAAAGAGATGCCCGAGGGGATAGATACAGCTACCATAGGCTCGCAGACTCAGCCCTCTGATTCTCAAAGCGGCGGGGGAGCGCAGACTGCTACTGCTACAGCCGCCACCTCTGTAACGACTACCACAGCCAAGACGACCACTACCCAGTCTACCACAACAATGCCTGTGGTAAAAATGAAAACTCTGAGAATAACCTATCTTAAAGAGGAACCTGATGATGAGGCAAAAAACATCGTGCCTATGTCCGTGGGCATACAGGTAGATGTGCTTGAAACATTGGAGAACGGCTGGAGCAAGGTCACTTTCCTTAATGTTACAGGTCAGCTCACAGGCTATATCCTTACCAGTTGTTTGGGCTGATGAGCAGGCAGATATATACCATATGCCTTAAAGACGGGCATAAGCGAAGCTTTCTCCTTGATGTGGGAAGGCGAAAAAGTCTTAAAATGCTTTTTGATGAATCGGGGCTTGTGGTGCGTGCACCCTATGGCTGTACCAACAGGGATATAAACGACTTTATCCTTTCAAATTCCGACTGGATAATCGAACATGAGAAAAAACAGCAAAACCATATCGGCTTGCCTAAAAGCTATGAAAACGGCGAAAAAATACGTTTGCTTGGTGAGGTGTATGAGATAAACTTCATTCACAGCGACAAGTTTTTTCCCCCTTATCTGTCCGGCAATAAACTTAACGCAGCCGTAAACGAGCTGAGCGATGAGAAATACCGGGCGGCACAGATAGATAAATTTATCTCTGAGCTTGCGTTAAAAACTATCAAAGAATGTTTTGAGCAGGCTTTGCACCTTGTGGGCAAGGCTCCGCAGAAGCTTACAGTAAAGACAATGTCGTCCCGCTGGGGCTCGTGCACCTCAAAAGGGAATATAGCAATAAACAGCAAAGTGGTCCAGTTTTCGAGAGAGTGTATTATGTACGTTTGTATACATGAACTTTGCCATCTGGAGCATATGGATCACAGTAAGGATTTCTGGGCAATGGTGGAAAAATACTGTCCCGACTGGAAAAGAATACGGAAAATAATGAATAATTGATCTAAAATAACCGGTGATGCAATATCTCCGGTCTTTTTTTTGCATAATAAAGCTTCCAATGGAATATACTGTTTTAGCGAATGCAAACGCAACACTTAACATGGGAGGCTTGAGAAGATATGGATAAAACAGAGTTTAAGATCAGCCGTGAAAACTTCTGCCAAGGGGAGAGAGTAGTTGACACCACCGTGGAGCAGAGCGTGGAGAAGGATTTTGTGCTGCCTGATTATTGTGCGGATATTTTCAGGATACTTAAATGTATTGTTGAACCGACAGTGGTATCACAGACTATAAACGGCGGAAAACTTACCTTTGAGATATGTGTAACGGCAAGGGTGCTGTACTGTTCCGAAGGCAACAGCGATATAAATTGTATCGTGCAGAAAATGAACTATACAAAAAGTGTGGATATGACCGATAATTGCCTTGATCCCAGCATAAGTATACAGCCGGTATGCGACTATGTAAACTGCCGTGTTATAAGTCCAAGACGGCTTGATATCAGGGGAGCGGTAAGCTCAAGGATAATTGTGTGCTGCAACAAAGCTCAAACCCTGGTCAGCGACGCTTCGGGAGGTAATATCCAGCTCAGAAAACAGCTCATGACATACCCTTCAAAACGTCTTACGGCAAATAAACGTGTAACTATGATCGAAGAAGTGCAGCTTGCCGCCGATAAGCCCCCTGTTTCACAGGTGATAAGGACAGAGTGCAGCATAAAACCGGGAGAGCAGAAAATGATCGCTGGAAAGCTTGTGACAAAAGGCGATGCCAATATCTATATGCTTTATTCCTGCGTTGATCTCTCCGGAGAAAACTCCCTTGAAAGTATGCGCTTTACGGTGCCTTTCAGCCAGATAATCGACATTGAAGGGATCGACGAAAGCTTTGAAGCAGACGTTGAGATAACACCTGCAGGGTGTGAGATCCTTACACCTGCTGATAAAAGCGCACCTATGGAGTGCGAGATCGTTATGCTTGTAAGCTGCGAGGCGGTGAAATATGAAACGGCGGAAGTTGTTACAGATGCCTATTCCACAAAATATGAGACCGAGCTTACCACCTTATCGGGAAACTTTGAGGCAACCCCTGAAAAGCTTGAACAGGAGTGCAGTATAAGCGTAAAGATAGAGTATCCTGACGATGAGATACTTCGTGTATATGACAGCTGGGCAGATGGGGATAATATCAGCATAAGTACCGATGAGCAAACAGGCAGATGCACGGTCAGAGGGAACGTGAAGTTCAGTGCCCTTGTGAGAAATAAAAGCGGTATGCCGGTATTTCTTGAAACAGAATCTCCCTTTGAACAGCCTCTTGAACTTCCGGAAAAGTTTGCCGGGGCAAAAGATCTTTCACTTGATGCAAAAATGAGCGTCAAGGGCTGTGAATATCATATGCCCGACGGCAACACCATTCAGGTAACTGCGGCAACGGTGCTGAGAGTAAAGGTTTCATCAGGCAGCAAAGGGCAGATCGTTTCGGATATAAAAGTCGACACCGAAAAGCCGAAACAGTGCGATGAAAGCTGTTGTGTAAAGCTGTGCTGCTGCGGCGAAGGAGAAGATATCTGGGATATAGCAAAAAGATATTCCACCTCGATATCTGCCATAATCGAGGAAAATGAGCTTGATGAAAATAGTTCGGGCGCTGGCACGATGCTGCTCATTCCACTGATTAAATAGACCTGCAAATAAAAGTCAAGCCCTAAATCGAAAAAAATGATAATATTTTTCAAGGCAAAAAATGAGTACGACAAAAAGACCGCCGAAGCAGTCTGAAAAATGTATTCATGAATGG